>Ga0209465_10000640_pt1 | contig 16102 bp, 30 predicted proteins | sample PanSoiPlot1MoBio_FD_188321 | JGI IMG/M metagenome (GOLD analysis project Ga0209465, IMG submission 188321) | Tropical forest soil microbial communities from Panama analyzed to predict greenhouse gas emissions - Panama Soil Plot 1 MoBio (SPAdes)... | ecosystem: Environmental > Terrestrial > Soil...
GCAATGAGTTCAGGGATCCGATTCATCACCACGATGTACTCTATCTCAATGCCTTTTGCCATTACTTCAGAGGAATCGGGAACCTTCTCGCTGTAATGAGATCGCTCCGATAGTTGTAGTTATCGAAAGTAGGCCCGCTACTGCTACCCATCGAGAAACAGTACCAAACACCATTCCTCTTCTCCATAAGCATTGTGGCATGCTCACCAGGACCTCCGATGAAAGGCCCCCAGTGATGCTTGTAAAGAAGAATGTCAAGTGGTTGCCATCTCTTTGGATCGAGAGGAAGACGATAACCTCTTGGCATGTGGTAGAAGGTTTGGGTATTGCCGTATCCAGAAGGCGTACCATCAAACGGCGGCACGACATTCCAGTCGCACACGACTAGTTTGATTGTGCCCGTACAGTCGCCTCCAAACCCAGAGGTGGGTCTACGCGGAGGCCTTTGATACGGACGCTGCTCTGTATACCACTCCACTCTCTCATGACCAATTAGCCAGTGGCAGTCAGAGAGAATCCTATCTGCGATCTTTTGCTGGTGCGCATTCCATCCAGCCATAACTCTCCTTTAGACAAGCAGGTTGGCGATGACTTGGTCCTCTATGTTGAGCGACTCTGGGTTCATCACTACCTGCACACGCAGCATCAGATTGTTCTGTGTAGTGATCTTCAGGTGGTCATCCACCTTTACATCTGTTTCCCCTGCAGGAAGTGAAACCGTGTAGAGCATCTGTTGTCTCAACAATCCTACCAGATCCTCCACAGTACGATGGCCAACAGACATGCCAGGTACGATGTAGCAAGGAATATCGGTGTATACTGCCGTAAACGCATCCACACGTCCACCATAGTCGTCATCCGCTTTGGTGTCTCTGAGAATGTCGCAGAGGTCCTCATACCAAACCTCCAAATCACTTCGCAGTGACTCGAGTTCAGTCGGAAGAAGAGGCAAGCGGCACCTGTGTTACAACATGCCAACTATAGTCAGGAACAAGACGGACAGCGGTCATGTTCGCTTTGGCAGCATACCTGTTGTAGAGTTTCATGCAGTGGTCATACATCTGGTTACGAGAGAGCATCTTTCCACCAGACATATACAAGTAGGCCCCTGAAAGACGTCCCGCCTTCAGCAACCATGCCTGCGCCACTGCGTACCATGCGTCATATGTTTCTGTCCATGATACGTCAGTAGGCCAGATGCCATAGCGATCAACTCTCTTTGCCATGTCTACTAGCATGTCAATTTCAGCGGAAACCAGAACAGGATCTACTTCCGCCTGACCGAATGAAACGATCCGTGCCCTGACTTCTGCTTCTGTCATCTCTTGACTTTTCCTGCCTTGATGCGGATTGGAAGTGAACTCACTCGAAAGTCACCTCTCCAGTTACCTCGCCACCTTCCGACCCGGTGATGGTTACGTTATCGGTCACGCTGGTCCCAGTGGGAAGAGAGACAAGAAACTCGCCGTCATTGATTCCGGCGTAGACGCTGGCATCCCCTTCGTTCTCGAAAACAGCATTGATGCTGTCTCCCTGCACTTCATCTGCAGGATACGTAATCGTATACCAGTCACGATCCTGCTCCAACTTCGTCGCGTGGATTCCCATCTACTTTCCTTTCTTCTTTTTCCGCATCTTAGACAAAGTAATCGCTAGGCGTGCTTGTGCTCCAAGACGCCCGCTCTTACCTTTGTGCTTCTGCGCAAACGCAGCAGTAGACATGCCTGCTGCTTTTGCCTTAGCAGAGAATGCACCCGGGCGCTTGATCGCACCCGCGATCCAATTCTTCGCCATTAGTACCCTTTCTTACCGCTACTCTTCTTTCTTTGCACTTGCCTTCTCCGCTTTCGGCGCAGGTGCCGCCTCTTCCGCTGCCGCTGCTTCTGTTGCCGCTACGATTCCCGGAATGGACGCAGGATTCGGAGTATCCTCATCCGGAATCTCTACATCACCCAAAGCAACGTTCAAAGGAAGATATCCAAGCGCCTCAACCTTGTCGAAAAACTCTTGAACCTGGGTCTGCCCATACTCAGGATCCGAATCGAAATCCTTTTCTGGGGACCCACTCGCAATTCCACTATCAGGCACGTTGCCCCCTTATGTATCCACTCTGAGTAAGAGGCGCCCAATTCTTCTTGGTCGTAGCACAAGGCTCGGCAGGCGCCCGGAGTTTTGCTTGCAGAGAGCGCTGGAACATCGCTCGACGCTTTTCCTGCTGAATATGCTCCAGCGCTTTCTGCTCGTCAGATGTCACGGTCGGTGCATATCACGGTAGAGGATGAACACGGAGTTCTCACGTGCGCTCAGAGACGCAAGCGCAGAAACAGAAACGAGAGCGCAACCTGCAGCGAGGAACTGCTCTGCGTCTGTAGTGGTGTCGTCCAGACCCAACTGCGTGACCGTACCTGCAATGGCCGTCTTGGTGTTGACCACGGTGTTGGCAGCGTTTGGGTTGGCGACCATGATCTGAACAATTGCCATCTGTTGTTCTCCTTCCTACTACGGTGCCCGCAGGACGGCGAACGGCGAGCGAGTTGCCTCTGTGAGGTTCTCGTAGTTCACCGGATTTGGGATCTGGTAGGCGTAACGAGCAACAACACGGAGTGCGACCATGTCCTGCTGTGGCAGGTTGTATTGAATCACTCCGGAGTTGTCAGTGATGACTGCTTCTGTCAGAACCTTGTACGTCAGATCCTGACGAACAGCGAGAATTGCATTGGCAAAGTCGCCAACAAAGAGTTCAGCAGAACCCGACCCAGTCGGCCACAGGCCTGGCATCCCATAAGAGACAGGGAGACCTTCGATGGAGTTGGAAGACATATCCAGCAACTTCTGACCGGTCGTGTCGCGGCCAGCACGCAGCGTTGCCTTGTAGGTCGTGCGCGTATAGAACCCGCTTGGAGCGAATCCGTCGCTCTCCACGAGACCCATTGCCGTGTTGACGTCTTGAGCGATGCCTCCGGCAGCAGCAGTCGCCGTGCCTCGCGTGACAGTGTTGCCAGCAGCAACGCACATTGCAGCGACGTCCGCCGGCCACGAGGTAGGCTTGTTGACACCGAAGAAGACAGCGGCGTCGAGCGTACGCCCGATTGCCTCTGCGAGACGAGGACGAATCTCGCCCCAGATGTCAAAACTCGTGTCATCCAGAACTGCTTCCGGAATTGGCACGATTGCAGCGATTTCCTCTGCGAAGAGGAACTTGTTTGCCCACTGCATCTCTGTCGTCTGCTTGACACCAGTATCGCCAGAGACCCAGTAGGCAGAAGGGAGAGCAGCGAGAACTGGCATTCGCTGCTGATTCGAAGACATAGTCACACGGCGAAACAACGCGAGTGCCGCTGACTCCGTCTGAACCGCCTGGATGATCTCGCTCGAAACGTCTTCCGGCACAAGTGCCTGAACGTCGGAGCGAGATGTCAAGCTGTTGTATGGCATCCTCTATCTCCTATGCTTATCTGCCTGCGGCTCGCCGAATCATCGCGTTCATGTCTTGTGGCTCAGCACTGTCACGTGACCCTGCGCCACCATCGGCAGAACCCCGACGCCCGGCAAGGTACGGTTTATCCTTGACGAGCTCCTGAAACGCAGCAACGATCTGGTCATCGTCGTCTGGATCCTCGATGACCTCCCAGTCGAGCAAAACTGCGGCGTCGCGCGCTGCGTCACGACTGACGCCGGCATCAAGAGCAAGATTTGCTGCGCGGGCAATAAGATGCCTCGCTTGGAGATCCTGCAAGTTCTGCTCTGCTGTAGCGGCACGTTCCCTCTCCCTTTCGAGTTCGGTTTTGGAAAGTCCTTCCAATTCCTCTACTCGTTTGCGCAACTCATTACGCTCCAGACGATATTTCTTCGCCTCAGCGTTTACCTTAGCGAGTTCCGATCTGGGAACCGTGCTCTGTTGATCTAGTTGCTGGTCGTCCTCCTGGGACTCAGTGACAGTGTCCTCGTCACTTTCGGTGCTCCCGTCGCCAACATCTGTGGTCGTTTCGAGAGCATAGAGATCAAACGCCATGATACGTGTTCTCCTTTCGGTGTGCAAGTTCAATCTACCAAGTACATCACTCCTGAAGTGACGATTTGCGGCCCACCTCCTTGGTCAAGAGTTGCCTCGTAGTAGAGAGCACGCGTATTCCTCTGCTCTCCAAAAATAGTTGCTACAGTTAACCCTTCAGTGTCTACAGGATCCAACGAAACCTGAAACTTGCCATTAGCGGCATCTGTGATGTTCATGTCTATGCGTGCTTTGGAGATGACCGCAGTTCCTCCCTTTTCGTGAAACGCTCGAAAGGAGATGGTATCCGAAGCACCAATCGCAACAGAGGCGTCAATGTCATAGACATTCATCTTGCCACGGACAGCATCGATACTGGTTGTCTTCTCCACCTACCACTCCTCTCTCTGAATTACTGCACCTGCCTTTTCTCTGACAATAGTGGCGCCTGTGCCTGTTCTAGCAATCGTACCACCACTCACTCTGGAAATGCCTGAACCGCCGAGTTCCTTTTCAGTAATGACTCCAGATATCTTTTCTCTGACTGGAATGTGTGAATGGAAGAAACTGGTGCCAGTGGAGAGGGTTCTTGCTGTTACCGTGTTACTCCGACTATGGATCGAGATGTCAACGCCAATAATGCCTGTGCCCATAACAACCGTAACGCGACGATCTCGGATAAAGGTCCGCGTAGTAGAAGCAACTGTGCCAAAGGTAACTGTATTACTACGAGATCGTTCGACCGAACGTGACCCTGCACCAGTGGCAGCGCTCTTAACAACGCCATCCTTAATGTAGGTAGACCCACCGATAACCTTTGTACCGGTGCCTGTAGCAAACGATTGCGTAGTAACAGTAGTCTGGCGACTATGTTCAGAGGCGTCTACGCCAATAGCAAGCGATCCAGAAGTAACTGTATTGACCCGACTATGCGTAGAAACATCTGTACCAATAACAAGAGATCCAGATGTGACGATATTTGCTCTATTGAGTGCCTTGACTTCGACACCAGATGTAAGTGACCCAGATGTAACGTTGTTCTGGCGACTATGTTCGGACGCATCTACACCAGATGCAAGTGATCCAGATTTAACAGTATTCTGGCGACTATGTTCAGATGCATCTGTGCCTGAGACAAGTGAACCAGATGTAACGGTGTTTGCCCTGTTGAGGACTTTCGCTTCTACACCAAGCAGCAGAGATCCAGCGAGGATGGTGCCTGCTTTAAGATAAACGCCGACATTCTTGATGTAGACACAAGAGGTGATTGTGCCAGCAGTGGCAGTATTCGCTCTACTATGCGTAGATGCATCTGTGCCGATAGCAAGAGATCCTGATGTAACAGTATTTGCTCTGTTAAGGACCTTCGCTTCTACGCCAGATGCTAGTGATCCAGATGTAACAGTGTTGACTCTACTGTGCTCAGAGGCATCTACACCAATAGCAAGCGATCCAGACGTAACGTTATTCTGGCGACTATGCGTCGTTGCATCGCTACCAGATACGAGCGATCCAGATGTAACTGTGTTTGCTTTGTTGTGTTCAGGTGCCTTAACACCAGATACGAGTGACCCAGATGTAACGTTGTTCTGGCGACTATGTTCGGACGCATCTACACCAGATGCAAGTGATCCAGATGTGACGGTGCTTGCTCTGTTGAGGACCTTCGTCTCATTACCGAATGTGAGCGACTTAGTTGTGACAGCATTTGCTCTGTTAAGAATCTTCGCTTCAACACCAGACGTAAGCGACCCAGATGTAACTGTATTTGCTCTGTTGAGGACCTTTGCCTCAATGCCAGATATGCGAGACCCAGATGTGATCGTATTAACTCTACTATGTTCGGATGCATCTGTGCCAATCTGAAGCGACCCAGCAGTGACAGTGTTCACTCTACTGTGCTCAGAAGCGTCTCCCCCAATCTGAAGTGTGCCAGCAGTAACGTTGTTGACGCGCACACGTGTAAGCGCACGAACTCCAGATAGGTTGCTTCCGCTAGTCGCTACGCCATCTTTGGCATAAACCGTCCCACCAGCGACTTTTTGACTGTCACCCTTAGCGAACGATTGTGTAGTAGCAGTGTTTACTCTGCTGTGCTCAGATGCGTCGATACCAATGACGAGTGACCCGGATGTAAGATTGTTCTGGCGACTATGCGTTGTCGCATCTGTGCCAATAACCAATGATCCGGATGTAGCAGTGTTTGCTCTGTTAAGCGCCTTCGCTTCGACACCAGATACGAGCGATCCGGATGTGAGGTTGTTTGTCCGACTATGCGTCGTCGCATCTGTACCAATAACAAGCGACCCAGATGTGACGGTGTTCGCTCTGTTGAGTACCTTGACCTCAACGCCAACTGCCTTAGAAGCGGACGTGACCACTCCGTCACTCGGACGCTCAATTGCTCTTGCGCACAGAGCAGTCGAACCAGCAGTAACTGTCCCGCTTTTCTGGTAAGTAGTCGGGAGTGCACCGCCTCCAAAATTATCAACACGAGTGCCTGGAGTATGGTTCTCAATGCCAATATAACCAGAACCAGAAATTGAGGTGTCCGTCATCGAACCAAGTTGAACACCATTTTGCCAGAACGTCAGTGTGGATCCGACAATACGGAACCCCAGTTGATCGCCAGCGGCGTAAGTAATCGTTGCTGGTTCACCCAAATACGTGTAGGTGTTGTTGACTAGTTTGTAGACATCGAAGACAGTAGATCCAGCACCATACCAGATAACAAGGTAGCAAGTAACTGAACCTGTTCCAGGGTTCGTTAAGCGCAATGCGACAGATACACGATTGTTATCTGTGTTAGTGAAGAAAACCTCTTGGTCAGGCCCATAAACCGTATTCCAGTACTGGTCGCCTCCAACTGTGCTCGATGCCGAATACATATAGTTAGAAACAATCTTCAATTGTGCATCTGCTGCTCCAAGATAAGGCCCGCCCCACCCAGCAGCAGAAGACAATGGGTTCTCGTCCGCGCGGTTGAAGTTATCGAGAGTCGGCGTGTTGGGGAAGAGAGCAGCAATCCTCTGACTATCGCCCTTAGCAAAGGATCCAGCAGTAACAGTTCCGCTTTTCGCCCATTCATGGCCCTTCAGGCTAGGCCCACTTGCTACCGATCCTGCCTTGACAACTCCGTCTTTCTGGTAGGTAGTGCCAAGATTCGGCTTGTAAAAACCAAGAGCAATCCGTCCAGCAGCAGCAGGAGCTGTTGCCCAAGTAAGAGACGCAGTTTGCGCAGTACCGCTAGCACCTGTCTTGTACTCAACTGCTATGTCTGGAGCAGAATTGCGCGTAGTACCTGCTAATGTATAAAGAGAACCAGCAGTAGAACTTACTTGGGCTGCAGTTGAACTAAATACTGCAACGGCTAACTCACCACTCGCGGCAGGAGTTACGCTTGGAGTTGTTTGACTCGTTGAACCAGCAGAAGCAGCGCTGTTAGCAGTGTCATACCAAGATGACAGCGCCAACCCAGAAAACTCCTCTGCCTTATACTCTATGGGAGAACCACCAGAAAGCGTAATCGTGACTGTAGTTAGCCCAGTCGCATTACCGATGTAAGCAGAAACAATTGCTATGCCATAAGTAGTTGCTCCAGATGCAACTTGGTAGTCAACGCTATACGTATTCGGAACAGAAGCATTGTCAGTGACACTGGAAATAGTACGAGCACTTCCGCTCGTCCACGCTAGAAACAAAATCAGGTGATTTCCGACTGCAGGTGCAGCAGAAAGCGTAATCGCCTGACTGGCAACATTCGAAGAATTGTAGCCCTTTGCCCGCTCGGCTACAAACGCTACTGCCACCTATGTTCCTTAATGGAGAAGTGCGACTGTTGGCGTAACTTTGATAACGTCGTTGGTCGCCAGAACCACAGCGGTCACGTCAGAGAAGTTTGCCTGCGCCACACACTTGGTATTAGCACCGTTAGTGATGTGGAATCCGTTGATCGTCGCTCCAGTGGCACCCACCGTCGGGAACGTCACCTGTGGGTACACTGTCTGTCTACCTAGCGTGGATGAATACTCCGACAGCGCACCCCACGTTGCTGTTGCCATCGACTGGCGAGCATAGGAAGTGTACGCCGTCTCTGTGATATTGGCGAATGCTTGTGTATGCGTAATGACTGTAGATGCCGTCTGTGAAGTGAACAGACACAGATTGGCAGTCGTCTCTCTTGTGTCGTTCTTTGGATACTGACCAAGAAAGACATCCAGTCCTTCGTCTGGAAAGATCGCTGCCATTACTCCTCCTCTTCCTCTGCCGGCGCTGCTTCCGTAGTCGCTGCAATGATGTGATCCTGTGCATCTTCAGCAGCAATTTCGCCAGATGCTACTTTCGCTGCAACTTCCTGGTGAAGGTCGTCGTGCTCATCTGTCCCGACGTTGCTTTCGTGTGTCTCACCAGTACCCTCACCTGCCTTGCCACAATTCGGGCAGATGCCTTCTCCGTAATCCTCTCCCTCCACCAATTCATCCTGTGGTTTGCCAGTGAGGATCGAAACGAACTCTGCAGTCGCACCCCCAGTGAACCTGCCAGGTGCACCTACATCGCCAAGAGAGCAAGCAGGATTGCTGCACTCATAAAGCGTCTCACCCATTACTATCTCCTTCCCATGGCAATACAGCGCCTGGTTGATGAACTAGAGGTCCTCTACAGATATCACACAATGGCATCCCATGCCTCTCGTAGTCGCCTTTCTTTTGGAGATAAATGTTCTCGCAACAGATGCAGACCTCAGGAGCAAGGATCGCTGGATCAAATTCTTCCGTAATCAACTCACTCCGCTTCTCCCGATCATGGACGCAGTAAACTTTCGCGACCCCACCCAGGACGATTCTCGCTGCTGCTCTACTCACGCTCTCACTCCTCTACCTGGACGTTTGCCAGGACCAGGAATTGGTTGCCCGTTTGGATTGAGTGCAGGGTTGCCCCCTGGGCCTGACGTTCCACTAGGCGATCCGGGTCCGCTTTCACCTCCGAAAGGCCCAGGGGACATCTGCATCTTCAGGAATGATTGCTGGAGAGCATCGCTATCCGATTCCTGAAGCATCTGCATGATCTCATCGTCGTCGTAATCCAGTTCCTTCAGGATCTGCGTACGCGAAACTCCGACTGCCTTTTTCTTGACTGCCGTATCCGCGATCTCAGCCTCAGACGGTTGTGCCGCATCTGACCAAGTAGTTTCCACCTTCTCGTCGTCAGCATCTGTCCCTTCCACCTTGACTGCAAATTTCAGAACGTCCGCCCAAGAATCTCCGAAACCTTCTTGACGATCCTGGATCTTGTTGACGAACTTTCCCTCTGCTGCACGCATGGCATTACCTGATGGGAAGTCACCAGTGGTGATGAAAAAGTAGTGGAGAGGGGTACCACTGATCTTAGCGATAGATGTCCAGAACTTGTCAGTAACGCGGAGGAACTGATCGAGGTCGGTGGATCCAAACTCGCCCACCTTTGTTTCAGGGTCGGGAAATGCCAGCAACCTGTCCACCCCGTAATTCTTAGCATTGGGGTCAAGTGGTTCTCCAGTTTCTGGGTCAATCTCTACCTCCAATCCAATTGCCCAACGCTGCTTAAACGATGCAAACTCCATGGCGATCATCATGTCCATTACGGATTTATTCAACCCGTTCTGGAGAGGAATGAGATCCTTCAGTTCAGATACACCAAGTTCACAAATAGCAGCGTTCGGAAAGTGGAACATAGGTACGCGCCCATATGGATTATCCACTGCGTCGTATGCCTCCCATTCTCGTGGCGCAGCACCGAAAGACACACCCTGTCCCTTTTTCTTCATTTTATATTTCTGGATTGGCATGTCCGGGTAGTAAAGGTTCAGGTACCATTGCAACTCTACATCATCGTACCAAATCTTGGAAGCGAGTTCGATCATTTCGCTTGTCTCATCGTCATAACGCACGATACAGCGATCGCCCTTTTGTGGCCAAATTTTCGCTTCTCCATCAGGTCCTGGCCAAACGATCACGTAAGAGTCACCCATGCGCAATGACTCTTTATGCACTTTAGTTGCCTTTCGATCCATCTTATTGCTTTCCCAAATCTCCCACATCTGGTCGCCAAGCGGATCTTTTGTAACAACTTTGGATCTTGACATATCCGGAGTACCTGGAGGCAACTGGATAGGTATTTCCTGCGTGTCCGTTTTTGCTTGACCTGTGTCGAACCCAGTCACATTCAAGCGATCAGCGAGCGAATCGACAACAGTACGGCAAGCATTTTCAGAGAATTCCTTGAACATCTGACCGAACGTATTTCTGAACTTCTCTGTAGCGAATGCCAACTTGTGGACACCATCGTAATACTCTCTGTAAATCTTGTACGCTTCCATCCGCTTACAGGTAAATTGCGTCAGCGCCCACTGAAGATCGTCTGCTTGTGCCATCAGAATGTCGCCATCCCTCCAGCGCGTCTGGTCAACTCTTCAAATGCACCAGACATCGCATCTACCTGGTCGTCATGTGCAGCATTCGGAAACGTCGTCAACTGCTTTAGGAAATCTCTATTCCACTTCCCACGCACCAAACGAACCTCTCCCCGCTCTGCGTGACCGCTCACTGTCTCAGCACGGAGGATCTTAGACCCAGTCGTTCGTCGCCCTTTGAAAGCGTATCCGCGAAACACATCACGCGCAAGTTGCCAGATTGCAATCTTACCAGCAGCACCTGGTTCCTGTTCCACACGCTGACGCACGCGGTACCCGTCCTCTTTCAGCGTCATCTTGATCGTATTGCGGAGGCGCCCAATGCTCTGCTGCACGTGGACAATATCAATCACGTAGTAATACCCATCTTCATGGAGGCCCATCTTCAACCCGCAGGTCCAATCTGGATCCTCCCCCTTCTTTGGATCCGTCGCTGCAAGATCCCAATACCTGACTATCTTCTTCCATTTGCCAGGTGGCATTGGCACAACATCAAACCAATCTTTCTCAAACATGCCACCTTCTGCAGGCGCCGGGCGCTGCTGATACAACGCTGCCCACGTGTATTGATTCGCCATATGTGGTCGCAACTTCTCCACTGGCCATCTCTCCGGAAACAGCACATCGCCAATATTCCTCCCCAAAGGATCAGGATCTGGATAATCCTCTGAAGGTTCCTCAGCGATTGCTGGCAATCTGACTACAATGAACTGATCGTTGTCCTGATCCTCCATTTCTTCGATTAGGTACCCGATTAGATCATTCTCATGCCAGCGTGTGCCGATAACAAGAGCAACTGCGTCAGGTTCAGCACGAGTACGGAAGGTGGATTTCCACCACTCTCGCTGTGTCTTCTGAATTGCCGGCGACTGCGCTTCCTTGCTGTTCTTCACCGAATCGTCCACAATCAGCAGATTACCTCCGCGTCCAGTGAGTGCCCCTCCGACACCTGCTGTGACCATGCCACCACGGTGTGCCCTAATCTGCCAATTATCCTTCGCTTGTGACTTCGGATTGACAGTAACACCGAAGTACTGAGGCCCATACTCCTCCATTGTGTTGCGCGTCTTCTCTCCCCAGGACGCAGCAAACTCTGCTTCATAAGACGCCAGCATCACCTTGTTATCTGGACGCGCACCAAGGTACCATGCTGGAAAGTAATGCGAGCATAACTCTGACTTACCATGGCGTGGAGGTTCCATGATAATGACGCCGAAATACCCCTGTTCTCGATAAACCCCCGCCACAAGATTGACGAGGATTTCGTCTAGAAAGTCAACGTGTGCGGCGTGGATCCAGCGAGACGGTGAACCCGGGTCAGGATCTAGCGGATCATGCCCCTTCTTCAGATTCGTTACCCACGCGAGTCCCGACGGACTCGATTGTGCGAGCGCGTGTAAGTCCTCTGATGAAATCTCGTGACGCCTCTCTTGCGCTACTGTCGCCAAGGATCACCTGGTTCACTTGGATGGCAGGCGCTGCATTCTCGTGCCGGACGGTCACGTCTCTATTCCTGCCGTAATTCTCCGGATCGGTCCTCTCCAGGATCCATGCTGCCGCCGTCCAACATCTTGTTTCTGTTTCTGCAGCGGTGTGAATGTGACCCAGCATTTCCGACTGCAACTCTGCAAAGGCATAATCTGCTTCCTCGAACAAATCCACGATCTCTGGTGGGCAGTTCGGATTGAACTTGTAATTGGCCCACCAATCCTGGATAGTGTCTTTGCCCAACCCACACTTCAGAGCAGCAGCACGTCGCGTCATCCCCTGATGAATGCACTCACAAAAAGCGTCCTTGAACTCTAGCGTCAACTTCTGAGGTTTGCTCTTGATGACGTTATACGCCGGAGTGCTGACTGGCACAGGGAGACCCATTACGCGCGATCATATCGAATATCTAAGAGCGGTTGCAAACTACTAACATACCATGTAACATACAAACGACGACGACTAACAAACACAACGGGAGGCACTGTGACAGAAGACGAATTTGTCGGAGGACCCAGATCCTACCATAAGGGGTGGCAAAACAAACGCCCAGGATGGACACGGCGGATCAAGTGGTATCGGAGCAACCGCACCCACAATCCGATTCGACTTGAACTGATCGATTATTACGGCAAAGTGAATGTGTATCCTAGAGATGAAGAGCACGGAAATAACATCTGGGAACGTTTTATCAGAGAGGAAGTTTCAACCCGTGACTTTTTCGGTGGAGAAGAACTATCACCTCCTCTTTAACTATTTGTAAACTTCAAACAGCCCAGTTGACATTATCGCCGTTTAGCACATACAATGTATCTACAACGACGAAAGGAGGCGCAATGACCTACAGACACAGCATCGATTCGACCATTCAGGTCTACGATGTAGGTGGCAACTTGCACACGGCGACAGTAGTTGACAGACATACACCCAAAGAAGGGTCGCCTCGCTACCTCTGCCACATCATGACTATGCCAGCGGGTACCCCATTCATCATTTGGGTACCAGAGGAGGAAACGAAAAGTGTATAACAGCATCGAAGAGGCAACACAGGCATTACAGACAGCAGAGCAAGATGTCATCGCCGACCACGATGAAACCCTACGTGACCAGGCATGGTCGGATATCGTCAATGCAATCGCTTCAGATTGCACGCCTGAAGTCGCATCAGAGTTGAGGAGGATTCACCTGTAATGGGATTGCCCCCAACATTGATGGAATCGCCAAGCGGCATTGTTCATTACGCGCACGTACTTCGGAGTGGACGCATTATCACTCACTGTGGAGTGGAAACTAACCTAGGCACTTGGAATCGCATCAGCATGCTTGACAAGCAAATCTGGGGGAAAGGTGCATCCACCGTCCGCGCAATGGCAAAGCAAGAAATCGGGTTGGACACCTGCAGTAGGTGTTTCACATGAATGGACGCCAAACAGCGCACGAAATGGTTGGAGATGAATTGCCCGACGTAGAAGAACGGATGGGCGTGTTTGCATATACCCAATCGTGGGCAGTGTTTTACATCATCAATTCGGAAGGAGAGAAATGGAAGGTAACTCTGGACAAGGTAGAGGCGCAATGAAACTGGACCTAACGACAGAGTGGCAGGATTACAGAGCGACGATTACAATAGAGGCACAATTCGCAGCGACGAACAAAGCGGATGCGAAAAGATTCCTCCAGGAACTCCAAGCAGGTTTGTTGTCAGGAACGGCAATCGACGAAGAGCATTCGCACCGCGGATGTGATGTTGCCGACGTATGCGAAGTCACCAAAGTGAAGTTCAAGAGGATGAAGAACGATGGCCGAATCTGAAAACCTGCAACTGCATCGCCAAATCGTACAACAGGCACTCGGAGCAAACGTCACCTGCCCGAACCCACAACCAGATTTCCTGTTCGGAGAACTCATCCTCTACCACACGTTCGTTCAGGATTTCGGACACGTCTACCTAGAGGAGGAACAAATCATCCCAATCTTGGAGCGCAGCAAGAAGCGGATAGAGAAAGGTCCACTCCAATGAGAATCGGATTCACAGGCACACAAAAGGGCATGACTGACGCGCAGAGCGATACCGTGCGTCAAATCCTTGGCGCTAACTTCACACCTGGCAGCGTGTTTATTCATGGCGGATGTGTTGGCGCCGACGACGAGGCAGCGATGCAAGCAGGCAACATCGGATATGAACTCTGGTGCCTGCCTTCAGACATCGATAACAAGAGAGGAAATATCTACTCCTTCGTGACCCTTCCACAACAACCTCCACTTGATCGCAATATCCACATTGTTCAGATGTGCGAGTACCTGATCGCAGTACCCAAACACGCATCGGAGCAGCAACGATCAGGAACATGGCACACAATCCGACGCGCACGTGCGCTGGATCGCAATCATGTAATCGTGTGGCCATCAGGTGTGGCAGAGTGAACATCAACCCAAATTATCCGGATAAGATCGAGGCATGGCAAATGGTTCGTTTGCGTGCTGCTTTGCGTTTGGAGATTAAGGGCATGCGCCACTCTTCTGGGCGTTCCGTATCCAAGCACATTCGCGAAACTTACGGATTGCAATGCGGGTGGAAGAAAACAGATGTCCTTGCCGCATATGAGGCATATCTGGTTAAGAAGGGAGTGATGCAGTGAATCCTGAGGAAGTAGAGAATGCCGTCGCCTACGTTACCAACCAGAGGCCTCCCACAGACGATGAACGCGCAAAACTCGCTCGCGGAGATGCGATGCTCATGGCCGTTATCTGCACAAAGCACAACAAACGTGGACAACCTCTGCTTGACAAGTGGAACGACAACGAACCTCCAATTGAGAAACCTCGGAAAGGATACGGAGTGGACACCACACTCAGCAAAGAGACAGCGAGGCAGCAGTTAGAAGAGAAGGGGTATATCCAATTCTACGTTCCAGGGCACCTCATCACTCGTGCTCGCGGCATCATCAATTCATTCGACCTATCATCTGAAAAGGTGGGCATGGAAGGTCATCTGACGATCATCCGGAGCACCTTGCCCATAGAAGAGCGCAACTACAAAGGACGTGGCGCATCGATCATCAGAATAAATCTCAACAACTTGGAGCAACTCACCGACGAAACTCTCTCCACTCTTCTCTCTGCACTGACTGCCGAATACCACCGGAGGGAAAACGCATGATCCTCATCGACGGCGACTTCCTCTTTTTTCTTGGCGTATTCATCGGCACCTGTCTAGGCATCGGAATTGGCATAATTCTCCATCATGCAACGACCGAAAGGAACAATGTCCCTTGACAAAAACGCACTCGACAGATGGATCACGGGCGGACGCTATTCTTGCTGCCCTCTACTCGTCACCTGCCCTAAATGCAGCGAACAAACTCCTGTCCTCGCTGAGACAGAGTACGGAGCAACAACCTGGTCACCCGAAGAATGTTCATGCGGACACGAGTTCAGTGGAGAGGAAGAACACACTTATGCCGACGACACCTAAAGCAGAGCAATACGACGGAATCCTCACTATGGAAAACCGCAACAAGATCCAACGCGCCTTCAGGGCAAATCAACCCAACGTGACCCTGCGGCACAAAGGCCAATCCATCACCTACACACTCACGAAGGCGAAGAATCCCCGCTACATCCTTGTCAAATCCAAGCACCCTCGAATCGTTGCGCAAGTAGAGCGCGAAAAGAATCTGCCTCTCACTGTGGACATGGAGTCGAGGAATACAGAGGTGAAGCGATGGCCAAGAAGGAAATCCAAGTAACCAGATCAGGCAATACGATCACCGTGCGCACAGGCACAAATAGAGAGATTTTCTCCGCCGAATACAAGACACGCGGTGAAATCATCGACCACACCAGGTGGTTGGCAATCACAGGCGGAGTTGACGCATCGAGAGAAACCATCATCCAACTTCTGAAAGCAAACAAGGTGATTACATGAGAGACCCAGACTGGGACGCATCGGATAAGGACGCCGCTGAGCATTACGTCTCGGCACTTGAGGGGTTGAAGGTAGGGGGAGGGATAGAGAGAGGTTTGGTCCATGCTGTCCTATTTGTCGGATTGCAGTTAGAGTTACTCAGGATTCAACTGAAAGAAGGGAGGTGATATAGATGGCCAGCACACATCGGAGTTACATCATTCGGATCATGCGAGAGGATTCAGGTGGCAGTGAGGAGTTGGAGGAC
>Ga0209465_10000641_pt1 | contig 16093 bp, 19 predicted proteins | sample PanSoiPlot1MoBio_FD_188321 | JGI IMG/M metagenome (GOLD analysis project Ga0209465, IMG submission 188321) | Tropical forest soil microbial communities from Panama analyzed to predict greenhouse gas emissions - Panama Soil Plot 1 MoBio (SPAdes)... | ecosystem: Environmental > Terrestrial > Soil...
CTGCTGATCGGTGAACGGCGCGACCTCGGTGCGCCGGAGCTGGATGACGCCAACGGCCACGCCCTCTCTGATGAGGGGCACGCTGAGGAGGGTGCGGTGGCCGAACTGCCTGGCGTGGGTCACAGCCAGCGGATACTCTCCATCGTTGACTTGGGCATCCGCCACCTGGATGGTCCGGGCCTCGAGGACCGTGCGGCCGCCGACCGTGTCCCGGCTCACGGGCAGAGTCAGCTGCGGGGTGACGGGAACGGGGCCGTGGTGGGCGGCCAAGCGCAGGACGTCGCCATCCAGCCGGAACACGGTGACGTCGTAGGCATGACAGAGACGAGCCGCGCTCTCCGCCACCGCGGACAGCACGGGCTCGATGTCGGTGGGCGAGCGCGAGATCACGCCTAGGATCTCGCCCGTCGCCGTCTCCCGACCCAGCGCTTCGGTCAGCTCGTTGTTGCGCGCCGCGAGCTCCCGGGACAGGCGCGTATTCTCGAGCGCGATGGTGGCCTGCTCCGCGAAGATCTTGAGCAGCGCGATCTGGTGCGCAGTGAACGGCCGGACGATGCGCCGAAGGACCACGAGGGCGCCGATGGCCTGTCCGTCCCGGAGCAACGGCGTGGCGAGCATCGTACGCAGGCCGGCCGCGCGCTGAACCGACACCGCGTTTTCGAACTGTCTCCTGGCCACCTTGAGGTCTCGAACGTGGACGGTGCGCCGATCGTGCACGGCACGCCCGACCACCGAGCCACGCCCCAGGGGGAAGCCGCCGCCGACCGCGACGGAGCGAGCCAGCGATCCATGCTTGGCCACGTTGCGAAGGAACCCGCCGTCGACGAGATACAGGTGACAGTAGCTCGCATCGCACAGCCGGGCCGCCGTCCGCACGATGGCGCTCAGGATCGGGTCGGCGTCGGTTTTCTTGCTACGCGGGGAACGCGTCGCTTGGGATCTCGCACGTCGCGAAGACATGGACGGGTGAGAGTAGCCCGGGGCCGGAGACCGGTCAAGACGGCGGGGTCGAGTGTAGACTCCAGCGGGGACGAGGAGCCCCGTGACCATGGACCTGCAGCCCGTGACGCCGAAGCTGGAACCGCTCTTCCGCGCCGTGGTGGAGATCGCTGCGCCCATCAGCGTGGGCATGACGCCCCTGGGCGAGCGGCGCATCATTCCGATCACGGGCGGTCATTTCGAAGGCGAGCGCCTGGCCGGCGCGGTGCTGCCGGGCGGCGCCGACTGGCAGCTCGTGCGCGCCGACGGGAGCGCGCTCCTCGAGGCGCGCTACACCCTCCGCACGCAAGACGGCGCTTTCGTGTACGTGCGCAACCGCGGCGTACGCTCGGGCCCGCCCGAAGTGCTGGCGCGGCTCAGGGCGGGCGAGCCCGTGGAGCCGGCGAGCTACTACTTCCGGACCACGCCCATCTTCGAGACCGGGGCGCCGACATACGCGTGGCTCAACGATCTCGTGGCGGTCTGCTCGGCAGCGCGCGCAGCGCACGCGGTCACCCTCGACTTTTTCGCGGTGCGCTGAGGCGGCGATCGTGCGGCCTGTCCTCCTCGCTCTCGGAGGTCTGTCTGCCATGGCGGTCGCGGTGGGTATCGGCCGCTTCGTCTACACGCCGATCCTGCCCCTGATGGTGGAAGACCTCGGCATGACGAAGAGCGCGGCGGGGCTGCTCGCCTCCGCGAACTTCGCGGGCTACCTGGCGGGCGCCCTCGCCGCCGCGCTCCCCGCCTTGCCGGGATCGCGTCGGCGCTGGCTGATCGCCGCGCTCATCGTCGGCGCTCTCACCACGGCGGGCATGGCCGTCCCCTCGTCCATCGCGGCGTTCTTCGTCCTCCGCTTCGTGGGGGGCGTGGCCAGCGCCTTCGGCCTCGTCTTCTCCTCCGCTCTGGTGCTCGAGCGGCTCAGCGCCGTCGGCCGGCCGCGGCTGGCCGCGCTCCACTTCGCCGGGGTGGGCACTGGCGTCGCTATCGACGCCGTCCTCGCCGCCATCCTCTCGCCACGGGGCTGGCGCGCGCTCTGGCTGGCCGCCGGGCTCGTGTCCATGCTCGCAGTGGCCGTGGTCGCCGCCACCATCCCCGATCGGTCGGGCGCCAGCGCCGCCATGTCGTCCGCCCGTGGCGCTCGGGCGCCGCTCGCCAGCTTGATCGTCGCCTACGGGCTCTTCGGCTTCGGCTACATCATCACGGCGACGTTCCTGGTGGCTATCGTGCGCGGCGCGCCCGAGGTGAGAGCCATCGAGCCCGTGGTGTGGCTCATCGTGGGGCTCACCGCGGCGCCGTCGGTGGCCGTGTGGACGATGATCGAATCCCGGCTCGGAATCGCCCGCGCCTTCGCGCTCGCCTGCGCCCTCGAAGCGATCGGCGTGGCGGCCAGCGGGCTCTGGATCGACCGGCTCGGCATTCTCCTCGCTGCTGCGCTCCTCGGCGCAACCTTCATGGGCATCACCGCTCTCGGTCTGATCTGGGGTCGGCGCCTCGCCCAGGGCGACCCGCGGAGCATCCTCGCCATGTTGACGGCGGCCTTCGGCCTCGGTCAGATCATCGCCCCTGCCCTCGCCGGTGTTGTCTTCGACGCCACCGGGAGCTTCGTGCTTCCTTCCGTCCTCGCGTCGGGCGCCCTGCTCGTCGCGGCTATCCTCGCCCTGCGGCGCGGCGCCGAAGGTCTCGCCTAGCGCGTGGGCTTCGGCATCGCCTCCCAGATCGGCTTGTAGTCGTAGGTCGGATAGAACTCCGTCCGGTAGGCGCCCCACGCGCTCTCCTCGACGGAGCGATTCACGGCGCGGAGCATCTCGGCAGGCAGCCGCAGCGTCACCACCTGGCCGATCCCCATCGCGATATACCAGGAGACGACTTCCACACCCTTCGGCGGGAACTTGTCGTAGTAACGGTTCTTCTGGAGCTGGGCGTTGATCTCGTCGAGCGTCTTCGACTGATCGTGGCGGAGGAAGATGGTGAGGAGGATGGTGCCCTTGTTGGGATCGGCGGGCGTCTGCCCGGACGCTGGCGTGGGCAGGATCATCGGGCCCGCGGTCAGCACGAGGAGGAGGAGCGACAACGTGTGTCTCATGACGGTCTCCTTTCAAGGGTGTTCCGACCGATCAAGTGCACGCGACCGGCCACCGCGCGCACCTTCCGCGGGGCGGCCAACCAGATGGTCACGGCGGAGAGCAGGCTGAGGGCGATGGCGATCCAGAATGCGAGCTGGTAGCTTCCCGTCACGTCGTGAACCACGCCGGCGATCCACGGCCCCGCCGCTCCGCCGGCGATGGCCGAGAGCATGAGGGTGCCGAAGATGCTGCCGTAGTGCCGACCCTGGAAGATCTCCGCGGGAATGGCCCCCACCACCGAGACGAGACCGTAGCCGAGAGCGCCCTGCGCGATCACCATCAGCCACACCAGCGTATAGGTCGGCGTGCGCTCCATCAGGACGAGCGCGAGGTAGCAGAGGGCGAAGCCGAGACACCCCACCGTCCACACCCACTCGCGCCCGATGCGGTCGGAGAGATGGCCGAGGGCGATCTGGCCCGGGATGGCGACCAGGCTGACGAGGCCGAGCGCCCACGCGGCGTAGGTCGGGCTGAAGCCGATCTCGATCAGGTACTTGGTCTGGTGCACCTGCACGGCGTACCAGGAGAAGAGCCCGCCAAAGTAGCCGGCGGCGATCCACCAGAAGCGTGTCGTGCGCATGGCGCGGCCGAGGGTCCAGTCCACGGCGGCCCACGCCGCGTCGACGACGTTGGCGGCCTGAGTCGTCGCGCTCTGGGCCGGCATCGCATCGCCGTCAGGCGCGAGGCCCATGTCCTCGGGGCGGCGGCGGACGAGGAGGTTGAGCGGTGCCAACAGCACGAGCACCACGATGGCCACGGCCCAGCACGCCGCGCGCCAACCGCTTCGCCCGATGAGGAACTGCATCCACGGCAGGATCACGATGGACCCCACTCCCACCCCGGAGTAGGCGAGGCTCATGGCAAGGCCCCGTCGGCGCACGAACCAGTGGGGCAGGAAGAGTCCCTGCCCCGTGTAGCCGAGGCACACGCTGCCGCCGCCCACGAGCACCCCGAGGGTTAGATAGAGCTGCCACTGCTCGCGCACGAAGGTGGCGAGGAGGAGGCCCCCGCCTATGGTGAACACGCCGATCTCGTTCACCACGCGCGGGCCGCGACGGTCCATGAGGCGGCCGAGCATGGGACTCAGGATGGCAGAGACCACGAAGCCGAAGGAGAACGCGCCCGCCGTCACCCCGCGCTCCCACCCGAACTCCGCGAGGATGGGCGGGAAGAGCAGGGAGAAGGCGGTGCGCGCGTTGATAGCCACGCCCATGGTAACGAAGACGACGCCGACGACGACCCAGCCGTAGAAGAACGGGAGGCGCATAGGGTGCCCATTGCGAAGCGGGCGCGAAGAGAGTATCAAATGACGAGGAGGTCAAGCCCATGGGATACAACCTCGAGCAGTTCTCCGATACTGTGCACCGCATCCTCAAGGAAGACCCCGGGCCGAAAGGACGCGACAAGGTCTGCGCCGTCGTCCAGGAGGTGCTGGTGGATGAATCGTTCCTCGCCAAGCATCTCGGCGACGACGTCCCGGAGCGTAAGATTCTCTACGAAGACCCCGAGCTCGGCTTCTGCATCCTCGCGCACTCCTACAACGGGGCCAAGGAGAGCCAGCCGCACGATCACGGCCCGTCGTGGGCGATCTACGGCCAGGCGCGGGGCGAGACGATGATGAGCGACTGGACGGTGATCGAGCCTGCCACGAAGGACAAGGCCGGCAAGGTGCGCCGCGCGCGCGAGTACCCGCTCAAGCCCGGAATGGCCAAGGTCTACAACGTGGGTGACGTGCATTCACCGCGCCGCGAAGGCGCCACGCGGCTCATCCGCATCGAAGGCACCAACATGGACAAGGTGAAGCGCCTGTCCTTCGAGAAGGTCTAGCGCGAGCCTTTCTGATTCTCCCCTCACCCTGCCCTCTCCCCAGAGGGGAGAGGGATGCGAAGTTCCCTCGCCCCCAAAAGGGGGAGAGGGCAGGGTGAGGGGCGGTCCTACACCCTCCGCGAGTTGTCGTCCGGGAACGGATACTCCATGTTGCGCACGGTGGCGCGCGCCACCGCCTCACCGAAGTAGCGGATGACGATGCGGAGCGCCATGTCGATGCCCGCCGAGATGCCGGCGGACGTGACGACGTGGCCGTCCTCCACCACGTGGAGCTTCTCCTCCACCGTCACCGCGGGGAAGGCGTCGCGCATCCGGGACAGCGAGCGCCAGTGCGTGGTGGCCCGCCGCCCGTCCAGCAGCTTGGCCTGACCGAGCAGCATGGAGCCGGTGCAGACCGAGGTGAGCGTCTCCACCGAGCGCCCGCGCTCCCCGATCCAGTCGATCAAGCGCTGATTGTGAACCTCGGTGCGCGTGCCCCAGCCGCCCGGCACCACGAGGATGTCGAGAGGCGGGCACCTGTCGATGGTCACGTCCGGTACGACCTTGAGGCCGCCCGTAGCGACCACGGTGTCCATGCGCTCCGCGACCAGCAGCACCTCAAAGGGCGACGGCTCTTCCCGGCGGGCTTCCTCGTTGAGCCGCGTCACCGAGAACACCTCGAAGGGTCCGCAGAAATCCAACACCTCGACATCGGGAAAAATCAGAATGCCGACGCGCTTGCGATCCATTGATCTCTCCTTCTGGAGGTCTCTACAGGAAGGTGGTGTCGGGCTCGAGCCCGAAGAGGAAACGACCCACCGTCTCGAAGTGCGCCTGCCGTCCCTGGAGCTGCTGGGTCACGGCGTGGATGTCGCGGAACCCGCGGTCGAACGCGCTCTCCACGAAGATGGCGGTGGCCCCCGCTGCATGGTGCGTCATGTCGGCCACCCCTTTCGCCTGGTGGATGGCGTAGGTCGAGGCGAGCCGGATGAGCACGCGCTGATCGAGGGTGAGGATACCCGTGCTGCCCACCGCGCGCCAGATCTCGTCCAGAGATCCCAGGAGAAAGCGGCGCGCGGATCGGAGCTGCGCTTCCGCCTGCGCCACTTGGGACTGAATCACCGCGTTCTCGGCGAGGGGGCGCTTGAAGCCTCGCGGCGTCTTCTCGGTGGCGAGAGCGCGGAAGGAATCCAGCATGCGACGCGCGATGCCGAGGGCCACCCCGGCGAAGCCCGAGGCGTAGAGGGAGCCCGCGGGGAAACAGTAGAGCGGTCCGGGCTGGCGCCGCTCCGCGGGATCGTCGCGCGAGATCGAGTACTCGTGAGGGACGAAGACGTCGGTGACCGTGAAGGCGTCGCTCCCGGTGCCCTTGAGCCCGCTCACGTGCCACACGTCCACGATCTGCGCCTCGTCGGCGGGGATGAGCAGCGTACGCTCGACCACCTTGCCCGCACTGTTTCGGCGGAATGATCCGTCGGGTTCGCAGATGGGCGCATGCCCTCCGAGCCAGGTGGCGTGACGGCAGCCGCTGGCGAAGCTCCACAAGCCGCTGAGGCGATAACCGCCATCAACAGTGACCGCGCGGGCGTCCGGCCCCGGTCCCCAGGCGAGCACGGAGCGCCGGTCCTTGCCGAAGATCTCCCATGCCACGTCGGGCGCCAGATAGGCGGCGGCCATCGAGCAGCCCGAGGCCTGACACAGACACCACGCGGTGCTCGCGTCGGCCTTGGCGATCTCCTCGATCACCGTCACGAAGGTGACGGGGTCGATCTCGGCGCCGTCGAGCGAGCGGGGCAGGAGCAAACGGAACATGCCCTGCGCAAAGAGTGCGTCCAGCACGGGGCGAGCCAGCCGCCGCTCGCGCTCGATGTGGTCCGCCCATGTTTCGATCTGCGAGGCCAGCCCGCGGGCCCGCTGGACATGCTCGTTGTCGGTGAAGATCGGCGTCCACGCATCCATGGCAACGAACTATAGCGTAAAATGCCCGCAGTGGCGTCTCCGCGCACCCTGGGCTAGGATAAGCGGCATCCCCGCTCACGAGGAGGATCGACATGAAGCGCTACGATCGGCGACAGCAGGACGTCGGCAACATCCTCATGCTGGAGCACGTGAACGTGCGTGTGCCCGACCAGCGGCTCGCCACCGCCTTCTACATCCAGGGGCTCGGCTTCACCCGCGATCCGTACATCATGGTGGGGATCGAGAACATGTGGATCAACATGGGGCAGACGCAATTCCACCTGCCCACGGGTGAGCCCAACCTCATGCGCGGGCACGTCGAGATCGTGGTACCGGATCTAGAAGCATTGACCCAGCGCCTCGCCTCCGTGAAAGACGCGCTCGCGGGAACAAAGTTCGCCTGCAGCATGGAGGACAAGTACCTGTCCGTCACTACGCCGTGGGGCAATCAGCTCCGGCTGCATCCGGCGGGGCCTTCCTTCGGCGACATGATTCTTGGCATCACCCACGTGGAATTCCCCGTGGAGCCCGGACGCGCGGCGGGCATTGCGCGCTTCTACGAAAAGGTCATGGGCGCGCCGGCCAGCGTCACCCCCGATCCCGACGGCCTGGCCGCCCACGTGCGCATCGGCCAACGGCAGGAGTTGGTGTTCCGCGAGACCACCGCGCCCATCCGGCCCTACGACGGCTACCACATCGCCGTGTACATCGCGAACTTCTCGGGTCCCCACGAATGGCTCGACAAGCATGGCCTCATCAGCGAGGAGAGCCAGGACTACCAGTACCGCTTCGAGAAGATCGTCGACGTGGACACGCTCGAGGTGCTGTGTGTGATCGAGCACGAGGTGCGGAGCTACACGCACCCGATGTTCGCGCGCCCGCTCGTGAACCGGAATCCCGCGCAGCGGCAGGCGACGTATCAGCGCGGACGCGACGCCTTCCACCCCGCGGGCTAGCGGCGGCGCGGTCGGCTAGGCGAGCCGATCGGCGGCTGCCCCTCGATCCGGGGCGCCGTCACGGCTCAGCGGCGGCGAGTTAGGCGCCGGTGTGGCTGGGCGCGCTCGCCCGGACGAAGCTGCACCCCATGAAGTGGACGACCTGGCGCGGCTGACGCCGATCGCCCTGCCGACGCTCTACGCTCACCGGGCGCGGCGACATCCGCCGCTCCCCTTGCCGGCGGTCGAGGATCACTTGCACCCCTTCCACGGTGGCCAGTCCCCGCGTCAGGTACTCGAACAGGCCGCGATCGTGGCCCGCCACCACCACGATGAGCTGAGGCTCGCTGGGGACGAGCCTGGTGCGGGGCGCGGTGAGGACCTCTGCCATGTGCCGCGGACACACCCCATACGTGTCGCCGGTATTCTCGAGGGGCTCGCGCTCGCCGAGATCGTCGGGCACTCCCTCTGCGCGACACCACGAGCAGTGCGCTTTCACGGTCCGACGCGGCGGGCTCAATTGGGGACGATCGCGGCCCGCGTGACGTGGCCCTTGTCCTGCTCGGTGAAGGCCTCGTTGATCTGCTCCAGCGGATACTTGTGGGAGACCACGCGCTCCCACGGATACTTGGTCAGGGTGCGGCGCATGAGATCGAGGGCTCCTCGCAGGTGCTCCGCCTCGTAGTGGGCGAGCCCGATGATCTTACGATTGCCGAAGATGATCCATGAAGGATCGAACTCCGCCTTCCAGCCGACGTTGATGTTGCCCACCTCGAGGTATGTCCCCTCGGGCGCCGTCATCCGCAACCCCTCGTCCACCACGCCGGGATGTCCCACCAGCTCCAGCACCACGTCGCCCCCCCAGTCGTCCGTGAGCTTCTTGACGGCGGCCACCCGCTCGGCGGGCGTGGAGTGCCGACGCATGTCCACCACGTCGGTGGCCCCGAATTGCCGGGCCAGCTCGAGCCGTTCGTCGAGGCCGTCGATGACCACCACGCGGCCGGCCCCCATCTCCCGCGCCACTGCGCAGGCGTAGACGCCGAGCCCGCCCGCGCCCTGCACGACCACCGTCTGCCCCGCCCGGAGCTGGGCGATCTCCAGTCCCGCGTACACCTGCGTGTAGGCGCAGTTGATGCCCGCCGCCATCTCGTCGGTGATCTCGGGCCCGATCTTGAACACCGCGTGATTGGGGCGGAGGTAGAAGTACTGGCCGAAGCCGCCCTGGAAGTGCGGCCAGACCTCACAGGAGACGAGCCAGTTGGCCTGTCGCGTGGGGCAAGACTTGTACTGCCGGCGCAGGCAGGCCTTGCAGTGCCCGCACGGGCAGAAGTAGCGATACAAGACGCGATCGCCAACCTTGAGAGGCTGCCCCGTGGAATCGGCGCTCACGCCCTGGCCCAGCTTGGCCACCGTGCCCATGTGCTCGTGGCCGGTGTTGAGCGGCAGCGGCCGGCCCATCTTCACGTAGTCCTGCTCGCCTCGCCAGTAGTGCATGTCCGAGCCGCAGACGTTGGCGAGGGAGATCTTGATCAGCATGGCCCCGGGCTCGGGGTCCGGCACCGGATACTCTCGGATCTCGAAAGGCCTGCCAGTGCCGTGGAACACCGCCAGCCGCGCTGTCTCTGCCATCGCGTGACCTCCTGAGCACTCGTAGTGGCGTGCCCCCTCGGGCCCGCGCCAGCATATCAAATCCGCGAGGGCTCTGATACACCTCTCCTTCAGGTTCGAACACACGGCGTCAGATCGATATCGTCGCCCGCGCCGTCCAGAGGCGGAGATGCCCTGCTATACTCCCGCAGGTGCGTGACGATTCGCTCCCGCTGGATGGCCTGCTCGTGGTGGACCTCACCCGCGTGCTCGCCGGCCCTTACTGCACGCGCCTCCTCGCCGATATGGGTGCCCGCGTCATCAAGGTGGAGCGCCCGGGGTCGGGCGACGAGACGCGCATCAACGTACAGCAGCTCGAGCCGGGCCGCACCGATCAGAGCAGCTACTTCACCCGGGTCAACGCGGGCAAGGAGAGCGTGGCCATCGATCTTTCGAGCCCGGACGGTCTCCAGGTGGTGCTCGATCTCGCCCGTCACGCCGACGTCTTTATCGAAAACTTCGCGCCCGGAGTCGTCGGACGCCTGGGCTGCGACTACGCGGCGGTGCGCGCGGTCAAGCCCGACGTCGTCTACTGCTCCATCTCCGGCTTCGGCCAGACGGGGCCGTGGCGTCACAAGCAGGCCTTCGCGCACATCACCAACGCCATTTCCGGGCTGATGCACCTCGAGCAGGGCGACGAGGCGCACCCCCGCGCCTCCAACCTGCAGGCGGCGGACATGCTCGCGGCCACCCATGCCGCCGCGGCCATCCTGGGCGCGCTCTTCCGACGCGCGCGGAACGGCCGAGGCGCCTATCTCGACGTCTCCATGCTGGAAGCGCTCGTGGCTTCCGACAGCGTCACCTTCGCCTCGGTGCTGAACGGCGGCAAGGAGCACGGCAACCCGCGGCCGGGCATGATGGTGCACCGCATCGGCGACCGCTATCTCGCCTTTCAGATCGCGGGCGGCACGGTGATCTGGGCGAGGCTGGTGAACCTGATGCAGCGCCCCGAGCTGGCGGATGATCCACGCTTCAAGTCCTCCGACGGCCGGCGCCAGAACTGGCGCGCCCTCCGCGAGATTCTCGGCCAGTGGCTCGACGGCTTCTCCACCGTGGAGGCGGCCCTCGAGGTGCTGGAGAAGGCCCGCGTGCCCTGCGCCCCCGTGCTCCATCCCGCGGAGGTCATCGCCTCGGCCCACCTCGCCGAGCGGCAGTTCTTTTCGACCCTCCCGCATCGCGGCCGCGGCAGCGTGCGGGTGACGGCGAGCCCGTATCATCTCGACGGCCAGCCCGTGCATCCGCGGCGGCCCGCCGCCTATCGTGTGGGCGAGGACACGCACACGGTGCTCTCGAAGCTCCTGGGATATGATGAGCCGCGCATCACGGCGCTCCTCGCCTCGAAGGCGGTCGAGGCACCGTAAGTCTCTCTCTGCCCCGCGCCCGAACGAGAGTGAAGCAAGGAGGTGTCGATGACGGCTGTCCTGGTCGTGTTCACGTCACTCCTGCTCTCGCGATTGGCGCGGTTCAGCTTCGTCTACCAGATTCGGGTCAGACGCTGGCTCATCGTGGACCATCACTCGTCCCTCGTGCCGGCGCCGAGCCCATGATGGGGTCGAGTCGAGGAGCCTGCCGGCGCGCCTTCATCTCGGGCCTCCTCGCCGCTCTGGCCACGGTGGTCATGGCACACGGCGCGGCGGCCCAGCCAGCGTCGAAAATCCATCGCATCGGCTGGCTGTCACCGGCGGGGTCGGCCACGGGAGCGCCCAATCTCGACGCGCTCCGCCAGGGATTGCGGGATCTCGGCTATCAGGAGGGCCGCGACTACGTGATCGAGCCCCGTTGGGCCGACGGCACGTCCGAGCGGCTCCCCGCCCTCGCCCGCGAGCTGGTCGCCGTCAAGGTCGACGTGATCTGCACCGCCGGCACCCAGGCGTCCCGCGCGGCGCGCGACGCCACCTCCACCATCCCCGTGGTGTTCGCCAACGTCGCCTTCCCCGTCCAACAGGAGCTCGTGGCCAGCTACGCGCATCCCGGCGGCAACGTCACCGGTGTCGCCTTCATCGGTCCCGAGTACGGCAAGCGCCTCGAGCTGCTCAAGGAGGCGATGCCGCGGCTCGCGCGCGTTGCCCTCATCTACAATCCCGAGAACCAGGGCGGCGTGCTGGCCCTCGAGGAAACGAAGCGCTGGGCGCATTCGCTCAAGATCACCCTCGAGCCTCATCCCTTCCGCGGGCCCCAAGACATGGACAAGACGTTCGAGGCCATCGCGCGGCGTCGTCCCGATGCGCTCATGACCACCGCCGATCCCCTCATCGCCTCCTACCGCGCGCGCATCGTTGCCTTCGCGAACCAGCACCGGCTCGTTTCGATGTTTCCCGGGCAGGAGTACGTGGACGCGGGCGGGCTCATGTTCTACGGCGGGAGCATTCCCGAGATGTACCGGCGGGCCGCCGTCTATGTGGACCGCATCCGCAAGGGCGCCAAGCCGTCCGAGCTGCCCGTGGAGCAACCGGTCAAGTTCGACATGATCATCAACCTCAAGACGGCGCGAGCGCTCGGGGTGACCATTCCGCCTTCCCTCCTCGCCCGAGCGGACAAGGTCATCGAGTAGCCTCCGGCGGTGTCATGGCCGGAGAGGCCTTGACTTGCCTATCCCATATGGTGGATATTACATCCACCATCATGGAATCGACGGTTGCCTCCGATTTGAACCAGCGCATCGCCGAACGGGTGCGGGAGCTCCGCGCCGGGCAGAGCCTCTCCCTCGAGGCGCTGGCCAACAAGAGCGGAGTAAGCCGCTCGATGATTTCCGTCATCGAGCGCGGCGAGAGCAGTCCCACCGCGGTGGTGCTGGAGAAGCTCGCCGCGGGACTGGGCGTGATGCTGGCCTCGCTGTTCGAGGCGCCCGTCGCCGCGGGGCCGTCCTCCCGCAGTCCGGTGGTCCGGCGCGACGAGCAGCCAGAGTGGCGAGACCCGGCCTCCGGCTATCTCCGGCGCAACGTCTCGCCGCCCGGCGTCCCCCAGCCGATGCAGATCGTCGAGGTGCGGTTCCCCGCGGGCGGTCGCGTGGCCTTCGAGAACGGAGCGCGTGACGTGCGCGTGCACCAGCAGGTGTGGGTGCTCGACGGAGCCATCGACGTCACCTTGGGCACGGAGCGTCATCGGCTGCGGGAAGGTGATTGCCTTGCCATGCAGCTCGACCGTCCGACGATGTTCCACAATCCCACGCGAAAGCCCGCGCGCTATGCCGTGGTGATCGCCTCCGAAAGCGCGGCGAGGCGATGAGCGCCTCCACGTGGACTCTGCGTCGCCTGCATGCTGTCGACGACGCGCAGATCCAGGGGCTCGCCGACGTGCTCATCGACTGCGTCGAGGGCGGGGCGTCGGTCAGCTTCATGCATCCCCTGTCGCGCGAGCGCGCCGTGGCATTTTGGCGTCATGTGGCCGAGGGGGTGGCTTCGGGGGCGCGCGCCCTCATGATCGCCGAGGACGCGCATGGCGTGTGCGGCACCGTCCAACTCGTACTCGACCAGCCCGAGAATCAGCCGCACCGCGCCGACCTGTCCAAGATGCTCGTGCATCGCCGCGCTCGCCGCCACGGGATCGGCGCAGCGCTGATGCAGGCCGCGGAGGCGACGGCGCGTGACTGCGGCAAAACCCTGCTCGTGCTCGACACCGCCAGCGACGACGCCGAGCGCCTGTACGAGCGCCAGGGGTGGATGCGCGTGGGCGCGATCCCGGGCTACGCGCTGTTGCCGCACGGAGGCCTCTGCCAGACCACCGTGTACTATCGCAACCTCGACGGCTAGGCGCGGCCGCCCGCCGCGTCGTCGACGACCACCCTCTCTCTGGATCATTTTCCCCACGAGATCACCAGACCGCGCTAAGCTGTGGCGCGCGGTGCCCGCGGCTCGTGTGGACTCCCGTTTTCCTCGCTCAACGACATGACCAGGTCACGTCGACGACAGAACCGGAGGCGAGCATGCCGATCTTCGCGGTGATCCGCACGCGCGGCTCGGCCTGGCAGGAGTCCCAATCGCTGGAAGGCCAGCCGGAGTGGACTTCGCACGCCGCCTTCATGAACGCCCTGGCCAAGGACCGGTTCGTGATGCTCGGGGGCCCGCTGGAAGGCAGCGCCGACGTGCTGCTCATCATCAATGCCGGCACGGCGGAGGAGATCCGCTCCCGTCTTGCGGAGGATCCCTGGTCGCGCCAGGATCTGCTTCGCATCGCTAGAATCACCCCGTGGACGCTCCGGCTGGGATCCCTGGAGTGACTCCGGCCATCCAATAGCTGGTGGACGAGAAGGACGGCGTCCCGAGGAGATGCGCGCATGCTGCGACCCAAGGCCCTGCATCACGTCGCGCTCACCGTCGCCGACATGGACAAGACGCTCCACTTCTATCAGGCATTGGGGTTCACGCTCCTGCGCACGTCCGGTCCCGATGCGGACGGCGTCCGCTCGGCCGTCCTGCGCGTCGGTGAGCAGGAGCTCAACGTGTTCCACAAGTCGGGTCTCGTCCCTGACGACGCGGAGAACCGCCCCGGTATGCACCACTACTGCCTGGACATGGACGCGGAATCGATGGACGACCTCGTGGCCGAGCTCGGCGAGGCCGGGTTGTGCATCGTCCGCGGACCCGTGAAGCGGCGGGACGGCATCTCCGTGTTCGTCCACGACCCCGACGGCGTTCGGGTAGAGTTGCGCATCGGGCAGTAGACACGCCAAGACGAAGGAGGATGACCGCATGGCCACATTCGTAGCCCTGACCGTCGACGGACCCCGCGTCGATCTGAGCGACGCGGACATCAAGAGTCTCCGGGACCTGCTGCGCGGAGAGCTGATCGGACACGATCACGCCGCCTACGAGACGGCGCGGCGAGTGTGGAATGGCAACATCGACCGCCGGCCGACGCTCATCGTGCGATGCACCGGCGTGGCCGACGTGCAGGCCGCGGTGAACTTCGCGCGGACGCACGGCATTGCCGTCGCCGTGCGCGGCGGCGGCCACAGCGCCCCCGGCTACGGCACCAACGACGGTGGCCTCGTCATCGACCTCTCCCCCATGAAGGGCATCCGCGTCGACCCCGGCGCACGCACCGTGCACGCGCAGGGCGGTGTGCTCTGGCGCGAGCTCGACCACGAGACGCAGGCGTTCGGGCTCGCCACCACGGGCGGCACCGTCTCCAACACCGGCATCGCCGGCCTCACCCTCGGCGGCGGGCTGGGCTGGCTCATGGGCAAGCACGGTCTCACCGTGGACAATCTGCTATCGGCCGACGTGGTGATGGCGGACGGGACATTTCAGCGCGCCAGCGCCACGCAGAACCCGGATCTGTTCTGGGCCCTTCGCGGCGGTGGGGGGAATTTCGGTGTCGTCACCTCTTTCGAGTACCGACTGCATCCCGTGTCCACCGTCCTGGGCGGACTCGTGCTCTATCCGCTCGCGCAGGCACGCGAGGTACTTCGCTTCTATCGCGATTTCTGCCGGACCCTCCCCGATGAGGCCGAGGCTTACTCCGGCCTCCTCACCTCGCCCGACGGCGTCCCGGTGGCCGCGATGATCCTCGGCTACAACGGGCCGATCGAGGAAGGCACGAAGGTGCTGGCGCCCGCGCGTGCCTTCGGAAAGCCCGTGGCGGACCTCGTGGGGCCGATGCCGTATGCCGCGCGCCAGACCATGCTCGACCAGGGCAACGCGGAGCACGGTCTCCATCGCTACTGGCGCTCGGCCTTCACGGAAGAGATTCCGGATCACTTGATCGACGCGCTGGTGGAAGCCGCGGCCGCCTTCAGCTCGCCGCTCAGCGCCTTCATCTTCTTCTACATGCACGGGGCAGCCACGCGCGTCTCGCCGGCCGCCACCGCCTTCGCGGCCCGGCGGCCTCAGTGGGACTTCGATGCCATCGGGCAGTGGACGGACGGCGCGGGGTCGCCGCGCCACATCGACTGGGTGCGCGCGATCTGGAACCGCGTCGAGCCGCACCTGCAGGGCCACGCCTATGTCAATCACCTCGCCGCCGACGACCAGCCCGAGAAGGTCCGCGCCTCCTTCGGCGAGAACTACGCGCGCCTGCGTCAGCTCAAGGCCGTCTACGACCCGAGGAATCTCTTCCGGATGAACGCCAACATCGCGCCCGCCTGAGCGAGTCGGGCAGGCCGCATGCCCACGCGACTCCGCGCGATCCAGGCCGACATCACCACGCTCTCGGTGCACGCCATCGTCAACGCGGCCAACACCTCGCTGCTAGGCGGCGGCGGAGTGGACGGGGCCATCCATCGCGCGGCGGGGCCGGAGCTGCTTGAGGAATGTCGCCGGCTCGGTGGCTGCCAAACCGGCGAGGCCCGGATCACGCGGGGCTATCGCCTCGCCGCGCGACACGTGATTCACGCGGTCGGCCCGATCTGGCACGGCGGTGGCCAGGGCGAGCCCGAGCTCCTCGCCTCGTGCTATCGCACCTCCATCAAGCTCGCCGGCGAGCATGGCCTCGCCACGCTGGCCTTCCCGAGCATCAGCACCGGCATCTACGGCTATCCGATCGAACTGGCCGCGGAGGTCGCCGTGTCTACCGTGCGCACCGCGGTCGAGGATCATCCGATGGTCGAAGAGGTGGTCTTCTGCTGCTTCTCGGCCGCCGATCTCCGCGTGTACGAGCGCACCCTCAAGCGCTTCGCAGCCGGATAGCGCACCGTCGGTTGCGATC
>Ga0209465_10000642_pt1 | contig 16091 bp, 18 predicted proteins | sample PanSoiPlot1MoBio_FD_188321 | JGI IMG/M metagenome (GOLD analysis project Ga0209465, IMG submission 188321) | Tropical forest soil microbial communities from Panama analyzed to predict greenhouse gas emissions - Panama Soil Plot 1 MoBio (SPAdes)... | ecosystem: Environmental > Terrestrial > Soil...
ATGTCCCGCCTCGCGACCTTCGCGGTTAGCGGCCGGCGCTGGGCCCGGTGCTTGCTTTTGTTCCTCTGCCATAACTTTCACCCTTCTTTCCGATGCGGCTCCGGGGCATGGCCGCGGAGCTGTCAACTCAAACCTAGAAAAAATCCCTGTGCCCGCCGAGACCTCCGTCAGTTCGCGGGAGCATTCTGCTCGGCCGAGGCACTCGGAGGCGGAGCAACGCGGCGCGGGCGACGGGCGGCGCGCTGTTCGCGCTTGTGAGCGAGCTTCTTCTGACGTTTCAGTTCTTCGTCGAGGCGCACGGTCTGATACTTGATGACCGAGTCCTGGACGCCGAGGCGGCGCTCGAGTTCGTGGACAAGTTCGCCGTGGGTGGTGCGCACCTGCTGGTAGAGATAGATGCCCTCGCGGTGCTTCATCACCTTGTAGGCGAGCTTGCGGGTGCCCCAGTGCTCGGTCTTCTCGATCTTGGCGCCTTTTTCGGCGCAGGCATGTTCAATCGAGGAGAGGACCTTCTTGATTTCGTCTTCAGGCGTCGCCGGGCGAACGATGAAGATCAGATCGTACAAACGCTCTTCCATGATGACCTCGTTTCTTCCAGTTCCGGGCACGTGGCCCGGGAAATTCATTCTCTTCCACACTTCTTCGAAGAAAGATTCCTCGCTTCGCTCGGAATGACGGTCCCGAGCGCTTCAAGGATGGATCGGGAGCCCAGCACCTCGACTGCCGCACATCTCGCGGCGGGAAGCGATCCGCTCTTGAGCCCGGCACCTACCAAACCGACGGGCCGATCTAAAGATCGGCACTATCGGCTGGCGGGACGCGACGGTTGTACCTGTTCATGGCCGCGGCGATGCCTTCGGTCAAGATCATCTCGATCGCATCGCCAGCCGTCGAAACCATCTCCGCCGCGACTTCGAGGTCGGCCTTTTTCATCGGCCGCAGGACGTAAGCCGCAAGATCGCTGACCCGGTGCTCCGGTCCGCAGCCGATCCGCAAACGGGCGATTTCCTCTGTCCCTACCGCGGCGATAACTGATTTCGCGCCGTTGTGCGTTCCCGCGCTGCCTCGTTCGCCGATGCGGATCATGCCCCAGGGCAAATCCCGCTCGTCGAACATCACCAGGACATCCGACGGCCCGAGTTCGTACTTCTCCATCAGCCGCCAGACAGAATTGCCGCTGAGGTTCATATACGTCTGCGGCTTCGCCAGGATTATTTCCTGGCCGGCCGCTTGCCCGAGCCCTACAAGCGCCTGCGCTTCCGGGCGCTCTACGCGGATGGAATTGCGATTCGCAAGTTCATCCACGGCAAGGAAGCCGAGATTATGGGGCGTCCATTGATACTCGGGGCCGGGGTTGCCAAGGCCGACAATGAGCCGCATAGTCTCCTGCGCGCAGCCGCCGAAAAGGAACTACTTCTTCTTCTCGGGCTTTTCCTGCTTTTCGGCCTTCTCGCCGCCTTCGGCGCCCTCCTCGCCCTCGACCTCCTTCTTACCCTTCTTGATAACCTCCGGTTCGGCCGGCACGGCACCGGGAACGGCCGCTTCGACCGGCTTTTCTTCCTCAACCCGGAGAGCCACAACGTGAGCAAGAACCGCGTTCGGATCGGTGATGAGCTTGTGCTTCGCCGTGTCGAGCTTGAGATCGCCGGCGCGGAAGCTCTGGTTCAGCATCAAGCCGCTCACATCCACCTTGAACTCGCTGGGGATGTCCGCCGGCAAACACTCGATTTCGACTTCACGGACGACGACTTCGAACACGCCGCCTTGCACCTTGACGCCCGAGGGTTCGCCGAAGGTGTGAACCGGAACCTTGACTCTCATGCGCACGTCCATGGCGACGCGAATCAGGTCCACATGCAGGAGACGGCCGGTGACGGGGTCAACCTGCCAGTCCTTCACGATGGCAGGTTCGTGCTTGCCCCCCAGATCGATCTGGAAGAGGGTGTTGTGGCCGGTCTCGGACCGGAGAATCGCCGTCACCTGCTTGGCGTTGACAGAAAGCGAGAGTGCTTCGCCCCGGCCACCGTACAGAACGGCGGGGACGTTGCCCTTCTCGCGCAAACGCCGCGCTTCGTTCTTGCCCCGCGTGCTGCGGGGCGCTCCTTCAACAATGATCTGAGCCATGGCTTCTTTCCTTCCCTAAAGTCCTTTCCGGCCGGGGAACGCGAGAAAAAAACGCGAGCGGTCCGAACCGGGATACTGCTGAACTAAATAAAAAGCTCGCTAATCGACGTCTCCTCATGAATGGAGCGAATGCCGCGGGCGAGCAGGTCCGCGACACTCAGAATTTTGACCTTCTTCAAGCTGCGGGCAGCTTCGGAGAGCGGCACGGAATCGGTGGCAACGACTTCGACAATCTTCGAATTTTCGAGGCGCTCGACAGCGGGGCCGGAAAACACAGCGTGGGTGCAGGCCGCGTAAACTTGAACAGCGCCTTCGCGGGTCAGCGCGTCGGCGGTTTTCACGAGTGTGCCGGCGGTGTCGATGATGTCATCGACGATGAGAGCCGTGCGGCCTTTGACGTCGCCGATGAGATTCATGACCTCGGTCACATCGAGATCGACGCGGCGCTTGTCGACGATGGCGAGCGGCGCGTCGAGTTTCTTGGCGAACGCGCGGGCGCGCTCCACGCCGCCGGCATCAGGCGAGACCACGGTGAGGTTCGGGAGCTTCTTGTGGCGGAAATAGTCGACGAGCACCGGCGAACCGTAGAGGTGATCGACGGGGACGTCGAAGTAGCCCTGGATCTGCGGTGCGTGAAGGTCGAGAGTAAGGGCACGGCTGGCGCCGGCGGTTTCAAGAAGGTCGGCGACGAGTTTGGCGGATATCGGAACGCGTGGCTTGTCCTTGCGGTCCTGGCGCGCGTAGCAGTAGTAGGGCAGCACCGCCGTGATGCGCCAGGCGGAGGCACGCTTGAACGCATCGATCATGAGAAGCAGTTCAAGAAGATGATTGTCGACGGGAAAGGAGCAAGGCTGCACAACGAAAACATCCGCACCACGGACATTTTCGAGGATCTGAAAATAAATCTCGCCGTCGCTGAAGCGGCCGAGCAGGGATTTGCCTAGGGGCACGTTGAGGTGCCCGCAAATGGCTTCCGCCAACGCGGGGTTGGCGGTCCCGGAGAAGATTTTGAAACGCTCGTCGTTCACACCGTTCTCACAGTCATCAATGACACAAACAGCAGGTCACCAGAGAGTCTGAGCAGAACTGCACATGGGGAGAGTCAGGAAACGCTGACGGTCAGACGACGAACGCGGTTTTGAGGACTCGCGCATACCTTTTCCGCGAGACGCTCTCGCAGACAAAGGATTGGTCGTGCGGAAACCCGACAGCGGCTCGGCGCGCCTTGGCTGGGCTCGGGAACACTCCAAACACCGCCGAACCGCTACCCGCCAGCAAGGCTTCTGACGCTCCCGCCTGGAGCAAGGCCCGCTTGATTTGAGCAAGACGGGGATGGCGCCGGAAGACGGCCGCCTCGAAATCATTCGAGAGAACCACCCCCTGCGCACTCCAGCACAGAGCACAGAACCTATACAGTTTATGGTCCGCTGCGTTTTTTGTCAACGAAGCGAGCCGCGGTGCGTGGAGCCAGCGGTAGGCATCCGCCGTGGGAACCTGGATTTCCCTGGGCGAAACGATCAGCAGCGAGAAACGGGGAACGTCGGGCAGAGGGTAGATTTCATCGCCTTTGCTGACGCCGAGGGCGCGGCCGCCGAGGAGGAAAAAAGGGACGTCAGCGCCGAGGCCGGCAGCGATGGCCAACAAGCGCGCGGGGTCGATGGTCTTTCCGAGGAGCTGGAGGTAGCCAAGCAGCGCAGCCGCCGCGTCGCTCGAGCCGCCACCGAGTCCTCGCCCAGCGGGAATTCTCTTCCTGAGCCTGATCTCGACACCAGGGCGGTGCTTCCACTCGGCCCGCAAGGCTTCGACCGCCCGGTAGACCAGGTTTCTTTCGACCGCTTCGCGCGAGAGCTCCTCGTTGCCCTGAATGGTGAGCGAGATGCCGGGGCGACTGGAGGACCGCAAATGCAGTGTGTCCTGAAGGGAGACGGTCTGAAAGACGGTGCGAAGTTCGTGGTAGCCGTCCTCGCGCTTCCCTAAAACCTCCAGACGCAGGTTGACTTTTGCGTACGCCGGGATACGGACTTCGCGCATGAACGGGCTCAGGGCTTGGCGTCGGGGACCTGTGTCTTTTGCGCGACGTGGTGCTTTGCCTGGGTGAGTTTCTTTTCGACTTCCGCGACTTTCTCGGCTTCCACATCGCCCGGGAGGGTGTGGCGCCATTCGGCGAGGGATTTTTCCCATTCGACCGCGGCAAGATCCATGCGGCCCTGCTTGGCGTAAACGTCACCCAGGTGGCTGCGGATGGTGGGATCGTGCGCTTCGTGCTCGACGGCCTTGCGCAGCGCGGCTTCGGCGTCCTCGATCTTGTTTTGCTTGTAGTAGACCCAACCGAGACTGTCAAGGTAGGCGCCGTTAAATGGCTCGAGGTCGACGGCGCGCTGAATCAGGTCCTTGGCCTCATCGAGACGCATGCCGCGGTCGGCGAGCATGTAGCCGTAGTAGTTCAGAACCTGGGCGTTTTTCGGATTCACACCCAGCACTTTCTTGAATTCCTCTTCGGCTTTGTCGAACTGCTTCTGGCGCTCGTAAACCGCGCCGAGAAGGAGCCAAGCGACTTCGTTGTCGTGTGCATCGCTGGCCATGGACTCGGCCTTGCGAGCGGCTTCCTCTGCTTGCTTATAATGACGCCCCCGTTCATAAACCTGGGAAATGTTCAGGTAGACCTCGCGGTCAGCGGACGTGCCTTTGAGGTCGGCCTCCAGCAGCTTCACAGCTTCGTCGGTCTGCTGATTTTCCCCGAGAAGCAGAGCCTGGCTGGCGCGAACGGCGGGGTCGTTCGGATACTTGGCCATCGCTTCGCGCCCAGCCTGCAGTGCCCTTGGCAAATCCTTGGCCAAGCGGTAGGTGTCCATGATGAGAAGGCGGGCGCGTCGATCTTCTTCTTCGCCGAGGTGGCCAAGTTCCTGAAAGGTGTAGATCGCGGCCTGGTAATTCTGCGTGTCGCGATAGAGCATGCCGAGTTGCTGGTAGAGGATGGCGAGCGAGCGTCGACGCGAAGGAAGAACGTTCGACTGGGCCTTCACGCCGGTGACCGCGTCGGACAAAACGCGAATGGCCTCATCGTAGCGGCCCTGCGATTCGTAAATCATGGCCTCGTTGTACATGACCTCGAGGCTTCCGGGATTGTACTGGCGGGCCTTGATGAGGTTCTCCTCGGCTTTGTCTAACTGGTGGAGTTCGCGGTAGATCTGGGCGATGCGGAGATACACATCGGAGTCGTCCGGCATCAGATCGGCCAGCTTCTGATAGACCGACAAGGCCTCCGGATACTTTTCTTCGGAGAGCAGCGTCTGGCCGAGTCCGCGAAGATGGGAGAGCTCGGAGGGATCGAGATCGGCGGCCTTGCGGTAGGCCGCTTCGGCCTTGGGGTACTCGTGAGTCTGCGTGTAGGCGTCACCGAGGAGATCAAATAAGGTTGCGGAACTGGAATGCGCGGTCATGCCCTCGAGGAGTTGGATGGCGTTTTCGGCCTTGTTTTCGTCGAGAAGAAGTTGCGTGAGCTGCTCGACGGCGGCTTCGTTATCGGGATCCTCCTTCAGCATGTTGCGAAGGACCTGCTCGGCCTTCTCGGGCTCGTTGTGCAAGCGATAGAGACGAGAAAGCCAGAGCGACGCTTCTTGGTCAGAGGGATCGAGGCGATGGACCTCGGAATATTCGGCGATGGCCCTGGCCACCGATTCAGACTGCACAGCAGCGCCGGTGTTGCCGTTAATGTCGCCGAGGCTGCGCAAGTAGATGCGAGCCAGCAGCCGATGGGTGGGTAGGTCGTTCGGGTCACGCTTGAGGATTTCGTTGGCTTCGCTGACCGCCTCGCGCACACGCTGCGCTTTCCAGTACATCTCGGCCAGGCGCTCGCCGATAATAGGCGACTGCGGATCGATGGCGTAAGCCTTTTTGTAGGCTTCGATGGCCTTCGAAGCAAAATCCGGCTGGCTCGTTTGCTCGTACTGAAGCTCGTAGAGATGGCCGATCGCGAAGTTGTAGTAGGCGTCGCCGCGCGGGGAGCTTTTCACCGGGGCGGCGGGAGAAGACGGCGGCGCAAGGTTTTGCTGGGCAGCGGCCGGTAGCGCCGCAAGAATCGGGAGAGAAAGAAGCAGGACCGTACGCTTAGAAATCATAAAACTCCAAGAACTGAAATTATCCCATGCGGGAGAAACGCGGTCAAAAGCGAAAAAGCGGAGCGTTTCGAAAACCAGCGGGACGTTCGCACCTAGGTGAAGATGCGCCGAAAGGGAGGGCCGTTGACTCGTATCCGTATTTCTGCAAATATGGAACCATGAGGAAATCGGATCCCCTGGTCATCCGCCGCACCGCCGATCGCTTTGCCGCACTCGGAGCGGAGCCCCGCCTGCAGATTATGAGGATTTTGCTCTCCGCCCATCCGACGGGAATGGTCGCGGGGCAGATTCAGGAAGAGCTGGGAATTCCGGCGTCCACGCTCTCGCACCATCTGGAGAAGCTGAAGCAAGTGGAGCTGGTGGCGATGCGGCGGGCGAGCACGTTTCTCTGGTACAAGGCAAACACCGAGGCGCTCAAGGAACTGCTGGGGTTTCTGTATGAGGAGTGCTGCACGCGGAACCCGGTGCCGGCAGAAGCGATTGTGGAGATTTCGAAGTCCTAGACGGGCGACGGGAAGGGAGCCCGGAGAACCCGAGGGGTGCCGATTCAGCGAGCGGGCATGAGCGAAAGAGACGTTCAGGAAACGGTGAAGGAAAAGTATGCCGCCGCGGCGAGACAACTAGCCGCAGGAGGGAGGGCGTGCTGCGGCGGCGCGGCAGAGCCGGGCGGTTGTGACGCCATCTCGCGCGATCTCTACGGCCCCTCAGAGAAGTTTGCGCTGCCGACCGAGGCCGTGGCCGCTTCGCTCGGTTGCGGCAATCCCACGGCGCTCGCGCAGCTTGAATCGGGCGAAATCGTGCTGGACCTCGGCTCGGGCGGCGGCATCGACGTGCTTCTCTCCGCCAAGCGTGTGGGCCCAACGGGCAAGGCGTACGGTCTCGATATGACCGATGAGATGCTGGCGCTCGCTCGGGAAAACCAGAAAAGGGCCGCCGTAGAGAACGTGGAATTCCTGAAAGGAACCATCGAAAACATACCCCTGCCCGACAACCTGGTCGACGTGATTATTTCGAATTGCGTGATCAACCTTTCCGGCGACAAGGATCGCGTGCTGCGCGAGGCATTTCGCGTGCTGAAGCCCGGAGGGAGACTTGCGGTTTCCGATGTTGTGATCCGAAGCAGCGTCCCGGCCCAAATCAGAAAGAGTATGGAACTGTGGATAGGTTGCGTCGCGGGTGCGCTCGAGGAGACGGAATACCGGGAAAAGCTGGAAGCGGCGGGATTCGAGTTTATCGAAGTGGAGCCGACGAGAATCTATCGGGTGGAAGAGGCGCGCAAATTTTTGACGACTGCCGGCCTGGATGCGGATCGGCTTGGGCCGCAGATCGAGGACAAGTTTATGAGCGCATTTATTCGCGCAAAAAAAGTGCTTTCTGGGGCTTCGAAACGCCCGCCCGGCCTCGATCCTCCCTGCGGTCAATGAGCTGAGTCCATGAAGCCGCCGTACAACGTGCTATTTCTCTGCACCGGAAATTCGTCGCGGTCGATTTTGGCCGAGGCAATTCTGAAAAACCGGGGCCTGCCGAATTTCCGCGCGTTCAGCGCCGGGAGCCATCCAGCGGGATTCGTTAACCCGTACGCATTGCAACAGCTCGAGTCTGCCGGATTGCCCACGGAAGGACTGCGCAGCAAGGGTTGGGATGAATTTGCGAAACCGGGGGCCACGGCGATGGATTTTGTCTTCACCCTGTGCGATAACGCGGCGAGGGAAGTCTGTCCGGTGTGGCCGGGCCAGCCGATAGCGGCGCATTGGGGCGTTCCGGATCCAGGAGACACGCCAGGTTCGGACGTCGAGATCGAGCGCGCATTTCGCGACACCTTCGTGACGCTCGACCGGCGCATCGGCCTTTTCTTGGGTTTGCCGCTTCAGAGTTTGAGCGCCTCGGCCATCCAGAGTGCGCTTGCTCGGATCGCGCGAAAATAGCAAGCGATCCGGGCGCCTTATACGTCCAACCGCGGGGTTTCTAGTGAAGGAAGTGGCGCATGGAAGTGAAGACCATGGCGATCTCGAGGCGGTCGGCCGTTCGGATGACGTCGGCATCGCGCAGGGAGCCGCCCGGTTGGATCACGGCCGTGGCCCCGGCTTTGCCTGCCTCTTCGAGGCCGTCGGGAAACGGGAAGAAGGCGTCGGACGCTACGACGGTTCCCTGCAGGGAGCGCTGCGCCTTGGCGATAGCAATCTTCACGGAATCGACGCGACTCATCTGTCCAGCGCCAACGCCGACGGTTGCGCCTTCACGGACAAAAACAATGGCGTTGGACTTCACGTGTTTGCAGACTTTCCAGGCAAACAGGAGGTCCTTCATCTCCGCGTCGTTGGGGGCGCGCTTGGTGACAACCTTCAGTTCCCTTCCCTTCAGGCTGCCAAGGTCGGGTTGTTGCGCAAGCACGCCGCCGAGGATGCGCTTTAGCTGAAGTTCACGGTCGTGCTCGAACCCGCCGAACGGCAGTTGCAGAAGGCGCAGGTTCTTTTTCGCAGCGAAAATTTCCTGAGCGCGATCAGCAAAACCGGGCGCCACGATACATTCGACAAACAACTTGGCTACCTCTTCGGCGGTGACGGCGTCGACGATGTGATTGAAAGCCAGAACGCCTCCGAAAGCCGAGAGCGGGTCGCAGGCCAGCGCCTTGGCGTAAGCATCGACGAGCGAGGACTGCTCGGCAGTCCCACACGGGTTGTTGTGCTTGATGATGACCGCAGCGGGCCGCTCGAATTCCGCCACGAGGCTTCGCGCGGCTTCGAGATCGACATAATTGTTGTAGGAGAGTTCCTTGCCTTGAAGCTGCTTGGCGGCGGCGAGGCCTTCGGGCGGGGCGCCGCCGGGAACATAGAGCGCCGCACCCTGATGGGGATTCTCACCGTAGCGAAGCTCCTGCTTCCGGCGGAGCGCCAGGTGAAGGCGCTCGGGTAATGACGGCTTCGGGAGAACTTCGATCTTGTCGCCGAGAATGCCGAGCCGCTCGAGATTCATCGCAATCACGCCATCGTAGCGCGAGGTCGTGGCGAAGACCTTGCGGGCGAGTTCGAGGCGCAGCGCGAGAGAAGTGTCGTGATTCGCCGCGAGTTCCGACGCGACACGGGCGTAGTCGTCGGGATCCGTCACAACGGTCACGCTCTCGAAATTTTTCGCCGCCGACCGCAGCATAGTGGGTCCGCCAATGTCGATGTTCTCGACCAACTCCTCGGGGGGAAGGTAAGCCTTGGCGGCGACTTCTTCGAAGGGATAGAGATTGACAACCACGAGATCGATGGCAGCAATGCCGTGTTGCGCGGCCTGGTTCCGGTCCTCGGCGTTATTGCGGCGAAAGAGGAGGCCGCCGTGCACTTTGGGATGGAGGGTTTTGACCCGCCCGCCGAGCATTTCGGGCCATCCGGTAAATTCGGCGACGTCTTTAACGGAGATGCCATTTTCGCGAAGCAACTTGGCGGTGCCGCCGGTCGATAGGATTTCGATTCTAAGAGCAGCGAGCTTACGGGCAAAATCGACAATGCCGGTTTTGTCGAAGACGCTGAGCAGCGCCCGCTCTACGGACATGGGTTCCTCCAGGGAGACTCGAACCTGATAGTGTAAGCGGGGGAGCGGAATTTCGAAAAGAAGAGGGTTGTGGGAAAGTGCGGCCGCGGGGTTAGGACTTCACCACGGCTTTGAGCTTTACCTGCCCGTCGACAGTCTCGACGACATATTCAACATCCCGGCAGTTCTTCTTGGTTTGCAGATCCTTGGTCGTTTTGCGAACGAATTCATTGAAGCCGGCGCGATTGAGCTTGGAGGTTTCTTCGCCAGCCTCTTGCTTGGCGCGAAGGAAAGCGTCGTAAAGTTCATCGACCTTCCGCGGTTCCTTTTCGGGCTCAGAGCAAACCATGCGGAATCCCCGGGATTCGACCGCCGCGGTTGCGGTACTACTTCCTTTCGAAGAGGTTTCCGGTTGCGTGCGGGCTCGTTCCGCTTCGATGGCTCTGGCGGCGGCACCAAAATGGCGCTGGACTTTGCCTTCTTCGCGCTGGGCCACCCGCTTGCGGAAGATATCCTTATACTTGGCGTAGGTCTGGCAAAGATTGTTGAAGCGGAAGCGCTGCGCGAACTTCAGTTCGCCGCCGCGCTCGGAATACCGCTTGACGAGCAGTTCGATGCGCCACTCGACTTCGTTCGGCGGGCGCTTGCGGCCGCCGCCGAAATACATGTCGTATTCGATTTTGAGCTGGCGGATATCGCGTTCGAGCTGCGCCAGTTCCTCGTCAATCGTGGCCATTGAGCCAGCCCCTCGAATCATCATCCTAGGGGCGCTTTTGGCAGGCGTCAACGGGGAAGGAGGCGGGACGGAGCGCATTGGGCACCTCGCGGAGGCCGACGCTGCGCCGTAGACCCGCGTAGACGATTGCGGCGGGCTTCTCCGCTGTGATGAAATGACGCGATGACGCGCCCCGCCAAACCCGTGCCGAACGCGGACCAGACGACCTTGCTGCGCCGAGTGCCCTCTGTGGACGAACTGCTGTTGCGGCCGCGTCTGGCCGCGTTGTGCAAGGAAGTGGACCGCGCGTTTGCGCTCGATACGCTGAGGGGAGTGCTGGCGGAGGTCCGGCGGGACATCATCGCAGGGTTGACCGCGGAGGAGCGGGTCGTCGAAGCGGCAGAGATTGAGAGGCGTACGGTCGAAGCCGTAGAGAGCGAGCTCCGGCCGTCACTGAGGCCGGTCATCAACGCTTCGGGAGTGATCCTGCATACGAACCTGGGGCGCGCGCCGCTCTCTCTGGAAGTGATCGACGAGTTCCGGCGGGTGGCGACCGAGTACAGCAACCTCGAATACGACGTCGCGGCAGGAGCGCGCGGCAAGCGCGATGTCCACTGCGCGCGGTTGCTTCGGCGCCTGACGGGCGCCGAAGCAGTCATCGTGGTGAACAATTGCGCCGCCGCGGTGCTGGTAACGCTCGCGGCGCTGGCGCGCGGGGGCGAAGTAATCGTGTCGCGCGGCGAACTGATTGAAATCGGGGACGGTTTTCGCATCCCGGAAATCATGGAACAGAGCGGAGCGGTGCTGCGGGAAGTGGGAACCACCAATCGCACGCGCATCGCGGACTACCAAAATGCCATCAATGAAAAGACGCGGGTATTGTTGCGGGTGCACCCTTCGAATTTCACGGTGAGCGGTTTCACCGAAAAACCGGAGGTGGCCGAGCTGATCGCGCTCGGCGAGCAGCGGGGGTTGCCAGTCGTGGAGGATCTCGGCTCGGGCTGTCTTGTAGATCTTTCCGGTGTTGGCGTAATGGAACCGACGGTGCGGGAGAGCGTCGCAGCTGGATTCTCGCTGGTGTTGTACAGCGGGGACAAACTGCTTGGCGGGCCGCAAGCGGGAATCATCGCCGGACGAAAGGAGTTGGTGGCAAAAGTTAGGAGGCATCCGCTCTTCCGGGCGTTGCGCGTAGACAAGCTGACGATTGCGGCATTGCAGGTGACGCTGCGCGCGTACTTACGGGCGGACTGGAACGGAATCCCGTCGCAGCGAATGATCCGCACGGCGCTCGAAGAGATTTCGGTACGCACAAAACAGCTTGTGGAAGCGCTGACGGCGCGGGTTCCACGGGCCGAAGCGGACTTTGAGATTGCCGACGGGACTTCACTAGTGGGCGGCGGCTCGACACCCGCGCAATCGCTGCCCACGAGAGTGTTGCGCATTCGGAGCCAGCGCTATTCTGCGGCGCAATTGGAAGCGCGTTTACGAGCGGGCCGGGTAGGAACGCCGGTGATCGCGCGCATTGAAGAGGATCGCGTGACGGTGGATTTGCGGACCGTTTTCCCGGGGCAGGAAGGCGCGCTTGCCGACTCGCTGCTTGCCGCGCTCGAGTAGCGAGCGTGCTCCTTCTCCGTGCTATGATATAGGTGTGATATAGGTACGATCGGGGGGTCTTATGGCCACCGCATTGATTCACCTGGATGCAAGACAGAAAGCGCGGCTCACGCGGCGCGCGAAGAAGCGCGGGAGGTCATTCTCCGAGGAAGTACGCAATGCCGTGGACCTCTACCTGGAGCTGCCAGCCGAAGAGCACCAATTAAGCCTGCTTGCGCGAGCGGCCAATGAGTCTGCCGGGCGCAGCGTCAAAAGGCTCGACGAAGCCATTGCTTACCTCGACCGGATCTTGAAAGACATGCGGAGAGAGAAGTGAGCTGGCCCCGCGATGCCTTCGAGGCATTGCGGCAGATTGTCTTGATCGAAAACCGCATCAACACCATGACCGACACGGTCAAGGAACTCGCTCTCACCTGCCAGGAGATGGATCGGCGGCTCATCCGGCTGGAAGCGAAGTTTGAACTGCTCGAACGCATGGCGTCGCCGAGCCGCAGAGCGCTGCCGGAAAAATCCGAAAAGTAAACCTGATGCTGAGTTTTGTCGTCCGCAATGGGAGACTGAAGAGGGCTTGGAAGCCACTGCCTACTTTGCGACGTGGCTGGGCCCTCGTGCGCGTGCGAATGACGGGGATCTGCAACACCGACGTCGAGATTCTTCGCGGTTACCACGACTTTCACGGCACTCCCGGGCATGAGTTCGTGGGGGAAGTCGCCGAGGTTGAGGGTGTAGACACTCGGACGCGCAAGAAATGGCTGGAAAAGCGCGTGGCGGGCGAGATCAATGTCGCGTGCAGCGCGTACGGGTACAAACCAGCTTGCGAGTTCTGCAGACGCGGGCTGAAGACGCACTGCGCGCGGCGGACCGTGCTCGGGATTGTGGCTCACGACGGCGCATTCGCTGAATATCTTGCGCTTCCGCTCGAAAATCTTCATGTGATTCCGGCGAGTGTAAGCGACGAAAGGGCCGTGTTTATAGAGCCGCTGGCGGCGGCTTGCGAGATTCTGGAACAGATCGAGCTTCGAAATTATCGGACCGCCGCGGTGCTGGGCGACGGCAAACTCGCGCAACTGATCGGCATGGTTTTGGATCGAGCGGGCTGCCGCGTGACGCTGTATGGCAAGCATCGCTCAAAGCTTCGGCTGGCGCGCGAAGCCGGGCTCAACACATGTAAGGTCAAGGGCGATTCGAGCGATCAGAAGCGCCTGAAAGAGAGTTATCGGCTGGTAGTCGAGGCCACGGGTTCGCCGACGGGCCTGATTCTGGCACAGCAGATGACCGAACCGCGTGGCACGTTGATTCTGAAATCGACGTTTCATGGCACGGCGGCGGTGGAGACTTGGCCGATTGTGGTGAAGGAAGTCACCGTACTGGGTTCGCGCTGCGGACCGTTTCGCCGGGCCGTCGAGTTATTGAGATCGGGAAAGGTGGATCCGAAGGTGCTTATCTCGCGCACCTTTTCGCTCAGAGAAGCGGCCAAGGCACTTGCCTATGCGCAAAAGCGTGGCGTCTTGAAGGTATTGCTGAAGGCAAACCAGCGATCTCTTTGATCGCCGCTTCAAACGGCGGCGCAACGATTTCCACCGCAAGATGCCCGCGATCGTTTACAGCCGGTTGATGCAGGAGGCGACGCAGGCCGCGCCGAAGCCGTTGTCGATGTTGACGACGGTGACGTTGGAAGCGCAGGAGTTCAGCATGCCGAGAAGGGCAGCAACACCGTCGAAACTTGCGCCGTAGCCAGTGCTGGTGGGAACCGCAATGACGGGCACGCTGACGAGTCCGCCGACAACGCTCGGCAGGGCGCCCTCCATTCCCGCCACACACACGATGACGCGCGCTTCGGTTAGCATCACGCGATGGTCGAGGAGCCGATGAATCCCGGCGACGCCAACGTCGAACAGGTACTCGGCGCGATTGCCCATCATGCGGGCCGTAAGCAATGCTTCCTCGGCCACCGGAATGTCGCTTGTGCCTGCGGACACAACCAGAATGGTTCCCTTCCCGGTGATTTGCTTTGATCGCTCGATCGTGATGACCCCGGATAAGGAATGGAACTTCGCGTTGCCGCTCACCCGTTTTACGGCGTCGAACGTTCTCGCATCGGCGCGCGTGACTAGAACATTGTGGCGTGAAGCCTTGTGCCGAACCATTGCGTGGACAATTTCTGCCACCTGGGTTGGCGTTTTCCCCTTGCCGAAAACTACCTCGGCATAGCCTTGACGGATGGCGCGGTGGTGATCGACCTTTGCGAAACCGATATCCTCGAATGGCAAATGCTTCAGCCGCTCGAAGGCAGCTTGCGGTGTGAGTTTGCCTCGTTTTATGGATTCCAGAAGCTTCAGAATTTCTTCGGAATTCATTCGTTTTGACCGCTAAAAATCTTAGCATTCCTGTCGCTAGGGACCTATGCTTGACTTGGCAAGGAGCGACTGCGAGACTCTAGTTATCCGCACAAAACTATGGCAGGCACTCAGGGACGGACCATTACGGTTGGTGTGACCGGAGCGAGCGGAGCGATTTTTGCGCAGAAGACGCTGACGCTGCTGGAGGAAGACCAGCGCGTATCGAGGGTGCACCTGGTGGTGACGGAAACCGGTCAGCGTCTCTTCTCAGACGAATTGGGCATCACTTCCGGCGATTTGAAGAAGCTGCCGAGTCGGATTTTGGGGCGCGGTTCAAGGAAGACGGAGACGATCTCGAACAAAGATGTCGGCGCCTCGCTCGCTTCCGGCAGCCATCACGTAGATGCGATGATCGTGATACCGTGCACCATGGGAGCGCTTGCGGCCGTCGCCGGCGGAACGAGCGACGATCTGGTGGCTCGCGCAGCCGACGTAATGCTGAAGGAAGGACGAAAGCTGATTCTTTGCGTTCGTGATACGCCTTTCAATCGCGTCCACCTAGAGAATATGTTGCGGGCGCAGCAAGCCGGGGCGGTGATCATGCCGGTCGTGCCGGCGTTCTATTTCAAGCCCAAGTCGATCGATGACATTGTGACGCAATACGTGTGCCGGGTGCTGGCTCAAGCGGGGCTTCCCCAGGAGAAAATGTTCCGATGGAGCGGCAGCGCTCCTGAAAAAAAGGCAGGTTCCTAGCGGGATATGACAAGCCGGATCCGTACGGTGCTCGAAATGATCAAGTTCGAGCACTCCGTGTTTGCTTTACCTTTCGCGCTCACGGGGGCCCTCCTGGCCGCGCGTCTAACGGCGCATGCTTGGCCGAGCCTGCGGCAGATCTGGTGGATTGTCGTGGCGATGGTGGCAGCGCGCTCGGCGGCGATGACCATGAATCGCATTGCGGACCTGCGCTTTGACAAAGAGAATCCGCGGACAAAGATGAGGGCGCTCGCGACGGGCGCGCTTTCGGTCTCCTTCGCGTGGGCCTTTACGATCGCAGCCGTGGCACTGTTTTTTGTTGCGGCTTGGCGGTTGAATCTGTTGGCGCTCGAGCTCGCGCCCGTCGCCGTCGCCGTTCTGTTCTTTTATTCGTACACCAAGCGATTCACGAGCTGGTCGCACCTGTTTCTTGGATTTGCACTGGGAATCTCGCCGGCGGCCGCGTGGATTGCGATTACGGGCAGCCTGGACGGGCGAATGCTGATTCTTTGCGGAGCGGTTACGTTGTGGGTGGGCGGCTTCGACGTGCTGTATGCTTGCCAGGACGTGGACTTCGATCAAGAGGCTGGGCTGTTTTCTGTGCCGAAGCGCTTTGGAATCGCGAACGCGCTGGTCATCGCGCGCCTGATGCACCTTGGCGTCGTGGTGCTGCTGAGCTGGCTGGCGGGCAGTTTCGGATTGCCTTGGCCAGCGTGGGCGGGGATTGGGGTGGTGGCGGCTCTGTTGGGCTACGAACATTCGCTCGTGAGAGCAAACGATCTCAGCAAGCTGAACGCTGCATTTTTCACCGTGAACGGATATATTAGTGTGTTGTTCCTGCTGTTCTGGGGAGCCGCAGCCGCGTTGTGGCGAGTTTGAGGATTTTGCGTACTTTGAAACGGAAAACTTTAT
>Ga0209465_10000647_pt1 | contig 16000 bp, 17 predicted proteins | sample PanSoiPlot1MoBio_FD_188321 | JGI IMG/M metagenome (GOLD analysis project Ga0209465, IMG submission 188321) | Tropical forest soil microbial communities from Panama analyzed to predict greenhouse gas emissions - Panama Soil Plot 1 MoBio (SPAdes)... | ecosystem: Environmental > Terrestrial > Soil...
GCATAATTGACCGATCGTTAACCCCGATGCTAACCCAAGCGCGGTGCTTCCGGCCGTGATGCGGCCCGCCGAGAACCTGCCGCATGAAGCTGCCGGCATTCGACTATGCGTGTCCGACGACGCTCGCCGAGGCGGTGGCGCTGCTCGCTGCGCATGGCGGCGACGCGAAGGCGCTCGCCGGCGGACAGTCGCTGGTGCCGATGCTGGCGTTCCGCGTCGCGGCGCCGACCCTCATCGTCGACCTGCGCAAGCTTCCCGGACTTGACCGGATCGAGATCAGCGACGCCGGCGTGCGGCTCGGCGCCATGGTGCGATGGCGCGACATCCTTGAGGATGCGCGGCTCAGGCGCGCGCATCCGCTCCTGGTCGCGGCGGTCGGGCACGTTGCGCATTATCAGATCCGTAATCGTGGGACGGTCGGCGGGAGCCTCGCCCATGCCGATCCGGCGGCCGAGATGCCCGGGATCGCGGTCGCCTGCGAGGCCGAGATCGCGGTGACCGGAAAGTCCGGTGCACGCATCATCGCGGCCAGTGACTTCTTCGTCGGCGCGCTCACGACCGCGCTCGCGCCCGATGAGATCATCACCGAGGTCCGCCTGCCGGCCTGGCCGGCCGCACGCCGCTTCGGCTTCGAGGAATTCGCTCTGCGACGTGGCGATTTCGCGATCGCGGCGGCCGCCGTCTTCTACGACCTCGACGAGGCCGGCGCGGCGACCAATGCGCATGTCGGGGTGATCGGCGTCGGCGATAAGCCGGCGCGGCTGCCATCTGTCGAGGCCGTGCTCAATGGCGCGCCTCTCGATGCGGCCGCGATCGCGCGCGCCTCCTCGGCCGCCTCGGCGGCGGTCGATCCGCCGGACGACATCCACGCGAGCGCCGCGTATCGCCGCTCGCTCGTCGGCACCATGGTCGAGCGCGCGCTGCTCGCCGCCGCGGCCTGAGGAAGGTGCATGCCGTCGCGCGTCCAAACCACCCGCTTCGAGGTCAACGGCCGGCCGGTCGAGGTCGCGGTCGAGCCGCGCCTGACGCTTGCGGACTGCCTGCGCGACGTCTTGGGCCTGACCGGAACGCATATCGGCTGCGAACACGGCGTGTGCGGCGCCTGCACGGTCCTGCTGGACGGGCTGGCCGTGCGGGCGTGCCTGATGCTGGCGGTGCAGGCCGAGGGCCGCCGCATCACCACGGTCGAGGGCCTGTCGAACGAGGACGGTCTCACGCCGTTGCAGGCGTCGTTCCGCAAGCACCACGCCCTGCAATGCGGCTTCTGCACCCCCGGCATGATCACGACCGCCCACGCGCTGCTCTCCGAGGAGCCGGATTGCGACGCCGATCGCGTGCGCGAGGTGCTGTCCGGCAATCTGTGTCGCTGCACCGGCTACATTTCGATCGTGGAGGCGGTGCTCGACGCACGCAGCGCCTATCGCAAGCCCGGGAGCGAGCGCGCATGAAGAACACCTTCATCGGCGCGCCGGTCAAACGGCGCGAGGACCTGCGCTTCCTGCGCGGCCGCGGGCAATATGTCGGCGACCTCGCTCCCGACGGGCTGCTGCACGCCGTGATCCTGCGCAGCGCGCTCGCACACGGCCGCATCCGCGCGATCGACTGCGCGCCGGCGCTGGCCGTCCCGGGCGTGCGGGCGGTCATCACCGCGAGGGACATGCCGGGCGGCCCGCCGCGCATTCCGATGCGGCTGCAGCCCCTGCCGGACTTCAAGCCGTTCGAACAGCCGGTGCTTGCCGCGGAGAAAGTGCGCTACGTGGGAGAGCCGCTCGCGGTGGTGGTCGCCGATACGGCGGCGATCGGCGAGGACGCGCTCGAGGCGATTGCGGTCGATATCGAGGCGCTGCCGGCGGTGACCGACCGGGCCGGGGCGAGCGGCGGTGAGAGCTTCCTGTTCGAGGCGACGGGAAGCAATCTTGCGCTCACCTTCAGGGCGCGGCGCGGCGACGCTGCGGCGGCGTTCAAGGCGGCGTCCTATCGACGGCGCGAGCGCTTCAAGGTCCAGCGTCATTTCGGACTTACCCTGGAGCCGCGCGGCGTGCTCGCCGAATGGGACGACGGCGTGCTGCGGGTGTTCGGCGCCGCCAAGGTGCCGTTCTTCAACCGGCGCATTCTTGCGGCCCAGATCGGGCTGCCCGAGCACGCGATCGACATGGTCGAGAACGACGTCGGCGGCGGGTTTGGGGCGCGCGGCGAGTTCTACCCGGAGGATTTCCTGATCCCGTTCGCGGCCCGGCTTGTCGGGCGCCCGGTCAGATGGATCGAGGACCGGCGCGAGAACCTGATGGCGATGAATCATGCGCGCGAGGCGGAAGCCGACATCGAGATCGCCTGCGCGGCGGACGGCACCATTCTGGCCCTGCGCGGCCACACCTATACGGACATGGGCGCCTATATGCGCACCAACGGCGCCGTCGGGTCGCGTAACGTCGCGCAATTCATGTCGGGTCCGTACCGCATTCCCGACATCGACATCGACGCCACGCTGTTCATGACCAACAAGACGCCGGTCGGCACCTATCGGGGACCCGGCCGGTTCGAGACCGATTTCTTCCGCGAGCGGCTCCTCGACATGGCCGCGAAGGATCTCGGCATCGATCGGGTGGAATTCCGCCGCCGCAACCTGGTCGCCGAGAGCGAGATGCCCTATGCGATCGCGACGATCACGCCGTTCGAGAGCAAGGACGAGTTCGACAGCGGAGACTATCGGGTCACCCTCGAACGTTGCCTCGCCGAGATCGGATGGGACGAGAAGGCGAAGCTCCAGGGCAAGCTGATCGACGGGCATTACCACGGCCTTGCGGTCGGCTGCTTCATCGAGGGCGGCGCGGCCGGACCGAAGGAGAGCGCGAAGATCGCGGTCAACGCGGACGGCTCGTTCACGGTGTTCATGGGTTCGTCCGCGGTCGGACAGGGGGTGGAGACGGTGTTCGCGCAGATCGCCGCCGATGCGCTCGAGGTCCCGATCGATCGCATCCGTGATGTCTTCCACGGCTCGACCGCGCATGTGAGCGACGGCTACGGTGCCTATCATTCGCGCTCGGTCGTGATGGGCGGCTCGGCCCTGCTCGACGCGGTCGAGAAATTCCGCGCCGCGCTTCGCGCCGAGGCGGGCAGGCGCCTCGGCTGCGCGCCGGCGGCGGTCACGCTCGGCGAGGACAGGATTTTCGGCGCGGACGGCCGAACGCTGCCGCTCGCGGATTTCGCCGGAATGTCCGCCGAGGGCGCGTTCCTCAACAAGAAGCACACCTATACGTATGGCGCCCATGCCGCCCACGTGACGGTCGACCCCAAGACCGGGCGCGTCGACATCATCGACTACGTCGCGGTCGAGGACGTCGGACGCATCATCAATCCGCTGACGCTGACCGGGCAGGTGATCGGCTCGCTGGTGCAGGGGTTAGGCGGGGCGTTCCTGGAGCGCCTCGTCTACGACGAGCACGGCCAGCTCCTCACCGGATCGCTGATGGACTACCTGTTGCCGACCGCGAGCGACTTTCCCAACCTGCGCAGCGTCACGATGGACATGAAGCCATCGCCGATCAATCCGCTCGGCGCCAAGGGCGCGGGCGAGGGCGGCATCATCGCGGCGGGCGGCGTGATGGCGAATGCGGTCGCCAACGCGCTCGCCGACTTCGGCGTCGAGCCGCGCGAGCTGCCGCTGTCGCCGCCGCGCGTGTGGGAGATGATCGAAGCGGCGAAGACAGCGTCGGCGACCGGATCGGCGTGACGTTGATCGCGAGCGAGGCGCGAGACCGCGTCGAATTGACTGCTTGGTCACCCAATGCCTAAAGTGCGATCGCCTCAGGTCAAGGCGGCCTTACGCGCGATGCGCGCGCACACGATCTCGTTCCAAGTATCCATCAAACTTTCGGGATCGTGGCGACGAACGCGCGAAGATCAGGGAGACTCCACATGAGCGTTGCCCGCCATCCGCGCCCAGCCGAGCTCGTCGGCACGCCGATCGAGACGATCATGGAACGATATGTGGGCCGCTTCCGCGAAAAGAAGCCGGACTGGGCCGCGTTCGAGGACGCCAAGATCGAAGGCTACAAGCGCGCCCAGCACCGCTTCATCGGCGCCGGCGGTTCCGGCAAGCATGGCGATGCGACCGTCATTCCGGCCGGCAACTTCACGCTGTCGATCATGTATGTGGAGCCGGGCCAGGGCAATGCCGCCCACACCCACGAGGTCGAGGAGTGCTTCTTCGTGCTGCAAGGTTTCCTCGACGTGTTCGTCGAGGACGAGAGCGGGAAGCGACTCACCACGCGGCTCGGTCCGTGGGAGTGCATCTCGTGCCCGGCCGGCGTGATCCACGGCTACCAGAACGACAGCCTCGGCCCGGTCTATTTTCAGGTCATGCTCGGACGGGGCCGCCCGGACACCATGGGCTACTCGGACGACAGGCTCTATAGCCGCCGCGACGCCCATCTCGCGCCGGGCGACAACTAGCGCACGATGCGATCAGGTGGAATCGCATCGTGCTCTCATCTCATTGATTCTGGAGCATGATCTCGCCCGAAACGTCTGCAACCCGGATCAAGTCCGGGGCAGGCATTTTCGCGATCCATGCTCTCGGCGGTGCCTGCGGCGGCGGCACAAAATTACCATTTTCGACCTCTGCTTTTACGTGCAATTTACACGACGTTGCGGAACACCCCTGCTAAATTACGGTTGTCCGGAGCAGAGGTGTCGAGATGCAATTGCGCCGGGGAAAGCCCATGGCCTCCGTGATTGACGCGATCGGCGCCACCTGCGCCTACGCGATCATCATCGGCATGCTCGCCACCGCCATCGCGCCCTTGTTCGCGCCGCTGCTGCAGCACTGACCGGTTTTGCGACAGTTCGGATCCCGCTCGCACGCGCGAGCGGGCTTTCGTTCATGGATTCAGTCGCGCTCCTCTCGCGCCCATGCAGGCCGCATCTCCGACATCGGCGCCATCAAAGACTCCGCGACCGCAAGATTGCGCGCAACCTGCAGCACGCCTCGCAAGCGACTTCGCAGGTGCGCCGCTAGCATCGCGAACGTCAGCGTGGCGCGGCGGCGACCAGCGGCGCATGCGCGCAGGTGCTCACGCCGGTCCGCTCACTGGCGAGCGAGCGCGACCGTCTCACGCTCGAAATGGCGAACTTCCTCGAGACCATGCGCGCCGCCTGACATGCTTTGGCGGCGGCCACCGCCCGCATGCGTGCGGTGCGCGGCGCGGTGGCCTTGCGGCGCTTGCGAAAAGCCCCCATCATGCGATCGCAGAGCGTCAATGGCAGCCCGGGATCTCCGGAGTGTGACGCAGCTTTATCTGGCGGCTTGGCGCTCCCGTATCCTTTTGACGAACGGAACGGTCAGCGATGACATCGCCGGCAGAAACGCCACCAGATGCGCCAAATCCCTCGGAGGTTCGCGCCGAGGTCGAGCGCATGGCGATGAGCGACGTCTTCCGCACCTCGCCGCAGCTCGTATCGTTCCTGCGCTTCGTGGTCGAGGCGGTGCTATCCGGCAGGAGCGACCGCATTAAGGGCTACACCATCGCGGTCGAGGTGCTGCGCCGCGACGCCAAGTTCGATCCGCGCATCGACCCGATCGTGCGAGTCGAGGCCGGCCGGCTGCGCCGGACGATCGATCGCTACTACCGTGGGCCCGGTGCTGACGATCCCGTCGTCATCGACCTGCCGCGCGGCGGCTATGTGCCGGTCTTCCGGCGGAGCGACGCCGCAACAGGATCGCCGAGCGCGCACGCCGGACCGCGCACGCAACTCGGCTGGACGAGTCGCCCGGGGCTGGTCGGTGCCGCAATCGCGCTCGCCGCCGTGGTCGTGGCAGGTGTGCTGATCGCGTCGCGCCTGCACGAGGGGCCGGTGAGCAGCCAGGGGAGCGCATCGCAAGCCGAACAGGGAGCGCCGCCGCGCGGCGACCAGCGGCTGTCCGGCAACGGCATGCCGGTGATGGCCATCGAAGCCTTTGACGTCACCGGTGCGCCGGGCGCGCACAGCATCCTCGCCGGATCGCTGCGAGACCGGATTCGCGACGCCTTCTCGCGCTTTGATCTCGTCAACATCATCGAGGATGGCCACGTCGTCGCGCGCGGGGCTCCGCAGGCGGGCGCCAGGCAGGCCGACTACCGCTTCGGCGGATCGATCGAATATGCCCCCGACGGGACGGCGCGCGTCGGTTTCCGGGTCGTCGACACCACGGACAACAACGTCGTCTGGTCCCAGCTGTTCGATCGCGTGACGGTCGGCGAGGACCGCGCCGCCGCCGAGGACGCGATCGTGCGGCAGCTCGCACCGACGCTGCTGCAGCCGTTCGGTGTCATCTATGCCCACGGCCGCAGTCGTATCCTCGCCACCGGCGCCGGCGATCCGCGTTATCGCTGCATCCTCGATGCCGCCGAGTCGTTTCGATCGTTCGACGCCGGCCAGCATGAGCGCGCGCGCGCCTGCCTCGAGCGAATGACCGAGGCCGATTCGAGCTTTGCGATCGGCTTCAGCTATCTCGCCGCGATCTACCTGCGCGAGTATCAATACGGGATCGGCGCAAGCGGCACCGGCCGCTCGCTGCTCGACCGGGCGCTGCGGGCGGCGCGGCGCGGTGTCGAGCTCAATCCGGCGAGCGCGCGAGCCTATGAGATGCTGTTCGTCGTGCTGTTCGCGCGCGGCGATCTCGCGGCGGCTTTCGCAGCCGGCGACAAGTCGATGGCCCTCAACCGCTATGATTCGCGCTCGCTCGGCTCTTATGCGGCCCGCCTCATCGCGAGCGGCGACATCGACAAGGGCATGGACATGCTCGCGCACGCGGCCGCCGACGGCAGCCTCCTGCCGGCCTTCGAGCAGTTCTTCCTGTTTCTCGGGTCGTATCTGCGCGGCGACCTCAAGCGCGCCACCTTCCAGGCCGGACAGCTCACCAGCGACAGTTTCCAGCTCGGCGTTCTCGCGCACGCCCTGGTGGCGCAGGCCAACGGCGATCACGACGGCGCGCAGCGCGCGGCCGATCGGCTGGTCGCGCTCAATCCGGCGTGGCGCGACGATCTGCGCGGAACGCTCGCGAAATTCTTCGCCGCCGAGGCGATCATCGACCGGCTGGCGCGCGACCTTGGCGAGGCCGGCATCGGCCGCTCCTGAGGCCGGCCGGCGCGTCTGCGCGTCCGACCGCGTGCTCTTGCATTTCGGCCGTCGATGGGGTGAATTGCCGCAAGCATCATCCATTGCGGGGGCAGCGCCATGTGGGGACTGATCATCTACGTCGTTTTGGTCGTCGTCGGAGCGCTGATCTCGGCCGGCGTCGGCTTCGCCATCGAGCACGCGCACTCGCAGGCCCTGAGCCTGATCGTGTTCCTGACGATGTTCTTCAGCAATTTCATCGCATCGTGGTTCGTCACGGTCTTCATCGTCGAGCGCCTCATCAATCCGCGCATGGCGCGGGCCGGCGAGGGGGCGAACTGAGCCGCGGCAACGCAACCTCGTGCGGCGTCCGGATCCAATCCCAACGCCGCCGGGGGGGTTCGAGGGTTGCGACTTTATTTCGGCTGGAGCCCGGTCGGGTTCCTGCTTTCGTCGAGAAATTCGTTGGGGCGCTCGCGTGGATCGGGTTGGGCGCCTGCCGATGAGTGTTGGAATGCCCGCAATCGTTCCGTGAATTCGAGGCTGCGAGCGAGGAAAAGCCAGCTCGATTCGAGCTCGAGAAAATCGCGCTTGAAGTCGGGGTCGGTGAACCGTTCGGCCTTCTCGCGAGCTTCGGCTGCGCGCCTGTAGCAATCGGCGATCTCGTCCGCGACCTTCTTCAGCATGGTGTTCGTCTCGCAGCCTGGGACATTTTTCCTCGCCGACGATCGGCTGTCATGGTTTCCACCGGCCGTGCTGCGCCGACGCGTCGGCTGCAGTTCGTGCGCGGCCAACTTGCTTTCCAAGCGTCTGGAAGGGGCGTTCAAACCAAATTTCAAAAGGGGCGAGCTGCCTAACACCGCGGCCGTAACGATCGCTCGCCCACAGATACCCGGTCCCTTCCCAAATGCCGTCTCCCGTTCAACCCAGAACTTACGAGCACCCCCAATCGTTCCATTGGCGACCATCCCCCGGTTCCGCCGTCCGCATCCGATTGGGTGCCGCACCCGTGAGCCGGGCAATTTGATCCGGATCAATCGGAGGCGGCGTGGTCCGTGCGACATTGTGCCGGCTCGGACATCGCGCCGGGACGGCGCCCGCTGGTGGCCGCCACAGCGCCTGGACGCAATAGCTTGGCGGTGCGTCCTTGCCGGCGAAGCGGCAGGTCGCCGAGACAGGATTGGTGCGCGGCCGCACGGGCCCGGAGGCATTCGGCTGCCTACGGGATTCCCCTTAAGGGCATGATCGGAATTTCTGCACGTCGCCCCGCCCGGTACCAAAGGCGCAAGCAACGCAACGACGGAGCTGTGCCATGCTGCGGACGACATCCCCCGAGGTCGCTGCCAAGCCTTCCGATGGTCGCGCGCCGAAAGCAACAGCTCCACCGTCGACCCCGCTCGCGGGCGCGATCGAAATGATCGGCGCGCAGATGACTTACGCGCGAAATTCCGAGATTTACGGCGAGGGCGAGCCCGCCGACTACCTCTACAAGATCGTGACCGGGACCGTGCGCACGTCGAAAATCCTCGCCGACGGACGTCGCCAGATCGGCTCATTCTACCTGCCGGGCGACATCTTCGGGCTCGAGGTCGGCGACGAGCACACCTTCTCGGCAGAGGCCATCACCGAGTCGCGGATCGTCGTGATCAAGCGCAGCGCGCTGATCGGTCTCGCGACGCGCGACGGCAATGTGGCACGCCAGCTCTGGACGTTGACGGGACGCGAGCTGGCCCGGGTTCAGGACCACATCCTGCTCCTGGTCAAGACCGCGCAGGAGCGCGTGGTCGGCTTCCTGCTCGAAATGGCCAGGCGGGCACCGGCGGGCGACGCGGTCGAGCTGCCGATGTCGCGGCAGGACATCGCGGACTACCTCGGTCTCACGATCGAGACCGTGTCGCGCACGCTGAGCACGCTCGAGAGCGAGGGCACGATCGAACTGCCGTCGGCGCGCTGCGTCATGCTGCGCAAGCCCGCCGCCCTGGGAAGGCTCAACGCCTGAATGCATCGCCGCGCCGTTACAACGCCCGCGTCCGGAATCCGGCCGCGGGCGCAGCGCATCCTTCCGCCCAATTTTGCGCCTCCACGGATGAACCTTTGGCCGGGCCCGCGTGACCAAAGGCGACACGTAGGAGGACGTCCTTATGAAAAAGCGATTTTCGATCACCACCGTGATTGCCATTCTGGCACTCGGCGCTGCCGGTGCGGCCGCCGCAGAGCTCCCAACCTATGACGTCGCGGGCCTCCCGATCACACCACACCAGATGAGCGTGCTCGCACTGTCGGCCCATATTCAAGAGCAGCCAGCCACGCCGACGCTCATGCTCGGCGGAATGCCGGCCTCTCCTCACCAGATCGCGGTTTTGACGCGCCGGCCGGGAATCTCCGAGCAGGCGACCGTCCCGCGGCCGATCGAGGCCGCCGCATCGCAATTCGGGCTTGTCGCGCGATCCGAATAGCCGGCACGGCTTGGCGATGGCGCGACACGTTCCGTTCCTACGGAATCGGAACATGCTCTCAATTCGTTCTTCGCTCCAATGGAGAGAACACGGCGATCGCGGACGTGCGCTAGCCGGGTCGCGTCTCGATCGTGTGATGGGCTGTTGCCAGTCGCAGCAAGGCCAGGACGGCGATCGCCACAAGCTGCAGGCCGCCGGCAAGGAGCAAGGGCGCGCCGTGGGCCCCGCTGGCGTCGCGGAGGATTCCTCCGATCGGCGTCAGCAGCGCCATGCCGGCGTAGTACCACGTGAAAAACACTCCCATTCCGGCGGCGCGGTTGGGCGGCCGCAGCACCTCGGCGGGCAGCACCATCATGGCGCCCACCGGCAGACCCGCGACAGCCCCGACGACTGTCATGAGTGCGGGCGAGGGCGCGGTCGGCACGAGCAAGGTGCTGAGCCCGAACGCGGCAAGGCTCGCCATCATCACGATCGTGGGGTGGCCAACCCGATCGACCAGAACGCCCCCAAGCGGGATCGTGACGGTCACGGCCCAGGAGACCAGACTGGTCGCGAAGCCGGCGTCCCGCTGCGACAGCCCGTGCGACATCAGCAGGGCAGGACCGAAGCTGACGACCAGGACGTAGCCGACATTGAACAACATCCACACGCCGCCGGCGAGCGACACCAGGCCGAGTTCGCGCCGCGACAAGCGCAGGCGCGCTTTCGCGTTTGACGGCGCGGGTGACGGCGCGATCGGAGGAACGCGGTAGATCGCGGCGATCAGCATCAGCACCAGGGCCGCGACCGCCGCCGTGCTCGCAAGCGCCGCCGCGAAGGAGGCGCGGGCCGCGAGCCCCGGCAGGACGACCAATGCGAGACCGATGCCGATCGGCCAGCTGCTGACAAGGAGAGCCAATGCGGTGCCGATCTCGCGACCGACGAACCAATCGGTCGTCATTTTGGTCAACAGCACGTTGACCAGCACCGCACCGGCCCCGCTGGTCAAGCGCCCGGCCAACACCGTCGGGTAGTCTTCGGCCGCGGTCAGCAGGCCGCCGACCACCATGAGCGTCATGCCGATCAACGCGATGCGCTTGTCGCCAAAATGCCGTCCGAGCAAACCCCCCGGATACGCGATCACGACGCCCGGAAGGAGATAGAGTCCGATCAGCAATCCGAGCTGGCCGTAGTCGATCCCGAAACCGGCGACGGCGAACGAGGAGAGCGCGGCGACCGCCTGAAATTGGAAGGCCATCGCGGTCCGCGCCAGGAACAGAACAGCGAGGATCAGCCATCGCTCGCCGACATTCGGACGAATGCTGCCGCCGTAGCGCATGGCATCACCATCGATCGCCGCCAAACTCCGGGCGGATCGTAGCTTGTCCGGCTGCACCACCGGAAGAGCCGCCTCGCGGCTTCGCGGCCGCCTCCGGTCCAGGCGCCGCCCGCCCTCGCGCGGGAGTGCCAGTGCTCAGCGATGGCACCGTGTCAAGGGTCGTCCGAGAGCACGTTCCGTTCCTGCGGAATCGGAACGTGCTCCAGCTTACCTTGTTTGGCGCATACTCTTGTCGGCGAACCGGTGCACGCCCCGGATCGAGTCCGGGGCAGGCTTTCGCGAATATGCGCCATCGGACAGGACTAACCTAAGAGCTAGGCTGAGGCCTAGCCCGAGAGCTAACCTATCGAATAACTAGCAATAACCTTTGAAATGAAATTATAAATAACGTCGGACTTAACCTTGGATGAAGGGAGAAAAGCATGGGTATCGTGGATCGAGACCGCCAACATTCGAAGAATGGATCCGGCGACCCGGTGGCGCCGAAGGCGTCGAAAGCGTCCGGGAAGGCGGGCCTCAACGGCCTCCTCGAAACGGTGCGCCAGAAGATGGCCTACACGATTCGGGGAATTTGATCGAAGCCGGGTTTCTTGCCAGCTCTTGCTTCTGAAGGGAGGCATCAACATGCGCGTCACGCAACGAAGCGGCCGATATCCGAAGAAGGAAATGGACTACCAGGTGGTGCCGAAACCGGCCAGCTTCGTGCCGCCGGCGGCGGGCGTCGACGTCCTTCTCGCGACGGGACGCCAGAAGCGGGCGCATGTGATTCGCGGGTTGTGATCGAAGCCGGTTTTCTGGCCGGCTTCGGTTTCTGCTTCTGTTCGGCATGTCAGCTCGAGTTTGGAGGACCACAATGGTGCATCCGGTTACTGAATGGGTTCGCATCGCCGGCGAAACGGCGATCATCGCGCGGGAGTCGGGCGAGGTCTCATTTCACGCACTCGACCGCGGCGAGGCCGAGGTTGTCGCGCTTGCGGAGCGCATGACCGGCGGGGGCACGCTGGTCAGCACGACGGGGTTGCTCGATGGGGCGATCAGCCTTGCCTTCGAGCAGACGGACAGGCGGTCCGGGCAGACCGACAGCGCGCCAGGCGGCGAACGCCCGAACCTGCTTCGCTACATCTACGCCCTGGCTGGCGCCTACCATACGGCCAAGGACACGCCGCGAAATCTCTTGCGGGCCGCCGAGCACTTCAAGAACATCGGGCGGCCCGAGGTCACGGCCTATCTCGAGATGCGGGCGCGGGAGGAGGCCGGCCACGAGCGGCTGGCGCTCAAGGACCTCCGCGCGCTGGGGCTGCCCGCCGAGCGCATCGTGGCGAACCTCGTGCCGGCCGGCATCAAGCCGCTGTGCGATCTGTTCGACCGCTTTTGCTTCAAGGATTATCCGATCGAGTGCGTCGGCTTCTCCTATTGTTCGGAGCGGATCGCCGCGCTGAAGCCGAAGTCTGAAATCGATGCCGTGCAATCGCTGTTTCCCGCCGGCATCGATGCGACGCGCTTCCTGAGAAGCCACAGCAGCCTGGGCAGCGAGGTCTCCCACGTGGAGGAGACGATCGAGTTCGTGGCGAGCCTGCCGGCCGACGACCGCATCAGCGTCGTGCAGGCGACCTACGAGACCGCCTTGCTGATGGCCGACGGGCGCCGGCTCGAGAGCAGCAGGTCTGAAGCCGAAATCCGTGCGGAGCTCGAAGAGGCCGCCGGAGTTGCGTTGCAATGCTTGGAATGGCCGCGGCACGTCCGCGAGGGGCTGACGACGGCCGTGCACTGAGGCGCTCCGCTGCCGGGCAGGCGCGCCGTCGGCGACGCACTGCCCGGCGCGGAACGCTAGGTCTCCACCTCTCCGGGGAATGTCTCCAGCCGCATCCTGAGCCGCCCAAGCGCGAGCGCGGCTCGACGCCTCGGTCGTCGATTGGATATGCGTATCCGCGAAGCGGTCACCGCGTCGAAGCGAGCGCGGTTGTTCTCGTCAGCATTTTCGTCGGCGGCCATCCGTCGGCGCGCTCATCCTTTAATCCGTCGCGGCCGCCACCAGGACACTGCGTCGTCGGCAAGATCACGCGGGCAAGACGATTTCCGCTCGCAAGGCGCGGTTCGCCTGGTTCGACAGGATCACGTCACCACCATGGGAGCGCGCGCACGAACGGGCAACCGCAAGCCCCAGCCCAACGCCTCCTGTTTCACGATTACGCGAGACCTCGAGCCTTGCGAACGGCTCGAACACCTCTTCGAACTTCTCGGGCGGAATCCCAGGACCGTCGTCATCGACCAATATGCGGACATTGGTGGCGTCTTTCGTGAGCGTCACGCGTGCGCGCTCGCCATAGCGGATGGCATTTTCCGTGAGATTGAGGATCGCACGTTTCAGGCTCGTCGGCCGGCAGCGATACGGCAAATAGTCCGGACCATTTACCTCGACCTGGTGTCCCAAAGTCGCGTGGTCATCCGCGATCGCTTCAAGGAGCGCCACGAGATCGACCAAGCGCGTCTCCTCGGCCGACGCACCTTCGCTCGCAAAGGTGAGGGTGGCTTCGACCATGTCGCGCATTTCGTCGAGGGTGCGTGTCATGGCCGATTTCAGTGCTTCATCCTCGACCATTTCGGCGCGCAACCGCAGCGAGGTGATCGGGGTGCGAAAGTCATGGCTGATCGCCGCCAGCATGCGGGTGCGATCACGCACGAAGCGAAGGAGTCGTTCCTGCATGGCGTTGAAGGCCGCCGTTGTCTCCTGGATTTCGCGGGGACCCGTGATGGGCAGCGGATCGGTCCTTTCGCCCCGGCCTACTTGCTCGGCCGCCTCGGCCAGGGCGCGGACCGGCCGGGTGATCCAACCGACAAAGAGCGCGACGACCAGGAGCACGGGAATTGTGCTGACCGCGATCGAAAACGGAAGATCGCGCCACCATTTTAGCGGTTCAATTCCGCGCCGCTCGAAGTGGAACCACGATCCGTCTCGAAGGCGCGCCGCGACCGTGAAGGATAAGAGCTTGGTCGGGGGGTCTTGAATTTGCTGGCCAAACTTGATCGCAACCTGATGATCAGCCTCACCGATCTTGCGTTGCACTTCGCGGGCGAGCTGCGCTTCCCGGTCGCTCATTGCTGCGTGGTCCTCACCGCCAGCCGCATCGATCCAGAATCTCTCGCTCGGCAAGTTCATGGCTTCGAGTAGGTCAGGGATCGATGCTTTGGGCGCGGCCTCGAGGACGCGCACGGCGGACGCTGCGCGATTGGTAATCTGGTTTCGCTGGGCGAGCTGGATTGGATTCGGGCTGTCCATATAGAACAAGATGATGCCAAGCAGATGGGCGAAAAAGACGCCGCCGAGCAGAAGGACCAAGAGCTGCCCGGCGAGGCTTCTCGGCAAGAGCCTCATGGCTTCACCACCCGCACTTCCGCGGCGAAGACGTAACCATCGCGCCTGACGGTCTTGATTACGGTGGGCCGCTTGGCATCGACTTCGATTTTCTTCCGAAGTCGGCTTATTTGGTTGTCGATGCTTCGGTCGAATGGCTGCGGAGAGCGGCCGGCGGTCAGGTCCAGAAGCTGGTCACGGGTCAACACGACGTTCGGCCTCCGCACGAACACCTCGAGTAGCCGGAAATCGGCGGTGCTGAGGGGTATCGAGACCGACCTGTGGTTCACCAGCTCGCGCTTCTCAAGATCGAGAACCCATGAATCGAATGTCAGCTGTTTTGCGGCACCGTCGACGTTCCGCTTCGGCGGCAGCATGTTCGTTCGACGCAAAACCGATTTGATGCGCGCCACGAGTTCGCGCGGCTCGAAAGGCTTCACCATGTAGTCATCCGCCCCGAGCTCGAGCCCGGAGATCCGGTCGCCCGCGTCGGCCATCGCGGTGAGGAAGATAATGGGCACCCGCGAGGTCGCATGCAGCTCGCGGCAGAGCGTCGTGCCGTCTTCTCCGGGCATCATGATGTCGAGCACGATCAGGTCGATGGAGCTCCGCAGCAGCGCATCACGCGCCATGCGGGTGCCCGGCGCGGATGTAACGCGGAAACCGTGTTTTTTCAGGTAGGCCGCGAGCGGATCACGAATGTCCCGCTGGTCATCGACGACGAGGAGGTGAAAACTTTCCTGTTCCATCTTCGGTTGCCGCAGCCGGCCCGGCGGTCATCGTCATGTTTATCGTCGCATGCATCCGGATATTGCCGCAACAGGCAGGACGCCATCCTGGCCATGCCACGGGATGATGCTCCCGGAAAGAGGTCGAGGGCGGACGCTCGATGTTACGCAGGTGTGCGCTTCATGAGCCGAAACGCTCAGGGCGAGCAGAACGCGTGTCCCGGTGTGCGTCTGAGAGCAGACATCCGGGCGGACACTTGGGACAAGGCTCAGGAGGGGTCGGTGCCGTCCGGAAGTCGCTGCACGCGCGTTTCGTCGGCAGGACGTGCAGCCTGGTCTTTGTCCCGTGCGGGATCGGCTCACCTGAAACAAGGCGAGCAGCACGGCGGGAATCAACGCGACGACCCCAACAGCGATGTGAGTTTCAGATCGAAAAAAGCCGGCCAGCCCGCTATCGCCGGAACGGTGCAAAGCAGCCAAGCGATGGCGATTACGGTCAGCGCTTGAATTGGTCAGAAATCAAAAGCCCGCTGGGCGCCAAATCCCGCCGATGCTCCGTTCGGCAGCATCGGCAAGTTCACGGTATTGCCGGGCAACGTCCCGGAACTGACGTTTTACTCTCGGACGCAAGGCGCGCTCTGCCAGCTTTTCGCACTGAGCGGCGTGAGCGCGACATGCGCGCGCCGCCGTTATTCCCCGTTTCGCTCGGCGTGACATCTTTTTATTGCCCCACGCCGCCCCAGGCCAGTATGCGTCGAAAACGGACCGAGTCAAATGCCGCCGTAAGTGAGATGCGTAGCTTGAGAGCACACGCTTCGGACTCGCACCGCATGTGCTTCGTCGACTCAGGTGCTCGGCGGTCTCAGGGTAGTGGTTGACCGCAATCCGTGCGGCTCTCGCAGAATGCAACCATTCTTATTTTGTAACCGTTTGTAACGGCGCGCATCCAAACTCGCAGTAAGTGTCATTCAAGGAAAGAAGAAACCAAGTATCGCTCAAACAAAGAAGAAACGCTTGATTTGCTGTGCTTCTTCGGAGCGCGCGCTTTGTA
>Ga0209465_10000648_pt1 | contig 15995 bp, 12 predicted proteins | sample PanSoiPlot1MoBio_FD_188321 | JGI IMG/M metagenome (GOLD analysis project Ga0209465, IMG submission 188321) | Tropical forest soil microbial communities from Panama analyzed to predict greenhouse gas emissions - Panama Soil Plot 1 MoBio (SPAdes)... | ecosystem: Environmental > Terrestrial > Soil...
TGAGCCGGGTCATGGATCGGATCAGCAGCGCCTATGCCGTTCGGGACTTCGGAGTGGAGTCTGTGCCGCTGGCCGACGATGTGGTTCCGTTTGGGGCAAACATGGCGGTGCGCCGAGACGTGCAGGCCAGATACACTTATGATGCATCGCTCGGACCGAGACCCGGGAGTCCGTTGCGAGGCGAAGAGACGACCGTGGTGAGACGCATGCTGGGAGATGGGCTCGAGGGTTGGTGGATCCCTGACGCTCGGGTGCGGCATTTCATCCCGAAGAGTCGCCAGCGGGTGGGCTTCCTACGTGATTTCTTCTTCGGGCAGGGGTTGCAGGACGGGTTGGAGTTGCCCGCGGAGGGATATTCGGAATTCTTCGGGAGGCCCAGGTTCCAGTGGCGGCAAGCGCTGGGATCGGAGCTGAGATATCGCATCGGTCGTCCCTTCAGGAAACCTGAGGTGTGGATTCAAGACCTTGCGGAAGCGGCCCAGGCGTGGGGCCAGATGTCAAGCTATGGAGCTCGCCGGTGCGCCGCCTCGACGGGAGCAGATCGCCGAGGCGCCTAGCTCAGGGCCCCTCGCGCCGATGAAGAACTTCGCCGAGAGGAAACGGCTTCTCGGGCGCCTGGCGAGGGGGCTCTATCGGAGGTTGTCCGCGGCGCGCCAGCCGGCGGAGCCATTCCCTGGGTCCTGTCGATACTGGGAGGACCGATACAACGCGGAAGGGAATTCAGGTGTCGGCTCCTACGGAAAGTTCGCGGCGTTCAAGGCCGAAGTGATCAATGCCTTCGTGGCGACACGAGGGGTGCAGTCGGTCGTGGAATTTGGTTGTGGCGACGGAAACCAATTGATGCTGGCGAGATACCCGACGTACGCCGGATACGACGTGAGTGAGACAGCGGTGCGCCAATGCCGGAGGTTGTTCGCCGGTGACCCGACGAAGACGTTCACCCTCATGAGCCAGTATCGAGGTGAGCAGGCCGACTTGGCGCTTTCTCTCGACGTGATCTACCACCTGGTGGAAGACCGGGTGTTCGAAGCCTACATGCACACGCTCGTTGGGGCGGCGCATTGCTACGTCATCATCTATGCGAGCAACTCGGATGACAATCGAGAGTATCAGGGGTCGCACATCAAGCATCGAAGGTTTTCGAGCTGGCTCGAGCGGAACGCCCTCGACTGGAAGCTTCTCGAGCACATTCCCAATAGGTATCCCTACCGTGGTGACTACACGGAGGGCTCTTTTGCTGAGTTTTTCATCTACGGACGAGCGAACGCGAAGTGACTCACCTGGTCCTCGTCCCCCAAGGGGGTCCAACGTGGGTATCCAGGAGAGAGGCCGCTCAGAGAAGATTAGCCGGCGCCGCTTCGAGCCGGCCTCGAATACGGAACCTCGTCGCCCCCATACGATGTACGCGTCCGGCATGAAGCCGGCGCACTAGCGAGAAGAACGCGGGCGTGCCCGCTTCCCGAGGTCGCTACGTGTTCTTGCTGCCTTGGGTACTCACGCCCGGTGGCGGGGTGAATGCCGTCGTCCTCGGCCTGGCCAGCGCCATGCGCGAGCGCTATGAACCGGTCTTCTTGATCACCGGATGGGATGCACCACCTCCCGGTCAGATGTGGCTGAAGCTGCCTGGGCTTACCTCTGGACGTCGCAATGTGCTTGGGTTCCTCGCTCGCATGGGCCCGAACCTCCGACGTCTGCGAAGGGCCACCCGCGGGGCCGTTGCGGTGAATCCGCACTTTGTCGGTCTGGAGCTCCTGCCTCTCGTGCTCCTCAGATGGCTGCGGCTCTGCCCCAAGGTGATCCTCTCCGTCCATGGAGCCGACATAGCTGAGGCAGTGAAGTCTTCGGGGTGGACACGGACCCTCTTCACGTGGATGCTTTCCTCCGCCGATCTCGTGGTGGCGTGCTCACACGCTCTGGCCGAGGAGGTGAAACGCTTCAGCCCGGCGGCCAATGTGGTTGCCGTGTGGAACGCAGTGACAGGCACTCCGGATTCTCCTCGAGCTCGGCAAGTCGACGGCCGGTATGTCATCTGTGTCGCGCACTTCGTCGCGAAGAAGGCGCACGACGTGCTGTTGCGGGCCTTCCTCCTCATTGAAAAACAGCGGTCCGACTTACGGCTCGTCCTGATCGGAGGGTACGGGCCAGAGCGTCAGGCAATCATGTCTCTCATCCACTCGCTCGGGCTTGGCGGGAAGGTCGATGTGTTGGTAGACGTTCCCCACCGCGAAGTGTTGAGCTGGATCGCGCATGCCGAGTGTCTGGTTCTTCCGTCTCGGGAGGAGCCCTTCGGCATCGTATTGCTCGAGGCGGCGTTGGCCCGCGTGCCCGTGGTCGCGACGCGCGTGGGGGGGGTGCCTGAGTTCGTGAGCGACAAGATACACGGCCTACTGTGCGAGCCGGATCATCCCGACGACATTGCGCAAGCCGTCTTGACTACGCTCAGCGATCGAGCGGGCACGCAGAAACGCACGCGGGCCTTCTATGAGCACGCCCAAAGATTCACCTGGGAGAGAGCATTTGCCAGGTATCGAACCAAGGCCGCCCTGCCATGAAATGGCGCCCAGCCCTCGCGAGCCCCGCGAGGAAGACACTGTGATCCCGATTCTTTGCCCCAGTTCTTCCAGATGTCGCGGTGCGTGCCGAGCTGGGCGATTATTTCACGGCGTAACTCCCGCGGAATGCGCTCTTCTCTTATCTCTACTTGACTGTCAGATTCGTGGGTGCAGGTAAACCAGAAACCGTCCCGCCGGTCCCTCCAGACCCTCCGGTGCCTCCGGTCCCTCCAGTCCCTCCGGCGCCTGCGATGACGCCGCTTCCAGCTGCGCTCAAGGCACTGTCCAGAGCCGCGAGGTCCACGCCAGGGTCGGTGCCGTCCGATCCACGCCCCTTGAAGGGCGAGCCTGCCGCCAGGCCATAGCCGTGGTAGTCGCCGCCCGAATCGGCATCGAGGACGTTCGCGAAGCCTACCGCCGCGTCGTTCGCGACGACAAAATCTCCATCGTACCCTGGGGGTGCGGCACTGCCCGAGTTGTTGATAATAATATTGTGGTCTTTCACACCACCGGGGAAGGTCGCGGGCCAGCCTTGCATCCAGTACGCGCCGGAGTTGATGACGTTGTCTCGGTACACGACGCCGGGGGTCCCGGGCGTTGGATCCTGGATCCACATCGAGCCCGTCACACTGCGGATCGTGTTGTGGGTCCACAGGATCGGTCCATGCCCGTTCATCATCCCCTGCGCGCGGATGCTTGAGGGACCGAGGAGGTTGTTGCTGAATGTCACGGGGCCCCCAACTCCGGAGGGGAGGCCGTAGTAGTTTCCGCCGAGCTCAATATTGATGCTCCCTGACGACAGCATCAGGTTATTGCGAATTACCACGTTCTTGATCATTGTCCACGGGCTGCTGCCGTCCTGGTTGACGAGCAGCGGGCCCATGATGTTGCTCCCCGGACCAAGGAAGCGGTTTCCCTCCACGAGCACATCAACCCCCGACTTCATCTCCCAGTACGACTTGGCGATGCTGAACCCGCCCGTCTGCCATGCCCACCGCTTATTCAGCGTATTGCGCGTGACACGTACCCCGGACACGTTCAGTCCATTCCATCGAGCTGCGCCAGGCACGCTCGGGGGATTAGGACTTACGTTCCCGAGCGGAGTGAACGTCACCGTCAACCCATTGATAGCGGTCACGGTCCCGGCCGCCCAAGAAACCATGCCGAGGTTCTGAACCATGAAGGCCGGGACCTGGAATGCAATATAGTCGCCGACATTGAGGCCGGTTGTATTGAGGAGCGTGACGGTCGTGGGCGTCGAGGCGGAAAGCGAGGACGTGTGCGCCGGATCTACATAGCCGCCCCCGCCGCCCGTGAAGACGTTGCTGTACCACGCCTCGATGAAGTTGTTGTCGATCGTGAGAGGACCGGGTCCCGATACTGACTCGACCCCGATCGACTGCGTGGGCGTGATCTTGTCGTCCGACTGGAATCCCATGAAGCCCGCGATATAGGAATTGATGACACTCTGGTTCATCCCATCGACACGTACGCCGAGTGCTGCGCTGCGGATATTTGAGGTGGGGTCCGCCCATTCCTCATAGGGCCACACGATGCAGCGATCGAGCGTCATATCATGGCCCCACGCGCCGTAGGGAGCTTGATTCTGGGACAGGAACACGAGTACGGGCGAGAAGCCCTTCTGCGCTGCGACATTCCCCGTGTGCGTGAACTCGATGCCCACGAAGAGGTAGTTGCCCGCGCTCGCCGCGGCCTCGATCACCCACGAATTCGTATTGCTGGCGAGCTGGGCCATGGAGCTGCGCTGGCCCGGTCCGACTCGAACTCCAGGAGGCAACGCCGCGGAATTCGAGGACTGAATCGTCGTGAATGTTCCGTTGCTGCAGTTCTTGTTGGGAAGGGAAAAGGGATAGCCTTGGGGGCCGTAACTGTTCACGAATGAGACCCTGGTTTGGTAACTCGCCCCCGCTTGCAGGACAATGGTGTCTCCACAGCTCGCGCTGTTGAGAGTGGCCTGGAAGCTGTCGCCATTGGCGAGGGGGTCGGAAGTCGTCGGTACGGTCGTGACGGCCGCCTGGACCTCGACGGCGACGCAAAGGATCACGAGCACCATCGACAGGCAGCGGGCGATGACTTGCCCTATGCTGTGACCGGAATACGATCCCGCCCATTTGTTCATCTTGATTCCTCCGACCATCGCAAATCTCCTCTCCGATCCTTGGTTCATTTCTTCGTGCTCTTGCTGAAGCTTGCCGCCACGGACGTCGCGGCATTGAGCGTCATACTGCAGATATCGGTGCCGCGATATCCTCTACCGTTCCAACTAACAAACCTGGCTCCTCTTTTCCCGGGCATCCCTGTCAGCGTCGCGACTGTGCCCTCGCGTATCTTGCGGAACAGGTCGAGCCGTAGCTGATTTGTCCTTGGTTGCTGCTGACGGTACCAGGGCCCTGCTCGTCACACTGAGAATATATGAGGGTAGGGGCTGGAGGTGGCCGCCACCGTCATTGACCCGTTCCGGCCAGGCCATGGGGATCGGTCCCGCCAAGCCGCCACCAGAGCAGCCGCTGAAGATAGAGCCAGGGAGGAAGCTGCGCAATTAGTGCGTAACGTCCGCTGGTGCCGGTGTCTCTCTGGATAAGTGAAGCCGGCCTGACGGCCCGAATCATCGCTCCAACTCAAGCTGAGTACCTGAGCTGAGGCGATGCCGAGGATGAAGACACGGTGATCCTCCTGTCTTGCGGACGATCACCATTTCCCAGCAACTCTTTTGCCTTCCTTCGGTAGCCCGGCTGTCAAGCACTCGGCCTGACCCGTGGCATTGCGTCCCCACCTCACGGTGAGTTTGCCTTTATCGGGAAGGTGTCCCCGCTGGGGGCTCACAATGCGAAAGTCGCGCCTGAACCGCAGTGGATCAGATCCGGTGCCCGCTCCGGTGAAGAAACAAGCAGTTACCGCTGAGATTGGCACGGCGTCCGGGCGAGTGAGACGATCCGGAATCGGTTTCTGCGCACGGCATTGACAGACAGTGTTCGTTCGGTGACATGTCTTCCTTCCCTACTCCGAAGGGGCACGCGACCCTCCGTGACACGATCGTCGGCATGTCCTGTACGTCATCCTCTAGTTTGGTAGTATTTGACACCGCAGATTCCCGGGCGCCTCGGGTGACCCGCTTGGTATCGGAGCTGATGGACAGAACGGCTCACGGAGACAACAGGGAGGGCGGCACGCGGAGTGCGAGGACATCGGCACAAGGAGGACGCGGATCTCCTCTCACCTATCACCCATCATTCCAATAGACAGAATAGCTCGCCGGAGGGCTTGGAGCCCAGCCAGCGACAAGAGAAGGGGGAGGGCAAAATTTCCGAGCAGAAGAGGCTAGATCCAATGCGCGCCCCCATCGAAAGATGGGAGCGCGCTGAAAAGGAACGAAGTGCGCGCGAAGCTTCTCAAAGCTATAGCGAAGATGCGCTCGCAACTCCGAAGAACGTTGCTCGGTACATCGATCCTCCCGCCGATACGGTGTATCCACTGGAATACGTTTTCAACTTGCTTGGAGATGTGCGCGGGAAAACTGTGCTCGAGTACGGCTGTGGAGACGGAGTAAACACCGTGCTTCTGGCCAACCGAGGTGCTCACGTCATTTCCCTTGATCTGTCGCCGGAATTGATCGATGTCGCGCGTCAGCGACTTCGCGTTCACGGTATTACTTCGGGGGTAGATTTCATAGTGGGCTCGGCGCACGACGTTCCCTTACTTGATGAGTCGATTGATCTCGTTGTTGGCATTGCGATACTTCATCATCTCGATCTCGCTCTCGCATCCGCAGAGGTCAAGCGTCTCCTCAAGTCAGGCGGAGTTGCTCTGTTTCAGGAGCCGGTCCGCAATTCCCGAGTCTTGGCGACGGTCCGACGCTTCATACCCTATCACTCGCCTGATGTCTCCCCGTTTGAGCGTCCACTAACAGATCGGGAACTGGTCGATTTTGCATCCGGCTTTTCCTCCTACCAGTCCAAGCCTTTCTCATTGCCCACCTCTTTGCTCGTCAATCTCTTGCCTTTGGTTCGACGCTGTGCGCAAGCATCTCGCAGATGGGATGCGGCGCTGCTTTCAAAATTCCCCTCCCTCGGCCACTATTCTCCGGTCAAGGTAATCCGAATGGTGAAGTAGAATAGCGGGGCTCAGCGATTCAGACGCGCTATGACCACCAAGGAGGCGTACCGGACCCCTCGCGATGTCCGCCCGAAACACGTAATCCCGCCCCTCGTAAGCCTCGGGGTCCTTGCCTTTGCTGAACTCAGCGAGCTACTCCATCTCGCGCAGGCCTGGCATGCCCTATTGTGACTGCCTCGAGAGGTTCAGACCTCTCGACTAGTCTGGGGTGAATGCGGCTTTGTAGTTCAGCCGCAACCGAGGGGCTTGCTCTTCTTTCTTGAGAACGCAATTCTCCGCGACGAGGAGCTCAATCTCGGTGCCCATGAAGCAGCGAAACGCATCCTCCGGCGTGCACACGATGGGTTCGCCGCGGACGTTGAAGCTCGTGTTGACAATCACGGGGCAGCTTGTGCGCTGCTTGAAGGCGGAGAGGAGGGCATGGTAGCGCGGGTTGGTGTCCCGGTGAACGGTCTGGATTCGGGCCGAATAGTCCACATGGGTGACGGCGGGAATGGATGAGCGGGGCACGTTGAGCTTTTCGATGCCAAACAGCGCCTGCTCGGCCGGCGTCATCTCGCGCCGATGCTGCTTGGCCACGTCGGCCACGAGCAGCATGTAGGGGCTGTCGGCGTCGAGATCGAACCAGCCCGCGACGTCTTCGCGGAGCACGGACGGCGCGAAGGGCCGGAAGGACTCACGATATTTCACCTTCAGGTTCAGCAGGGATTGCATGGTAGGCGATCGCGCATCGCCGAGGATCGAGCGCGCTCCGAGGGCACGAGGGCCGAACTCCATGCGTCCCTGGAACCAGCCGACCGCTTTGCCGTCGGCCAGCGCCTCCACGGTCGTTTCAATCAGCTGGTCATCGGTCACCGTGGAGAATCGGGCGCCGAGCTTGGCCAGACGCGACTCGACCTCGGCTTGGCTGAAGGATGGGCCGAGGTAGGCGCCGTGCATGGCGTCCAAGGGCGCGGCGGGCGTCCGGGGCTGGTGCCGAAATACGTGATAGGCGCAGAGGGCCGCGCCCAGGGCGCCACCGGCGTCTCCGGCTGCCGGCTGGATCCACACGCGCTTGAAGCGGCCGTCCCTCAGGACTTTGCCATTCGCCACGCAGTTGAGCGCGACGCCACCGGCGAGGCAGAGGTTCTCTGCACCAGTCTCGGCGGCGAGGGCGCGGGTGAGACGCAGCACCACTTCCTCGGTGACCAGCTGGATCGACGCGGCAAGATCCAAGTGGCGCTGGGTGAGAAGCTCGTCGGGCTGGCGCGGGGGCGCCTCAAACAGGTCGTCGAAGCGCCGGTTGGTCATCCGTAAGCCCGTACAGTAGTCAAAGTAGGACAGGTTCAGCCGGAAGGAGCCGTCGTCCTTGAGATCAATCAAATGATCAAAGATGAGCTTCGCGTACTTCGGTTCCCCGTAGGGAGCCAGGCCCATCACCTTGTATTCACCCGAGTTCACCTTGAACCCGGTGTAGTAGGTGAAGGCCGAGTAGAGCAAGCCCAGCGAGTGGGGAAAGTGGATCTCCTTCCGCATCTCCAGGTGATGTCCGGTCCCGAGGCTCACGGACGTTGTCGCCCACTCGCCCACCCCGTCCATCGTCAGGACCACCGCCTCTTGGAACGGGGATGCGAAGAAGGCGCTGGCGGCATGGCTCTGGTGGTGCTCGGTAAAGAGGAGGCGCCGCTCCCAGTCGTAGGCGGGGGCATAGGCCTTGAGTTGTTTCTTGAGCAGAGACTTCTGGAACAACTTTTCCCTGAGCCACAACGGAAGGGCCTTGGAGAAGGAGGGGAATCCGCGGGGGGCAAAAGCCAGATAGGTCTCCAGCAGACGCTCGAATTTGAGGAATGGCTTGTCGTAGAAGGCGACGTGATCCACGTCGGCGAGGCTGCCGCCACGCTCTCGCAGACAATACTCGACCGCGTGGCGTGGGAAGCCCGAGTCGTGCTTCTTCCGCGTGAACCGTTCCTCTTGGGCGGCCGCCACAATGCGTCCGTCCTCGACGAGCGCGGCCGCGCTATCGTGATAGAAAGCCGAGATGCCGAGGATGCGCATGCGGCGAGGCCTCAGAAGAGCGTGTAGATGAAAGGCGCCACGGCCGTGCCCTTGGCGAATACGACGAGGGCGCCAAACACGGCCAGCATCAGGAAAATGGGGAGCAGCCAGTACTTCTTCCGAATCCGCATGAAGCTCCACAGTTCCCCGATGAAGTCGATCATGGCGTCCTCAGAACTGCCGGGGCATCGTGTCGGGTGGGGGGCCCGGCGGATGGCGCTCGATCCAGTACGTCACCGCGTCGCGCGCAAACCGAAGCTGCAGGGGATCCTGTCCGAGCAAACGGCGCACAAGGCCGATGGGAGTGACCGTGGTAAAGAACACTAAGCCCATGATGATCGGGCTGATACAGGCATGGAGGACCAATCCGAACCTGAGCCAGAGGCGACTCAGGGGCGCCAGCACGCGGGGAAGAGCGAGAGCGGCCAAGAAGAACACGGCGGCGACCATCAGAGCCCAGCCACGCATCGACCGCCCCCGCACCAGGGGCCAGAGGGCAAGAATCGTGAACACGATCGCGAAAGTGAATCCAAAGGCCCGGTTCGACGAGCCAGTCACCACCTCGTCGACCAGCCGCTCGTGAGTTCCCCCCGCACGCGCTTTCACATCAGTCCCTCACGGGCTCCCACTCGGCGATTCATATTTACAATCCGGGCATAGAGAGTATCAACAAAGCAAAAGTTGTAAAAGAGCTTCTTTTCTCACACTTCCTCTCACTGACGACCACCCAGTCGAACTAATCCCCTCGCTTCTGTCCGATCATGACGTAGAGTCCGCCCTCGCCCCCATAGTGGCTGAAGAGCATCTCGATTTCCGTTATCCTCCTGTCGAGGCGGGAGCCAGGGTGCTGCCGTGCGAAAAGCGGCTCGTCGACTGAGAACTCGCCGTGAATCTTCGGTATCGATGAGACAAAATCGAATCCTGCCTGGTCGAACCATTCGAGGGTCTCGGACATCGTATGTTTACGTTCGGAGGGATGGTAGTACTGGTCTTTGATCCACGCCCTGCGCTTGTCGGGTGACAGGTCTTTTCTCAGATGAGGATCAAGCAGGAGAACGGTTTCGCCGAACACCTTGAGCATCGAGCGTCGACAATCGGTGCGCAGGCGACCGATCCGGTTATAGAGACCGACAACGATGTATCCGCCCGCTCTCACCAGGTGGGAGATCGAGAAAAAGGCCGTCCGGGTGTCGTAGGTATGGTGGAGCACCCCGTTCGATATGACGACATCCATGCTGGAGGGCCGAATGCACGGACGGAAAAGATTCATCTGAAGGAACTCGATGCCGCCTATTGTGTTGTCACGAGCGAAGGCCTGCCCGAGACGAAGGGATGCCCTGGTCATGTCCGTCGCATAGACACGGCTCATCGTGGTTGCGGCGAGGAAATTGCTCAGCTGCCCGGTGCCGCAGCCGACCTCGAGAACGTGAGAATTGGCCGGAATCTGCTCAGATAGCAACCGGGCGAAAACGCCTTGGCGAGCGCGTTCCACGAAGACGCTCACGTCGTCAAAGGCGTTGTAATTCGGAAAGGGCGCATCCTCGTAGAAGTCCTGTACCTGATGGGTGACGGTTCTGGATGTATCGCTCGTGCCCCTGTCATCAAGATGTTCATCCACGAAAAGCAACGGCACGCCGTCGTCGATCTGGTAGCGGCGCCCGGAAGACGACACCAATTCGGCTCCCTCCCGGTGCAGCGGACCTCCGTCGACCGGGCAGACCAGATTCTCATCATGAATCTTCATGGCAGAAGCCAACGCCTGAGGTTGGCGTAAGATCCACGGAGCATCTGTTCTGTCTCCCCCTGACCGTTCGATATCTTATCGTACGTCCGCGGCGAGGCCGCAAACCCCGGATCGCGCAATCGCGTATGCGATGGCCTCGTGGCCTGCCACGGTCGGATGACCGTCGTCGGAGACGGGGAACACGGCTTCGCCCTGGCTGAGTCGCCTCGACAGGGCGGGCGCCACCTCCACGTAGGCAATACCCTTCGCGGTTAGGTAGTCCCGGGTACGGTTCCACACCGCCCGCTCCTGCTCTAAAAGGCGAAGGAATCTTGCCCGCGACGGAGCATGGCTGGCGGGGTCATCGCCCGCCCCGCCGTAGACGAACTCCTTGGTCGGGATCATGACGACAGCAAAACACGCGCCCTTTTCTGCGACTCGCCGGCTCATGCGCTCGAAGGTCCGTAGCGACACATTGAGGCCTTCCCGTATGCGGGGGTCTTCCAGTTCATTCGCGGCCAGACGATAGCGCGGTGTGAATATCGTAGGCGGAACGCCTGGCCCAGAGGCGAGGAGGTCTTCCGGATAGCGTTCGGCATCAGATCGGACATCGTTCGGCGGGGTCTGGGCCTGAGGCCTGCGGACAATGCGGTCGCGCACCACGCGCAACAGTCGATAGATCATCACATGCGCATCCAGCCAGCCCTTCGCCTTGGCCAAGAGGCTCTCATCGCTGGACCTCGAGCGGAAGTTATACACCTTGTCGATGAGCTCACGCAAAGGCTGTCTGTTCTCCCATTCTCGAATGGCGATCACCTCGTCTGGCCGCGTGCTCTTCAGGTCTGGCAGATCATGAAGGTAATACGTCATGCTGAACGCATCGTAGAGATCGTTTGCGGAAGTGAAAGCTTCCAACACGACCGTCGGACGGAGATCGAGCGCACGATCGAGCAGGAAGAGGCTCTGCACCGGTCCGTATCCGGGCACGGCCATGTTGTAGACTTGCCTTCCGGTCAGTTTGCCTAGTTGCTGCGGCCACACGCGCTCCAGCGGAATGCCCGGGCCGTACGCCATCGAGTCTCCCAGAACGACCAGGTCAGCCTTGCGAAGTGCTGCTGCGTTGCGGAAGCCGCTGGGATCATGCCCCGGGTATCCCGGATTCAGCCGGTATCCGAGCACGTTGTCCGGCAGAACCATCGTCACATCCGTCAGAGGATTTGCCGGAAAGAGAGCTATGGAAAGGCGTAGCGCCGCTTCCGCGCCGCCGACGGCGACCATGAGCATGAACATGGTGAACACATAGCGTCTGGCTCGACTCGGTTCGTTCCCCGGTGAAGGTGTCTGGCTCATGCCCCAAGATCCCGGACCTGTAACGAAGCATTCACGGCTGGTCCCTGCGGAAATCCGGGGCTGACATGAAGCGCGTAAAGGCTTCGAAGAGAGACTTGACGTTGGCGCCCGGGTCGCTTCCTCCGGATCCGTGTCCTCGGTAGGGGCTCTTTGCACTCAGCGCGAAGTCCGCCTTCGAGGGATCCTGAAAGCCGACGGCGGCCAATGACGACACCCAGTACTGCCCGGCCGGGTACATGCTTGGTGGGGTCCCCTGAGGATTGATCAGAATATTGCTCGAGAACGCCCAGCGGCGGAAGTGACCATCGAGCAGCGTCAGGCTGTTGCTCCCCAGAGGCGGATTGTCACCGCCCATCCCGTAGGTCCCGAGTTGGACGATGTTGTCCGTGAAGGCGAAGGCATTGCCCTTCTTATGAATGGCGTTGGCGAACATGAGGTAACTCGACCCACGACCCGACGGGGTGAGGATCGTGTTGTGACGAATGATCACGTCGTCTGGTCCCCCGTTGATCAGGATCATCTTCGGGTTGGGTGGACCGGCGTCATACAGACTCTCGGCCACATTGTGCTCCACGGTGATTCGCTCGGTAGGGCGGCTCGGATGATACTCGTCGTACCCAGAGATATTGATGATGGAGGAGACGCGTCGGATCCAGTTGTGCCGAATTGTGACGTCGGTAACGGTGGACCACGGAGCCGTCCCCGACTGATTTCGCGGAGTGATCACGATGGCGAAACCGTCATAGTTCTCGAAGACATTCGCCTCCACGAGGACACGCCGGGCATTCTTGAGCTCCAGGAGGAGCTTCATGGTCCACCGCGAGCCGTCGTATGTGCTGTTGCCGGGATTCCATCGGGGGTTCTTCGCGATGGTGTTTCCCCGGATCTCGATGTCAGACGGAACAAGACCCGGGATGGCCGGATCGCTTCCTCCGAATAGGACGTTCTCCGCCCCCCCCTCGAGATAGTTGTCGACGATCTTGATGGGCCCGGATCCGCTCCAGCCCGCCAAGGCTTGTGAATCGGCGCCGACCTCTTTGAAATCGGACACGTGAGAATGAATGACGGCAAGATGCTGCCCGTTCAGCGCGATCGCCCGACGGGAGCCTTTCGCCGGGTCGCCGTGGAGATAGCAGCGGTCGAAGATCAGGTGATGAGGCTGGTCTGAGTCTGAGCGAGGTTCGGCAGCGGGAGCAATGAGATGGTAAGCAAAAATGCCCGGAGCTGGACTTACTTCCACGCCGATGAAGCGATAGTGATGTGCCCCCGGTGCCAGGGCTATGATTGCTCCTCGCGGAGCGATCAGGCGCGGCATGAGGGGGGCTCGCGCAGGGTTTACTCGTTGAGAGCCACCCGACTCCAGGCGAGCATCGGGGGTGTCCGTTCGGACGACAAGCCAGCCTGTCCCCTCCTTCTTCGGGAGGAGAAAGGGGCCGGTGTAGGTAGCCCCTGCGGCGAGGGTGATGAGATCTCCGAGGCGGGCCTTATTGAGGGCGCTCTGAAGATCGCCACCCGCGGGGACATGGATCGTCCGACCGGTTGATTGGATGAGTGCCGTATCGACGTATTCCCGGGGGAGTTCTGCCAGGGCTGGCGCCGAGCCAGGCTCGGCGCCAGCGGCCACTTCGGCCAGGAGAAGTCCGATCAACACTATCAATCGCCGGATCATGTGCGCTCGCCGTGTGTCGCAGACCGCCTGTCCGACGCCGTCCGGAGTCAGGGGCATCCCGTCGGAGTCATCAACCGCAGGCGATAGTCCCGGAAACTTCCTGGGTTCCCCTCGCGCCCATCGCAAGCGGCGAGAAGAATGTTTGTCATCTCACGTGCCGTGACGAAGTGCACGAAGTGGCCGTCGCGGGTGGAATGTTCGGTCAGAGACTTGAGGAACTGCTCCATCGAGCGACCCAGAAGAGCCCCGGTATCACGGAGATCCATGCCGTGACAGTGAAGCTTGATGAAGACCCAGTTCGGACGACCCTGGACGCTGATGGCGGCTTGGCGCCAAAGCTTCAGGCGGTCCATGGTGGGGGGGCGCGTGCTTGTCAGCTCGCCGTTTTCGATGCGTGGGAACGACCATTTCCCTTGCTGTCTCGTCGCTTGAATGGCCAGAGGTCCCTGGACGATGAGGGGAAATGTTTTCGGCGCGCGCCCCTGCCGAAGATCTCGCCCCCGGCGATGGGGAGACCGGCGATCGAGAGGGAGTGTGCACTCGTATATGCTGTTGATCTTCGCAGTCTGGGCCGGGTCCGGCGCCGAGGGAAGGGTGAAGTCGGCGTAACAGCCCGTCTCCGCGAGGATCTGCATTTCCTCATCAACCCCGCAGTAACGCCCGCCAGCCGAATTGGCCAGGGCCCAATTTCCGTGGACGAATGCATAACGCGGGAGACCCTGGCCGTTCCAGGTCGACAGGCAGCCGTGAGCGGCCAGGGTATCCCTGAACTCGATGAGGGCTTTGCGCGTGTCCCTTCCGGTATCGGGCGACGTGATGCCGTGATGCAGGTGGATCTCGATCTCTCCCCAACCGGCCTGGCAGTGTTCCGCCAGCCGCTCGATGAGGGCCTTCTCGTACTGCTCGGCGGGGAAGAAGTAGGTGTGTCGCAGCGGATAGCCATCGGCGTCCCGATACGGTCCGGCAACCGCGGGATACGCCCGCCGCCAGTCATCCAGCCTCCGCTCTTGCTCGTCCATACTCGCATAGATGCCGCTCGGAGCATCCGGAATGAAAGACGGCTCGAAGTGGTCGGCCACCGCCAAAATGAGATGAAGCGGCTCCGTCACCTGTTGTCGCCGCGCGAGGCGTTGCCACCAGAAGGTCGGCACCCACCGAAGACACCGTAAGGCTTTGAACGCCTGTCCACGCACCGCCGAGATTCGAGTCAACACGTGCGGCTCATCGATGTCGCCCGATCCGGCTCAGGAGCGAGGCCAGCTCGCCAACAAGGCGCGCCCGATCGAATCGGGCTACGACAGCAGGGTCCGGCCGCTGGGTCGGCTGCCCCCGCTGCCACCCGCGGTATGCATCACGGAGGGCAGATTGGATGCCCGACTCATTCGAAGGGTCCACGACCCACGCACCACCCGTGGTGCCCATCAAGGCGGCGAGGGCGCCGTCCGGGGGAGCAAGGGCCAGGATAGGCAAGCCAGCCCTCAGGTACTCGTACGTCTTGGCGGGGATTTGGAGCGGCCAGCCCTCGGCGAGGAGTAGCAACAGATCCGACCTCACGACGACGGCAAGGGTTTCCGCCTTGCTCTGCACTCCATGAAGCCGCAAGCACTTCTCGAGTCCCCATTCGGCGGCGATGTCTACCACCCGCCGTCCCTGCGCCGTGTCGCAGTGCCCAACGAAGTCGAGGCGAAGGTGTGAGCCATCGAGCTCGCCCCGGTCAATGAGGCCACGTGCGGCTTTGAAAAGCGGCTCCGGGGTTCGATCGTCGTCGAGTGTTCCGGCATAGGCGACCGCGAACTCTCTTGACGCCACGCGAGCCTCGTCGCCGCAGGTGATGCCGCTCCACTCGGCTTCGTCATACCCGTTCGGGATGGTCGTGAACTTCTCTCGGGTAAGATCCGGATAGTGAGCTCGGAGGAGGTTCGTATGCTGCTCCGTGACGCACACCACTGCGTCGGCGCGGGTGACGACGCGTCGCTCGAGGGCGGCCCGGAGGCGGCGCCTGAATGGGCTCTCCTGATCCCACCCCGGCGAGTGAGTCCACGGATCGCGGAAATGAGCGACCCATGGAAGTTGAGTCAGGTGTGCCAGGAGAAGGCCAACGATGTGATTCGTCCACCAGGGACCCGACGAGACCAAACGGGTCGCTCGGAGCCGACGCGTAGCGCGAATCCCCGCGATGACCGCGGGCGGGATCCAGCCCGCGTAGATGTCGGGAGAGTCCAGGAGCGAGACGATCACATCGCGCGCAGCGACCAACCCACGGGCATCGCGTCCTGGCGCCGAGCGCGCATCTCGGAAAGAGTCTGGAGTACCGTCGTCATGTCCGGACACCCGAGCCCGATGGTACAGCGCGAGCGGGTGGGGCAGGACCCTGGTCCGGATGACTTGGGTTGGCATCTCGAGCTTGGGATCGCACATCTCGTAGTACTGCTCGCGAACGCTGAGCACGATCGGGTCCCAGCCGTAGGACGGCAGATAGCGGACGATCTGGGCGCACGAAAAAGCCCCGATGCGCGCGCAGGGCGGAAAGTCA
>Ga0209465_10000650_pt1 | contig 15958 bp, 15 predicted proteins | sample PanSoiPlot1MoBio_FD_188321 | JGI IMG/M metagenome (GOLD analysis project Ga0209465, IMG submission 188321) | Tropical forest soil microbial communities from Panama analyzed to predict greenhouse gas emissions - Panama Soil Plot 1 MoBio (SPAdes)... | ecosystem: Environmental > Terrestrial > Soil...
CAGCCAAAGCGGAACGCGGTCGGCGCTGCGCTGGCCATTGGACCGAGGACGGCGAAGCCGGCATCGTTCGATTTGTCTTGACGGGGCGGAACCAGCGGCATCCGAAAGTCCTGGCTCTCGCTAGTCCCTCGATGACGATCGCCGGCGATGTCCGTGCTTGCCCCCTCCAAACCGAAGAGCATAAACCCGCGGGTCGAGCCCGCGGGCGACTGGCAAATTGACATGATTTGGGACGAGTCTTAGTTCGTCGCGAGGGCGGCCGCGATGTCGGCCTGCTTGGCGGTCGTGCCATGCCCCCCGGCGATGATGGCGCCGGTGATGTTGTGCTTCCGCAGCGCCTCGCCCACCGCCACCGTAGCGGGGCTGCGGCCGATTGTACCGCGCGGCGAAATCAGGTCGGTGACCCACAGGACGTTGTCCTTTACGACGTGGATGAGCAGGAAGCCATCCACGTGCGGGTTCGGGATGTTATAGAGGTTGATCTCGGCCGCATCGTCCTTGATCGAGAAGGTGTCCTTCACCTCCTGCACGTTCGCCGACTTCATAGCCTTCTGCTGGGCATCGGGCTCAAGGTTGTGCGGGGCTTTGATGACCTGCTCGAAATAGGCCTTGTCGGGGGCGGGCACGATCACGGTCGCGCCCTCGGCGGCGAAGGCGCGCATGCCGCCGGTGTGGTCCATGTGGTGATGAGTGAGCACGAGATACTTGATCGGCTTGCCCGGATATTTGGCCTTGGCGGCGTCGATGACCCACTTCGACTGCCCCTCATCGGTCGGCGCGTCGAACACAGCAAGGCCGTCCTTCATGTTGACGATGAGGTTGTTGGCGCCGCCGCCCTGAACCATCTGGACATTGGGCGCAAGCTCGACGAGCTTGAAGCTGCCGCCGGCCGGGAAGTAGACTGCGTCGCTGTCGGTGAAGCGGGCGAGGAAGATGCGGCGGATCACCCACTGGTAGGGAACGTTGGCGGTCGCCGCAGGCTTGGCCGCCGCCTTCACGGCATCGGGGATCGCGAACGTCCCGGGCGCGATCGGCGCATTGGGGGTGATCTCCTTGTAGGTGATGTGCTGGACTTCCATGTCGTTGAGCTTGTAGGACCGCGTGGCCGCGACCTTGATGCTGCCAACCGTCTTCCAGTCGCTCAGGATCAGGTCATAATTCGCGTCGCCCCAGATATTGTCTTCGTCGCGCGTGCGCACCGCTACCGGCAGCCTGGTGGCGCGGTCGAACATGATGATGTACTTGACCGGTCCGTTGGTATAGGCGATCGCGGGCAGGGTCTGAGTGCCGACCTTCTGGTCTTCGATTGCCGACACCCGCTCCGGCGCGTTCAAAACCGCCAGCATCAGAAGCGGCGATCCGCGGCCGCCCTCGCGCAGATTGGCCGCCATCCGGATGCCGGACATCGGCTTGGCCTCACCCTTCTCGTCGATCACGGCGCCGTAGGTCGGGTATCGGATCTCGCTGTATTTCACTTTCTCGACGGCGGGATATTTCATGTCGCGATCCCAGTCGTAGCGGACGCTTGCGCCGTCTTTGGCCGCGTAGTCGACCGTGGTCGTCACCGTCGAATCGCCGAGGAAGCGCGACTCGCCGTTGACGCTGTTGGACTGGCCGGGTTCCCAATGCTTGGCGTCGGCTTTCAGGACGATAGTCTTGACGGCGCGCAACGCATCGGCGCCGCCGAGCGCGTCGACGGCTTGCTTGACCAAGTCGAGGGGCCCCGACTGGGCGGATGCCTGCTGACCCTGGCCGACGCCCATCAGCAGCGCCGCCGAGATCATGAACGCGTACCTCATGGCTGATCCTCCGTTCTTGTGAACCACGGACACACTGTGTCGCTCCATCAGTGCGACCTGCGAATGTATCTGTAAGGCAAAACTAGCACGATAAAATGACCGATGGATGCCTGAAAGCGGCCTCTATTTAATGCGGGCCGTTACCGAGTCATCCGGAAAATAGCATTGCGGAAGTCGCAGAGCAGACCGGCTTTAACGACGACTGCCCGGAAATTGTCCAAGTCACGCCACCCCCTACCGATGACCCGCCGTGATTGCTGCGTCACATCGCAGCGCCGCAATTGGCCGAGTTTATTCCACAATTTGCCGCCGCCGTGTTCGGCGCAACGGCGCCTTAAATCTCTCCAAGCAGAGTCACGTGACTGTGAACGATGCCTCGAAAGACTGATTGCGAGATCATTTTGGAGTTGTTCGAAACAGGCTATGGTGCCGGCCAATTTCGTGACTTGGAACAGGCGAACTTGAGACGCTTGGGCCTGCGTCACGGAAATACGGTTTGATATCGTTCGATAAAGGAGAAGCGCGGATGGCTCGACTTAACGTGAATGGAAAGACCTATCAGGTGGATGTCGCTCCCGACACGCCGCTGTTATGGGCGATCCGGGAAAATATTGGTCTGACAGGTACCAAATTTGGGTGCGGCATTGCGCAATGCGGCGCCTGCACGGTGCACATCGACGGCGTAGCGACGCGGTCCTGCTCATTCCCAGCCAGCGCTGCCGAGGGCAAAGAGATCGTCACCATCGAGGGGCTCGCCAATAACGGCAGCCTCACCAGGGTCCAGCAGGCCTGGATCAACAACGACGTGCCGCAGTGCGGCTACTGCCAGAGCGGCATGATCATGGCCGTCACGGCACTGCTCAAAGCAAAGCCAAAGCCGACCGATGCAGACATTGATCGGGAGATAACCAATATCTGCCGCTGCGGCACCTACCAGCAGGTGCGCGCTGCTATCCACGAAGCCGCGAGCGCGTGAGGGAGGCAGCGATGAACTATATGCCGAAACTCGATCGTCGCGCCTTCCTGGTCGGATCGACCGCCGCCGGACTTTCGCTCGGATTCCACATCCCCTTCTCGGGCGAGGCGCAAGCGCAGGCGGCCGGACCCGAGGTTAATGCCTGGGTGGTGGTGCATCCCGACGAGACCGTGACGATCCGTGTCGCGCGGTCCGAGATGGGCCAGGGAACGCTCACGGGCCTGTGCCAGATGGTTGCCGAGGAACTCGAATGCGAATGGTCGAAGGTCAAGTATGAATTCCCGACCGCCGGCCAGAACGTGGCGCGCAAGCGCGTCTGGGCGGATTTCTTCACCGCCGGCAGCCGCGGAATAAGGACTTCCGAGCAGGTCGTCCGCAAGGGCGGTGCCGCAGCGCGCATCATGCTGATTGAGGCCGCCGCCAATGAATGGAAAGTGCCCGCGGCGGAATGCACAGCCGCCAACGGCGTCATCACCCACACGCCGTCCGGGCGCAAGACGACCTTCGGCAAGGTTGCGGCCGCCGCATCCAAGATCGAGCCGCCCTCCGACATCAAGCTCAAGGATCCGAAGGATTGGAAGATCATCGGCAAAGGCGTGAAGCGCCTTGACACGCCCGACAAGGTGACAGGCAAGGCGGTCTACGGAATAGACGTCAAGCTGCCCGGGATGCTGAGCGCCGCCATCAAGGCGGCGCCGGTGTTCGGCGCCAAGCTAAAGAGCTTCGAGGCCGCCAAGATCGCTTCCATGAGGGGCGTGAAAAAGGTCGTGAAGGTCGAGGACAATGCCGTCGCTGTCATTGCCGACACCTGGTGGAACGCCAAGACTGCGCTCGAAGCCCTGCCAGTCGTGTGGGAAGCGAGCAAGAACGACAAAGTCTCGAGCGCTTCGATCGCCGACTTCCTCAAGGCGGGGCTCGACGCCGAACAGGCGTTCGTCGGCAACCAGAATGGCGACGCCAAGGGGGCGCTGGCCGGCGCGGCCAAGAAGGTCGAGGCCGTCTACAGCTATCCGTATCAGCACCACGTTACCATGGAGCCGCAGAACGCCACCGTGCTCTATACGCCCGACAAGTGCGAGGCATGGGCGTCGGTGCAGGACGGCGAGCAGGGATTGGCGGCGACGTCGGAAGCGTGCGGCTTGCCGGTCGCAAAGTGCGAATTCTACAAGACGTTCCTGGGCGGCGGATTCGGACGTCGCTCGACCTCGCTCGACTATGTCCGCCAGGCAGTCCTCGTCGCCAAGGAAATGCCCGGCACGCCGGTGAAGCTCCTGTGGTCGCGCGAAGAGGACATGACCCACGGCTGGTATCACCCGATCACCCAATGCAAGATGACAGCCGGTTTCGACGATAAGAAGAACCTGACGGCGCTGCACATCCGCATTTCGGGCCAATCGATCCTCGCGACCGTCGCGCCGGGGCGCATGCAGAACGGCATGGACCCGGCGACGTTTCAGGGTTTCGTCAAAGGCGGGGCTGAGACAGCGTTCGGCTACGATGTGCCGAACCTGCTGATCGATCACGCCATGCGCAATCCGCACGTACCGCCTGGATTCTGGCGGGGGGTAAACATCAATCAGAACGCCGTCTACATCGAAAGCTTCATGGACGAACTCGCTAGGGAAGCGGGCGTTGACCCGTTGGAGTTCCGCCGCAGGCTCATGGGTCCCTATCCTAGGCATTTGGCGGTGCTCAACGCGGTGGCCGAAAAGGCTGGTTGGGGCAAGCCGGCGCCCCAGGGCATCTATCGCGGGCTGGCGCAGATGATGGCGTTCGGAAGCTATGTGGCGGCATGCGCCGAAGTTTCCGTCGACGGCAACAAGGTGAAGGTCCATCGCATTGTTGGGGCGACAGATCCGGGCTACGCGGTCAATCCAGCGCAGATCGAGCGGCAGATTGCGGGTTCCTTCGTTTACGGCTTGACCGGGCTGTTCTTTGGCGAATGCACCGTCAAGGACGGCGCCATCGAGCAGACCAACTTCGACAGCTACGACATGATGCGCATCGCCCAGATGCCGAAGGTGGAGACGATCGTGATGCCGTCAGGCAGCGGCGTATGGGGCGGCGTCGGCGAGCCGACCATCTGCGTGGCGGCGCCGGCGGTGCTCAACGCCATCGCGGCGGCCACTGGCAAGCGCTATCGCAGCGTCCCGCTGAAGAACCATGGTCTGACCCTTGTTTGAGGCATGGCGGCGGCGGCCGGTTGCGCCGCCGCTCCGCGCCCTGGCAGCTGATTCCCATGCGGTCGGGGGAATGCGTGTGAATGCGCGTCGCCTCTTTGCTCTCGTCATGGTAGCTTGTGTCGCCACGACGCGGGCTCTTGCGGTCGAGGACGCGCCTCCTGGTGCCGCATCGTGCACGGGATGCCACGCTGCGAAACCGAGCGTCGACACGTCAGTGCCGCCACTGGCCGGACAGGACGCGGACGCCATCTTGGCCGCCGTGCAGGCCTATCGAAGTGGGCAGCGGCCGGCGACCGTGATGGACCGCATCGCCAAGGGTTTTTCCGATGACGAGATCAAGGCGATTGCGGCTTGGTTCGGGCCGCAGCGGTGATCGGATGCTGGTATGACCGAACCGCGCTCGACCCGTCGCCGCTTCGTCAGAGCCGCCACCGCGGGCGTGGCTGCATCCGTGTTTCCCCGTCCGCTGCTCGCCCAAGGCTCGCAGCAGCGGATCGTCGTGATCGGCGGCGGGTTCGCAGGCGCGACAGCGGCGCGTTTCCTGAAGCGCGCCGATCCACGGTTCAACGTTACGCTGGTCGAGCCGAACCCGGTTTTTGCCGCGTGCCCGTTCAGCAATGAGGTGATCGCCGGGCTGCGGGAGATGCGCGCCCAGCTGTTCGGTTACGATAGCATCGCCATGGAAGGCGTCGTTGTGGTGCATCAGGCTGCCGCCGCCGTCGATGGCCGGGCTCGCACCGTGACGCTCGCCAATGGTGCGAAGCTCACCTACGAGCGGCTCGTGTTGGCGCCTGGCTCGGACCTGCGTTTTGACGCCCTGCCCGGTTACGACGAGTCGGCCGCGGAGCGCATGCCCCATGCCTGGAAGGCAGGGGAGCAAACGCTCCTATTGCGGCGCCAGCTCGAAGCAATGGAGGACGGCGGGACGGTGGTGATGACGCTGCCGGCGCTGCCTTATCGTTGTCCGCCGGCATCTTATGAGCGGGCGAGCCTGATCGCGTATTATCTCCAGACCCGCAAGCCGCGTTCCAAGCTCGTGGTGCTCGATGCCAAGGATACCTTCTCCATGCAGCGCCTTTTCGAAAATGCCTGGCAGGAGTTCTACCCCAATCTCGAATGGGTCCCGGTATCCTCCGGAGGCAATCCCACCGCGGTCGACGCGACGGCCATGACGGTGTCATCGGATTTCGACACCTACAAAGCCGCAGTTGCCAATGTCATTCCGCCGCAAAAGGCGGGCCGTATCGCGGAGCGGGCCGGGACGGCGGATCGCACAGGCTGGTGCCCGGTCGATCCAATCACTTTCGAATCGCGCTTGGTGCCCGGGATTCATGTACTAGGCGATGCCGCAATTGCCGGGGCCGTCCCGAAATCCGCCTTCGCGGCCAACGCCGTCGCCAAGATCTGTGCGGCGGCAGTGGCCAAGCTGGTTCGTGGCGAAACGCCGGCAATGCCGAAATTCGTCAATACCTGCTACAGCTTGGCGGCCCCGGCTTACGGCCTTTCGATCGCAGGCGTCTATCGTCCCGTGAATGGCCAATGGCTTGAGGTCGAAGGCGCTGGCGGCGTCAGCCCCGTGGATGCGCCCCGCGCGTTCCGCAACCAGGAAGCAAAGTTTGCCAATGGTTGGTTCAACACGATCACGTCCGAGATTTTTGGCTGAGCGCCGCCCTTTTCCTCCCCTCCCCTGCTTGCGGGCGAGCGCTAGGGAGGCTTATTTCTCGCGATCCGAGGGAGCCGTAGCCCGGATTGAGCGAAGCGAAATCCGGGGCCGGTTCATTACCGCGGCGACGCCGCGCCCGGGTTTCGCTGGTGCTCAATCCGGGCTACGGGTGCCTGTCCGCTACCCTCACCCGCAAGCGGAGGAGTGCAGTGATCGCTACCCCAATCAGAGCCGCAGCGTCACTGCAGCGCTGACGATCATCGCCGCGGTAGCCGTCGGAGTTCCCGGCGCATACGCCGACGCGGCGCTGCGCCCCTACGTGATTGTCGGCGACGCCATCCCGGCATCGCTGACGGGTGCTCCGGGCGATCCCGTGCGAGGAAAGGCCATTGTGTCGAGCCGGCAAACCGGGTTGTGCCTGCTATGTCATTCGGCACCGTTGCCGGACGAGAAATTCCAAGGCACCATTGGGCCCGATCTCAAAGGCGTCGGATCGCGCAATACCGAAGGCCAGTTGCGATTGCGGATCGTCGACCCGCGCATATTTAATCCTGATACCATCATGCCGGCCTATTACCGCCGGGTGGGACTGACAAGGGTTGCGCCGGGGTTTCGCGGTAAAACCGTGCTCACGGCCGAAGAGATCGAAGACGTGGTGGCGTTCCTGATGACGTTGCGTGACTGAAGAGGATTCGGTGATGGACGAAAGCCTGGCTCCCCTGACGCGACGGGCCGTATTGACCGGAGTCGCGAGCACGGCGGCGTGCGGAGGTCTTTTGCTTCGACCTGCTCACGCGACGCCGGCGATGATGAAAGAGGCGATCCACCGGCTGATCGGCGAGGCCCCCGTGCGCAAGGGAAAGGTCACTGTCGACATTCCGCCGTTGGTCGAAAACGGCAATACGATCGCGATGTCGGTCTGGGTGGACAGCCCGATGACCGAGACGGACTACGTCAAGGCCATTCACGTCTTCAACGAGAAGAATCCGCAGCCCGACATCATCTCCGTGCATCTCGGCGCGCGCGCCGGCAAAGCGGCGTTCTCGACGCGTATCCGCCTCGCGGATTCGCAGAATGTCGTCGCCATCGCAGAGTTGAGCGACGGTTCAATGTGGTCTGATACCGTCGAGGTGATCGTCACCATCGCGGCCTGCCTGGAGTACAACTGACCATGGCCCGCACCCTCGTCAACGTTCCGCCCAAGGCCAAACGCGGTCAGATCATCGAGATCAAGACGCTGATCTCGCACGTGATGGAAACCGGATATCGGCGTAGCGAAACCGGAGCCCCAATTCCGCGCGATATCATCAACCTGTTCGTGTGCACCTACAACGGCACCGAGATCTTCCGCGCCGACCTGCACCAGGCCATCGCGGCAAACCCGTTCATCACTTTTTTCACGGTGGCAACGGAGAGCGGCACGGTGGAGTTCCGCTGGACCGACGACAATGGGCAGGTAGAGACCGCGTCGGCGAAGATCACCGTGGAATGATCGGTTGTGCGGTCAATCCGCGGATAAACAAGCAAATAGGGTTTCGTCAGGTTGCCCGCCGCGGTACACTATTGCGTATGTTCCATGTCCTCGTTCTAATAGATTGAACAATTATACTAAATTTCGTTCAACGGTTTCGCGTGTAGGCCTTGTCCCACCGAAAATATCCTCCAAAGCCTCAGCACAGAGCTCTTTGGCGTCCTTGGCCCGTCCGATCTCTTCCCAGCTGGCAAATCTGAAAGTCCTCCGCGACCGCCATCAATTCACTTGTGTCGTGGAGCCACACATAGATGCTTACAATCGGTTCACTTTGAGCAGGACCAGTCTGTCGCTGGTGCCGTTGCTGGCTACGGCAAGTGCGTTTTCCGGCCAGCCTGGCCAATCACGCATGAACCCCGTCCCGTGAACGACGTCGTTGCAAGAGCGCTTCAGACGCCTACGATCGGATGTATCCAGAGGAGGGATACAGATCCCAAACGTCGCCGTAGGAAGCACCCGCCCGCCATTGCTCGCCATCATAGCTTGCCGATACGAATCGGGGGGGCGATGCCCCGAGCGCCCGTTCGGCGGCCATGACGAAGCGCTCTTCGAGCTCAAAAGGCACGCCGCGCAGTCTCCCGACTTCTCAGGTACTGTTAGCTCCGCCTTCCAAGTTACAGAAGAACAGGCAGTTCCACTACAACAAGACGCTTTATTCCAACAAAACTGCGTAGAACGCAGCACTTTCTGATGCGATGAAGGATGCTCCTGCAGGGATCTTTTTGGGTACCGTTCGAGGATGTTTTCATTGTTGACACATGATGAATCGGTACCGCTTACATGCGCTACGCCTTCGCTGCCACCTTCTGCGTCAGCGGCGTGATCCGCAGCGTCTCTAGGCGATTGCGGTTGCGGCGCAGCACCTCGAACCGGAAGCCGTGAAAAGTGAAGCTCTGGCCCGGCTCCGGGATCGAGCGCGCCTCATGGATGACGAGGCCCGCAATGGTGGTCGCCTCCGTATCAGGCAAGCTCCAGTCCATGGCGCGGTTGAGGTCGCGGATCGGGACCGCGCCGTCGACATTGACCGCCCCGTCCGGCAGCAGCCGTACGCCCGGAACCTCGACATCGTACTCGTCGCTGATGTCGCCCACGATCTCTTCGAGAATGTCCTCCAGCGTGACGATCCCCATGAACTCCCCGTACTCGTCGACCACGACGGCGAGCGGGGTACGGCGCCGCCGGAATGCCTTGAGTTGCTCGCTGAGCGGCCGGGTCTCTGGCACGAACCAGGGCGGGCGGGCGAGCGCCATGACATCGATCTTCTGTTGATCGCCGCCCGCCTCCTCGATACCGCGTAGGAGGTCTTTCACATGGAGGATGCCGACGATGTTTTCCGGCGTGCCCCGCCACAACGGAACGCGCGTCACCGGCTCCTTAAGAACCGTCTCCACGACCTTCTCGGGTGGCTCACCCACGTCTGCAGTGATTACCTCGGTGCGGTGGATCATGACGTCCGCCACCGTCAAGTCGCGGAGGTTCAGAAGTCCGCCCAGCATGTCGCGGTCTTGCTTCTCGAAGCTACCCTCCCGGTGCAGAAGATCGACGGCGCCGCGCAAGCGCTCATGGCCGGGCAGCAGCGGTTCGCCAGCGCCGGGCGCGATGCCGGCAATCGCGAGCATCCGGCGCACGAGCCAGTCCGCCGCGTCGAGCACTGGTCCGAGAATGCGGATCACGCGGTCCAGCGGACGCGCGATCGATATGGCGTAGCGGTCGGGCGTGTTGATGGCGGCCGTCTTGGGCAGCATTTCGCAGAACAGGATCACCAGCACCGTCATGGCGATGCTCGCGTAGAGCACGCCGATGTCGCCGAACCACTGTTGCAGCAGGGCGGTCGCGAGCGCGGACGATACGATGGTCGCCACGTTGTTGCCGATCAGCAGCGCACCGATCAGCCGCTGCCGATCGTCCAGAAGCCGCGTGACGATCGTGGCGTCGGGATTGCCGTCCTTGGCAAGCCGCAGCATCGTGCCGCGCGACGACGCCGTCATTGCGGTTTCGCTTCCGGAGAAGAAGAACGACAGGAACAGGAACAAGAGGACCGCGAGAATGATCAGCCAATCCGAGAGCATCATCGTTCGTCAAGCTTCTCGACAAGGAAGGCGCGCAGCGGCGCCGGATCGACATCGCGCGAGATATAGGCAGCCCCGATATCCCGCAGAAGGACGAGCGTGAGCTTCCCACGCCTCACTTTCTTGTCCTGCGACATCAGTTCCATCAGCCGGTCCGCGTCGGGCACGCCGCCCCTCACATCAGCAAGCCTGACCGGCAGGCCCGCGCCCGCGAGATGGCGGGTTGCGCGTGCGGCGTGCTCCCGCGCAAGTGCACCGATGCGGACGGAAAACTCGGCCGCAAGCGCCATGCCGAGAGCGACGGCCTCGCCATGGAGAAGCCGATCGGAGAATCCCGCCGCTGCCTCTAACGCGTGGGCGAAGGTATGGCCGAGATTAAGGAGCGCACGGTCGCCGCTCTCGCGCTCGTCACGAGCGACGATTGAGGCCTTCATCCGGCAGCTTGTGGCGATCGCATGTTCGCGCGCCGCACCGCCGGCGAACACCTCCTTCACATTGGCCTCGAGCCACGCGAAGAAACCGGCGTCGCCAAGCAAGGCGTATTTGACGAGTTCGGCGTAGCCGGCGCGAAACTGGCGGGGCGGCAGAGTGTCGAGCACCGAGGTGTCGGCCACCACCAGAATGGGCTGGTAGAACGCGCCGATAAGATTCTTGCCATGGCGCGAATTGATCGCGGTCTTGCCGCCGACCGAGGAGTCCACCTGCGCGAGCAATGTGGTCGGCACCTGGATATAGTCGAGCCCGCGCCGCACCGTTGCGGCGGCGAAGCCCGCAAGGTCCCCGACCACACCGCCGCCCAGTGCCACCACGACATCGCCCCGCTCGGCCTTCACGTCGATCAGGGCCTCGCACACATGTTCGAAGCCCGCAAAACTCTTCGTCGCCTCGCCGGCCTCGACAATGATACGGTTCGTCAAGACCTCGCCCGCAGCGAACGCGGCTTCGACAGCTGCGAGGTGGAGATCGGCAACGGTATGGTCGGTCACGATCGCAGCTTTGGCGCCCGGCCTGAGCGCTGCCGCACGCACCCCCAGGGTTGCGATCTGGTTGCGCCCTATCACGATATCATAGCTGCGCTCGCCTAGCGCAACATTCACGATCGTGGGATCGCCAGGTCGCAGCGGGGCCGTCATGGTTGGTCCTTTCGACATCCAGTGTCGGCAACGCCGAACTTGCTGCGCAACGCCGTCACAATCTCCTCAACGATGACCTCGTGGGGAACGTCCCGCGATATCACCATGAGATTCGCTTCGCCATAGATCGGATTGCGCGCAGCGAGAAGGTTTGTCAGCGTTGTGGTCGGATCGGCGGTCCTGAGCAAGGGGCGGTCGCTGCGCCGCCGCAGCCGGCGCGACAGCACGTCGACGTCGGCCTTCAACCATACGGAAATGCCTTTCTCGTGAATCTTGGCGCGCGTCAGAGGGTTTATGAAAGCACCTCCCCCTGTCGCCAGTACCTGGGGCCCGTGCTCGAGCAGCCGTGCGATCACGCGCGCTTCGCCGGAGCGGAAGGAAGGTTCGCCATGGGCTTCGAAGATATCCGCAATAGACATGCCTGCAGCCTCCTCGATCTCGGCATCGGCATCGGCAAACGGGATGCCGAGCCGTGCGGCGAGCCGGCGACCGATCGAGGATTTGCCGGCACCCATCATGCCAACCAGCACGATGGAGCGCCGCCCAAGCGCCGCCGCGAGCGGCGCATCGTGCGGCGCGACACTCAAACGATTGGGCAGGCCAGCATCGTTCATCTAACCTCCTGGAATCACGCGCAACCTTCCATAATCGATCGTGCGGGGCAATTGCACATCAAGATGAAGCTGTCGACCAGTCACGACGCGGTCGGTTCCAAAATGCGGCTTCCTAAATAGGAGTTCCGACACGTCTTTACAAAACTTTACATTGCGGACAAACCACGGAAATTCGGTTCCTCCACCTTTCGCTCGGGGCGACAGACCGAGAGGGAATGTCAAAATGAGCGACCAGGATCCGAAAAGTGAGATGCCGGCATCCGCTCCTCAACGCGGTAGGCTACAGCGACCAGCCTATATCGCAGCGACCGTTGCGGGTGTGGGTCTCATTGCTGCTTTTGCCGGTTCATCTCTTGGCCAAGGATTGGGGCATCGCGTGCTGGCGCAAGTGCCCGGCATGGCGGCTGCCGGTGCATCGCTCGATGCTGAATCCGGCCCAGGCTTCGCTCCAGGTTTGGCGGTCGGTTGGCATGGCGGCCCCTTTGACGGCGCAATCGGGCCACTGGTGGAAGTCCATGCAGACCGCATGATCCGGCATTTGTCGGTCGAGATCGACGCCACCGGCGAGCAGCAGGAAAAGCTCCGGGCGATCGTTCGCGACGCCGTAAGGGATCTGCTACCATTGCGCGAAAAAGTCCTGGCGGCGCGTGCCACCGCACGGGAACTCCTGACCCAGCAGACGATCGACCGTGCAGCCATCGAAAAGTTCCGCACTGACCAGATCGCAACCCACGACGCGGCGAGCAAGCGGGTCATTCAGGCAGTGGCCGACGCCGCAGAGGTGCTTACGCCGGAGCAGCGCCGCAAGATCAGCGAGATGGTGTCGAGGCGCGGCGGCCACTGGGGCGGAGGTCTTTGGGGCCACGGTGCAGGCCGCGTCCTCATTTGGCGCAACTGAGTTCGTCGCCGGCAACGCACGGAGAAAGCCGTGAGCCTCGCGCCGATACTTTCCGCCTCCCCGGCCATCCAGTTTCACGCCTTCGCCGCCGTGGCGGCGTTCGGTTTGGGACTGGTCCAACTCAACGCTTCCAAGGGAACCCTACCGCACCGGACGATCGGCTGGATTTGGGTCGTGCTCATGGGCGTGGTGAGCGTGAGCGCCTTCTTCATCCACGGGATGAGACTGTGGGGGCAATGGAGCCCGATCCATCTGCTGGCAATCTTCACCCTGACTGTGCTGCCGATCGCGGTTTGGTATGCACACAGTCACGCGGTTCGCAAACACCGCAACGTCATGGTGACCCTCTTCATCGGCGTGCTGGTAATCGCCGGCGCACTCACGTTGTTGCCAGGGCGCATCATGCATGCCGTGGTGTTGGGGCCCTAACAGGGCGCTTAGCATGGGCAACGCGCCCTGCCGCAATATCGAATCGCAGGGCTACGCGTGGCGAAATCGGGAAGCATCCAAATTCCCCGGCCATGACAGCGCAATGGGAATGAAACGTCCGGGTCACAACGCTAGAATGCAGCCGTGACCGATCGCGTCCTGCTCATTGAAGACGACAAGCGTCTCGCCGAGATGGTGAAGAACTATCTCGGCGAGTTCGGATTTTCCGTGACCGCTGTTCACGCCGGGGCTTCCGGCATCTCGCTCTATCGTCGGGAGAGTTTCGATGCTCTGATCCTCGACCTGATGCTGCCCGACATGGACGGCCTAGAGGTCTGCCGCCAGATCCGCGCCGATGCGAGGGCGCGAATCCTCATGCTGACGGCGCGCGGCGACGCCATGGACCGCATCATTGGCCTCGAGATCGGGGCCGACGACTATCTGGCCAAGCCATTCGAGCCGCGCGAGCTGCTGGCGCGCTTGCGCTCCATCTTGCGGCGCGCGAAAAGCGAGCAGACATCGGACGTGCTGCGGTTCGGCCGGCTGGAGATCGATGCCGCCAGCAGGCAGGTGCGACTCGACGGCGAGCTGTGCGGCTTGACGAGCCACCAGTTCGCTCTTCTCTTGGCGTTGGCACAACACGCCGGCCGGGTGATGTCGCGCGAGGCCCTGATGGAGCTTCTTAGGAACGAACGGCTTGAAGCCTTCGATCGGTCGATCGACGTGCACGTCTCGCGCATCCGCGCCGCCATCGAGGACGATCCCAAGAGACCTCACCGCGTCATTACCGTGCGGGGTGCCGGCTATGTCTTCGCCAAAGCGCAAGAATAGACGATGCGGCGCCTCTATCAAAAGATCTATCTTGTGTTCCTGGCGAGCCTCATCGCCGTGGTCGTGATCATCGGGTTGGCCTGGCGCATTGGCCAGGTGAACTCCGTCCACAGCGAAGCACTCGAACTCGCCGGCGAACTCGCCGGTGCAGCGCTGCCGTCGGATGCGCCGCCCCAGGCGCTGCAGCGCGCGCTCGAACGGCTCGGCAGACGGGCCCACCTCGATGTCGCATTATTCGATAAGAATCGAGCCCTTGTCGTCAGGGTCGGCCGACCACTGCCGGAACCGACCTCGATCGGAGAGAGTGGGGGCTGGTTGCGCGGTCCCGGCGGACCAGCGTGGAGCTTTCGATTGCCGGATGGGCGCTGGCTCGTCGCCCGCACGCCATTGGGGCGGGCGGGCCCTCTTCTCGGCCTGGTTTTCTTCCTGACCGCCATGGCGATCGCCATCGCGATATTCGCCTACCCGGTAGTTCGCGGGCTGACCAGACGCATCGAGCGCCTGCAGGCTGGCGTCGAAACACTAGGCGCCGGAAACCTTGCAACTCGCGTCGCGGTCGAAGGACGCGATGAGGTTGCGCAACTCGCCGCAAGCTTCAATCGCGCCGCATCCCGGATCGAGCAACTGGTCGGCGCGCACCGTCTGCTCCTCGCCAACGCATCGCACGAATTGCGCACGCCGCTATCGCGCATCAGGCTCGGGATCGAGCTGTTCGAGACGAAGCCCAACCCCAAGATCAAAGCCGATCTCGCCCGCGACATCGCGGAACTCGATGAGCTGATCGGGGAAATCCTGCTCGCCAGCCGGCTCGACGTCGCCGTTGTGCCACCAGTCGCGGAGAATGTCGACCTGCTGGCCCTGGTGGCGGAGGAATGCGCCCATTATGACGGCGCCACCCTTGATGGAGAACTCGTTGTGCTCCGAGGAGATGCGCGGCTATTGCGCCGCCTGGTACGTAATCTTCTCGACAATGCGCTGCGCCATGGCAGGCCCCCGATTCGGGTCGAACTGCGGCGCAAGTGTCCGTGTGCGTCGTTGTCGGTCATTGACGCTGGCGACGGGATTCCGCCGTCGGAGCGGGAGCACGTATTCCTGCCGTTCCACCGGCTCCGGGGCGACCGCAAAGGTGCCGGCCTTGGCCTTGCACTGGTGCGTCAGATTGCCCGGCTGCATGGCGGCGACGCGAAAGTGACCCCGCGCCCCGACGCGCAGAGCTGCATAGTCGTAGAGTTACCGATGCCGTCGCAGATCGTGGTTAACAGCGAGTTGAGGGGAACCCGCATGACGCAGACGGCATAATATTGCTCCATCGATCGCTTGGGCACGAGAGATGCCCACAAGCGCATTCGCGGTTGCTCGCCTCACGGGCGAAGTCGCGACGTGGCTTTGCGGATAAATTCAGCTAATTATTGAGTCCTTGCTAGGAATGATCGACAATAGCTAAGAATATATTTCGTTAAGATGGGTGCCGAGCGGACCGCGTGGATATGCAGCCATGCCCACCTTGATTAAATTGCTGGCGGTCGTTGCCGTCATAGCCGGGATCGGATACGCGGCGATGTTTGCGCTCGCGACCTTGGTCGATCCTAGGCCGCGTGAAATAGTGGTCACGGTACCGCCGGATCGTTTCGTCAAGCAGCAGCACTGACCCAGATGGAACCCGTCGCAGCCTCTGAGCGGCAATTGACTGGGCTGTTCCTCGATATGGTGGCGGCCGAGCGGGGTGGCGCTGTGAATACGCTCGAAGCCTATTCGCGTGACCTCGACGACCTGGCCGGCCATCTGGCGACCCGCAATCGGACGATTTTGTCGGCCACCACTGCGGATCTCAG
>Ga0209465_10000651_pt1 | contig 15935 bp, 16 predicted proteins | sample PanSoiPlot1MoBio_FD_188321 | JGI IMG/M metagenome (GOLD analysis project Ga0209465, IMG submission 188321) | Tropical forest soil microbial communities from Panama analyzed to predict greenhouse gas emissions - Panama Soil Plot 1 MoBio (SPAdes)... | ecosystem: Environmental > Terrestrial > Soil...
AAGATCACAGGTGGCGAGCGAAGCGGAAGCGAGTTCTCGGAGCAGCGGGTACCATACTGGCTGCCGTATCACTGATCAGCCGGCAGGCTACGTCTTCGATCGTGAGCGAAGCACCGACGCAAGGGGGGCATATGGAGAGGCGCGCGTTCCTGACCGGTTCGGTGGGCGCTCTCGGGACGATCGCAGCAAGCTCCGCCCGCGCGCAGCCGGCGGCGAGCCTGCCCGCGGGCTTCGTGCGCCTGCGCGTAGTGCCGGGGGAGCTCACCGTGGATGGCAAGGTAGGCAAGGCCTATCGGATCGAGCGGGAGGACGGGCGTCTCGGCTGGGTCGGGCGGCGCGGTGGTCGCTTCCAGGTCGCGCTCGACAACGGCCTCGCCGATCCCCTCTCCATCCATTGGCACGGGCTGATCCTCCCCGACGGGCAGGACGGCGTGCCCTATGTAACCCAGCCGCCCATCAAGCCGGGCGAGCGGCGGCTCTACGACTTCCCCCTCGTGCAGGCCGGCACCTACTGGATGCACTCGCACTTCGGCCTGCAGGAGCAGATCATGGTTACCGCGCCGCTCATCATCGTGGACGAACGCTCGCCCCACCCGATGCGGGACGTGGTGATGATGCTCAACGACTTCACCACGCGCGATCCCGCGGCCATTCTCGAGTCTCTCCAAACCATGCCCATGGGCGGCATGAAGATGGCGGGCTCGATGAAGAAGGGCATGGGGAACAAGCCCGACCTCACCGACGTGACCTACGACGCATTCCTCGCCAATCGGCGCTCGCTCACCGATCCCGACGTGGTGCGGGTCAACGAGGGCGAGAGCGCGCGCCTCCGCGTCATCAACATGTCGAGCTCGAGCAACTACTTCGTGAGCACGGGGCCGCTGGGCGCGCAGGCCATCGCCGTCGATGGCGAGGACATTGTGCCGCTCGCGGGCACGCGCTTCGAGCTCGGGGTCGCTCAGCGCATCGATCTGCGCGTCCAGATCCCCCGCGGCGGTGGCGCCTATCCCATCATCGCCCAAGCCGAGGGCACCGACGGCCAGGCGGGGATCGTTCTTGCCACGGCAGGGACGACGGTGCCCACCCTGAGCCCGAAGGCTCCGCGCGTGGCGGGCGCGCTGACCAACCAGCAGGAGGCGAGGCTACGAGCGCTTCGTCCGCTCGCCCGTCGGCCCATCGATCGCCGGCTCCGCGTGACGCTGGGTGGCGACATGAGAACGTACGTGTGGAACCTCAACGGCCAGGTGTGGCCGAAGATCACGCCCCTCGAGGTGAAGCAGGGCGAGCGCGTGGAGATCACCTTCGAGAACCAGACGCCCATGACCCATCCCATGCACCTCCACGGGCACGTGTTCCAGGTGACGGCGGTGGGCGGAGCGCCGGTCTCCGGAGCGCGGCGCGACACCGTGCTCGTCTCGCCCAAGCAGACGGTGAAGGTCGAGTTCGACGCGCTCTATCCCGGCTACTGGATGATCCACTGCCATCTGCTCTACCACCAGGCGGCGGGAATGATGACGGTGATGCACTACCAGGGCTTCGAGAATCGGAGCTACGATCCCTTAGCGAGCCTCGCGGAATTTCCTCGCCGCTGAGCCTCGGGGGTATCAGGCCGCCCCGTCGGTATCCGCTGGTGCAGGCCGCTGGTTTGTCTCGGAGGTCCCGCGCCCACACATCGAAGTAAGGCGAACCGAGCAGGGCGGCGAGCCCGCTCAGGCTTTCGACATGGTCGCCATGCGGCGCTGAAGCTCCTCCATGCTCACGTCTTCCTTGTGGGTCGAGAGGTGCCAGTGGTGGCCGAAGGGATCGGTGAGGCTGCCCGAGCGGTCACCGTAAAACTGATCGGCCACCGGCCGCGTCTCCTTGCCCCCGGCCGAGACGGCTTGCCGGAAGACCGCGTCGACGTTGTCCACGTAGAGCAGGATGCTCACCGGCGAGCCGCCGTAGTGCTGTGGCCCGCGAGCCTGGATGTCGGGATGCTCGTCGGCGAGCATGATGACCGAGTCGCCGATCTTGATCTCGGCATGTCCGATTCGCTGGTCGGGGGCGGGAATCCGCATGAGCTCCGTGGCGTTGAAGGCGCGCTTGTAGAAGTCGATGGCGCGCGCGGCCCCTTCGACGATCAGGTATGGTGTCGCGCTGTGGTAGCCGTCGGGAATCGGCTTCACCCTGGGTGTTTGCTGGGCCATGGGGTCCTCCTTTCGGCTTGGTGACGAGGCTCTAGCCGGTGGCGATGGCTCACCGTACACCTCGACGGGAAGGGCTGCCACCTCGGGCTCGTCGCCCGCGATGGCCGATCGGGGCCGACCGCGTCCGTCGCCAGACGCGACCCTAGTTGCCGATCTGCAGGGGGGCGCCCAGCTCGCGGAGCATGGCGATGGCGGAGAGATAGGAGAGCTTGCCCGTGCGCGGATTCTCCGAGGGTACGTTCTCGATCTCCACCGCGAGGCGCCCGAACTCCCCTTCCACGACGACGCGATGCTGATTGCGCGCCTGCCCGGGGACGGCATAGATCCGGATGCGGGTCCTCTCCGGCCCGACGCTGGCCAGCGACACCGCGGCTACTACGTTGACATTCGCGGGGAAGGCCTTGACCGCCTCCGTGGCTGGCCCCTCGAAGATCAGGGTCTCTTTCGTGATGGCGTCGAGGTCGATCTTCTGCTGCTCGATCCACGGCGCCCCGGCAAGGCCGCGGGGCGGCTTGCGCGTCTCCATGGTCACCGACGTGATGCCGGCCTCGCGGGCGCCCTTCATGCCGTCGAGCCCCGCCACCGCGCCCGAGGGCACGAGGATGCGGCAACCGTGCTTCTCCGCGAGCCGGGACCACTCGTCGAGCGCCCCCACCAGGCCGCCCACCGAGAGGACCATGAGGTGCTTGCCCGCCGCGAGCACGGACGGGGCGAACTCACGCAGCGCGGCCTGGGTCGCCGCCTCCAGGATGAGATCCGACTCGCGGATGAGCGCGTCCAGCGCGAGGGCGCGATAGCCGTGCGCCTTGGCGGGATCGCGCACGGTGACGCCGGCCAGCGCGACTCCGGGAATTCCCCTGGTGATCGCCTCCGCGACGTGCCTGCCGATGACCCCCAAGCCCACGATGCCGACCTTGATCATGATGCCCTCCTCCCGCGAGAGGATAGCAACGCCCAAGGGAGCGCGGCAAGCGTCTCCGTGCCCGAAGGGCCCGCACACGCGTGCTAGAATCCCCTCCATAGGCGCATGGATGCCCGCCGCGAGTAGACTCAAGCAGCCCCTCGACGAGCTCTGTCGCGAGCTCAACTGGGCCGCCCGCGTCGAGCAGGACGCGATCCAGTTTCCCGCCCGCTACCGCGATCCCGCCGACATCGAGCTGGTGGGACTCTTCGCCGCCTGCATGGCCTACGGCCGGGTGGACCTCTTCGGTCCCTGGATCTCCTGGGTGCTGGAGCGCATGGGCGACTCGCCCGCGCGCTTCGTGGAGAGCTTCGATCTCGAGAAGCACGCGCGGCTCTTCGCGGGCTTCCGCTATCGCTTCAATCGCGAGCGTGACGTGCTCGCCTTCTGCCTGGCTGCCCGGAAACTCCTCGTCCGCCACGGCTCGCTCGAAGCCTTTTTCCTCGAGGGCTACTCGCCGGCGCATGCCCACGTGGGCTTCGCCCTCGAGCACTTCTCCCAGGGCTTCCTCGACCAGGATCTCTCCCCGATCTTCCCGCGCCGGCGCCTCTCCTACGGCTACAAGCACTGGTTCCCCCGGCCGTCGACGGGCGGCGCGTGCAAGCGCCTTCATCTCTACCTGCGCTGGATGATCCGCCGCGAGGCGCCGGACTTCGGGATCTGGCGGGGCGTGCCTCCCTCGGCGCTGCTGATGCCCGTGGATACACACATCGAGAACATGGCCCGCTCGATCGGGCTCACGCGCCGACGCAGCCGCAACTGGCGCATGGTCGAGGAGATCACCAGCGGGCTGAGACGGCTCGACCCCGCCGACCCGGTGAAGTACGACTTCGCTCTCTGTCACAAGCGCATGTCCGGCCAATGCCTGAATCGTCGCGACACCCGCGTGTGCGCGCCCTGCCGCCTCCAACCCGTCTGCATCCACTGGCGCGGCCGTGGCGCGGCGCGGAGGAGCTCCTGATGCCGTGGTGGGCCGCCTTCCTCCTCGTGGTGCTCGCGGCGGGTGTGATCACGACCGGCTGGGCGCTCTTCCGGCTCGCCGCGCGCCTCGGGGAGATGGAGGCGCGGCGGAGCGAGCCCGATCAGTCCATGCTCCTTCTTCAGCGCGAGGTGGAGGCGGCCCGCAACGAGGCGCAGAAGGGCCTGGCGGAGACGGCGGCCACCGTGCGCCAGGAGCTCGCCCAGTTCTCCGCACAGATGACGGCCCAAATGGGGCAGGTGGGCGCCAGTGTGCAGCGTGAGCTCCAGCACGTGGGGCGCGTGGTGGGCGACGTGCAGGGGAGCCTGGGCAAGATGGGCGAGGCGAACCAGCGCATCTTCGACGTGGGACGGAGCATCGCCGGCCTCGAGCAGATCCTCAAGTCGCCCAAGGTCCGCGGCGGCCTCGGCGAGACTTTCCTCGAGAACATGCTGGGTCAGATGTTCTCCCGGGAGCACTACGGGCTGCAGCACCAGTTCACCACGGGCGATCGGGTGGACGCGGTGGTGCGCATCGGTGACCGCCTCGTGCCCGTGGACGCCAAGTTCCCCCTGGAGAACTTCCAGCGCCTTCTCCAGGAGACCGACGAGACGGCGCGGCGTCAGGCCCGTCGCGCCTTCGTGCGCGACGTCAAGGCGCGGGCCGACGAGATCGCCAAGCGCTACATCCTTCCCGACGAGGGCACCTTCGATTTCGCCCTCATGTACATTCCCGCCGAGAACGTCTACTTCGAGGCTATCAGCCGTGACGAGGGGAGCGAGGAGGATCCACCCGCCGTCTACGCGGCGGCCCGCCGCGTCATCCCCGTGTCGCCGAACAGCCTCTACGCCTACCTGCGGGTGATCGTGCTCGGCCTCCGCGGCCTGGCCATCGAGCGCAGCGCCCAGGAGATTCAGGAACGCCTCACGCGCCTGGGTGGCGACCTCGACCGCTTCCGCGAGAGCTTCGACGTGGTGGGCCGGCACCTGACCAACGCGCGCAACAAGTACGATGAGGCGGGGGCTGCGCTCAACCGCGTGGAGGCGAAGCTCGAGGGCATCGAGAAGCCCGGCGGCCAGCGTATGCTGCCCGGCGTGGGCGACTGATCGGGCGCGGCCCGCGGCCGCGGACAGAGGCCTCCAATCGGGTGTGGTAGGATGACGGCATGAACCCCATACCCTTCCAGGTCTTCGGCATCAACCTGCTCGTGCGTCTCATGGCCGAGCCTCCCGCGGATGTGCGTGTGCACTGTCCCAAGGGATCGCCGATCCGATACGGAGAAGTGGTGGGCCGGGGCGACGGCTTCGACGAGGGCGCCAATGCCTTCCGTGAGATGCCGGCGATCAAGAGTGTGGTCGCCTTCGAGGAGAATCCCGAGGAGATCGAGGGGCACTTCTTCTACGTGGCCGGTGAAGAGCATCGCGTGATCCGCCTCGACGCCATCATCCTGTCGTTCCCGCTGGAGTAACCCCGGGCTCCTGTGACAGAGCTCGCGCGCGTCTTCGAGCGCATCAACGCCGAGGAGGTCGCCGAGCTCACGCGTGCTCTCGTCCGGATCCCCAGCGTCTATCGCCCGGGTGAGCCCGGCGCCACCGAAGCTCAGGCCGCTGCCTTCGTCGCGTCGTGGTTCGAGCGCGAGGGGCTGCCCGTGCAGATCCAGGACGTCGCCCCCGGACGCCCCAACGTGCTCGCCTGGATTGGCGAGAAGTCACCCGGTCGGCGATGCCTCCTGCTCGAAGGCCACACGGACGTCGTGACCGAGGGCGATCCCACGGCGTGGACTTGGCCGCCCTTCGCCGCCGAGATGCACGACGGGCGGATTTACGGCCGCGGCGCCGCCGACATGAAGAGCGGGCTCGCCGCCGCCATGATTGCCCTCGCCGCCTTCAAGCGCGCCGGCGTCACGCCGAAGGGGAAGCTCGTCGTGGGCGCTCTCGTCGACGAGGAGGACGCCATGATCGGCGTCCGTCACCTCGTCAAGTCCGAGGCGGGGCGGGAGCTGGATGCCGCCATCATCTGCGAGCCCGAGGAGAACGAGCTCTGCCTCGAGCAACGCGGAGTGGTGTGGGCGCGCATCCGGGCCCGGGGCAAGATGGCCCACGGCGCAATGCCGGAGGCCGGCGTCAATCCCATCTCGGCCCTCGGAGCGATCCTCCGTCAGGCGCCCGCGCTCGAGAAGCGAATCCGCCGTCAGTGCGAGCGCAGCCGCTACCTCAAGCCGCCCACCGTGACGCCCACCATCATCCAGGGGCCGCCCCGCGGCGTCGGCGCGCCGCAGTCCAACGTCATTCCCGCTCTCGCCGAGATCACCCTCGACGTGCGTCTCACCCCCGGCATCGGCGCTGAAGGAGTCCAGGCGGAGCTCGATGGGCTGTGCCGGCAGGCCGAGGGCGAGCTGCCTGGGGTGAAGCTCGAATGGGAGCCCGTGAACGCGTTCCGACTCGCCACGCGCGTCGACAAGTCGGAGCCCGTGGTGCAGGCGATGATCCACGGCGTGCGCAAGGCCACGGGAAAGCCGCCACGCTACGGCGGCGTTCCTGGCTCCACCGACGGGACCATCTTGAGGATGGAGCTCGGCCTTCCCATCGTCACCTGCGGCCCGGGCAATCGCCTCATCCCGCATCAGGTGGACGAATACGTGGAAGCGAGCGAAATCGTCGACGCGGCGAAGATTTATTCTGCCGCAGCTCTCAAGTACCTGGAAGCCTAAGGCGCGGCAACGAATGACCAGCGCGGACCGCCCGCGTCTGCGGGCTCTGGAGGCGTTTCCGGTCGAGCAGGACGGTCAGCGGTTCATCGGCCTGCGAGACCCGGGAGGATTCACCGAGGAGGTCGTCCTCCTTCCCATTCCCGCCCTCGACATCGTCTCCCTCTTCGACGGCGAGCGCTCGGTCGCGGAGATCCATGAGATCGTGCAAGCCCGCCACGGCAGGGCGGCCCCCGCGCCGGAGGACATCGCGCGGTTCGCCGAGCGCCTCGACGAGGCGGGCTTCCTGCAGAGCTTGGGCTTCGAGGCACGGCGGCAGGCCATCGAGGAGGCCTGGCTCGCCGCACCCTCCCGGCCCGCCGCGCACGCGGGCGGCGCGTACGCGGACGATCCCGATGCCCTCAAGGGCCAGATCGACGGCTTCTTCGTCAACGGCGACGGCCCCGGGTGGCCCGCGCCGCGTCCCGGCGCACCGAAGCTTCGCGGGCTCATCGCCCCGCACATCGACTTCCACCGCGGCGGGCCGACCTACGGCTGGGCCTATCGCGCCCTCGTCGAGCGTTCCGACGCGGATCTCTTCGTCGTTCTCGGCACGTGCCACGCGGGTATGCCCGATCCCTTCGCGGCGACCCTCAAGCCCTACGACACGCCGCTCGGGCCCGCCGCGGTGGACGTCGATTTCTTCGAGGCGCTGGCCCGGCGCTACGGCCACGACCTCCTCGCCTCGCAGACAGCGCATCGCAACGAGCACTCGATCGAGTTCCAGGCGGTGATGCTCCGGCGGCTGCTTGGTCACCGGCCGTTCACGATCCTGCCCGTGCTCGCCTCGTTCCTCCACGAGGCGATCTGGACGGGAGCCGACGCGGAGGCCGATCCCCGAGTCCCGCGTTTTCTCGAGGCCCTCGGCGAGACGATCAGCGCGTCGGGGCGGCGCGTCTGCGTCGTTGCCGGTGTCGACCTCGCCCACGTGGGGCCGCGCTTCGGCGACGCGGAGGCGAACACCGCGGCCTTTCTCGAGCGCGTCGCCCGGGAGGACGCGAAGATGCTGGAGGCGGTGACGGCATCCGAGCCCACGGCGTTCTTCGCCTCCGTCGCTGCCGACGGCGACAGCCGCCGTATCTGCGGCCTCTCTCCCATCTACGCTTTTCTCCGCGTGCTGCCCGGCATCAGGGGCGAGCTCCTCCGCTATAGCCAGTGGCCCGACCCGCAGGGCGCTGTCACCTACTGCGCGGCGGCCTTCGCATGACCTCGGCCAGCGATCCCTCGACCTGGAAGCTGCCGCGTCTCCGCATCGATCGCGAGGGCGTCTGGTTCCACGAGGATGAGGAGGTGACGCACGAGGGCATTCTCGCGAACCTGCGGGATGCTCTCCAGATCGACGCGACGGGCTACTTCATCCAGATCGGGCCCGTGCGCGTGCCCGTGGAGGTGGAGGATGCGCCATATTCGATCGTACGTCTGGAGACTGCGGACGACGGCTTCACGGTGACCCTGAACGATCTGAGCCGCGAGCCCCTTGACCCGAACACACTCAGGCTGGGACCGGGGGAGGCGCCCTATTGTCGGGTCAAGGGCGGGCGCTTCGAGGCGCGGTTCAACCGGGCGGCGGCGTGGCAGCTGCTCCAGCACATGGAGCCGGGCGACGCAGGCGCGCCTGCCTCCGTCACGGTGGGCGGGCGACGCTACCCCCTGGGAGCCTGAGCGCGCACCTCGCGTAGCGTGGCCAGCATCTCGTCGTGGATGCGGCCGTTGGAGGCAACCACGGAAGGCCGACCCAGATCCACGGGGCCGCCCGCGGGATTGGTGACACGGCCTCCCGCTTCCTCCACCATGAGGCAGCCCGCCGCCACGTCCCACGGTCCGAGGACGAGCTCCCAGAAGCCGTCGAGACGGCCCGTCGCCACGAGGGCCAGGTTGATGGCGGCCGAGCCCATCTCACGCACGCTCCGGCAGCGAACCATGAAGGCGGCATGTTCGGCGAGGTTGTTCTCACGGGTCCGCCGGATATCGTACGGATAGCCCGTGGAGAGCAGGCTCTCGTCGAGGGTGGGCGTATGCGATACGCGCAGCGGCTGACCGTTGAGGAAGGCCCCCTCGCCGCGTACGACGGTGAAGCACTCGTCCCGGTTGGGATCGAAGACGACGCCGAGCTGCACCGCGCCCTCGATCTCGAGGGCAATGGAGACGGCGAAGAAAGGCATTCCGTGGGCATAGTTCGTCGTGCCGTCGAGCGGGTCGACGATCCACCGATGGGTCGATGAGCCCGGGCGCGCGCCGCCTTCTTCGGCGAGGATGGCGTGATCGGGGAAGCGTGAATGCAAAAGATCGATGACGAGGGCCTCCGCCTGCCGGTCCATCTCCGTCACGAGATTGCTGGGACTGCCCTTGTAGCGGACCTGGCGGAGCGAGCCGAAGCGATCGAGGAGGAGGGCGCCGGCGCGCCGGGCGGCGTCCACCGCGACCTCGAGAAAAGGCTCGGCCATGTCGGTCCGAGCCTAGCACACGCCCGCCGTGACAGCGCCCGCCTTGACAGTGGATAACGCTTCGCCGAAGGTGGACAGGCACCACATCTCGGACGGACGAGGGAGAGCCATGCGCATCGTGGTGATGGGCTCGGGCGGCACCGGTGGATTCTTCGGAGCGAAGCTCGCGCGGGCAGGCGAGGACGTGACCTTCGTGGCGCGCGGAACCCACCTCGACGCCATCCGGAGGCACGGTCTCCGCGTGAAATCCGCATCCGAAGGGGAGTGGGTGGTGCAGGCGCCCGCGGTGGAGCGCCTCGATGGCGTGGCGCCCGCCGACCTCGTGCTCTTCTGCGTGAAGTCCTTCGACACGGAGACGGCGGCACGCGCTATCGTCCCCGTGCTGGGCCCTGACACCGGCGTGCTTTCCATCCAGAACGGCGTGGACAACGAGGACAAGCTGGAAGCTATCCTGGGCAAGGGGCGCGTCCTGGGCGGTATGACTCAGGTCTTCACCACCATCGAGTCGCCCGGCGTCATCCAGCACAGCCTCTTCGGGCGCATCCAGTTCGGCGAGATGGACGGGCGCGAGTCGGCGCGGGCGCGGGCTTTCGTTGAGGCGTGCCGTCGCGCGAGCATTCCCTGCGAGATCTCCACCGACGTGCGGCGGACGCTCTGGAGCAAGTACGTCAGCCTGGTCGCCCACTCGGCCATGACCGCTCTCACGCGCTGCCCCACGGGGATCATCCGCACCGTGCCCGAAACGCGGCGCCTGTACCGCCTGCTCCTCGAGGAGTTGGCCGCCCTTGCCAAGGCCTCCGGCGTGGACCTGGGTCCCGGCGTGGTGGAGGCTTCCCTGGCGACCCTCGATGCCATCGGCGCCCAGGCCTACTCCTCGCTCCACTACGATCTGACGCACGGCAAGCGGCTCGAGCTGGAAGCGCTCCAAGGGCATGCCGTCGCCCTCGGCGAGCGGTACGGCATCGCCACGCCCATGCTCTTCGCGATGTACGCGCTCTTGCGTCCCCATCTCGACGGAGCGCCCGCCGCCACTCCGGCATAGCCTCGGTATACTGGCCGGGTGTCGCCCACTCGGCGCATCTTGGGATATCTCCGTCCCTACGCTGCCCGCTATGCGGTGGGCGTGGTTTGCTTGGCCATCGGCACCGGCCTGTCGCTGGGCATCCCGTGGCAGGTGAAGCAGGCCATCGACGGACTGCGCGCGAACGACGGCCGGCTTCTCTCCCATGCCGCGGTGATCGTGGTCCTCGCCCTCCTGCACGGCCTGTCGAGGCTCGGCTCTCGCTTCGCCATGCTCGGGGCGGGGCAGTGGGTCGAGCACGACGTCCGCCGCGATCTCTATGGTCACCTCGAGACCTTGCCGCCTGCCTTCTACCTGACCCGCCGCACGGGCGATCTCATGTCGCGCGCCACCAATGACATCCAGGCTCTGCGCGCGCTCGCCGGCTTTGGGGCGGTGATGCTGGTGAGCACCACCTTCACCTTCGCGGGAACGCTGGCCGCCATGTGGGCTATCGATCCCCGGCTCACCATCTGGGCGCTGGCGCCATCGCCCATCCTCGTGCTCCTCGCGCGGCGCTTCAACCACCGGGTCGAGGTGGAATCGACCGCGCTGCAGGAGCAGCTCGGCGCGCTCTCCGCCAAGGTGCAGGAGAACCTGACGGGCACCGCGGTCGTCCGCGCCTACACCATGGAGGCGCGGGAGATTCGTGCCTTCGAGCGCCTGAACCGGGACTATCTCGCGCGCGGTATCCGCCTCGCCCGTACTCAGGCCGCCTTCTCGCCCATGCTCGGCCTCATCTCGGGGCTGGGCGCCCTGATCGTCCTATGGGTCGGGGGACACGCCGTGCTCGAGGGGCGCGTCACCCTCGGCGCCTTCGTGGCGTTCAGCGGCTACCTCGCCCACCTTGCGTGGCCCACCATCGCATTGGGATGGACACTTGCCAATCTCAAGCGAGGGCTCGCCGCCATGGTGCGCATCGCGGAGATCCTCGACGAGCCTGGCCACGCTGCCGACACGCGGGCCGATGCGAGCATCCCGCTCCTTACAGGCCCCATCGAGTTCCGGTGCGTGGACTTCGCGTACGACGGCCGACAGCCCGCGTTGTCCGACGTGAGTTTCACCGTGCCCGAAGGCGCACTGGTCGCCGTGGTCGGTCCTACGGGAAGCGGCAAGTCCACCCTGGGGGCGCTGGTGAGCCGTCTCTACGAGCCGCCGCCGGGCAGCGTCTTCGTGGGGGGAGTCGACGTGCGCGACCTGTCCCGCGCGCGGCTCCGGCGCTCGATGGGCTACGTGCCGCAGGAAGCCTTCCTCTTCTCACGCTCCATCGGTGACAACGTCGCCCTCGGCGACGAGATGGCGCCCGAGGTGCGACTCCGCGCGGCCGTGGAAACGGCGGGACTGGGCCCGGAGATCGAGGGCTTCCCCGAGGGCTGGGAGACGGTGGTCGGCGAGCGCGGCCTCACCCTGTCCGGCGGGCAGCGCCAGCGTGTCGCCCTCGCCCGCTCCCTCGTGCCCGAGGCGCCCATCCTCGTGCTCGACGACGTCTTCTCCGCCGTCGATGCGGGCAAGGAGTCGGAGATCCTCCACTCGCTCCGCGCCGCCGTCACGGGCCGCAGCACGCTCGTCATGACGCACCGACTGCGCGTCGCCCAGGAGGCCGATCAGATCGTCGTCCTCGACGAGGGCCGAGTGGTGGAGAAGGGCACGCACACCGAGCTGCTCGAGGCCGGCGGCCTTTATGCCAGGCTCTGGCGCATCCAGCAGATCGAGCAAGAGCTCGCCAATGAGTGACCGGAGCGGGAAGATTGTGGGAGCCACTTGTAGGTGCCGGGCACGGGGACATGAGTAACCGAGAAGTGTCGGGAGCAGAGACGGCGCGCTCTCGGCGCGGCGAGGCGCGAGAGGGGGGGAGTGCGGGGGCCATTTCTAGGCCCCCGCAGACGGACGACGAAGTCCTGGGCAAGGCGTACGACCAGCGGCTCATGCGTCGGCTCTGGGTCATGGTGCGCCCCCATCGGCGCCTGATCTATCTCTCCCTTTTCCTCTTCCCGAGCATTGCCGGCCTCGAGCTGCTCCAGCCGTGGCTGGTGAAGATCGCCATCGACCGGCACATCCTGGTTGGCGACTGGCCCGGCCTCAGTCGCGTGGCCGTGGCGTATCTCGCGTGCCTCCTCGGTCTCTACGCGCTGCGCGTCGCCGTGTCCTTCCTCACCCAGACCCTGGGCCAGCGCGTGATGTACGACCTGCGCATTGCTCTCTTCGCCCATCTCCAGCGGCAGGACGCCGCCTTCTTCGACCGGAGCCCGGTGGGCCGCCTCATGACCCGCGTGCTGACGGATGTGGAGGCGATCAACGAGCTTTTCGCGAGCGGGGCCATGGCCGTGCTGAGCGATGTGCTCACCCTCGGCGGCATCGTCGTTCTCATGCTCTTCCTGAATTGGGAGCTCGCCCTGGTGACCTTCGCGCTGGTGCCCGTCCTCGGTTTCGGCGCCGCGTACTTCCGGGTCAAGGCGCGTGACAGCTACCGCGCCGTGCGCACGCGCCTGGCTCGCCTCAACGCCTTCCTCCAGGAGTCGTTGCAGGGGATGGCGGTGATCCAGCTCTTCGCCCGCGAGCAGCGCGAGGCGGAACTGTTCGGCCGCCTCAATGCCGACCTGCGCCGCGCCCAGTTTCGCTCGACCACCTTCGATGCGCTCCTCTATGCGGGGGTGGAGGCCGTCGGCTCCATGGGCGTGGCCCTCCTTCTCTGGTATGGCGGCGGCCAGGTGATGCAGAAGGCGCTCACCTTCGGCGGTCTCGTCGCCTTCCTCGAGTACACCGCCCGTTTCTTTCTCCCGATCCGTGACCTTGGCGCCAAGTACACGGTGATGCAGGCGGCGACGGTGGCCGCCGAGCGCATCTTCGGACTCCTCGATACCGACCCGGGCGTGCGCGCGCCCGCGGCGGGGGCCCATGAGGCGATGCCCGGAGCGGCCGCGGTGGAGTTCCGCAACGTGTGGTTCGCCTACCAGGGCGAGGAGTGGGTGCTCCGCGACTGCTCGTTCACCGTTGCGCCCGGAGAGCGGGTCGCTCTGGTCGGCCCGACGGGCGAGGGTAAGAGCACCATCGTGCGCCTCATGATCCGCGGGTACGACGTCTCGCGAGGCCAGGTCCTGGTGGGCGGACGGGATGTGCGCGAGTGGGACCTCCATGCCCTCCGACGCCACGTCGGCGTCATCCCCCAGGAAGTGTTTCTCTTCACGGGCACGGTGGCGGAGAACCTCCGCGTGGGGGCGGGGGAGGCGGCCTCCGCCTCCGCTCTGGACGGCGCTTTGCGCACGGCGCGCGCCGATCGGGTGGTCGCCGCGCTCCCGCGCCGGCTCGACGAGGTGGTCCGTGAGCGCGGGCAGAACCTCTCGCAGGGACAGCGTCAGCTGCTGGCCATCGCCCGCGCCCTCCTTTATAATCCGGCCGTTCTCGCCCTCGACGAGGCAACGTCGAGCGTGGATCCGGAATCGGAAGCGCTGATTCGTGCGGGACTCGAGGAGCTCTTGCGAGGCAGGGCCAGCGTGGCCATCGCCCATCGGCTGTCCACCATCCACACGGCGGATCGGATTCTCGTGCTGCATCGAGGGCGCATCCGTGAGGCGGGCCGGCATGCCGAGCTTCTTGCCCAGGGCGGGCGATATGCGAGACTCTACGAGCTTCAGTTCGGAGACAGCTCGTGATCGACTTCGAGCGGCGTGTATGGCGCGAGGTGGCCAAGATCCCGCGCGGCCGGGTGGCGACCTACGGGCAGATCGCCTCGTGGCTTGGCTGGCCCCGGCGGGCTCGCATGGTAGGCCGCGCGATGCGGAGCTGCCCCTCGGGCGTGCCGTGGCATCGCGTGGTGAACGCACGCGGAGAGATCAGCCGGCGTGCCGCGGTGGGCAGCATGATGACCCAGCGCATCCTGCTCCATCAGGAGGGGGTGGCGTTGCGCAGCGGCCGGGTGCCACTCGGACGATTCCGATGGCAGGGACCGCGACACGCCGTCGAGAAGCTTCGTCGGCACGGAGGATGACATGCGCCTCGGCTTGAACATGGGATATTCCGGCTCCGCCCTCCGCATCGATGTGCCGCTGGTGCAGGAGGCCGACCGCCTTGGCTTTCACTCCGTCTGGTCGGCGGAAGCCTACGGCTCGGATGCCGTCACCACGCTCACGTGGGTCGCGGCACTGACCAAGCAGATCCACGTGGGCACGGCCATCATGCAGATCCCGGCGCGGACGCCGACGCTCACCGCTACCACGGCCATCACCTTGGACCAGCTCTCCGGAGGACGTTTCCTCCTGGGCCTGGGCGTGTCCGGGCCGCAGGTGATAGAGGGATGGCACGGCGTGCCGTTCGGCAAGCCGCTAGCGCGAACCCGCGAGTACGTGGAGATCGTGCGCTCGGTGTGGCGGCGCGAGAAACCCGTGGAGTTCAAGGGGCAGTACTACCAGATCCCCTACGCGGGCTCCGACGCCACGGGGCTCGGCAAGCCGCTCAAGTCCATCCTGCACGGCCGTCCGGACATCCCCATCTATCTGGCGGCCATCGGCCCGAGGAACGTGGCCCTCGCCGCGGAGATCGCCGACGGCTGGCTGCCCATCTTCTTCTCGCCGGAGCGGCTCGGCGTCCTCCGGAGCTCGCTCGACGAGGGTTTCGCGCGGGCGGGAGGCGGCAAGTCGCTCGCCCATTTCGACATCGCGCCCACGGTGCCCGTGGTCGTCGGCGACGACGTCGAGGCCTGTCGCGCCACCATCAAGCCTCGCCTCGCTCTGTACGTGGGCGGCATGGGCGCCCGTGGACGGAACTTCTACAACGACCTCGTGCGCCGCTACGGCTACGAGGCGGCCGCCAAGAGCATCCAGGATCTCTATCTCGCGGGGAAGAAGGACGAGGCGGCGGCCGCGGTTCCCGATGCGCTCGTGGACGAGGTGGCCCTGTGCGGCCCGAAGGAGCGAATCCGCGAACGCCTGCAGATCTGGAAGAGCTCGGGGGTGACCACGCTGATCTGCGGTGTCGGCCAGCTGGAGGCGCTGCGCCTCATGGCCGAGCTCGCCCTCTAAGCCGGCGTGAAGCCCGCCGTCTCGCGTTTCCAGGCCGCGCTGGCCACCCTCGGCCTGGATCGTCACGTGGTGGAGCTGTCCGTGGAGGCGCGCACCTCGCAGCAGGCCGCGGACGCGGTGGGGGTGAGCGTAGGACAGATCGCGAAGTCCCTCGTGTTCACCGTGGATGGCGCTCCCGTCATGGTGGTCGCCTCCGGGATCAACCGCGTGGACGAGCGGAAGCTTTCGAAGTTGGCGGGGGGCAAGGTCAAGCGCGCGGACGCGGACCTGGTCAGGAAGGCCACGGGCTACGCCATCGGCGGCGTGCCTCCCTTTGCCCACGACCAGGAGATGCCTGTGTGGGTCGACGAGGACCTGCTCGTCCATCCGCTCATCTACGCCGCGGCGGGGGTGCCGGAGTGCGTGTTTCCTCTGACGCCCGACGAGCTGGTCCAGGCCACGCGCGGCCGCGTCGCTGACGTGAAGGAGTCCAAACCGATCACAGGAGGGCCGAGATGAAGCTCAAGGATAGAGTGGCCATCGTCACGGGCGCCGGGTCGGGCATCGGGCAGGCTTCGGCGCTCCT
>Ga0209465_10000654_pt1 | contig 15907 bp, 15 predicted proteins | sample PanSoiPlot1MoBio_FD_188321 | JGI IMG/M metagenome (GOLD analysis project Ga0209465, IMG submission 188321) | Tropical forest soil microbial communities from Panama analyzed to predict greenhouse gas emissions - Panama Soil Plot 1 MoBio (SPAdes)... | ecosystem: Environmental > Terrestrial > Soil...
TCTCCCCTCGAACAAGCTCGCGGGCAGGATGAACAGGTAGTCGCCCTGGAGTCCTTCGCGCAGGATGTCCTTCGTGGTGCGGGACAGGCTGCCGAGCTGCACGCGGGTGGTGCCGTCAGGGCTGAACAGGACGGTGGGGTCGAGCAACCGAACGGTGCGTCTCACTTCCCGCAACCCTTGTGTGAAGCCGGCCTCTCCGATCCCGGTGCGCAGGGCGGCCACGATGGCCTCGTGCGGCTCGCCACGAATGGCCAGCGCGGCATACCGGCGGACCAGCTCCTTCTCGGGCTCCGAGAATCTGTCAAAGACCTCGTGGACGAGCACGAGCGGTCCCGCGTCGGCGGTGTTGATCAGGATGCCGATGGGTCGATCGCCTTCGGGCAGGACCAGCGCGTCGCGCCACGAGTCGCGTGGAGAGTCGGATGCTACGACCCTGAGGAGGGGGTCGCCGTCTCCATCGACGCTGATTGTCCGGAGACCGAGATACTCGAGCGCCACGTCGGCGAGCTTCACCCCCCGCCTCAGCTCCTCCAGTTCCGCCTCTCGGAGCGCGCGACTCGCCAGGGTGGACGCCAGCATGTCGATGACAAGCGTGTCGATCGGCGTCTGGATGGGCTCCGCGGACAGCCAAATCCCGGTGAGCGGCACCCGTGCCTCAGGAGACCCCGAGGTCATGTGCGGGAAGGAGGCCTTCGCATCGTGCCGGCGATCCTGCCAGAGTCCGTGGGCGTGGTCAAACGGGGACATGGGAGCAGCCGGAAGAGCTTACCGCGTCGGACCGACCGCGCCTCTTTGCACGTCGAGGAGTCGTTCCAGCAAGATCACGCCTTTCAGGCCACGCAAGCGGGTCTCCCTCCGTGGCACTACGCTTGCTGGGCCGTAGGTCCGACGAGGTGCGCAGACTTTCACCAGAAGGAGGACCTGCCATGATGACCATCGTCACCACCGTTCGACTCAAGGAAGGTGCGGAGCAGGAGTGGGATGCCGTGATGCGCGAGCGGCTCGCCGCGGCGAGGAAGCAGACGGGGTGGGTCGGAGGGCAGCTTCTCCGGCCAGAGAACGAGGACGATGCGCGTGTCATCGTGGGGACCTGGCACAGCAAGCAAGACTGGGCGAAGTGGCACGAGGATCCCGAGTTCGCCGAGACTCGGGAGCGTCTCGACGGCCTGTCGCGCCAGGAGCTTCAGCATTCCTGGCACGAGGTGGTGGACGACGAGCGCCAGGTTGGCCCATCATCGTCGGGAAAGGGCACCAGCAAAGGCCGTCAGCTCGGAGCGGCGCGACGCTCGAGCAAGGCGTGAGATCGGCTGGCCATCGGGAGGAGCGACGCATGAGAGCGATCTGGACCGGGTCCATCGCCTTCGGTCTCGTCAATATCCCCGTCGAGCTGCATCGAGCCATCCGCGAGAGCCGCCCGCATTTCCGGCTCTTGCACGCCAAGGACAAGTCGCCCGTTCGCTTCGACCGGGTCTGTGAGCGCGAGGATCGGCCGGTGGCGTGGAGCGAGGTGGTCAAGGGATATGAGTACACCAAGGGCAAGTTCGTGGTCCTCACCGCGGAGGACCTGAAGCGGGCGGCCCTCGAGAAGACGCGCACCTTCGACATCCTCAATTTCGTCCCGGGCCGCGACATCGACGACCGCTTCTTCGAGACTCCGTACTACGCCATGCCTGCCAAGGGCGGGGAGCGGGCCTATGTGGTCCTGCGCGAGGCGCTTCGGCAGTCGGAGAAGACGGGAGTGGGCAAGATCATGCTGCGTGAGACCCAGCATCTGGCCGCCCTCGAGGCGATCGGCGACGCCCTCGTGCTGACCATGATGCGCTTCCCCGACGAGCTCGCTGATCTCTCGGATTTTCGGTTCCCGGCGAGCGGACAGCACCCGAAGGAAGTGCAGATGGCGAAGACTCTCATCGATCAGTTGAGCGCCAAATGGTCGCCCACGGAATACAAAGACGAGTACCAGGCCAATCTCCACCGCCTGATCCGCGCCAAGCTCAAGGGCACCGCGCCGCGGCTCAAGGAGGAGGCGCCGGCCCACGAGGGCAAGGTAGTCGACTTGATGGAACGTCTCCAGCAGAGCCTGGCTGGCAAGCGCGGCGGCCGCGATACCGCCGCTCCGGCCAGGCGTGAGTCACGACGAGCGCCGAAGCCCGCCCGAAAAGGCAGATCCCGGAAGATCGCCTGACGCGCCAAAACGGATGCCCCCGACGAGATCGCATGCCGCTGGCTCAGCATGCCCACGAGCGAGCGCGTCACCTCGGCAGGCCAGAGGGGGGCCAGAGTCCCGTGCGGTCGGATAGGCTAGGGCGATGGCGGAGAGCACCCCACTGTCGCTCCGCAGCGCGCTCCAGATCGGCACGCGCGTCTACCTGCGACGCCCTACCGCGCGCGACGAGAGCGAGTACGTGGCCCTGCGGCGCAGGAGCGCGACCTTTCTCCGGCGCTGGGAGCCAGCCGCCCCGCGCGGCAAGACCCCCCGCCAGCTCTTCATGGCGTGGCTGGCGAGCGCCCAGAGCGGGCGCCACGAAAAACTCCTGATCTGCCGGAAGCCCGACGGCGCGATCCTGGGCGCCATCAACCTGAACGAGATCATCCGCGGTCCGGCCCAGAGCGCGTTCCTCGGCTATTGGATCGGCGCCGCCCACGCCCGCCAGGGCTACATGACGGAAGCGCTCTCGCTCGCCCTTCGCCACGCCTTCGGTTCACTCCGGCTCCATCGCGTGGAGGCCAACATCCTGCCCGTGAACGTTCCCTCCATCGCGCTGGTTCGGCGCGCAGGCTTTCATTACGAAGGCTACTCGCCCGGCTATCTCAAGATCGACGGCCGCTGGGAGGACCACGAGCGCTGGGCCCTGGTGGCCGATCGCTGGAAGCGCAGACGTGAGAAGATAGGCGGCGGCGTCAGGAGATCTCAGGGAAGAGCCGCGAGGAGCCAGCCATGAGCGTGAGCGAATCGGTCCGAGGGCGCGCCGTCGTTGTGCAACCGGGAGAGGGCCCATCCTACTGGCAACCCGTTCCCGCCAATGGCCATGCCGATCCCGCGCTGTATCCGGCGCGCACCGGCTTTGATGGTCTCTCCATGGGCTTCCAGAGCGTGGCGCCCGGCGGGCGCATTCGCGAGCACTCTCACGGCGAGCAGGTGGAGCTGCAGATCTGCTTCCGCGGCGGCGGGCGGGTCATGGTCGACGGCGCTGAGCATCGACTCGTGCCCGGCACCGCCTGCTTCCTCGGCTACGACGTCAAGCACGAGATCATCAACGAGGGCCCCGACGATCTCGTGATGCTCTGGATCGTCTCCCCGCCGGGGCTCGAGAACTTTTTCGAGGCCATCGGCCGGCCCCGTGAGGCGGGCGCGCCGGCTCCCGCGCCATTCGAGCGGCCGCTCGACGTGGTCGACATCGAGCGCCGGCTGGGGATGAACGACACCGTCCGCTGAGCGGGGTGTGGTGAAGCCTCGTCGCGTACTTGTGGGGAATCTGAGCTATAGGCGCGCGAGGGCCGCTTCCATCCGCTCAAGTCCCTGGGTCAGCAGCGCTCGCGGGCAGCCGAAGTTGAGCCGCACGAAACCCTCGCCCCCCCGCCCAAAGGTGACGCCGTCGTTGAAGGCGACGCGCCCGGAATCGAGGAAAAAGGTGAAGGCGTCGTTGTTCGGTATCCGCGCCTTCCGGCAGTCGAGCCAGGCGAGATAGGTTCCCTCGGGCATGCCCATCTCCACGCCGGGGAACCGGCTCCGCACGTGCTGCACGAGAAAGTCGCGATTGCTCTCGAGATAGCGCAGGAGCTCGTCGAGCCAGGGCTGCCCGTCCCGATACGCGGCGAGCATCGCGGTGTAGCCCATGACGTTGACGGCCTGCACCATATCCGCGCGAGCCGCGATGAACTTGTCGCGGAGGGCGCGGTTTGGGATCACCGCCACCGAGCACTTGAGGCCAGCCAGGTTGTAGGTCTTGCTCGGCGCCATGAGCGTTATCGTGCGCGCCTCGATCTCTGGATCGAGCGAGGCCATGGGCACGTGGCGGTGGCCGGAGTAGACGAGATCGCCGTGCACCTCGTCCGCGCAGATGATCAAATCGTGGCGCAGACAGATTTCCGCCATCCGCATCAATTCCTCCTTGGTGAAGACACGCCCCACGGGATTGTGGGGGTTGCACAGGAGGAAGATGCGGGTGCGCGGAGTGATGGCCCGCTCGAAGGCCTCGAAGTCGATGGTGTAGCGGCCGTCCGCCTCCCGCCCGAGGTAGACGCCATCGCGTGACATGCCCACGTTGTCGGGGAGGCGAAGGATGGGCGGATACACGGGCAGGCACATGAGGACGCCATCGCCGGGGCCGGCGAAGGCACGGCACGCCGTGTTGAAGCCGGGGATCACCCCGGGGAGGAGCACCATGGCCTCGGGCTCGACCGACCAGCCGAAGCGCTTCTTGAAGCGCTCCTGCATCACCTGATGGAACTCGGGCTGCTCCACGCCGTAGCCAAACACCCCATGCTCCACCCGCTCACGCAGCGCGCGCACCACGGGCTCCGGGGAGGCGAAGTCCATATCGGCGACCCAGAGAGGGAGGACGTCCGGCGGATACTTGTGCCACTTGTTGCTCTCGGTGTGACGACGCTCGATGATGCGATCGAAGTCGTAGGGCATGGTCAGGAAGGATAGACGAGGGCCCGGGGTGGGGCAAGCGCGCTCGGAACGCTTGACTCGCGCGCGAAACATGGGCATAAGTGAGGGGTTGCCGCAGCGCGGCGTCGTCGCCCATCCCCACTGGTCTAGGAGATTTGCACATGAGCGGAATCCATGAAACGCACCGGCGCGCCGTCTGGATCCTTCCGGCGCTCCTGGCCTTGGTTCTCATGGCCGCTCTCGCCGGGACGGCGCTCGACGCCGCTTGGGCGCAGAGCGCAGCCCCGGCCCCGCAGCATCAGGGGGGCGGTGAGGCCAATCTCAAGATCCCCGATCTCGCCCAGGTGAGCTTCGGGGGCCTGACCGGTCGCGTGCTCCTGCAGTGGGGTCTGCTCGTGACCCTCTTCGGCGGGGCCTTCGGCATGGTGATCTATCACCAGCTCAAGGGCCTGCCCGTGCACCAATCCATGCGCGACATCTCGGAGCTGATCTACGAGACGTGCAAGACGTATCTGGTGACGCAGGGCAAGTTCCTCTTGATCCTCTGGGTCTTCATCGCGGTCATCGTGACCTTCTACTTCGGCTTCCTCCAGAACTTCTCGGTCCAGCAGGTCACCATCATCCTGTTCTTCAGCCTGGTGGGTATCGCGGGCAGCTATGGGGTGGCGTGGTTCGGCATGCGCATCAATACCTTCGCCAACTCCCGCACCGCCTTCGCGAGCCTGCAAGGCCGGCCCTTTCCCGTCTACGCCATCCCCCTTCGCGCGGGCATGAGTGTGGGCATGCTCCTCATCAGCGTGGAGCTCCTCATCATGCTGTGCATCCTCCTCTACGTGCCGCGTGACTACGCGGGAGCCTGCTTCATCGGCTTCGCCATCGGGGAGTCGCTGGGGGCTTCCGCCCTCCGCATCGCGGGCGGCATCTTCACCAAGATCGCCGACATCGGCTCCGATCTCATGAAGATCGTGTTCAACATCAAAGAAGACGACGCACGGAACCCGGGCGTCATCGCGGACTGCACGGGCGACAACGCGGGCGACTCCGTGGGCCCCAGCGCCGACGGCTTCGAGACCTACGGGGTGACGGGGGTGGCCCTCATCTCCTTCATTCTCCTCGCCGTGCCCAAGGAGACGATCCAGGTCCAGCTCCTCGTGTGGATCTTCGTGATGCGCGTCATGATGATCGTGGCGAGCGGGGCCTCCTACTTCATCAACGACATCTTCGCGCGCGGCCGCTACGGGCAGGCGGCCCGGATGAACTTCGAGCAGCCGCTGACCAGCCTGGTGTGGATCACCTCCATCGTGTCGGTGGTCCTGACCTACATCGTCTCCTGGTGGCTGATCCCGACTCTGGGCGACGGCTCCCTGTGGTGGAAGCTCGCCACCGTCATCACCTGCGGCACCCTGGCCGGCGCTATCATTCCCGAGTTCGTCAAGGTCTTTACCTCCACGGAGTCCTCGCACGTGCGCGAGGTGGTCATCTCGGCGCGCGAGGGCGGCGCTTCCCTCGACATCCTCTCCGGTCTGGTGGCGGGTAACTTCAGCGCCTACTGGCTCGGCATCGTGGTGGTGGGCCTCATGGGCATCGCCTATCTGGTGAGCCGCCAGGGGCTGGACGCGCTCATGATTGCTCCCGCGGTGTTCGCCTTCGGCCTCGTCGCCTTCGGCTTCCTCGGCATGGGCCCGGTGACCATCGCAGTGGACTCCTACGGACCCGTCACCGACAATGCGCAGTCGGTCTTCGAGCTCTCCGTCATCGAGCAGATCCCCGGCATCCAGGGCCAGCTCAAAAAGGAGTTCGGCTTCGACGTGAACTTCGAGTCGGCCAAGCACATGCTGGAGGAGAACGACGGCGCCGGCAACACCTTCAAGGCCACCGCCAAGCCCGTGCTCATCGGCACCGCGGTGGTGGGCGCCACCACCATGATCTTCTCGATCATCGTGGTGTTGACCCAGGGCCTGACCCAGAACGTCGAGAAGCTCTCGCTTCTCCATCCGCCCTTCCTCCTTGGGCTCATCACGGGCGGGTCCATGATCTACTGGTTCACGGGCGCCTCGACGCAGGCGGTGACCACGGGCGCCTATCGCGCAGTGGAGTTCATCAAGGCCAACATCCGGCTGGAGGGCGTGACCAAAGCCTCCGTGACGGACAGCAAGAAGGTGGTAGAGATCTGCACGCAGTACGCCCAGAAGGGCATGTTCAATATCTTCCTCGCCGTCTTCTTCGCCACCCTCGCCTTCGCCTTCCTCGAGCCCTACTTCTTCATCGGCTATCTCATCTCCATCGCCCTGTTCGGCCTCTTCCAAGCCGTGTTCATGGCCAACGCGGGCGGCGCGTGGGACAACGCCAAGAAGGTGGTCGAGGTCGACCTGAAGGAGAAAGGCACGCCGCTCCACGCGGCGGCGGTGGTGGGGGATACCGTGGGCGATCCCTTCAAGGACACCTCCTCGGTGGCCATGAATCCCATCATCAAGTTCACCACGCTCTTCGGGCTCCTCGCCGTGGAGCTGGCGGTGAGCCTGACCCTGGAACGCGGGGCTGCGCTGAGTCTGTTCCTCGCCACCCTGTTCTTCGTGGTCTCCGTCGTCTTCGCGTGGCGCTCCTTCTACAACATGCGGATCAAGGTCGCCGCCTGAGGGGGAGGGCCGTGAGCATCGTCGAGCGCTTCGCCAAGGCCTTCAACGGACGCGACGTAGAGGCCCTGCTCGCCTGCTTCACGGCGGAGGCGACCTATCGCGATCTCTTCTACGGGCCTCACGCGGGACGGGTGGCCTTGCGCGGCATGTTCGAGCGGATGTTCCGCGAAGGCCAGGACTATCACTGGGGCATGGACGTGATCGTGGAGGACGAACGGCGCGCCGCCGCGGAGTGGACGTTCGCTTACACGGCCTCCGCCGCGGTGCCCCGCAGCGAGGGGCGCCGCGTGCGCTTCTCCGGCATGAGTCTCTTCGAGCTCCAGGGCGGGCGCATCCACGCCTATCGCGAGTACGCGAATACGGGGGCGGCCCTTCTCCAGCTCGGCTTTGCTCCCGAGAGCATCGCCAAGGTGCTCCGCCGCGGCCTGGAGACGGGCTGACTTCAAGGCGCGCCTGCGCTCGTACTCTCGCCTCGCCGAGGTCTTCGGTCTCCGCGAGCGCGGGGCAGAGTCGCCCCCGTCGAGGTGATACGATGCGTCGGGGAATGATGCGCTCATGACCGAGTCCTCGGTGCCCGCCCCGCCCCTCGATCCCGCCGACGTGGACGGCGTGATCCAGGCCGTGCGCTTCGAGCTCTTCCGCGAGAACATCTACGGCGCGCTCGACATCCTGGAGGCCGCCCAGGCCAAGCGCCCGCATTCCCGCTACGTTGAGCAGTCCGCGCGCATCCGCTCCTGGCTCGGCCACTTGGAGAGCCGCGAGGCCTACGTGGCCGCGCAGGAGCAGCAGTACCGAGGGCTGCGCTGGAAAATGGGACTCAAGCTCCTGGAGAAGCAGCTGCGCATGCTCTCCGGCAAGAAGACCCGCAAGATGATCGAGCGACGCGGCCGCGATCCGGAGTTCCAGGAGCTCGAGCGCGAGGTGGCGGCGATCAAGCCGCAGCGCGTGCTGGATGCGGGTAGCGGCGAGGGCGGGGTGGCTATGGCCCTGTGCGCGCGGCATCCCGAGCTCACCGTGGATGGCGTCGAGGTGTCATCGACCAACGTGAAGATCGCCCGGCGTCTCAATCGCTCGCGCTCCGCGACGTTTCGTCAAGGGCTGGCGGAAGAAGTGCACGAGTACTTCGAGCCCGGCCGCTTCGACCTCGCCTACTCGTTCGCCGTCCTCGAGCATGTGCGCGACGTGGACGCTACCGTGCGCTCGATCATGACCGTGCTCCGTCCGGGCGGCCGGTTCTGCTTCGTGGTGCCCATGCACGAGTTCCGCGTCAAGGGTCCCATCCCGGACTACGCTCCCATCCACGGCTACGCCGATCACTGCCGTGTCTTCAGCGAAGCCGAACTCCACACGCGATGGGGCAGCGCGCCGGAGTTCCGCGTGGTGAAGATCCCGGGAGCATGGAAGCATGGCGAGATCCCCGACTGCTTCGAGCCCGTGGAGTTCGGCTCCTTCTTCGTCTCGTTCACCAAAGCCTGACCGGGCCTCGGCTCCCGTCGCTCACCTCCTCACCCCTAGGTTTCCCCCGTCAGCGCTGCCAGTTTTCGTCGGCCCCGTCGCCGGCGTTCGTCTGTCAGCCGCGAGACGGAGTGCGTGAGACGTGAATGATTTCAAGCCTCTGGCCACTGGCATAGATGTTGAAGCCTCGGTAGGCATGGTTTTCCAGCCGGACCCTCCACCTGCTTTCCAGGCTGCCGCGGCGGCGGAAGCGGGGCCGCTCTGGAACCAGTGGTTCAGACGGAAGATTTCGCTGGCGCTGACTCTCAGCGCCGCCATTCCCGTGCTTCTCCTCGGCTATTCGATCTTTGGAGCCCTCATGGCGTGGCTTGGTCAGGACCCGTTCTTCGGCCATGACGCGCTGTGGGGGCAAACACTTCTCGTATTCACGGGTCTCCTGATGTCCGCGGGCGGCCTCGTCATCTGGGATCTTGCCTCCATCGTCCGGCGGACGGCGGAGACAGTGGCGGCCACCAGCGACGTCGAGTCAGCGGTGGCGGAAAAGACGGATCAGATTGGGGTACTCATGGGCTCCTTCTCACGCATGCTCTCCACCATCGAGACGCAGACGGGCGAGATCAACCAGTTCGCCACGCGTCTCGACGCGGCCTACCGCGAGCTCGAGGCGACCAACGCCCGGCTCAAGGAAGTCTCCTTCAAGGACGAGGTGACCCGGCTCTACAACCGCCGCTTCTTCTCGATCCGTCTCGAAGAGGAAGTAGCACGCTACCGGCGCTTCCACCACCCGATGTCCCTGGTCCTCCTCGATCTGGACGGCTTCAAAGAGATCAACGACGACCTCGGCCACGCGACGGGGGACGCGACGTTGCGTGAGGTGTCGGAGCTCCTCCTCAAGCACTCGCGGGGTGTCAACATCATCTGCCGTTACGGCGGGGATGAGTTCGCCATTCTCCTCGTGGAGACGCCCAAGGCGGGTGCCCAGATCTACGCGGACCGCATCCGCCACGTGCTCGCCCATCATCCGTTCGCCCACGGGCGGCTCAGCGCCAGCTTCGGCATCGCCGCACTCCCCGAGGACGTGGGGGCGACCGCCGAGGACCTGATCCGCGCGGCCGACGAGGCGCTCTACGCGGCCAAGCGCGCGGGCAAGAATCGCGTGTCGATCCTCCAGCCTGCCCTACCAAGCCCGGGCGAGGAGCCCGCCGTCATGCCAGCCATTGCAGGCGGGTCGGATGCGCCCCTCCCCGACGCGGCAGCGGTCGGTCTCGCCGCGGCGGAGCCCGTGCCCGACTTCGAATTCGGAGCGAGGAGTGTGGTGGTCCTGAACGAAGGCGTCAATGTGCGAGAGGCGCTCCAGGGTCTCGCTGCCGCCACCTACGATCTGATCCTGCGGCCGGCGCCCCCCAGGTCCTTCGCCGACCCCGCCCCGGCCGACCTCGGGCGGAGCGCGGAGATTCACCTGATGCCCTCGGGACTGCCGCCGCTCTCCCGCAGCGAGCGTGCGACCCTCATCGCGCTCCGCGGTCTCATCGCGGCGCGGGACACGGGCACCGGGTCGCATTCCGAGCGTGTGCGCGTCTACGCAATGTCCCTCGCCCGTGCCCACGGGATGGGCGAGGCAGATCTGCGCGCCCTCGAGTACGGCGTCATCCTCCACGACATCGGCAAGATTGGCATCCCCGATTCGATCCTCCTCAAGCCCGGCCCCCTCACCCCCGAGGAGTGGAAGGTGATGCGCACTCATCCGGAAGTGGGGCGACGGCTCGTGGAGAACATTCCCTTCCTGGCCGGCGCGGTCCCCATCGTCTACCACCATCACGAGCGCTGGGACGGCCACGGCTATCCGGAGGGGCTCTCCGGCGAGAGCATTCCCCTGGGCGCCCGCATCTTCGCGGTGGCCGATGCCCTCGACGCCATGACCTACGACCGGCCGTATTCGCGCGCGGTGACCCTGGAAGCGGCGCGGGCGGAAATCAGTCGCTGCGCGGGCACGCATTTCGATCCCGCGGTGGTGGACAGCTTCATGACCATTCCGCCGAGCACGCTCGAGGAGCTTCGTCGCCGCGCCACCAGTTGACGGGCTCACCCGCGGCTTGCTAGCTGTGCAGGGCGTGCCGCGGGAATTCCCCGTCGCCCTCGAGAATGTCCTCCGGCTCGCCATCGAGATGAACGCGACCGGCCGCCACGTCTGGGTCGGCCTGCCTCCCATGCCTCGCGTCGATATGGCCTGCATCCCCGGTCGCACATAGCCACGGCTGCGCTCGCGCGCGTCGCCGCTCTCTGCCGTTGCCCGCGGCGCCGATGACCTCCCGGCCCTCGCGCCGCGTTCTCCTCCTCGCCCTCCTCGTGACCGCGATCACCGTGGCGAGCTTGTGGCCGGCCCTCGACGGGCAGTTCCTGAACTGGGGCGAGAACTTCCTCCGCAACGAGAGCTATCGAGAGCTGGGGTCGGCCCGGCTTCGATGGATGGTCACGACCTCGCTCATGGGCCACTACATCCCGCTGACCGGGTCACCTTCGGCCTCAACTACGCGCTGAGCGGGATGAGCCGCGCCGCTACCTCGCTGTCAAGCTGGGCGGCGCCCTGGCTCTTCAGGGACGCTACGCGGAGGCAGAGGTTCCCCTGCGCGAGTTCATGCGGCTGAGCCCCCAGGTGCCTGAAGCCCCCGGTCGCCTGGGCATGCTCTACGTGGACCAGTGACGCCACGGGGAAGCGATCCCTCTCCTCCGCCAGGCGCTCCGGATGGAGCCAAGCTTTTCGGCGGTGCGTTCAAATCTCGGGCGGGCCCTCCGGCAGGAGGCCGAGACGTTCCGGGGGAGGGGGCAGCGGGCCGAAGCGAAGACCCCGGAGGCCGAGGCCGACACCGTCCAGGGCGCCGGGCCGGGAGGCCCTGGAGCTACCCCCGGTCGCTGACCGCGGGGTGCGCCTGCCGAGCCTTTAGGCAGGCTGCCCGGCCACGTCATTTGCCCTCTTGTATTGACCGTGCTTTCCTGGTACTCCCTTAGCAATTTTCAGGACCCCTCCCATGCGACTCAAGCGTGAAGCCGTCGAGGCACTGATGGCGGAGAAGCCAGCGGGAACCACCCTGGAAGAAGCCCTCGAGGTGTTCGAGGTCTTCGCCAGCGGAACCCTGGCCGACGAGGTCTATGTCCTGGACGATGTGAGCGGCAAGCGCATTGCCATCGCGCCCGCCGCCCTCCGGACCAAATACCGGAAGGAGTGACCATCATGAGCATTCTCACTGTTTCCCACGAGATCGGCGCGGGCGGCCCGGAAATCGGTCAGAAGGTGGCCGAGCAGCTGGGCTGGCACTACGTAGACCAGGAGCTCATCTCGGACGCCGCTCTACGGTACGGCGTGCTCGAGGAAAAGCTCTCCAGCCTCGACGAGTCGAAGCCCTCGTTGTTCGAGCGCTTCGATGCGGAGACGCGACGCTACATCACCGTGCTGCAGACGGCGGTGTTCGAGTTCGCCGAGCAGGATCGCGTGGTGCTCATGGGACGAGCGGGGCAGTGGCTTCTCCGCGGGCTGCCCCACGTGCTGCGCCTGCGCGTGATGGCGCCGTTCGATCTTCGCGTGAAGCGCCTCGGCAAGAAGCTCTCTGGCCAGATGGGCGAGCAGACGAACCCCCGCACCGTGCATGACATGGCGCGCCGAGACGACCAAGAGAAGCTCGGCCGCATGCGCTACCTCTACGAGGTAGACCTGCGCGATCCCTCGCTCTACGACATGGTCGTCAATACCGACAAGCTCACCATCGACGCTGCGGTGGAGATGATCGCGAACGCCCTCCGGCGTCCCGAGCTCCAGACGACGCCGGCGGCCCAGCAGCTCGTCGAGGACCGCTCGCTTGCCTCGCGCATCCAGGTCGCCCTCGCCACCAATCCCGAGACGCGGAAGTACCGCATCACGGTGGAGGCGAAGAGCGGGCTCGTCACTCTCGAGGGGACGGCGGCCATGGACGAGGCCGTCGATGTGGCGCGGGCCGTTCGCGGCGTGCGCGAGGTCAAGACCCAGCAGGTCGACATCCCGCCGATTCCGCCCTTCGTCGCCTAGGGCGGTGGAGAGGCGACCCGCTAGCTCTTCGGGGCGGCGGGAGGGCGACGCGGACCTTCGTCGGGAGATTCGGCGACGGTGACCGTGATGTCCATCTTCTGCTTCTTGCGCAGCACTTGCAGGACGATCTTGCTCCCGACCTTGGTCTCGGCGGTGAGCCGCTGGAAATGCTGCGAGCTCTCCACCGGTGTCTTGTCGTACGCAAGGATCACGTCGTTCTGCTGGAGGCCCGCGGTGGCGGCGGGACTTCCCGCCATAGTCGATCCGACGACCGCCCCCTGCTTGTCCGGCACCCCCAGGGATTCCGCGAGCTCGGGGGAGAGCGGCTGGAGCGACACGCCGAGCCATCCCCGCACCACCTTTCCCTTGTCCACGAGCTGATCGACGACGCGCTTGACCATGTTGATGGGAATGGCGAAGCCGATGCCGATAGAGCCGCCACTCTGGGAGAAGATGGCCGTGTTGATCCCGATGACCTCGCCCTTGAGATTCAGGAGCGGCCCGCCCGAGTTGCCTGGATTGATCGAGGCATCGGTCTGGATGAAATTCTCGTAGGTCGCCACGCCCACGTCGGAGCGCCCAGTGGCACTGATCACGCCCACCGTCACCGTCTGATCGAGCCCGAAGGGATTGCCGATGGCAATGGCCCATTCGCCCACGCGCAGTGCGTCGGAGTTGCCCAGGGTGGCGATGGTCAGATCGCGATCAGGCTGGAAGCGGACCACGGCGAGATCCGTCTTCGGATCTGTGCCCACCACCTGACCCGTGTACTCGCGCTTGTCGGCCATCTTCACGGTGATCTCGTCCGCGCCCTTGATCACGTGGAAGTTGGTGAGGATGAGGCCGCGCTTGTCGAAGATCACTCCCGAGCCCAGGCCGGGCCGGCGGAATTCCGGCCCGCCGCTCGGACTGTCCTGACCGAAGAACTGCTTGAAGAAGTCCTGGAAGAAGGGGTCGTCGCTCCCTTGCTGGGGGCCCGGCGCGCGGCGAGGGTGCGCCTTCTGGATGATCCCCACATTCACCACCGCGGGGCGCAGGTGCTCCGAGACGCCCACGAAGGCGGCCTGCAGGCTCTCCGCTGGGGTAGCGCCGCCGAAGCTGGCCCTCGCCGACGCTGTCCCGGGCGCCATCTTGCCCGGGAAGACACCGTGCAGGACATAGCCGCCGCCGGCCGCGACGGCGACGAGGAGGGCGACGAGGGCGCCTGGCAACAGGGTTCGATTCATGTAGTGGTTCCGAGCAGCGGATCATAGGCACCGCCGTCGCGGGGTGTCAAGGAAGCCACCAGTGCCGACCGGGGGCACGTCGCGTCCCCAAAAATTGCGGCCCCAACCAAGATTGTGGAATCCCGGCGAGCTTCGACGAGCCCTATTTGATTCATAAGCCGGTGATTTGAAAGATTGTCCAGATAGTGCCTGGACCGATAGATCCCGGGCATGAGGCTTGCTCTCCTCCTATGGACGAGGTGGGCGCCCGCAGGACGTGCGCCAGCCGGAACGATCAATCACTTCGAGGGGGGACTGATGCTGTCGAAGAAGCGGGACATGTGGGCTGGGGTGGGGTGCGACGCTGGTTTCACGGCCGTCGAGGTACTCATCGTCATCCTGATCATAGGTATCCTGTCGGCGGTTGCGCTTCCCCTGTATCTGGGGTACACGCGTGACGCTCGGCTGGCGGAAGCCAAGGCCCTCGCGGGCTCGACCCTCACGGCCCTGTCCGGCTGCGTGCAGCTCAAGGGCGCCGGCAGCACCTGTGTCCGCAGCGAGGTGGCACAGCGGGTGGGGTTGGACACGTCCTCCTTCAATACGTACGACGGCCGTTGGAACGTCCCCACCGCGCAGCTGACGGTGACGACGAACAACCCGCCCCAGCTCCTTGGGCAGATCTCCGTATCCGGAGTAGGAGGCGATGCGGCTGGCATGTCGCTGTCGATGTTCGGGACGACCACGGGGGTGGTGCTGAGGTGCGACGTGAACAGCGCAACGCCGCCCGCGAACTCCACCGCCGGCGAGGACTGCTAACAGAGTCTCGGTCCGGCCGCCGGCGTCGTCCGAGGTGCCGACGAGCCGAGTGTGAGGTGCACGTCCAGCCATCGCTGCCCCTGAGCGGTGCGGGCAAGACAAGCGGTGGCGAGGTCCTAGGACCTCGCCACCGCTTGGTTTGACATCCAGCTCTCCGCCCGCGTCCGCTCGCGTCCCCGCTCAGACGGCCGTCTTCTCGGTGTCCAGCACCGTGTAGATCTTGACGGGGATCTCCTTGCCCTTCACGGTCACCTCGCCCAGATAGCGCGTCTCGAAGAGCTCCTTGATCTCGAGCCACGTCGCCTCGCTGATGACCACGGGGACGTTGAAGTCCTTGGTGATGCTCTCGAGGCGGGAGCCCAGGTTGATGGTGTCGCCGATGGCCGTGTACTCGAGGCGCTGCTGGGAGCCGATAGTGCCCACCACCGCGTCGCCGGTGTTGATGCCCACTCCGCAGGCGAGGGTGCCGCGATGCTTGGCCGCGAAGCGCTCGGCGAGGGGCGCCAGGCGACGCTGGAACTCGAGAGCAGTGCGCACGGCCTGGGCCGCGTGATCGGACGCCTCGAAGGGCACGTTGTACAGCGCCATGATGGCGTCGCCGATGTACTTGTCCACGGTCCCCCCGTGACGGAACACCGCCTCCGTCATCTCCGTCAGGTACTCGCGCAGGAAGGCCACCACTTCCTCCGGTTCCATCTTCTCCGACATGGAGGTGAAGCCGCGGATGTCGGAGAAGAGCACGGTCATTCGGCGACGCCCTGCCCCCAAGCCCGCGTCGTCCTTTTGACGCACGATCTCCTTGACCACACTGGGGGAGAAGAACCGCGACAGGCGCCGCTTCTCGAGCTGCTCCTGGGCAAAGTTCTTCACCACCACCCCCACGTAGGGCACGAGGAGAGCCAGGGGCACGGGGAGCACGTCGAGCCACAGCCGGCCCCAGCGAAAGGCCGCCTGCGTGCCTGCGAGGAAAACCAAGGCCGTGCCCGACACGAGGAGGAAGGCGGGCAGCGGCCGGAAGGCAGAGGCGATCCATCCCGCGGCAGCTCCGACCAGCACGGCGAACCCGGTGTTGAACCACGTCGGGGCGCGCCGGATGGGAATGCCCGCGAGGAGCGTGTCG
>Ga0209465_10000655_pt1 | contig 15907 bp, 17 predicted proteins | sample PanSoiPlot1MoBio_FD_188321 | JGI IMG/M metagenome (GOLD analysis project Ga0209465, IMG submission 188321) | Tropical forest soil microbial communities from Panama analyzed to predict greenhouse gas emissions - Panama Soil Plot 1 MoBio (SPAdes)... | ecosystem: Environmental > Terrestrial > Soil...
AGCAGCCAGAGGATCGCCACGATCCAGATGGCCGTCAGCGTCATGCGAACGCCAAGAAAAAACGGCCCTTCGGCGCGGGCGGGGGCGTGACGGTGACCGACTCGGAGATCATCTGGATACAGACGGCACCTTGGCACCCTGAGCCGCCACCGACGCCATACGCGCCGCCGCCGCCGCCGCCGCCATAGCCGGCTGGTGACTCGCCCGACGCACCAAAGGTCACGCCGCCGCCACCACCACCACCGGGGCCACCACTGCTGCCTGGTCCGCCCTGCCCGCTCGACGAGCCGCCAGGATTCAGAAAGCCGCCGCCGACGCCACCGCCCGTGATGCCGCTACCGCCGTCGCCGCCATTGCTCCCGTTGTTCGCGCCCCCGCCGCCGCCCCCCGTGCCACCGGTCGATTGCCCGCCGCCGCCGTAGTCGTAACCGCCGCTTGCGCCGCCGCCGCCATCGCCGCCTTTGCCCCCGCCTGCGCCGACAATGACGCTGCCGCCCAGCCCGAGCGCTGAGCCGTTCGCACCGGGTTGGCCGCCCGCCAACTGCAGATAGGTCGCACCGCCGCTATCCGTGAAGCTGGTTTGTTGCGTCTGCCCGCCCACGGTCGCGGTGTAGGTCAGGGAGCCGGCGATGGTGACGGTGATCCCCGCGATATGCCATGCCCCGCCGCCACCGCCCGCGCCGGGACCGCCCGCACCGTAGGCACCGCCGGCTACGCCGAACACTTTCACCACCTCGCTGCCACCGGTCACGGTGATCGTCGTCGCGCCGATCGCGCTGATCAGAATTTTTTGGTTGGCGACGAACGGATGACTGACGCCGCCGACGATCAAGGTCGTCGACATCAGAACCCACGCGTGAGCGACACGACGTCCCAGCGCAGACCGCCTGCGATGTAAATGCATCCGACGTAGTCCCACGTCCCATTGAGCGTGGTCGGCAGCGGACCGGCGAGGTCCGTGCCCCAGTGAAAGCCGCCAGCCGCACCGGACAGCGTCAGCGTGCGGTTCGCGCCGCTCGCGCCGTGGCGAATGACAATCTTTTGGCCCTCGGTTGGATTGATCGGCGGATTGAGCGTGCGGTCACCAGCCGCCGTCAGCGTAAAGATGCTGCCCAGCGACGCATCCAGCGTGACGACGGGACCATCGGTCAGAACGACGTTACCAGGCGGCACGTAGCTCGCGGCGGGCGTTGGCCAAGCCCCGACGATCAGCGTCGTCGCATCCTGCGCCTGGCCGACGACGCGCTGATTCGTGCCGGGGCTGTTGCTCACGGCGCCGGGCGTATTGCTCAAGTACACGCGTCCGCCGACGACGAACGTGATACCCGGCACGGTGACGGTACCGCTCAGTCGAATGAGGCCGCCCGTGCCGGCGGTGATCGCATTGACGGCGATACCGATGATCGTGGGCGTCGACGACTGGTACGCGTTCGTTGCGTTGGTCGGGTACCACTGGCCCGCCGTGAGGCCGCCCGTCCCGTCGCTGAGATACACGGCCTGGCCCGCATTGATCGAGCCACCAGCCACGCCCGCAATGCCATTGACATCGGTTGCCGGGCTGCTCGCGGTGATCGCGGTGATGTTGTCGCGGGTGAAGAGCGCGGCGCCATGGGTGAGCGGCGGTGAGCCGCTCGGCGGCGCGAGCTCGTACACAAATTTATAAGCCGTCCCTGGCACCAGAAACGCGAGGAAGCGTCCCGCTCCATCGGCGACGATCGGATTCGGGTTCGGCACACTGAGACCGACATCCGCGAACGTCTGAATCGGAGACGTCGTCCCCGCGAGATACGTCCACACTAGGCCGCCGATCACTGGCAAGCCGTTCGTATCGAGGACGTGCAGATCAGGATCGGGCGCGTAGGTGCCTGCAGGCATAGGTCTATCTCAGTCCGAGTTGATCGAGGAGCGTGCCGAGGTCCTGACGTTTCAGCAGCGCGTTCTGCAGAATCGCATAGGCTTCGGAGGGACTCACACCGCCTTCGCGTTGGAGCGTCGCGACAAAGTCGCGCTGCGTCAGTGCCTGACTCGGCGTCACCGGTCCCTCGCCGAGCACATGATCGATCGCCGTTTTCATCTGCGGAGTGAGATCCCATTCCTTTCGCACCCAGCGCAGGTACTGCGGATCCTTGAGGGCGATATCCTCCAAGCGCTCCCCGGCGTGCGCGCCCTGCGACAGACTCGGCCACGGTGGCGCTTCACCAGACGGGCGATATGGCGTCGGTGCGCTCCGCGTGGTGACGGGCGCGCCTCCTTGTGCGTGCGCCTGGAGAATCTGCTGCTGCCGATAGAGCGGCAGATCGTTGAAGGGCACCGGTCCTTCCGGCGTCGTGGGCAGCTCCGCCGCCGGCTGCGGCGGCTGATAGGGCGGCGGCGCGCTCCGTCCCATCACGGGCGGGGCATTCGCCTGTGCGTGCGCTTCAAGAATCTCCTGCTGCCGATAGAGCGGCAGATCGTTGAACTCGACTGGTCCTTCCGGCGTCGCGGGCAGCTCTGGCGCCGGCTTCGGGGGCTGATAGGGCGGCGGCGCGCTACGCGTCTGAATGGGTGCCGCCCCTTGCTCTGGAAGATGCGGAATCTGTTCGTGCAGCGGCACCTCGTGGAATGGCTGCGGCCCATAGACCTCACCGCCCCCCGCAGTTGGCGGCGGCTCCGCTGGCGCGGGTTTGCCGCCGCCTGTGCCACCCCTGCCTTTGCCGCTCATATACAGCGCAGCGCCTTCGGCGAGGAGCGGATTGACGCCCAAGCGTTGCAGCCCGTACTTCGTGGCGTAATAGCGTGCGAAGGGATCGGTGGCAATCGCCTGCGCGGCGCCCAATACACCCCCTTGCTTGGCCGCGCCCGCAATCGCCGCCAGGCCGCGCGCGGCGCCCACGCCCAGCAGTACGTCACTGGGATCGAGCGTCACCGAGCCGCCTGGAATGGTGAGGCGCGCGATGGGCGCGTCCAAGCGTCCCTGTGGCCCGACGCCATGCGCGGCGCGCACTAAGGGCACGAAGGCTTTCATGTCATCAGGGCTGAAGTTTTGCGCGAGCGCCCACGCTCGATTGCGCGTCGCCGCATCGCTCGAGACCGTCATGCTCGCGACGTCTTGCAGCGATGGGGGCGCCGCGGGAGGAATCGGCTCTTCCTTCACGACGTCGAGCGCACTCGATGTCGAGGTCGCAGCGGGAATCGGTTCTTCCTTCACGACGCCGAGCGGACTCTGATCGGGCATTACTGGACCTGTTTGACCGAGCCGTCCGCATTCTTGTCCCAGACCGTGCCATCGGTGAGGATATAGCGCTTACCGGGGCGCCTTGCTTTCAATGCCTCCTGCACCTGGGCGACGCGTGCCGTCGAGGGAGCGGTCTGCGAGGCCGTCGAGGGAGCGGTCTGCGAGGCGCCTGGCAGTGGGGGCGCGTCATAAGTGCGCGGGATGGTGGTGCCATAGAGCTTGTTGGCGGCATCATGCGCACTAGCGTACTTCTTATACCCAGCCTGCTCGAGAATCGTCGCGAACTGGAGCATGTCGTTCTGAATTTTTTCATCCAGCGGTTGCCCGCTGTATTTTTTGCCGAGAAACCCCATGACGCGATCCCAGAGATTGCCGGCGCTCTCGGTGGTCTTGAGTTCGGGCGTATTGATCCGCGTAAGGTTCTGCGAGCGGACCGCTGCCATCGTGCCGACGAGACTCTGGAGTGCGGCCGACACGTTGTTGCCGGCTTTCGCGCTGTTCACGACATCGCGTAGCTCGGCGGCGGCCCCTTGCGCGATGGCAAACGGTTTATCGGCCGTCTCCTTGATGTCTTCGCGTGCCTTCTGCATCACGTCGAATTTTTGTTTCTCGCCGAGCAGCCGATTCGCCTCGGTGATCCCCGCAGCCTGGCGACTGGCGGCGGCGGCGGCCGCCGCTTCCGGTCCAATCAGCTTTTCCCCCTCATAGGACTTCACGAACGCGGCTTGCTCCGGCGTAATCTCCTGATTCAGCGCCATCTTCTGTTTGATCTGTAGATACTCGGTCTTGTCGTCTTCCGAGGTGCGCTTCGGTGCGGGTTTGTCTGGTCCCCAGGCGACGGGCACGCCATGCTCGTAGCGGACCTGATCAGGGCCGAGTGTATATTTATCCTCGGCCGATTGGCCGCGCGCGATCACGCGGCCGAAGGGATCGATGAGTGTACCTTCCTTGGGCACCTCGGTTGGTTTGTGGTACTGCGCGGCCTGATCCATCATCGCGTTGGCGACGGCGCGCTGTTGATCTCGCGAGAGCGCGAGGAGCTGCTGGCGCTGCGTCATGTAGTCCTTCATCGAAATCGTGCCGCTGGCCACGGCCGGCGATGCGACCATGTCAAGCGCGCGATCCGCCGGCACGCCAGCATCCATCGCTTTCACCCAGCCCTGCGCCATGAAGCCGAGCGCGGTGATCTTGCTGATCTGCAGCTGCTGCTGCGCCTTCTGATGGTTGGTGACGGCGTCGTTGATCTTCTCGGCGCTCGACACCAGGCCTGGCGCCTGCGCACCGAATCCGGCGGCGTTCAGAAAGTGCGTGATCGCCGGAATGTCATAGAGACCATCGTTGGTCATCAGCTGCCGGCTCTGCGCCGGGTCTGGTGCCGGGAGCTGCGGCGGGGCTGCGGCAGGTGGTGGCGCGGTCGGCGCGATGGTGCCGCCCAGTGCCCGCGCCATCATGTCGGGATCGCGCGCGGGCGGCCCGCCCGGCGCGGCCTCCGGTTCCGCGCTCGGCTCCGCTTCGGCGACGGCGCCGCCGAGACTCGCGGCGACTTCGTCCGGATCGGGCGTCATGTCGGAGGCTCCTCGTCGGTCTCACCACCGATACTGAATTGCTGCTTGAACGTGTCGAGCGCGTTCTGGTTCGGGAAGCTGTAGGTCTTGCCGTTGTAGTCGACGCTGAAGCTGGTCGGCGGCGGCAGCGTCGCCATCTCGCCTGGCAAACCACTGCGCACGCCTGTCGGCGCGTTACGCTGTTCCCAGTGCTTGAGGTAATCGCTCAGCGCGTTGGCGGCGGCCACATCTTTCTCTTTGAGATCGGCGAGCGCGGCCTGATAGCGGCGCGTCGGATTGTAGTACTCGTTGAGGCCGCCGGCGATGGCATTGCCAATGGAGCCGACCATGTTCGCCCGCGCATTCGCCTGCCCGATGATCCGCTGGATCTCGAGATTGCCTTTGGCCAGCGCCGCCTGCGCTTGCGGATCGTTTTGGCGGCCGATGATCTGCGCGATCGTATTGGCGTACGGATTGCTGTACTGGTCGTAGGTGAAGACTGGCACGTCAGCACCTCACTGCGCGGCTTGGAGCCCGAGATAGTTGCGGCGGTACCACTGATCGAACGCGTCGGTCTGGGCGTTGTGACGCTGCGTGTAATTGAATTGATCGCGGGCGAACTGCGACTGCCAGTCGAAGACGCGGTTGTTGAAATCGTACAACTGCGCCTGATCAGCCGCGTGCTGCGCGGCACCGACCTGCGTCGTATAGGCGAGCTCTTGCGGCTGCAGCGTGGCCTGGGCGTTCTGGAACGCAAAGTTGAACGGATCGGTGTACTGGGTCTGGTAATTCGTCATGTAATTGCCGAGTGCGTTCGCGCGATTCATCTGGTAGGTCTGCGCCGCGCGATCGAACGCCTGGCCGTATTCCTGCGACGCCGCTTGTTGCCCGTAGTTCAGAAAATCCTTGATGGTGCCGCCCGTGCCCATGACGCCCATCGCCGCGCGATTGTTCTCGAGCGCCTGCTGCCCCTGCTGCAGCCGGAACTGGTAGCCCGGATCCTGCGCGAGCGCGTCGGCACCGGTCGGCGCTTTGAAGGCGTCGTACGAAAACGCGGGCGGCGGCGTGTACGTGGGCGCGTTGAACGAGGGCGGATGCGCCGCGATGTCGGTCGCCGATTGGCCCGGTCCCGGTGGTTGCGGCGCGCTCTGGCTCTGGAAGTACTGCACGACCGGATCGAGATCGGCGGCCGAGTGCATCGACGTCGGATCGCCGCCGAACCGCGCATACGCCTGGGAAATCTGATCCGAGGTCAGCGGCCGGCCGATACGGCTTTGGATGTACTGCAGCGCCTGCTGCTGATTCATCATGCCGGGATCGGTCGACGTCGACGTCTGCGGGACGGTGGACGGATCAGGAACGCCCGGCGTGCCTTGATTCTGATCGCTCCCGTCGTCGGTGCCATTCGCCATCGTGCGCTCCTACTCCGGCAGGTACGGTGCGATCGTATTCGGCGTACTCGGCGTATAGAGCTGCCCGGTCTGCGGATTCATGTACCGGCCGGGGAGCGTCGCCGGCAGCTGCGAGCTCACGTTCGTTGCGGTGGCGCCGCCACCGGGTCCGTACGCACCACTGCCGCTCGTGTCGCCCTCTTCCCACGGTCGCAGCGGCGTCCAGTTGTTGCTGCCGTCGATTAGTTGATAGGGACGTCCGTTGACGAGGATGCCCCCTGTGTGATTGTTCACGTCGGTGTAATCGGTCTGCGCATTGATGCCTTGATCGCGCAGGTACGACGTGATGTCGTGCAGCGCGCTCGGATCGTTTTGGTTCGCCTTCAATCCTTTGTCGGCGATGTACTGCTTGATGAGATCCGCCACATGCGGATCGGCCGTCGGCACATTTTTGTAGTAGTCCTTCGGCACATTCCTCGGATCCGGGAGCGTGTAGGTCGCAATGGTGTTCGGATCGGCCATAGCGTCCTCTACACGAAGTTGCCGATGCGGTTCGGCAAGTACAGATTGCCGCTCGGGTTTTGATACAGCGCACTCGGATCCATAGGGGGTCCACCCGGTGCTGGCGGCGCACCGGTCGGTGGCGGCATCGGCGGCCCTGGCGGCGGCGCACCGGGCGGCCCAGGCGGCGGGGCACCGGGCGGCCCAGCGGGCGCGCCCGGCGGCGGTGGCGGGCCGCCGACATTCACGGCGGTGCTACCCGGCGGAATGCCTTTCTCACCCGCGAAGCCGTAGCCACTGGAGCCGTACGGCAGGATCGGATGAATCGGCAGGCCGATGTTTTTGCGCACGTCGTTCAGGCGCGTCTCGCGCGCGACATACTGCGCGTAGTTCTGGCGCTGGACCTGATCGAACTGCTGCGCCTGCTGCACATCTTTGTCGCGCAGGTAATCGAGCTGCGCTTGCTGTTCCTGCTGCTGCAGCTGCGCCGCGCGATCGGTCGCGGCCTGTCCGGTTTGCGCCGCCTGTTGCTGCGCACTCGACTGCATCTTCGAGGCGGCGATGCTGCTGCCGGCTGAGGCGGCGGCGGCAATCGCGATGGCCGTGCCGGTCGCAATAGCCATGGCTATCCTCTCTTCAGCGTGCCCGTGCCGAACATGACCTGAATCAGTCGCGCGGTCGCGCCATCCCCGTAATTGTCGCGGAGCGCGCGGGAGTGATAGAGCGCGCTCGGAAAGAGCACCAAGCGATTCGGCTGCGCGGCAACGCGCGCCCACTCCGTCCACCGATCACCGTCGCGCCAGCGTGCGTATTCCTCGGCGTAGTCGAGCAGCGCAGCCGAGCGGCAGCCGGTGGCGCCGGTCTCGACATCGCGCCAGAAGACGGTCCCATCACCCGCGATCGGTTGCTCGGTGAGATAGAGAATGCCGGTCCAGTCGCCCATCGCGAAATCGGAATGGACATAGTTCGGCTCGATCTGGCCGCCCGGCGATTGTCGGAAAAAGGTCAGCGTCGGATGCGCGTCGGGAAACCGCGTGGTGATCCAGCGCGCGAGCTCGCCGTCGGTGCAGGGCGCGATGCCATGGAAGGCTTCGCCCGCCGCGCCGGTCACCGAGGCGAACGTCGCCCGCCGCGCCGCCGCGGTGTAGCCAACCGGATCGGCGAGCACGTCGTCGACGACACAGAGCGCGCTGAGGCCGTAGCGGTACCGCTCACTGCACGGAATCGCGATGGAGGCGTTCGTCACTGGTGCCCTCGCTGTCGCGCGTCGATGTTCAACAATTCCCGCGCTCGCAGCAGCGCGGCGAAGAAGCGATGGCCATCGTCGTCCTCGTCATCCCAGGCGACGACGAGCTCGCGCAGCGCGGCAATCGCGTATTCGGGATTTACCAATGGATGGCGGCGCGGGCGGGGCTCGCGCGGTTCAGTCATCATTAGAGCCGCCTCTGAGTGCTTTCTGATACGTCCGCTCGACCGGTTCGTAGCCGAGCAGCGAGTAGATCGCTTCGATATACGGACTCGGCGCGATCATCTCGAGCGTCTCGGCGCCCCGCTTGCGCGCCCAGCGCTCGATGTCCTTCAGCAACCGAACACCGACGGTGCCGCGAATTTCCGGATCCACCCACCAGGCAATCTCGCCCGCGACACGCCGGCCGGAGATGTGATGCGTATAGACGATCGCGGCGAGCATCCCGACCAGCGCATGATCGCTTTCAGCCACCGCAATCACACCGTCGGGGCTGGTGATGATGCGTTCGGCAAGCGCCCGCATCTGGTCGAGGTTCGCCGGCACGCGGGCGGCGTACTCCGTCGAGGCGCGAAACCGCTCGCCCATCGCCGCGATGGCATCGACATCGTGGAGCGTCGCGACGCGTCGCGTCACCTCCATCACTTGTCCTTCAGCGCGAACGTCGCCGTCATATACATGTAGAAGCCCCCGGCCGGCCACGCGGAGCCATCGAGCTTTTGCACAAGAATTTGCGAACTGTTCACCGCATTGATGAGGGCCGGAAAGACGCTGCCATTGAGATTCAGGTACGCTGAGGGATCCGCCCCACCGAGGAACTGGTTCGTGTTCATCACGGGCGAATTCAAGACGAGGCCCGTACAGCCGGTGCCCCCGATCGTGGCGGCGGCGATCTGGAGACTCCAGATCAATGTCCGCCCGATGATCGTGTAGTAGTTGAAGGTCACCTGACTGGATGTGACCGTGACCGTGCCCCCACCGTAGGGACCAAAGTTCGCCGCATTGAACGGCACGCCTATCCAATGGCCGGCGGGCGCGACGGCGCCCCACAGATCCTTGAACCAGCGCACCCATTCCGCCGTCAGCTGGCCGAGGCGCGGCTGCGTGATCGGGGCGGACGTCGGCGGCGGGACCAGGAGGCTCATGCGCCCGACCCATCGTTATTGATGTAGCAGGAGATGACTCGCCACGGGATCGGATCACTGACGGTCAGCTCACCGACGCGATCGCGCGGCGTGCCGTTGCGCCAGAAGCGCACGCGCACGCGTGTTTCGCCGCGCGAGCCGACGGTCGCCTGGCGCTCATTGCCCCACGTGCGCCCGCCATCATCCGAGGTGCGCCACATGAGGCGCCCGTCGCGCCGCGTCATGCCCGCGATGGCGATCGGCGCAGTCCCCGTCTCGAGATAGAGCTCGATGACCCGGATCGGGATCTGCTGCATCTCGTTGAAGAGCGCGGGCGCGCGGCGCAGGCGTCGAATCACGGAGCCGTCGCGTTCGAGCCCGACGTTGGCGTCGAGCACTTGCAGGACGCCGGTCTGCGCGTCGCCGACGATGTGCTGATCGAAGATCAACGCGTGGACGCGTGGGCGCCAGGCCTCGTATTGGTTGCGCGCCGGATTCCAGTAGCCGCGTTCGTGCCAGGTGCCCATCGCGAGGTCATAGACCCACGTCGCGTCGGCCGCCGGGAACCGCAGGCAATAGAACGGGTGACCGCGATCGAGATACGTCATACCCTCGACCGCGCTGAGCGACCCGAGCTGCTGATACTGTGCGATGGCGGTCTCGACGGCGTAGGTGCTGATGCGCTGCGGTTGATAGGCGTTGGTCCGGACGACCATGCCCTCGCCCTCAGACGTCTGCGCGAGCCAGAGCACGGTCGGTCCGATGGCGGCCAACGATTGCGGCGCCGCGATGCCGTACTTGAAGTTGATTTGCCGCGGCGCGAAGGGGAACGGGGCCGCTCCGGCGTCATACCAGACATCGCCCGACTGCTGCCCCAGCAGCCAGATGTCCGGTGGGACGATGATCATCGCGCGCCACTGGTCGGGCGCTTGCCGAATCGCGAATTGCGTCGGATCCCACGTCGTGTTGTCTTCGTGGTTGGAGAGGCGCATCGTGCCGCTGGTGGCGTCGAAGGCCACCATCCAACCGTCGAGCATCCCGACCTGGAAGACTTTCCCGCTGAGGTTCGCGATGGCCGTGAGGGTATTGGTGGGCAGGTCGAGGTTGTAGCCGTTGCCGCCCGCGCCGATGAGCGCCTGGTTCCCGATGGTCCCGTTGGTGACGGCGTACGCCAGATTGTTATCGGTGGCGACGGTGCCGATCTTGGTGAGCACCGGGCCGACGCCAATCCGGTACAGCGACGAGCCAAGGACGGCGAGCTGCACGTTGTCGATCGAGAACAGGGCGCGGCAACCCACATCGGTGACCGTCGCCCAGTCCCTCGTGCCGGGCGTCGGATAGAACACCACCTGAGCGGTCGCGAAGGGACTCTCGATCTGTTCCGGATACCAATTGACCAGCCGTTCGGCATCGGCCAGCGGCGACTGACTCACGTACGAAGGGCCGATAAAACCTTCCCAAACCATTGCGTTCTAACGTCTTATCTCGTAAGACGGACCAATAAGCTGAGCTTCCAGGGCGGCATTAGTCGCCCCCGCCGTTCGATCCGGTGTCCGGAAGGCCCGTTCCAGCCGTCCCGTTGCCCTCTGGCGAGACCGGCGCCGGTTCGATGGGTTGGGCGATAGCCTGCGCCTGCGTCTGCGCCAGGGCCGCCTGGTGCGCTGCAGAGCCCATCAGCGCTTCGTGGGCGCGCTGCAGGCCCGCCTTGACCGCATCATGCGTCTGCGAGCCCAACCGTGAGCGCTCTTCAAAGAAGAGGCTGAGCATCGTCGTCAGTTGCTCGACCTTGGCCGAGATCGCCGCGACGGCGAGCTTCGTCTCGTTCGCTTCCCTCGCGCGCTGCGTCTCGGCCTGCTCTTGGACCTGCGTGACCTGCAGCTTGCCCTGCTGCTCCACCTGTTTGGTCTGCAAGGCTTGCGTCGCCGCTTGGAGCTGTCCCTGCAGCTGCTGGACTTGCTGCTGGAGCATCTGGGGATCGGGTGGCGGCGGCCCGGCCGGCGGCGGCGCGAGCCACGGCATCATGTGGTCGCGGTACTTCGTCAGGAGATCGGCGACGACGTCAGACCCTGGAAAATCCTGAAATTTCGCCCACTCAGGGCCGAGCAGCGGGACCAACGTCGGTTCCGCCTGCATCAACGCGCTGAGCGAATCGGACCCCTCGGCGTTGCGACTCGGCTCCGATTTGCCGACGGTGACGCTGACGCCGTACCGGCCCTTCGACAGGTCGTAGTTTTTCGCCGGATGGTTCGGGTCATCGACGAAGCTCCGCGTCGTCTGTTGATCCTGCGGGCTGTCGTTCGGCAGCATCACGGGTTTCCCAGTGACCGGATGCGGGATGAACGGCGCATTCAGCACGACGCTGCGACTACGGCCTTGCGCATCTTGAATGCGCGCGATGCGCCCGGGCCGATCATAGACATGCGGAATCAAGTCGAGCACGACGATCGCTTCATACTGCATCGAGACATTGGCGAGGTTATCCAAGTACGGGGTGTTCGCTTGCAGCGACTGGTCCTGCAGCGCCGTGATCGCGCGGCCACTGCGATGCGCGGGCGTGTTCTCGCCGAGCGCGGGTGGATAGATCGCCGTCGCCGCCTGCACGAACTGCCGGCCCATCGACAGGAGCTGCATCGACGGTCCCATGCGGCCCACATCCGCCTGCACGCGCTGCGGCGGCGGCATCAGCTGGCCACGCACGATACTGTGATGCGGCAGATACGGCCAGTTGCGCACGTTCAAACTGTTCCAAAAATCCTCGAACCCTTCGATCTGGAGCGGATCCACTTCGAAGGGCGCGCGGGGCTCGAGCGCCGCCATCTCGATGGCGCCGCTGGCGGAATAGTTCGTCAGCCGGATCGCGTCCTTCGCGTTGGTGACCATGCCGAGCCACAGGCGCTTGCCCTTCACGGGCTGCATCTCCCGGCCGATCGTCGGAATCAGCGGGATGTATTGCCCGTCCCACTCTTGCTCCGCTTCGAGTTCCTCCTGGCAGTTGATGACGCGGTGATACACCGTCCGCGTCTCCTGAACGGCGTCGCGTGCGGCGTCGCCCGTGACCGCCTCGCGGCCGTCGGGGATGTCATCCTCCGGCGCGACCGAGCCGTCATCGAGCAGGACGTAGCGCGTCTCGGTGATCTCGACGCGCCAATCTTCGGCGATGCGCACGGTGCGGGTGTCGTCATCGCCTTCGCCGAATTTGACCCATTCGGGATACTCGCCCGCCAAACTGCCCAGCCCGTCGACACCGCCACGCGTGATCTTGGACTTGGGATATTTCCGTTTGTAGTCCACCCACGGCATGTCGTCGATCACCATGGCGCGCTTCATATCGCTCCAATCGGGCTGGCGCGCGAACGGATCGAGGAAGACGTTGCCCTGGTAGACGATGCGCTCGAGGACGAGCCGCTGGTCGAAGGGATGGCCGCCGTTGGGATCGAATTTTTTACTGACGCGATAGACGCCCCAGCCGGCCCAGAGTGCCCGCTGATACGCCCAGGACCGCACGTTTTGGGCACGCGACTCGCGCTCGATCGTGCGATAGATGCCCTGCAGAATCTGCGAGGTCTCGTCGCTGGCATCTTCGGAGAGCGCGTCGATCTTGACGGCGAGGTTGGCCTTGCGCTCTTCGGCTGACACCAGCGCGATCGGTTCATCGATCGAGGCGACGCTGAGATTCGGACGGCCGGGCAGCGCCGGCATCTTGCCAGCGGCGGCGACGGCGCCGCGCTGATTGATCACCTCCTGCGGCCAGGCACCCTCGGCCAATTGGAACGCCAGATCCTCGTCTTCGCGTTTGCGCTGCTGTTTGTAGACCTCGTCGGTGAACGCGAGCCAGTCAATCGCGTCCTGAATCGACTCCCGCACATCCTTGCGTGCCACTAATCCTCATCGAGCAGCAGCACACCGAGACGCATGACATCGCCGGGACTGATCGTCGTGGGCAGTTCACTGATCAGCAGCGGTCCCCAGTCGAGTGTGACCTCGACGGCGCCGAGCTCGCGCATGCGCTCGTTGAATTCGGGCATCTTCTCGGCGCTGACGGTGATCGAGCCGTCGTCGGCCGCGAGCCCCATCTCCTTGATCGCGTCGTTGCGCTTGGCATGAAAGTGCTGCAGCTCCTGCTGCGCCAGGCGCGCGAGCTTCGCGACGTGATACGCCGTCTTCGCCGGCAGCTTCTCCTCGAGCAGCCGCGTCAGCGCCGGTTCCGCGACCACCAGTTCGCCGAGCGCCAACTTGATCACGCGCGGCCGCGGCGTCGGCATTTCCACGACATTCATCAGATCACCTCATTGCAGATGGCAGAGGAAGACATCCTGCCTCGCGATCCCTTGGCCACTATCGAGCCCCATCGTCCCCATCCAGTTGCTGGTGAACAGCGCCCAGGAGCCGTCGAAGTTCACGTGGCCAATCGGTTGGTTCCAAAATTGGTTGGTATTGTTCGACTGCGTATGACAGAAGCGCCAGACCGTCGAGCCGTCGGTCATGATCGCCAGAATCTCGTTGTCCCATGCCCGCCACGCATCCGTATTGCTATCGTGGCGCCAGGTGAACGAGAAGTAGGGTTCCGCATTGCCGCCACTGTTGTTGCGCCAGTTCGAGTGATCCTCGATGTAGACCTCTTGCGGCGTCAGCGTCGCCGGCAGGACGTTGCCCATCGAGTGCGGCGTCGCCAGCGAGCGCTTCGTCCACTGCAAGCCGTCGTAGGTGCCCGACGTCGTATCCTGATTGATCGACAGGCCGTAGCCCTGACAATCGTGGCCGTCACAATGATCGATGGCGTGCGGGGCGCCAGGGAAGGTCGGATCGGTCGACGCGATCGTATACAGCGCGTCGCACGCATCGAGCGTCGTGTCCCAGATGATCACCTTGGGGCGGGACGGCGTCGCGTTGATGTCACCGGACGTCGTGTAGATGAAGACGTAGCGGCCGTCCTGGGATATCGCCACCGAATGGATCAAACAGTTGAACCCGGCACCGCCCGGCATCGGGTGGGTGCCGCCCGACAGTTGGCCGCCGTACACATTCAGCAGCTTCGACGTCCCATCGGTCTTCTGCCAATGCACATGGGTGTGCGAATCCGAGCCGGTTCCCCCGAAGGCGACGGCCCAACTGTCGGTGCTCGAAGTCGTCAGGGCGTTCGTGTAGATGTTTCCGGTCGGCTGCACCGTGCCCGGCGCCGACGGGTACTGCGAGGGCGGCGCGAGGATGGACGTCATCCACGGGTACTTCACGTACAGATCGACCAAGATCGTTTTCAGGCCAGTGGTCAGATCGACGCTGTAGATGGTGCAGTGATTGTCGTAGCCCCCGCAGTAGACTTTGGTCGGATTGAGATAGCTGAAGCTCGGCTCGAGATAGCTCGCGGTGTCGGTCGCATCGATCGTGACGGCGTGCGTCGACCGATTGAATTTGAAAAACTGCGCGCCGCCCGTCGCCTTCATCGCATAGAAGCGCGTACCGTCGCTGTTCCACGTCGCAATGTGGGCGTTGCTCGCGGCATGCAGCGACGTGCCGCCCGCCGTCAAGGCGTCACTCACACGGATCATCTGCGAGCCGAAGGTCGGATCGGTGAAGCTGTAGGGGGCGACACCGAGTGTCGGCGGCGGCGACGGTGGCGTCAGGATGGCGTGATCCGTGCGCGCCGCATACGAGCCGGACCAGCCGCCACTCGGCGGATCGGTCGGCGTGCCTTCGCCGACCGGCGGACAGGTGGGGATCGCCATGGTTAGCTCGGCGCGTCAATCGCGGCGTAGGAGTTCCAGAACGTCTGCACTTGCGACTGCAGCTCGAGATCGGTCGCGGTGCAGGTCGCGGCCTGCGTCGCTTCGTCGTACGTCGTTTTCGGAATCACGTTCGGCCCCATGACGACCTGCGGCCCGGCCTGCGTCGCAGCCTGTCGAGGATCCGCGATCACTTTCTGCGCGTAGAACGCGCGTTGCTGGTGATAGGCGGTCGACGCCGCTTCACTGAGGATGCTCCCGGCGACATTCGCCATCACCGCCGTCAGGCGCTCCATGAACCCGCCCGGCCCGGTATCCCGCGTGAGGGCCATCTGCGCGACCGATTGTTCAACAGCCATCGTGCCTCCGCTATTGGATCCGCAACGAGAAGGTCGCCCAGATCCCGATCGCCCCGGCGGCAAAGGTGCCGCTGGCTGTGGGATCGCGGATCAACCGCACCTTCGACTCGCCGGCCAGGGTGTACGCGTAGCCAATGGGATACCCGGCGCCGACGGCCGGCCCGGCATAGGTCACGCCATTCGGCACACCGCTCGGTGCGACGGTGAAGCCACTGGGGAGCGTGACCCACAGTTCAGTGGGTGTGCCGGTGATGGTCGAATTGGTCTGGATGATCGAGAGGATGATCCACAGGGTCTTCCCGATGACCATGTAGGCATACGTTTGCTGACCGCCGCTGGTGACCGTCCAGGTTCCGGTATTCGACGTGAAGTTCGACGCGGTGAAGCCCACATCGATCCACTCACCGAGCGGCGTCGTGCGACCGCGTTCTTTGATCGTCCCGTAGATGGTCGCGTTGCCACCCCGCGTGACATCGAGCATGTTCACGGGCGTGCCGTACGCGTCGTCGTAGCTGATGATCGTCCACTTCTGCGCGGCGTTGCTGAAGGCGATGACGCGACTGTTGGCCACGGCACTTGTATCGGTCTGCACGAAGGTCGCACCATTCGAGCTGAGCACAATGTTCGCGGTGAACGCATTCGACACATTCAGCAGCGCGATGTTCGCGGCCGCGATCCCCGAATCCTTGAGCAGCGTGCCCGTCGTGTTGTTGTAGGTCGCGAGGTTGTTGACGACCGACGTGCTGGGACCGGTGACGTTGCCGCCAGCGTACACGGTGCCATTGATCAGGACTTGGTCGCTCCCGTT
>Ga0209465_10000657_pt1 | contig 15892 bp, 13 predicted proteins | sample PanSoiPlot1MoBio_FD_188321 | JGI IMG/M metagenome (GOLD analysis project Ga0209465, IMG submission 188321) | Tropical forest soil microbial communities from Panama analyzed to predict greenhouse gas emissions - Panama Soil Plot 1 MoBio (SPAdes)... | ecosystem: Environmental > Terrestrial > Soil...
CGCGCTGGAGAGTACCGGCGATTTCTGGCTCGCGACTGCGGTGCTGATCGCGGTCATCATCGCGACCCAGATCACGCGCGAAATCTTCGGCTACTCGTTCGCGACTTGGCGCTTCCACCTGCGCGGCGAGACCATCCGGAGCGCCGCCGATGTGGGTTGGATCCGCGACCTCACGGTCGGCCGCATGATGCGGCCCGATTTCCATACGGTGCAGCGCGACACCACCATCGAGACGTTCCGCCACCAGTTCCCGCTCGGCTCGACCGGGCAGGTGATCGCGGTCGATCCCGACGGCGGCTATGCCGGCATGGTGATCGTGCCGGAGGCGCATGGCCTCGACGAGGGGTTGGAGAAGCCGGTCGACATCATCCTGCATCACCGCGACACCGTGCTGCTGCCGTCGATGAACGTGCGCGAGGCGGCGGCCGCGTTCGATCGCGCCGAGGCGGAATCGCTCGCGGTGGTCGACTCTCCGTCGACGCGGCAGGCGATCGGGCTGTTGAGCGAGGCGCACACCCTTCGGCGCTACGCCGAGGAATCCGAGCAGCGACGGCGCGAGATACTGGGCGAGTAGCGCTGCCTGCTTGTCCCGCATTTGCTTAAAATTGCCGTCGCGAAATGAGCAAATACGTACAATCGCGGGCGCCGATCCCATGCAACTATGCGCCGTTCTCCAAGTTGGACGCGTGTGCGTCACCAAACCTAGGAGATACGAGGATGCGAATGCTTCCCTTCGCGTTTGCCGCATTGGTTGCGGGCGCTGCAGCGACGCCAGCTGCTGCTGCGCCGACCTATCCGTGGTGCGCGCGCTATTCGAGCACCGGCGGCGAGTGTTCTTTCTGGACCTTCGAGCAATGTCTGGAGGACGTGTCGGGCATCGGCGGTTTCTGTCAGGCCAATCCGGGCTTCAATGGGTCGAACGGATCCTCGCCACCCTACGCCTATGCGCCGCGGCGAACGCGACCGTATCGGCATTGAGGTGCGCTCGCGGCGGCGCGCTCAGCGCGGCGCTGCCGCACGCTGTGCCTCGTCCTTCCACATGTCCCAGGTGCGATTGGCGCCTTGACCTTCGCGAGCGGCGTCGCGCGCCGATTCCATCAATGCCGCCTCCCCGGGCGCGATGAACTCGATCGGCCCGCCCAGGGTGATCGCTTGCAACAGGAGGCGTGCATTCACCTCGGTGTAGATCGCGCGCGATACCGCCCGCCGCACGTTCGGCCCGACCACCACGTCGCCATGGCCGCGCATCAGCGCGACCGGTTGCGTACCGAGCGTCTCGGCCAGCGCCTTGCCGCGGGCCGCGTCGTCGACCAGCAGATTGGTCATGCCGGCGACCCTGCGCAGGTCGAACACCGGCACTTTGGGCGACAGGAACGAGGCCGTCGTCGCCACTGGACGCAACGGCACCTGCGTGACGCCGAACGGGATCACGGTCGGCGAATGGCTGTGCACGACCGCGTTCACGTCGGGGCGCGCGCGGTAGATCTCCGAGTGAATGAATCGCTCGGCGTAGACCGGCGGGCCGTCCGGGCTGACCGGCTTGCCGTCGGCGTCGAACTCGAGGATGTCGTCGCGCGCGACCCGTCCGGGCGCGATCGCACGCGCCATCAGGAAGTGGCCGGGGGTGGTCGGATGCCGGATGCTGACGTGGCCGAAGCCGTCGAGCACGCCCTGGTGATAGAGGATGCGGTTGGCGACGACGAGGTCGTCGATCAGCGCCGCGAGGCCGGGCGACGACTGCGCGCGGGCGGCGACTGCGGGCAGCAACGCCGCGACCAGCACCAGGGCGGCGAACCAGCGGGCGCGACGGCGTGCGGCCATGTCAGAACCCTTTGACGACCTGCGTCACATGCTCGACCTCGGGCGGCGAGGCGAAGCAGTGGCCCACCAGCTTGCGCCATTCGCCGAAGTCGGCGGAGCCGCGGAAGTCGACGGTGTGATTCTCGACCGTCTCCCACTGCACGAACAGGCGATAGCGGCTCGGCCGCTCGGCCGAGCGCTTGAGCTCCATGCCCTTGCAGCCCTTGGCGCGTTGAAACAGCGGTGCCGCCTTGCGTACCCCGGCTTCGAACTCGTCCTCCATGCCGGCCTTGACGTCGATCTGCGCGATTTCGAGGACCATGGCTTCCCTCCTTTGTCATTCCGCAAGCCGGGCGAAGCCCGGCGGTCCGGAATCCATTCTTGTCGTTTTGACCCTTGCCAAGACGAGTCGTGGCTATGGATTCCGGGTTTGCCGGCTACGCCGGCGCCCCGGAATGACAGTGATGATCACGCCGCTGCCTGGCCCAGACCGCGCTTGAGCGAGGCGATCGCCTCGTCGGCGGTCTGCACGTCGCCGAAGCTGGAATAGAAAGCCGCGAGCGACGCGTTGTGCTGCTCGTCCGTATATGTCGCGAGTACGTCGTGCACCATGACGACCTTGAAATTCAGCATCATGCCGTCGCGCGCGGTGCTTTCGCAGCACACATGAGTGGCGGTCCCGCCGATCATCAGCGTATCGATGCCGCGCTCGCGCAGATGGGTCTCGAGGTCGGACGAACCCTGGATGAAGGCGGAATAGCGCGTCTTGACGATCTGCGCGTCTTCGGGCCGCGCGTCGAGCTCGGCCCACAGCGCATGGCCCTCGTGGTCGAGGTCCATGCTGGCGTAGCGGCGATCACGCCGTTCCGGCGTCAGCAGCCAGTCGTGCAGCACGCTCCAGCTCTCGCGCGTGTCGTTGGTCGCGTTCTTCACCCATACCACATGACCGCCGAGCTCGCGTACCGCGGCGGCGAAGCGGTTGACGGCGGGGACGATCGCGCGCGCGGTCGGAACCTCGCCCTGGAAACCGGGCTTCATGAAGTAGTTCTGCATGTCGACCACCACGAAGGCGGTCTTCGCCGGTACCATCACGTCGAACGGATGCGGCCGGCCGGCGCGTCCGATGACGCGTTCGATCACGCGAGGCGGGATCGACAGTTTGTGCATGAGGCTCTCCCAAGGAACACCGCTACCGGGCGGATTGTCGCCGCGGGCGGCGCCTTCGTTCAAGGGGGTCGGAACCCGTGACAGCGGTCACACAATGTCGCTTCTAGCCGCAACTTAACGCACCAGTCAGGACCTGTTCAGCTTTTCCGCCATATTGTGACGGGAGCTTGGGGGCGAGGACACGATCGGGAATCCCCATGGCGCCCAATGGATCCTTTAGCGGACCGCGAGCCGCCGGACTTGCGCTGCACCGATTCGGCTTCGGGCCGCGTGGCGACGCGATCACAAGAATGTCGTCCGATCCGCGCGGCGCGCTCCTCGCCGAGCTCGACCGGCCGGCGGCGGCACGGATCGACGATCCCAGCCTGCTCGATTCCGGCGACGCGGCGCGCGCCGCCTTCGACTTCCGTCAGGCGCGCAAGGCGTCCCGCCTTGCGCAACGGGCTGGGCAGGACATGGAGCCGCAAGCCCGGACGGCCGCCAATGCGGCCGCGAACGCCACCGCCAATGCTGCCGCGATCGCCGGCCCGCCGGCGAGCGGCGAGACCATGCCCAACGCGGCGCCGCGCAATCCGCCCCCGGGCGTGCCGCAGCAGATCTATCTCGAAGAAGCCAAGGCGCGGTTCGATCGCGCGCTCGATGCCGAGACCGGGTTCGTCGAGCGGCTGGTATGGTTCTGGTCGAACCATTTCTGCGTCTCTGCCGACAAGGTGCGGGCAATCGCCGGCGCCTTCGAGCGCGAGGCGATCCGGCCGCATGTGCTCGGCCGGTTCGCCGACATGCTGCTCGCGGTCGAGACCCATCCCGCGATGCTGCACTATCTCGACAATGCGCGCTCGATCGGACCAGACTCGATGGCCGGTCTCAGTCGCGGCAAGGGCCTCAACGAGAACCTCGCGCGCGAGATCATGGAGCTGCATACGCTCGGCGTGCGCACCGGCTACTCGCAGGCCGACGTCACCAGCTTCGCCGGAGTGATCACCGGCTGGACCATCATTCCGCCGCGGCGGGATCCCCAGCATGGCGGTCAGTTCACGTTCAATCCGCGCATGCACGAGCCCGGCGCGCAGACGGTGGCGGGCCGCAGCTACGACGGTGTCGGCTTCGACCAGGGTCGCGCCGTGCTGCTCGACCTCGCGCGCCATCCGGCGACCGCGGAGCACGTCGCGACGAAATTCGCACGCCACTTCGTTGCCGACGAGCCGCCGGCGCGGCTGGTGGAAGCGCTGAAGGCCACGTTCCTGCGCCAGGACGGCGACCTCAAGGCGCTCGCCCGCGCGCTGATCGCGTCGCCGGACGCCTGGGACGCGCCGCGGGAAAAGCTCAAGCGGCCGGCCGAATGGCTGGTCGCGGCGGCACGCGCGACCGGCGTCGCGACGCCGGATGCCAAGCCGCTGATCGGTGCGCTCAACATGTTGGGCGAGCCGCTGTGGCGGCCGCCGGCGCCGAAGGGATTCGACGACGTCAGCGCGACCTGGATGGATGGCCTCGCGCAACGGCTCGACATCGCCAATCAGTTGGGGCACCGCGTAAGCGTTCCGGTCGATCCGAAGGAGATGGTGGAGACGGCGCTCGGTCCGCTTGCGGCGGCGGAGACGCGCGAAGCGGTCGGTCGTGCCGAAAGCAGGCCACAGGCGATCGCCCTGCTGCTGATGTCGTCGGAATTCCAGCGGAGGTAACCATGGCGTTCGATATCCACGCTCCCAGCCGCCGCGAGCTGCTGCTGTCCTCCGGCGTGCTGTTCGCCTGGACCTGTCTGCCCAAGCGTGCACTCGCGGACGGGCGCGATCCGCGCCTGCTGGTCATGATCCTGCGCGGCGCGCTCGATGGGCTCGCGGCGGTTCCGCCGATCGGCGACCCCGACTGGGTACGGCTGCGCGGCGACAAGGCGCTGACTTCGGCGCCCGGCCAGCAGGGCGCTGCGCCGGCGCTCGCGCTCGATTCGTTCTTCGCGCTCAATCCCGCAATGCCGAACCTGCAGCGGATGTATCGCGCCGGCCAGGCCACCGTGGTGCATGCGGTCGCCTCACCCTATCGCGAGCGCTCGCATTTCGACGGCCAGGACGTGCTCGAAAGCGGGCTCGTGCGGCCGGGCGCGGCCGACTCGGGCTGGCTCAATCGCGCGCTCGCCGGCCTGGACTCCGCCGGGCAGGTCAGCCCGAAGGGGCGCGAGGCGTTTGCGGTCGGACCAGTGACGCCGCTCGTCGTGCGCGGATCGGCGCCCGTGATGTCATGGACGCCGCCGCGGCTGCCGCCGCCGACCGACACCACGGTGATGCGGCTCCTCGACCTCTATCGCCACACCGATCCGGCGCTGGCGCGGGTGCTCGAGGAGCGCATGGATCTTGCCGCGATTGCGCGTGCTGGCGGCATGGACCAACCCGCCAAGCCTGGCCAGCCGGCGGGGCAAGCCGCCGGGTCCGCGTTGCCCGGCGCGCAGCAGCGCAAATATTTCGCCGACAGCGCCGGCGCGGCCGCACGCTTCCTGGCGCGGCCGGACGGCCCGCGCATCGGCGCGCTCTCGTTCGACGGATGGGACACCCACGCCGACGAGGGCGCCGCGAACGGCCGCCTTGCGACCCTGCTTGGGGCGCTCGACGGCGCGCTTGCGGCGGTCGAGACCGACGTGGGCGCGGCCTGGCGCGAGACCGTGGTCGCCGTGGTGACCGAGTTCGGCCGCACCGCGCGCATCAACGGCACCGAGGGGACCGACCACGGCACCGCCACGATCGCGCTGCTTGCCGGCGGCGCCGTCAAGGGCGGCCGCGTCATCGCCGACTGGCCGGGGCTCAAGGACGCGGATCTCCATGACCGGCGCGATCTCAAGCCCACCACCGACCTGCGCGCCGTGCTCAAGGGCGTGCTGCGCGATCATGTGCGCGTCGACGAGACGGCGCTGGCAGGCGTGGTGTTTCCCGACAGCGGGTCGGTGAATCCGATGGGCGGGTTGGTGGGCTGATCGGGTTCGTCATTGCGAGCCCTCGGGTCTCGCCTTCGGCGAGCCCAAGGGTAAACTCAGCGAAGCAATCTCGCGCCCCGGGATGACGCGGCGGAGATTGCTTCGTCGCGCTTCGCGCTCCTCGCAATGACGGAGGGTTATTCCGCCGCGTCGACCCGTGCTTCCGGCATCGCGTCGATGAAGCCGCCGGACTGGCGCTTCCACAGCGCCGCGTAGTGGCCGCCGTGCCGCAGCAACTCGTCGTGCGAGCCCTGCTCGACGATATGGCCGTGATCGAGCACGATGAGCCGGTCCATGCGCGCGATGGTCGACAGGCGGTGCGCGATCGCGATCACGGTCTTGCCGGCCATCAGCGTGTCGAGGCTCGCCTGGATTGCGGCCTCGACCTCGCTGTCGAGCGCCGACGTTGCCTCGTCGAGCACCAGGATCGGCGCGTTCTTGAGGATCACGCGCGCGATCGCGACGCGTTGGCGCTGCCCGCCCGAAAGCTTGACGCCGCGCTCGCCCACATGCGCGTCGAAGCCGCCTCGGCCGCGCCAGTCGGTGAGGTCGGCGATGAACTCGTCCGCATGGGCGAGCCGCGCGGCCCGGACGATCTCGGCCTCGGTGGCCTCGGGCCGCCCATAGCGGATGTTGTCGCGGATCGAGCGGTGCAGCAGCGAGGTGTCCTGTGTCACCATCGAGATCTGCGCGCGCAGCGAGTCCTGCGTCATGCTGGCGATGTCCTGGCCGTCGATCAGGATGCGGCCGCCTTCGAGGTCGAAGAAGCGCAGCAGCAGGTTGACGACCGTCGACTTGCCGGCGCCGGAGCGGCCGACCAAGCCGATCTTCTCGCCCGGGCGGATCCTGAGCGTGAATCCATCGAGCACGCCGCTCGCGCGGCCGTAGCCGAAGCGCACGTTGTCGAAGGCGATGGCGCCTTCGCCGACCGCGAGCGGCCCCGCGCCGGCGCGATCGACCAGCTGCAGCGGCTGCGCGATCGTGAGCATGCCTTCCTGCACGACGCCGATCTCCTCGAAGATCTCGGTGACCGAGAAGGCGATCCAGCGCGACATGTTGGTGAGCTGGAAGGCGAGCGGCAGCACCATCGCGATGGCGCCGATCTCGACCTTGCCGAAGCGCCACAGCACGAGGGCGAGCGCGCCGGCGGCGAACACCAGCAACGCGTTGAGCACCGCCAGGATCGTGCCGAAGGCGGTGATCAGCCGCTGCTGCGCCAGGAAGCGGCCGGTGTGGAACTCGACCGAGTCGCGCACATAGTCGTCCTCGTCGCGCGGGCGCGCGAACAGCTTCACGGTCAGGATATTCGTGTAGCTGTCGACGATCCGGCCCATCAGCAGCGAGCGCGCCTCGGAGGTGAGCTTGGAGCGGTCGCGCAGGCGCGGCACGAAATAGGCGAGCAGCGCCACGTAGCCGGCGAACCAGGCGAGGATCGGCGCGGTCAGCCACCAGTCGGCCGCCGCGGTCATGAACACCGCGGTGGTTCCGTAGACGACGATGTACCAGACCGCCGTCACCGAGGAGACGAGGCTCTCGCGCAGCGCCGGTCCGGTCTGCATCACCCGGTTCGAGATGCGGCCCGCGAAGTCGTTCTGGAAGAACGCCCAGCTCTGTCGCACCACGTGCCAGTGGCTCTGCCAGCGGATCAGGTTGGTGAACGGGCCGGCGATCGCCTGGTTGGTGACCAGATAGCGCGCCAGGATGATGCCAGGCCGCGCGATCAGCACGGTCAACGCCATGCCGACGAGCCACGGCCAGGTTTCGGCGAGGAAGTGATCGGGCGCGACCTTGCTCACGAACGAGACGATGCGCCCCATGAACCACGGCACCGCGGTGTCGAGCAGCGCGACGAACAGCTCGATGACGAACAGCGCGACCAGCAGACCCTTCACCTGGCGGGCGAAATGCCAATAGAACGCGATCAGCCCGGGCGGCGGCACGGGCCGTTCGGGCTCACGGGTGGGGTTCAGGGTCGTCTCGAACCGGCGGAACATGGCGGCTTTCTAGCATATCGACGGCGCGAACGGCTGCGCACCGCGCGGGTCTGCGCGGGCGCGAAGCCGTCACATGTCGCTGAACGGAGGCCGCGTCTAAGGGCCGTTCGTGGCCAGACGATGGCGAATCATCGTGTCTCCGTCGTCCCTTAGAGCACGTTCCGTTCCTACGTAATCGGAACGTGCTCTAGATTCGTTTGCTTGGCGCATATTCTTATCGGCGAACCGGTGTCCACTTCGCCGGAATATGCGCTAGCCCGCATTGAGCCCAGCGAGATGCGGGTGGGAAGGCCCGGATTTCGCTGCGCTCCATCCGGGCTACGAACGTACGAGGGCTTGCCGGGAAGGAACCGGCTAGAACTAGAATATGCGCTAAGTGTCATATGCCGCTAACGAATCGACGTTAGATCGCCGGCGCGATGCATTGGACCCTGGTCGATTCGGTCGGCATGGTCGGCGCCGTGCTCACCACGGTGTGCTGGCTGCCGCAGGCGCTGAAGATCATTCGCGAGCGGGAGACGCGGTCGATCTCGCTGCCGGCGACCGGCCTGTTCACGCTCGGCATGGCGCTATGGCTGGTCTATGGCCTCGCACTGATCGACTGGCCGCTGATCACGTCCAGCCTCGTGACGCTCGCGTTGATGCTGGTGATCCTCGGCCTCAAACTGCGGCACGGATAGCAAGAGGTCCGGCGGCGCAGCCACGGCAGCGCAACCGTCGCGCGGCGCCGAAAAAGAAAACCCTCCCCCCACAGGCGGGGAGAGGGCGACGTGCGAGGCTGACTGCCTGCGCGGCGGCGCCGATCAGGTGCCGCGGCCCCACAATCCGCAATAGCGCCGCGCGACGAAGGGCAGGCCATTCTCATAGCCGGGCCAGCTCGCGTATTTGGGAAGCTTGAACTCCTTCTCGGCCTGATCCCAGCACTTGCCGTCCTGCCCGAGTTTCTTCATTTCGGCGGAGGCCTCCTGCATCAGAGCGAGGATGTCCTCGGCATCCTTCTTGGTGCCGAGACGGTCGTTCGGCTGGCCGGGATGGCCAGGGATCAGACGCTCCCAGTCGAGCGCGATCACCTTCTTGATGAACTGCTCGGTCTCCAGCGGGAAGATGTCAATCATGCCGCGGCCCGGAAATGATCCGACCGGGATGGTGTCGACCACAAAGATGATCTTCTCCTTCGGCAGCCGTATCACGATATTCGAGTCGGAATGGTTCGGCCCCAGGTAGATCAGCTCGAGCGTGGTGCCGCCGAGCGTGATCGTTTTCTTCCCATCGAAGGTTTCGTCCGGCAGCACGGTATTGGGATCGCCGAGCGGCTTGAGATGGGTGGTGACGTTCTTGTGCGCGACGATGCGCGCGCCCGCCGCCTTGAACGCCTGGCCGCCGGCGATGTGGTCATAGTGATGATGGCTGTAGATCAGATACTTGATCGGCTTGTCGGTGACCTTCTTGATCTCGTCCACATATGTCTGGCCGCCGGTCGGGCGGCCATAGGCGACCGGATCGGTCGCGATCACGCCGTCCTTGGTGACGACGAACATCGCCTGATGGTTGCCGTTCCGGAAGACGTAGACGTTGTCGGTGCCCGAGACCTTGGTGGTTGCGATCTGCGGCCGCGCGGGTGCGGGGCCCTGCGCCTGCGCCGGTCCGCCGACCGCAATCAGCGCGCCGCACGCGATTCCCAGAAACAGTCGTGACATTGTCGCCCTCCTTTGGATTTCCTTCCCGGTCGCCCTGGCCGCCGACGTGCCGGTCATATCGATCGGCAATCGGCCGCCGCGCGATCCTCGCAGCCCGTCCCGATTCTGAAGAAACGGACGTGCCTATCAGCGAACACGGGGGGAGGGCGTCTATTCCGGAGGGATGCCGAATTGAGCCGGGCGCGCGGGCGCGTCAGATCGAGGCCCGTCCTGGGCGGCGGCGCGCAGGCATGCGACGCACAGGCAGGTCTCGCCGGCGACCGGCATCGGCAGGCGGAAATCCTCATGCGCGCACCAGCAGTCGCCGCCCGGATCGCAATCGAAGGCGGCGCCGCAGCGCGCGCAGGCGGCGCGCTGTGGCGCCTGCGCGCGATCCGGGCGCTGGCCGGAAAACGAAACCAAGTCAGTCGGCGGCCGCGTAGCCGGTGATCTTCCAGCCGGTCGCGTCCTTGACGTAGCAAAGCTGGTCGAAGCCGAGCGGCGAGAGGCTCTCCGTTGCGACGAAGCCGGTCTTGCCCGCGGGCGTGACGACGCGCAGGAAGGCGGGCGGGGCCTGTTGCGGGTTGGCGGGAGGCGGATCGGGAAGCACCCGGACCAGATTCACGCCGAGCTTCTCGACCACCGGCGCGTTGGGCTGCGGAGCGCCGCGCACCTCGAGGTTGGGCGTCACCGGGAAGGCCCAGTCGCCCGCGTCGGTGCCGGTCGCCTTGGTCAGGGCCTCGAACGCATTCTCGTCGAGCTTGGGTCCGGCGGGACCGCACATCACGCCGTTGTGGTCGGGCAGGGCCTCGAGCGTCGGATCCTGCGCGGCGGCGGCGAGCGCCTCCCAGCCCTGGGGATCGCGACCGGTCAATCCGCCGACGGCCTCTCCGAGATTGTCGACGCCGGACTTTTTCTTGTCGGCCTTGTCGCCGTTCTCGCCCTCCCAGAAGAATCCCTGGGCGACCACCAGCTTGGCGAGCCCGGCGCGATCCTTGCGGTTCGCGACCTCGGCGAGCTGCTTGCGGAACGCGTCGAAGCTTGGGTCGGTCATCGGCGTCGGCAATGTCACGGCGAGCGGCTGATAGGGCTTGATCGGGGCGGCCGGAGGTTGCTGTTGCTGCTGCGGTGCGGCCTGCGGTCCGCCCGGCCGCTGCGGGGCGGCTTGCGGCGGGCCGGGCGGTGGAAGCTGACCGGGACGCGGCAACTGCGACTGCGCGCTTGCCGGAACGACGGCGATCAGTGCGGCGACGAGCGCGAGCGAGGGACGCAAGGAATAAATGCGGCGCATGGGACTATCTCCCGATCAGAGGCGGCGAAAACGCGGATGGAATAGCGCGGGATTGCGACAGGGGTGAGGCTCCGGGACTCTCGACCGAAGTCTGCCCGATCCGCCCGGCGCACGCCACCGTGCCGCACCGCCGGTGCATGGCGAGCGAGCCTGACGGCGGTCGTTGCGCGGCGTGGCCGCAATTGTTCGAGTCGGTCGGATGCGGACGCATGTCGATCCTCGGAGTCCAGCGTGCCCGGATTGGTCGCGCCGGCATCATCGACGGTTCAAAGGAGCCAGCCGCAGGATCCGGCCGGCGGCATTGTCGGTGAGCAGCCAGAGCGCGCCGTCCGGTCCCATGCGCACATCGCGGATGCGCTCGCCGAGGCCGGCCAGCAGCCGCTCCTCCTTGACGATCCGGTCGCCTTGACGCTCGAGGCGGACCAGGAGCTGCGCCTTGAGGGCGCCAACGAAGATACTTCCGTTCCAGCGGTTGAACAGTTCGCCGCCGCAGAATGCCATGCCGGAGGGCGCGATCGACGGGACCCAGTACCATAGCGGCTGCTCCATTCCGGGCTTGTGGGTGCTCGCGTGAATCCTCGTGCCGTCATAATCGATGCCGTAGCCGATCACGGGCCAGCCATAGTTCCTGCCCTTCTCGATGATGTTCACCTCGTCGCCACCGCGTGGGCCGTGCTCGTTCTCCCACAGCCGGCCGGTCGTCGGATCGAAGGCGAGACCCTGCGGATTGCGCACCCCATAGGCCCAGATCTCCGGTCGGGCGCCCGCCCGATCGACAAACGGATTGTCGGACGGCACCTCGCCGTCGGGCCGGATGCGCACGATCTTGCCGATGTGATTGGCGAGGTTCTGCGCCTCGTCGCGCGGGCGGAAATGATCGCCGAGCGTGACGAAGAGATTGCCGTTGTGGGCCTGCACGATGCGGCAGCCGAGGTTGGCGGCGCCGCCCGGCCCGCGCTGGGTGAAGATCACCTTCACCTCGTCGAGTTGGGGCGTCGGATCTTCGACCAGACGGGCGCGCGCGACGGCCGCGGCGCCGCTCCCGTTGGTGGTGTAACAGAAATAGATGACGTGGTTGCTTGCATAGTTGCCGTCGAGCCGCACGTCGAGCAGGCCGGCCTGCCCGCCGGTGTGCACCCGCGGCACGCCGGCGAGCGCCCGCGAGAGCGCGCCATTACGGTCGACGATACGCATGCGGCCGGGACGCTCCGTCACCAGCATGCGGCCGTCGGGCAGGAAGGCGAGACTCCAGGGATGGACGAGCCCCTGTGCGACGGTGGTCAGTGCGAGCGGGCCGATCGACGACGGAAACTCCCGCGTCTGCAGGCCTTGGGTCCGCGAACCCTGGGTTTGCGCGGCTGACGGCGCGGCCGCGCAGGCTGCGGCGAGCAGCCCGATGGCGATCAGGCGATGCATGTCGCACGTCTCGTTCATGGCAGCGCACCGAACAGAAACGCCTGCCGGCCGCGCGCCGTTCCACCCTATGCGGCAGTCATCGGCGGTGGACGATGAGCGGAGCTTCGATCGGAACCCAAGCGTGAGACGCGCGCCAGCTCAGCACGTTGCGGTCGCTGACGGCGTCATTCGACGATCGCCATGTCGGCGGGCTGCCAGCTGATCGGCACATAGCCCGGCTGACTGGCAACGCGCTTGAGCCAGGTGCGGATCGACGGAAAGCCGGTGAGATCGAAGCCGCTCTCGTTGGCCGTATGCGCGTACGCATAGAGTGCGATGTCCGCGACGGTGTAGCGGCTGGCGGCGAAGAAGTCGTGGGTCGCGAGGTGCTTGTCCATGACGCTGAGCGCCTGGTAGCCGTTCTCGATCCAATCCTCGAGCGCGTGCGTCTGCAGTTCGCGCCCGCCCTTGACCATGGTGAGCCAGAAATGCGCTGCGCCGAGATTCGGCTCGACGCTGTGCTGCTCGAAGAACATCCACTGCAAGGTCTCGGCGCGGTCGATGCGATCCTCGGGCGCAAGTGCGGTCCCGCCCGCGAGGTACCACAGGATCGCGCCCGACTCCGGCAGATAGCGACCTGGCGTCACCTCGAGTAGCGGCACGTGCCCGCTCGGATTCTTGGCGAGGAATTCGGGGGTGCGGCTTTCGCCCTTGAGGATGTCGATCTCGACCAGCTTGAACGGAATCTTGAGGTGCGCGAGCGCGAGCCGCACCTTGTAGCAATTGCCTGAGCGCCGCATCGAGTAGAGCGTGAGCATCCTGATCCCGCCATCCGTCGTAGCGATAAATATTCGATCGCCTCTGCATGGTCGTTTTCGGGGGCGGCGTGCATTCAACCCCAAAGCGTGGCCGTTGCAAGGCGCAGCCAAGCTCCCGCTTCAAAAAAGAGTGAGAGCGTTTCGCCGCAGCTTCCGCCGCCGGATAATTTTACGCCCGCAATATACGATTGGCACGAAATTTAAGGGTTGTTAGCTACACGGGCGGAACATTTGTTGCGCTGCATTCAATTATTGCACTGCACGCAGCACTAGAACAGGGACGCACGCGGGCGCTCGCGAGCGGAGGGCGGCATCGCCGAGACGCACCGCGGCGCCCCGCAACGCTCTCACCGGCACCAAGATCTCGTCTCGACCGGACGATTGACCGGCCGGATTGGCCAGGCCGCGGTGGTGCTCGACAAAGATGCGTTTCCTGTTGTCGCATCTCGATCGGCCTGATTGCATTCGCGCGACGCAGCGGCGACGATCACGGCGTCCATTCGCCGGGAGCCCGCCATGTCGACCCGCCTTGTGGGAGGCCTCGTCTTCGTTTGCGTCGTGCTCGTCGCCGCCGCCCAGGCGCAGACCTTCACCCCCGATCCGGTCGATGTCGATGCCGCTCGGCGCGAAGGGACGGTGAGCTGGTACACGTCGACTCCGGTCCAACTCGCCCAGCAGCTCGCCGATCGCTTCCAGGGCGAGACCGGCATCAAGGTGCAGTTCCTGCGCACCGGCGGCCAGGCGGTGCTGCGACGCCTGCTGCAGGAGATCGCGGCCGGCCACCCGGGCGCCGACGTCTTCACCATGTCGGACGCCGGCGCCGCCAATGCGCTCTCCCGCAAGGGCCTGCTGCTGCCGTTCAAGCCGGAAGGCTTTGACAAGGTGCTCGACGACGTGAAGGACAAGGAGGGCCGCTGGATCGCGCAGCGCCTGCAGCTCGCCGGCATACCGGTGCGCACCGACAAGGTCGCCGCGAAGGATGTGCCGAAAACCTGGTCCGATCTGACCAACCCCAAATACAAGGGCCTGATGGTCATGCCCGATCCGTCGTTCACCGCGATCCAGCTGGTCGTGGTCGCGATGCTGTCGCAGAAGCTCGGCTGGGATTTCTACAAGGCGCTGCGCGCCAACGACACCATGATCGTGCAGGGGCACCAGCAGGTGTTCTCGACCATGCAGTCCGGCGAACGGGTGATCGGCGCGGAAGGCTCCGACCCGCGCACCTTCGCGGACGGCAAGGACGTACCCAACCAGACCATGATCTATCCGACCGAAGGCGTGTTCTTCGTGTCGTCGCCGACCGCGGTGATCGCGGGCGCGCGCAACCCGAACGCCGCCAAGCTGTTTGCCCAGTTCATGATCGCGCCGGAAGCGCAGAAGATGATCGCCGCCTCCGGCATCCATTCGGTGCGGCCGGACGTTCCGCCGCCGCCCGGCATGCCGGTGCTCACGGCGGTCAAGTCGATGCCGATCGACCTCGATTTCGTCGAGGACCACGGCCGCGACCTCAAGGCGAGGTTCAACGAGATGTTCCAGTAGGATGGCGGCACGCCGCGGACCGCGGTCGATAACGCCGGCGTGATGCGGCGAAGCAGCGAAATTCATCGGTTTTGGGGTCCCCAACCCTTGCCGGACTCAGGGCCAGGCATTACGACGTCGCACTGCACAAGACGCCCCGGAGGAGGGCGCGACCGGAGACACCACATGGCCTTCCTTGCGGACTCGCTCAAGCGCATCAAGCCGTCAGCCACCATCGCGGTGACCGACAAGGCGCGCGCGCTCAAATTGGCGGGCCGCAACGTGATCGGGCTCGGCGCCGGCGAGCCGGATTTCGACACGCCTGACAACATCAAGCAGGCGGCGATCAAGGCGATCCAGGACGGCAGGGCGTCCAAGTACACCAATGTGGACGGCATCGCCGAGCTCAAGCAGGCGGTCGTCCGCAAGTTCAAGCGGGAGAACGGGCTCGACTACAAGCCGTCGCAGATCACGGTCGGTACCGGCGGAAAGCAGGTGCTCTACAACGCGTTCGTGGCGACCCTCAATCCGGGCGACGAAGTGATCATTCCGGCGCCCTATTGGGTGAGCTATCCCGAAATGGTGCTGCTCGCCGGCGGCGAGCCGGTCGCGGTCACGACCACGATGGAGTCGGGCTTCAAGATGAGCGCGTCCGCCCTCGAGCGCGCGATCACGCCGAAGACGAAGTGGGTGTTGCTCAACTCGCCGTCGAACCCGACCGGCTCCGCCTATACCAAGGCCGAGCTCAAGGTGCTGACCGACGTGCTGGTGAAGCATCCCCATGTGTGGGTGCTGACCGACGACATGTACGAGCACCTCGTCTACGACGATTTCGAGTTCTTCACGCCGGCGCAGGTCGAGCCGCGCCTCTATGAGCGCACCCTGACGCTCAATGGCGTGTCGAAAGCCTATTGCATGACCGGCTGGCGCATCGGCTTTGCGGGCGGCTCCGAGCCGCTGATCAAGGCGATGGCGATGATCCAGTCGCAGTCGACCTCCAATCCGGCGGCGGTGTCGCAATGGGCGGCGCTCGAGGCGCTCGAGGGTCCGAAGGATTTCATTCCGAAGCACAACAAGATCTTCAAGGAGCGGCGCGACCTCTGCGTCGCCATGCTCAACCAGGCGAGTGGCATCGTGTGCCCGAAGCCGGAAGGCGCGTTTTACGTCTTCCCGTCCTGCGCCGGGACCATCGGCAAGACTGCGCCGACCGGCAAGAAGCTCGCGACCGACGAGGATTTCGTCACCGAACTCCTGGAGGCGGAGGGCGTCGCGGT
>Ga0209465_10000658_pt1 | contig 15878 bp, 16 predicted proteins | sample PanSoiPlot1MoBio_FD_188321 | JGI IMG/M metagenome (GOLD analysis project Ga0209465, IMG submission 188321) | Tropical forest soil microbial communities from Panama analyzed to predict greenhouse gas emissions - Panama Soil Plot 1 MoBio (SPAdes)... | ecosystem: Environmental > Terrestrial > Soil...
GGCGTGGATACGCACGATCTGGCCGAGGAGCTCGGGCAGGGGGCGCCCGGCCCGGACCAGGTCGTAATAGATCTGACTGGCGCCCTGCTGGTCGCGCTCGAGGATCTTCTCTTCCAATTGGGCGTAGACCGCCGGGCTCTCGGGCCGGGCGGCTCGGTCGACGGAGATGGCCATGGGAAACCCCCTCTATGGGGTGGGCAGCGCCGCTATCCACTCCTTGGTGCCGAGACTCTGTCATGGCCGTCACGCCGTGTCAAACGGGCGGTCGCACTCAGCGATGATGAATGATGATGATTCGCTTGTTATTGGGCGCTTCGCGGTCGATGTCCGCGTCCGCCCATGAGATCACCGCCCGGAAGCTTGTGGGCCGATCACCCTGCTGCACCACGAGGTAGACGAGGTCGGAGTTCAGCGCATTGGCGCTGAAGGCCACCACCGCCCCCACACCCTGGCCGAGGTCGAGACCAGGGGCGATCCACTTGTTCCAGACGTTGCCCCGGTCTTCGGAGAACGCGATGAGGGGCTGAGGAACCTGAATGACGGGAAGCCGCGACTGGCCGGTATAGGCATAGGGCAGATACTGGCGCACGGGGATCCCGTCGCTCTCGAGGGTCATGCGCTGGACAGCCTGCGGCTTGTAGCTGCCCGTGGCCTTGATCAACCAGATGCTGCGCTCGCCCGGCTTGCCATCCCAGCGGGCCTCGTCCCAGCGTCCGACGTCGACGCCGCCACGGATGATATCGGCGCGGACCCCCACTCCCGACCACGCACGGGCGATGCTTGGCGGCACGCTGGTGAGTGGCCGCCCCACCGGCATGTCTCCCCAGCCGATCTCGCCATTGCTGATCGCCGTCTCAATACGCTGGAGCCCGGGGCCGGTCGCGCCGTAGTTCAGCTCGCTGACGCTCACGAAGGAGGTGAAGGAGGTGTCGTAGATGCTGGCCACGAAGAGCCGATATTCCACGGCCTGAGCCGTCCCGGCCAGCAATACCAGCCCCATCGAGACGATGCCGATGCCGGCGAGCCGAAGCGGAAAGCGCATGGCGGCTGTACCTCCGGTGGTGCGTGTGGTTCCGGTTCGTATCGTAGCGCCGTCCAGGCATCCGCGATAGCGGGCCGGCGGCCCCCGGTTCGTGAACCGTGGCGCGGGCATGGGGGTTCCCACGCTCCTTGACCCGCCCGGCGCGGGCCGACTAAGCTTTCGAGGTTGAGGTCAGACCCGATGAAATGTTCCCGGTGCCACCAGGACAATCCCGCAGGCTCGCGATTCTGCGGCGAGTGTGCTACGCCGCTCGCCACCCTCTGCCCGAAGTGCGGTGCGTCGAATCCGCCGGAGAATCGCTTCTGCGGGCAGTGTGCGAACGCGCTCGGGGGACCGGCCGCGGTGGCGCTCTCCGCCCCCCCGGCGCGCCCGCCGCGGCATCTGGCGGAGAAGATCCTCACCTCGCCCGCGGCGCAGGCCGGGGAACGGAAGACGGTCACCGTGCTCTTCGCGGACCTCAAGAGCTCCATGGAGCTCCTCCTCGACCGGGATCCGGAGGAAGCGCGCTCGCTCCTCGACCCCGTGCTCGAGCTGATGATGGAGGCGGTGCACCAGTTCGAGGGTACGGTGAACCAGGTCATGGGCGACGGGATCATGGCCCTCTTCGGCGCTCCCCTCGCCCACGAGGATCACGCGGTGCGCGCCTGCTACGCGGCCCTTCGCATACAAGAGCGGGTGGCGCGCTACGCCGACGAGCTGCGTCGCCGGCATGGGGCGGACGTACAGATCCGTGTGGGTATCAATTCCGGGGAAGTGGTGGTCCGCTCCATCGGGACCGATCTCCATATGGACTACTCCGCGGTGGGCCACACCACCCACCTCGCCGGGCGCATGCAGCAGCTCGCGCGCCCGGGCGCCACGCTGCTGACCGAGGCGACTCTGGCCAGCGCCGAGGGCTACGTCGAGGTGAAGGCGCTGGGACCGACGCCGGTGCGCGGCCTCGCCGAGCCGGTGCCCGTGTACGAGATGGTGCGCGCGGGCTCGGCCCGCACGCGGCTCCACGCCTCGATGGCCCGCGGGCTGACGCGCTTCGTGGGGCGCGACGCGGAGCTCGAGCAGCTCCGCCGCGCCCTCGAGGAGGCGCGGGCGGGCCGCGGCCAGATCGTGGCGGTGGTGGGCGAGCCCGGGGTAGGGAAGTCGCGGCTCTTCTACGAGTTCATCCGCTCCCATCGCACGGCAGGCTGGCTCGTCCTCGAGGCGAGCTCGGCTTCCTACGGCAAGACCACGCCCTATCTCCCGCTCCTGAGCCTCCTCCGGAGCTACTTCAAGCTCTCCGACGGCGACGACACCCGCGACATCCGCGCCAAGGTCACGGGGGGTGTGCTCACCCTCGACGAGGGCATGAAGGACAGTATTCCGCCTCTTCTCTGGCTCCTCGACGGCCTCCCCGACGATCATCCCTTTGCGACGGTCGAGGTCGCCCGTCGCCGCGAGCAGGCGGTAGAAGCCGTGCGCCTCCTCCTCCTCGGCGAGAGCCAGCATCAGCCTCTCCTCCTCGTCTTCGAAGATCTTCACTGGATCGATGCAGAGACCCAGTCGCTCCTGGACGCCCTCGTGGAGAGCATTCCCACCGTGCGCACCCTCCTCGCCGTGAACTATCGGCCGGAGTACCAGCACGCGTGGGGCAGCAAGACGTACTATCGCCAGCTTCGCATCGACGCCCTGCCCCCGGAATCCGCAGAGGCACTCCTCGAGCCCATGCTCGGCCGTCATCCCGAGCTGCGGCCACTCCAGCGCATGCTCATCGAGCGGACGGAGGGCAATCCGCTCTTCCTCGAGGAGAGCGTGCGGGCCCTCGTGGAGACAGAGGTGCTGGTGGGGCAGCCCGGGGCGTATCGGCTCGGCAAGGATCCCATCGCCATCCAGGTCCCCCCCACCGTGCAGGCCATCCTGGCCGCCCGCATCGATCGCCTCGCCCCCGAAGACAAGCAGCTCCTCCAGACCGCGTCCGTGATCGGCAAGGACGTGCCGTGGGTGCTCCTGGTGGAGACGTCGGAGCAGACGGAGGAGCAAATCCGGCGCGGCCTGAGCCGCCTGCAGGCCGCCGAGCTTCTCTACGAGGCGCGGCTCTTCCCCGCGCCCGAGTACACCTTCAAGCACGCCCTTACCCACGAGGTCGCCTATGGCGGCATCCTGCAGGATCGGCGGCGCTCCATCCACGCGCGCATCCTGCAGGTGATGGAGCGCGTGCACGCCGACCGGCTCTCCGAGCACGTGGATCGCCTCGCCCACCATGCCTTCCGCGGCGAGGTGTGGAGCAAGGCGCTGCACTACCTCCGCCGCCTCGGCACGACGAACTCACGGCCGAGCATCGACTCCCTGATCGGAGGGCCGGAGAGCGCGGGCTATCTATGGATACACGGCGAGCACGAGCATGCCCTCACGGTGGCCCTCCGCGATCGCGCGGTGGCGGCGAGCTTCGGGAGCTTCCGCGACACCGTGCGAGCGAACTACCGACTCGGTCAGATCTACTACTCCCTCGGCGACTACACGAGCGCGACGGACGCGCTCCAGCGGATCGTGGCGCTACTCGAGGGCGATCTCCGCCGTGAGTTCTTCGGGCTTGCCGGACTGCCCGCCGTCATGTCCGGGGCGTGGCTCGCCCTCTGTCTGGGCGAGCTTGGACGTTTCGAGGAGGCGGCCGCGCAGGCGGAGACCGCGGCGGCCCTGGCCCGCGAGGTGGATCATCCCTTCACCGTGGTGGTTGCCCACGTCGGCACGGGCATGCTCGAGCTCCTGCGCGGGGAGTACGCGAAAGTCGTGGAGCCCCTCGAGCAGGCCCTCGTCATCACCAGGCTCTCCGACATCCCGCTGCTCTTCCCGGTGGTAGCGGCTCCTCTCGGCCTCGCCTATGCCTTCCAGGGCCGGCACCCAGAGGCCGTCCGACTCCTCGAAGAGGCCATCGAGCGGACGGAGGCCATGCAGCTCGGAGCGAACAACGCGCTTCGCCTCGTGTGGCTCGGACGCGTGCACATACTGGCGGGGAATGCCGACGTGGCGCGGCGCCTCGGCCTGCGCGCCCTCGAGATGGCGCGGCGCCGGCGGGAGCGGGGCCACGAGGCCTATGCGCTGCAGCTCCTCGGCGAGGTGACGCGGCAGGCGCCCTATCAGGACGACGAGCAGGCGGCGGAGTACACGCGCGCGGCCGTGGCCCTCGCGGAGAGCCTCAGCATGCGAACCCTCGCCGCCGCCCTGGCCGAACGCTAGCCCGAAGAGGACGGCGGCGGGAGGGAGCCCGGCTTTCCCTCCCTCAGTCCTTGCCCGGATTGTTCGCTGGACCCGTGTTATCGGGGCGGGTGGCGGCGGGGGCGGGTGACGCAGCTGGAGCGCTCCCCCGCCCCCGCCGACGGGCCCCGACCCGCCTCGCGCCCCGAGTTCGTGAATGATTTCGAGCTAGGCTCCCTCCTTCACCTCGATGATCTCATCGGCGATCATCCCGTGCGCCTCACGGTGCACGGCCTCCGCCGCTTCCTTGCTCGGCGCCTCCACGAGGCAGAACACCTTGCCCGTGCCTTCGTCGAACCAGTAGCGGAGGTAGTTCACCCCGTGCTTCTGCTGGATCTCCAGATCCTTGCGATGGGCGTCCGCGGCCACATCCGCCGTCAACGCCTCGATCTTGTTGTGCACGTCGAGATAGAGCGGCATGGTGTCCCTCAGCCCCAGCGCGGCTGCTCGCCGAGGTCGATGCCCAGGACCGTCTTGCCGACGATCTCGTGGACGAGAATAGAGTTGGCGGGATGGAAGCCGCCGCAGCGGGCGTCGCGATAGAGGCGCTCCAGCTCGTTCACCTTGAACATGCCGCCCCCGCCCGACACGGACATGGCGAGATCCGCCACCTTCTTGGCCGTCTCCACGGCATTGTGCTTGGCCGCCACGAGCTTCATCGGCCATTGCGCACCGTGATCCTTCCCGGTCGACCACTCCTCCGCCACGCGCTCCACCTGGGCGGAGGTGCCTTCCAGCGCGAGCTGCATCTCGGAGAAGCAGCGCTGCACCTCCGGGTGATAGGCCATGGAGCGACTGAGAGCGAGCGAGGTCCGCTTCTTCACTCCCGCTGCGGCGAGGTCTCGCGCGCGCTCGGCCAGCCCCAGATAGATGCTGGCAAAGGTCGGCTCGGCCCAGGCGAAGATGGCCAGCACGAAGAGGTCTGCGGTGCCCGCAGGCACCACCCGCGCGACGTACTTGTCGGGCACGAAGGCGCCGTCGAGAAGCGTGTCGTCGCTGCGCGTGGCGCGCATGCCGAGGGTGTCCCACGTCTCCTTGATGGAGTATCCCTTGGCGTCGCGCGGCAGGAAGGCGTGGATCACTTTGGGGCCCCCCGGGGCGTCGGCGTGCATGGCGTGCAGACCGAGCCGTGTCCACACCGGGGTGAGGCTGCCGAAGGTCTTGTGTCCCCAGAACTTGTACCCGCCGTCGGCGCGCTCGGCCTTGGCCGTGGAGAGGAAGAGGGGAAGATCGTTGCCCGCCTCGCCGTGGCCCGCCGCGAAGACCTCGCCCGCCGCCGCGTCGCGCAGCATCCACTCCAGCGAGGCGTCGCCCATGCGCCGGAGATCCGCGGCCACGCCCGTCCAGTACAGATGCATGTTGGTGGCCAGCGCGGTGGCCGGCGCGCGGTAGGCGAGCCGCCGCTGCTCGCGACAGACCTCGGCCAGCGACATGCCGTGGCCACCCAGCTCCTTCGGCACGGCCATCGTCAGATAGCCGGCCTTGCGGAGCTCCTCGAAGTCTTCCGTGAAGAAGCGGTTCTCGCGATCGTACCCCGCCGCGCGATCGCCGCACCGGGCGATGAGCTCGTCGGAAAGAGCGAGTCCGTTCCCTGTGAGGGTCATCGTGAGACCTCCATGTGCAAGCGTGTCGTATCGGGAAGGGCCATCGCGCAGCGACCCCAGGCCGGGCTGCGAGGATCGGATGGCTACTCTGCCTGTCCTTCCGCATCCGTGTCAAGAGTGTCTCGCGATCTTCTCGCGCCACGCCTCGCGTCTTTGCGCTAGGCTGTCGTGAGGAGGACACGAGATGAAGAATGTGGAGATGTCCATATTGGGTAACATCTTGACCATCACCGTGGATCTGTCGAAAGAGTTCGGTCCGTCCTCGTCGGGGAAGACCATCATCATCGCCTCGACCGAGGGCAACGTCGCCGTTCCCAACCGTGACGAGAAGGTCGGCCTCAACGTCTACCGCAAGAAGTGAGAGGAGGGCATCGACGCCATGGCGAACGCCAGCAAGGTCGCACTCGTCACCGGAGCGGGCACGGGGATCGGCAAGCATTCGGCTCTCGCCCTCATGCGTGAGGGCTACGCCGTCGTTCTCGCAGGCCGGCGCAAGGATCTTCTGGAGGCCACCGCCGCCGAGGGCAAGAGCACGGGCGCGGCCACCCTCGTGGTGCCCACCGACGTCGCCGATCCGGAATCCATCCGCGCCCTGTTCGCCAAGACCAAGGACACGTTCGGCCGGCTCGACCTCCTCTTCAACAACGCGGGGATCGGCGCGCCGCCCGTGCCTCTCGAAGAGTTGCCCTTCGAGAAGTGGAAGGCGGTGGTCGACACCAACCTCACCGGGGCCTTCATCTGCACGCAGGAAGCGATCAAGATCATGAAGGATCAGACGCCGCGGGGTGGCCGGATCATCAACAATGGTTCCATCTCCGCTCACGCCCCGCGTCCCTTCTCCGTGGCCTACACCTCGACCAAGCACGCCATCACCGGCCTGACCAAGTCCACCTCGCTGGACGGGCGGAAGTACGACATCGCGTGCGGGCAGATCGACGTGGGCAACGCGGCTACCGAGATGACGGAGCGCATGAAGAAGGGCGTGCCGCAGCCGAACGGATCGGTGGAAGTGGAGCCGACCATGGACGTTCAGAACGTCGCGCGCGCCGTCGTGTACATGGCGAGCCTGCCCCTGGATGCCAACGTGATGTTCCTCACCGTCATGGCGACCAAGATGCCCTTCGTGGGTCGCGGCTAAGCATCCGCCGGCGTATGCGCAGCGGGTGAGCAGCCGCGGACGAAAAGCCGCGCGATCGAGCAGCCCGCGCGGATGTATGGCCGCGCAAGTCAGCGAGTCTTCGCGTATGGGAGGTGGCATTCCGGTTGCAGCATACTGATGCGCCATCGTGTCGCGGCAATGTCATCAGCCCGCAACACAGGCAGGCCCATCATGGAGCGAGCCGAGGTGCCGCGGCGTCACGAGAGGAGCACCCGCGATGATCGATTGGTGGTCCAAGACCGAGCACGACGTCGTCGACGCGCTGGCCAGCGCGGGACCGATGAGCCCCCAGGACCTTGCCCAGCGCATCGGCATGTCCGAGGGCGAGACGATCGCCTACCTGTGCATGCTGGCCAGGGAGCGGAAGGTGGCGATCAAGCTCGTGGGCCTGACGTCCTCCATGAATCGGCCCGGTCGCGTGGCGGGGCGCCCTCGCGAGAAGACGCCCGTGCGTGCCAAGCCCGCCCCTGTGGGCGGGTACTGAGCGTCGCCCGGCCCGCTGATCAGCTCCGCTCGGCGATCTCCCGCATCTTCATGAAGGCGATCAGACGCCGGCGATTCGCTTCCGGCATGTTCGACGTGTCGATCTGGGCGATGGAGGAGCCGAGCGCCTCGTAGGTCGGGATGTCGGCGTCGGCCAGCGGCTCCAGATACTGCTTGCGCCTGAAGGCCGCCTCCACGTAGGGCGCCAGCTCCTCTTCCTTGCGGGCCAGCCGCCGCGCCTCGTCCTCCTTGAATTCCGGCATGACGTCCTTGGCGAAGAGCTCGAGCGCCTCACAGATGTGCTCGTGGCGGTTCTTCCCGCTCTGCTGGATGAAGATGGTCTGGTCGACTCCCGAGCTCTGAAACTTCCGCAGGGTTTCCCGGAGCTGCGCGGGGGTGCCGATGCACCCCGTGCCGCCGCCGAAAACGTCGAGATCCAGCGCCGCCCGTATCGCCTCGTACTTCTTCCAGATGTTGGTGCGTCCCGGGGTGTGCTTGCCGAAAGCGTAGTGATGGCCGAGGGCGAACTGGAAAAAGCGGAAGCCGTCCATGCCGCGGCGTACGGCTTCCTCGGCGTCTCGATGGCAGGAGAAGCCCGTGACCATGGCGATGTTCGGATTGACCGCGTGCCCGATGGGCACGCACTCCTGCTTGAATGTCTCGTAGTAGTCGGAGACCCAGTGCCGCGCCTCCTCGGGATCGATGAAGGCAAAGGTGAGGGCGCCGATGCCGAGCTGAGCGGCCAGGTGAATGGTCTCGCGGTTCGAGCAGGCGACCCACAGCGGCGGATGCGGCTTCTGCACGGGCTTGGGCAGGACGTTACGGGCGGGCATGGAGAAGTACGTGCCCCGGAAGCCGGGATAGGGATCCATCACCATCATGTTGGCGACCTGCTCCACCGTCTCGCGCCACATCGCCCGCCGTTCCGCGGGGGTGACGCCGAAGCCCTCCAACTCCGCGCGGGAGGCGGACTCGCCCGTGCCGAAGTCCACGCGGCCCTTCGAGACGAGATCCAGGGTGGCGATGCGCTCGGCGATACGCGCGGGGTGGTTGTAGCCGGGCGGCATGAGCACGATGCCGTGGCCGAGCCGGATCTGCGTGGTGCGCTGGGAGGCGGCGGCGAGGAACACTTCAGGCGCGGAGGAGTGGGAGTACTCCTCGAGGAAGTGATGCTCGACCTCCCACGCGTGGTCGATGCCGAGCCGGTCGCCCAGCTCGACCTGGTCGAGGGCGTCCTGGAACAACTTGAGCTCGCCACCCTCGTCCCAGGGCCGCGGGAACTGGTGCTCATAGAAGATGCCGAAGCGCATGTGTCCTCCTCTGGATCGCTCGAGCTTAGCAGATGCCTCAGCGGTCGAGCCAGGCCTCCTGCATCGAAGCTATTCCGTGCGGGAGGGAGACCGTCACGCGCGGGAGCCTCTGCTATGATCCCTGCGTGAAGTTCGACCTCGGCATCCTTGCCACCCAGCCCGTTCCCGAGATCGTGCGACAGGTCCAGCTCGCCGAGTCGCTCGGCTTCGAGACGGTGTGGATGACGGACACCCATCTCGTCTGCCGCGAGCTGTGGGTCACTCTCACCGCCTGCGTGCTCGGCACCCGGCGTATCAAGCTCGGGCCCGGGGTGACCGTCCCGCACTCGCGTCACGTATCCGTGACGGCGAGCGCCATCCTCACCTTAGAGGAGCTGGCTCCGGGTCGCGTGGTGCTCGGGATGGGCACGGGTGGCAGCTCGGCGCAGACCATGGGGCTCAAGCTCGAGCAAGTCGGCCGCGCCCGCGCCCTCGAGGCGATGGCCACGGACGTTCGCCGCCTCATCCGACGTGAGCCCATCCGCTTCGAGAGCGGTACGGAAGGGAGAGTCGCCTGGCTCGAGCGGCCGCGCGCGATCCCCCTCTATCTCGCGGGTTCGGGGCCGCGCATGCTCACGACCGCGGGCAAGCTTGGCGACGGCGTGATGATGTACGTGGGCACGGCACCCGACATCCTCCGCGCCGGCCTCGACTGCGCGCGGACGGGCGCCGCGGCCAGTGGCCGATCGCTCGACGACCTCGCCGTGGTCTCCTGGACGCCCACCTCGATCTCGAGCGATCCGGTGCAGGCGCGCGACCACGTGCGGGGTCGCGTGGCCTCGGCGCTGCGGCATCCGCTGCCCGTGGAGCTGCCGCCCGAGGACCAGGCCGCCATCGCGCGGCTGCGAGAGTCCTACGATGCGTTCCAGCACGCCACCGCGGACTCGCAGCACCGCGCCCTGGTGCCCGATCGCCTCGTCGACCTGATGGCGCTGGCCGGCACCCCCGAGGAGGTGCGGGAGCAGGTCGCGCGCGTGGCCAGCGTGGCCGGCGTCGATCGCATCGCGATCCTTCCCCAGGTGCCGGGGCAGGGGTTCCAGGAGCGTGAGCAGATCCTCAGGATGTTCGCCGAGGACGTCATGGCGCGGGTAAGCTAGCCGCCATGGCCCACGGCATGGCGAGCTCCGAGCCGCGCGTGTGTATCATCGGCGCGGGCGCCATTGGGACCTTCATCGGTGTGCGCCTCGCGCGGACCGGATGCCGGGTAACCGCGCTCGCGCGAGGAGCGACCGCGGTCTCGCTCCGCGCGCACGGATTCCGCCTGGCCTTGGACGGCGCCGTGGTCAGCGCGCCGGTGGCCGTAGTCGACGACACTCGCGGCGTCGGCGAGCAGGATTTGGTCGTCCTCGCCGTCAAGGGCCCATCGCTGGCCGGGGTCGCCGCCAGCGTACCGGCCGCTCTCGGCTCGGAGACCATGGTCCTGACCGCGATGAACGGGGTGCCGTGGTGGTTCTTCCAGGACATGGCCGGGGCCTGCGGTGGTCTGCAGCTCCGGTCCGTCGACCCCGCCGGCCGGATCGCCGCGGCCGTTCCGCCCCGGCACATCATCGGCGGTGTCGTCCATGCCACCTGCTCCGTCATCGAGCCCGGGCTGGTGCGGCATGGCTTCGGCAACGGGCTCATCGTGGGAGAACCGGACGGCTCCCGGTCACCGCGGCTGGAAGCGCTGGCTGCCCGCCTCACCGCGGCGGGCTTCGACGTCACGGTGTCCTCGCGGATCCAGGCCGACATCTGGTACAAGCTGTGGGGCAACATGACGATGAATCCGATCTCGGCCCTCACCGGCGCCACCTGCGATCGCATCCTGGACGACCCGCTCCTGAACCGCTACACCCTTGCCATCATGGCCGAGGCGGCGGCCATCGGGGCCAAGATCGGCTGTCCCATCAGTCAGAGCGGTGAGGACCGCAACGCGGTGACGCGAAAGCTCGGGGCCTTCAAGACCTCCATGCTCCAGGACGTGGAGGCGGGCCGCCCCCTCGAGATCGACGCCCTGCTCACCGCGGTCACGGAGATCGGCGAGCGCGTGGGCGTGCCCACGCCGCACACCGACGCACTGCTCGGACTCGTCCGCGTCTTCGCGGAGGTCCACCATGGCTGAGTCGCGCCCCCCCTTCCGCGCCGACCACGTGGGGAGCCTGCTGCGCCCGGCCGCCCTCAAGGCTCTGCGGCTGGAGAAGGAAGCGGGGAAAGCGAGCGCGGCTCAGCTTGCGGCCGCCGAGGATGCGGCTATCCGCGACGGCGTGAAGCTTCAGGAAGAGGTGGGACTCCGGGGCATCACCGACGGCGAGATGCGGCGCAAGTCCTGGCACATGGATTTCCTCATGCAGCTCTCGGGCCTCACCAGCGAGGGGAAGATGCTGCCCGTCACCTTTCACGGACGGGAAGGCGACCGCTTCTTCACGCGCCCCGATCTCCGGCTCGCGGGAAAGGTCATGCGGCCTCATCCCATCTTCGTCGACGCCTTCACCTTCCTCCAGTCGGTGACCACGCGCACGGCCAAGCTCACCATGCCGTCGCCCTCCATGTTCTACACGCAGGTGGGGCGCGCCAACATCGACCGCCTCGTCTATCCCGACCTCGACGCCTTCGTCGAGGACCTCGCCGCGGCCTATCGCGCGGAGATCGCCGACCTCTACGCGGCGGGCTGCCGCTATCTCCAGCTCGACGACGTGAGCCTTGCCTATCTCTGCGACCAGGACATGCGCGCCCGCCAGCGCGAGCAGGGCGAGGATCCCGACGCTCAGCTCGAGCTGTCCGTGAAGCTGATCCAGGCCACCCTGCGCGATCGTCCCCGGGATCTCACGGTGTGCACCCACCTCTGCCGAGGAAACTTCCGCTCGTCGTGGCGCGCCCAGGGAGGGTACCAGGCGGTGGCGGAGACCATCTTCACCCGGCTCCCCTACGACGGATTCTTCCTGGAATTCGACGACGCGCGCTCGGGTGACTTCTCCCCCCTGCGCCACGTGCCCAAGCACGCGCGCGTGGTCCTGGGTCTCGTCACCTCCAAGGTGGGGACGCTGGAGCGCAAGGACGATCTCAAGCGACGGCTCGACGAAGCCTCGCGCTACCTTCCCCTCGAGCAGCTCTGTGTCAGCCCCCAGTGCGGCTTTTCCTCGACCGTCGAGGGCAACGACGTGGGGGCAGCCCAGCAGCGGGGCAAGCTCGCGCTGTGCGTCGACCTGGCCCAGGACGTGTGGGGCGGGGTCTAACCATTCGCGCAGCCGCGATCTGGGGTAGACTGCTAGCCAAGCTTATGGGCAGCGACGTTGAGTAGACGATCCCGACATCGGCGCGGCATGGGCGGTCGTCCGCCCCAGCAGGGCGGACCGCGAGGGCCGGGCCAGCCACATCCCCACGGCGGCGGCCCGTCTCGCCTGCCCCCACCTCCCTCGGCCACCGCCGGCTTCGAGAGCCTCACCGCGGTGCAGCCGCACGAGCGCCTTCGCCTGGAGACGGCCGCCGATCAGCTCTCCATGCGCGCCATGGACCTGATCACGCCCATCGGCAAGGGGCAGCGCGGGCTGATCGTGGCGCCGCCGCGCACGGGCAAAACCATCCTCCTCCAGCAAATCGCCAAGGCCGTGCTCACCAATCATCCGGAAGTAGCCGTGATCGTCCTCCTCGTGGACGAGCGCCCCGAGGAGGTGACGGACTTCCGCATGAACATCGGCAAGCAGGCGGAGATCGTGGCCTCCAGCAACGACAATCCGTACCGTCGCCATATCGAGGTGACCGAGCAGGTCCTCGACAAGGCCAAGCGCATGGTGCTGGAGAAGCGCGACGTGCTCCTTCTCTTCGACTCCCTCACGCGGATGACCCGCGCCTACAACAACGAGCTGAGCTCGCGCGGGCGCACCATGTCGGGGGGCATCGACAGTCGCGCCTTCCTGATGCCGCGAGCGTTCTTCGGCGCCGCGCGCAAGGTGGAGGAGGGCGGCTCGCTCACCATCGTGGGCACGGTGCTGGTGGATACCGGCTCGCGCATGGACGACATCATCTTCGAGGAGTTCAAGGGCACGGGAAACATGGAGCTCCATCTCTCCCGCGAGCTGGCCGATCGGCGAGTGTTCCCGTCCTTCGACATTTTGAAGTCCGGCACGCGGCGGGAGGAGCTGCTCTTCACGGACGACGAGCTCAAGCGCATCCACCTCCTGCGTCGCGCGCTGTCCGGCACCAAGCCCGGCCAGGCCATGGAAGCCATTCTGGAGCGGCTGCGTCTCACCGCCACCAACGCGGAGTTCCTCAAGTCCCTCGGCTGAGGGCGGGGGCGGGCTACGGCTCGCGCAGCATGCGACCGACCAGCTCGGTCAGCTCCGCCACGTTGAAGGGCTTGAGCAAGATGGGCACCCCGCTCGCTCGGATCAGGTCGTGCTCCCGTGACGTCCCCGTGGTGCCCGTGAGGAAGATGATCTTCTTCAAGGGATGCGTGCGTCGTTCGGCCAACTGGCGATAGAAGCCGGAGCCGTCGAGCTTCGGCATGTGCAGATCGGTGATGATGAGATCATAGCGCTGGCTCTCGAGCCGGCGTAGCGCCTCGAGGCCATCGGGCGCGGTGTCGACCGCATGCCCTTCCAAGCCCAGCATGTCCACGACGAGCTCGGCGATGAGCGGATCGTCGTCGACGAGCAGGATACGCGCGTGAGTCGCTGACGGATCGTTTGGTATCGACATGCGTGCAGCTCCTGCACCCATGAAAGAGCAAGGTGCGGGCCACACGCGAAGGGCCGGCGAATCGGCTACTTAGGAACGGGCCCCTGGCGGAGCCGACTGAATTTGTCAGCCGGCAACCCCAAACACGTAGGGCGGGCTACGATTCCATGCGCCGCGGCGCGGCGGACGTGGTGGGGCCGATGAACTCGACCATGTTGCCGTCGGGATCCTTGATGAAGATCTGGCGGAGTCCGGTGGGGCCGGACACCACGTCGCGCACGGGCAGGCCGAGCTCGGCGATCTTGTTCGCGCACTGATCGGCGTCTTCCGTCCACAGGGCGAAGTGCGCGTAACGCGCCTGGATCTTCTCGCGCTCCACCGCGGGACGCACGAGCTGATCGTTGAGGATGATGTGCAGCGACAGCCCGTTGCCGAGGCTGTACCAGATGCCGGGGAAGTCGAAGGCGGGCCGCGGGATCTCCTGGAGGCCGAGGAGGCCCGTGTAGAACTCGCGGGCCTTGGCGACGTCGGTAACGGTGATGCTCACATGGTTCAGCTCCTTGAACAGTCCCATGGCGACCTCCCCGCAAGGTGTGAGATGTGGCAGCATCCTAGCACGGATGAATGCGCCTCACGTCTTGATGGCCACGGTGGAAGGCGGACGCCTCACGGACCACGACCGCCGCTCGCTACCCGTTCCCTGGTGGAGCCTGACCAAGACGGCCATCGCCTCCGCTGCGCTGGTCCTCGTCGGGGGCGGCCGGCTCGCCCTCGACGAGCCGCTCGACTCCCGGCCCTATACGTTGCGTCAGCTGCTGCAGCACACGGCGGGCGTGCCGGAATACGGCGCCTTGGCCGCCTACCATGAAGCGGTGGGTCGGCGAGAGTCGCCCTGGAGCGTCGACGAGCTTCTGCGAAGGGTCGACGCCGAGCGTCTCCTTTTCACGCCGGGAGCGGAGTGGGCCTACTCCAACGTCGGCTATCTCTTGGTACGGCGCCTGATCGAAAACGAGACGGGCGAGCGCTTCGACACCGCGCTCCGCCGTCTCGTCTTCGAGCCGCTCGGTGTTCCGGAGGTGAGGATTGCGCGCGACCCCGCCGATCTGGACCCCACGGCGTGGGGCAATCCGGATCGTTATCACCCGGGCTGGGTGTATCACGGTCTCGCCGTCGGCACGCCGGGGGAAGCCGCCCTCTTCGTCGATCGCCTCCTCGCCGGACAGCTGCTGCCCGCCGAGCTGCTCCGAGCGATGCTCGAGGTGCATCCGGTTGGCGGTCCCATCGCAGGTCGGCCCTGGCGGAGCCCGGGCTACGGCTTGGGCATCATGGTCGATGCCGCCTCGCCGCGGGGGCGATGCATGGGCCACACGGGGGGAGGACCAGGAAGCGTGGCCGCGTCCTTTCACTTTCCCGATCTCAGACCCACGAAGACGGTGGCGGCCTTCGCGCCGGTAGAGGATCCGGGGGTAGTGGAGCGTGCCGTCCTCGAGCGGTGAGGCTTCGCACTACTTTACATGCGGCACATACGCGCTTGACACGCTCGCCCCACATTGGACATCGAGCGGGCATGGAGTCCCGCACCACAGAGATCAGAACAGGAGGACGTGATGAAAACGATAGCGGCGCTCGGAGCACTGGCAGTGATCCTCGGGCTGACGCTGCCCGCGATGGCGCAGTCGCCTGCGACCACCGAGGCGGTACAGGCTCAGGCGGGGCCTGGAGGCGGGCCGGGCATGGGTGGACCTGGACCGGGGCAACGCCCCGGCGGCCCCGGCATGAGGGGAGAGCGAGGCGGGTGGCAGCGCCATGCCGGACGACACCACATGCGTCGTGGACGCTCCATCATCTTCATGGCCCTGCGTAACCAGAAGGAGCTGGGGCTGTCCCCGCAGCAGGTGAGCTCGCTCCAGCAGATGGGCATGGACGCCGCGCGGGCGGGGATCAAGCGGCGCGCCGATGGGCAGCTCGCTCGGCTCGATCTCATGAGTCTGATGCGGGCGGAGCCTGTCGACATGACGAAGGTGGAAGCGAAGATCCGTGACATCGAGAAGCTCAAGGCCGATGGAGCCATCGCCCGCATCCGCACCAACGAGGCGGCGAAGGCGCAGCTCACGCCGGATCAGCGCGAGAAGCTCAAGACCCTCCGCATGGCGCGCTGGCAGCGCCGGAGCGGCGGTGAAGGCGCAGGAGATGGCGGTGGCGAGGCGCCCTCTGCGTTCCAGGAGCGGTCGTAGCGACACACGCGGTTGCTCGCGGGCCGAGAGCCTCCTATGATGTGCCGCGCGCGGGGTCAGGACACCGGCCCCGCGCGTGCTCTGTCCTCATCTCGAGCAAGGAGATCGCCATGCATGCCCGTTCCCCTC
>Ga0209465_10000659_pt1 | contig 15840 bp, 6 predicted proteins | sample PanSoiPlot1MoBio_FD_188321 | JGI IMG/M metagenome (GOLD analysis project Ga0209465, IMG submission 188321) | Tropical forest soil microbial communities from Panama analyzed to predict greenhouse gas emissions - Panama Soil Plot 1 MoBio (SPAdes)... | ecosystem: Environmental > Terrestrial > Soil...
CAGCTCGGCGGCGCCCTATTGCGAGTCGACCTACTCGGTCTCGAACGACGGTTCCTGCTACGTGGGCTGCATCAAATCGTCTGCTTGCGCGCCGTGATCGCCGCCGACTGACGACTGGTTTTGCGGTGGATGGACCTCGCGGGTCCATCCACCGCGGGAACATCAGCGGTCGTCCCCGTCCTCACCGGCGGAAGCGCCGAAGGGGGCGAAGTTGGTCACGATGTTGCCCGACAGCACCCAGGCGCGCGTGCTGGGCGCGAAGCGCGGCGCCAGCAGGCCGTCGTTGATCTCGCGCGTGACCGCGAAGCGGTTGAAGCTGCGCGGCAGCAGGAAGATGCAGGTGTTGTCCCTGACGCCGTCGGCGTTGGGCGGACAGTTCGGGTTCTCGGTGTCGATGTCGCCCTCCGCCGCCGAGACGATGCCGTCATGGTTGGTGTCGACCAGCGCGACGGCGGCCCGGTAGCCGTCGAGGAGGCGCCGCTGGAGGTCGTGCTCCCCGGGCTCGAACGACGCGAGGCGTTCGAACGCGTTCAGGAACGCTTCGTTGGCGATGCCGCTCGGGACGAACCGCTCACGGAACTCGCGCTGCGAATCGGCGTCGGAGTCGAAGCGATCCGGGTCGCGCGGGCTGTCGGGCTTGTCGCCGAACGCGACCGCGCGCGCCCGGTTGCGGTTCTCGCCCGCGGAGAAACCGGGAACGATCGACTGCAGCGCCCCGATCTCGCCGTCCTGAAAGGTATCGGCGGGTTGGGTGGCCGAGTCATCCGGAAACCCGCCCGCGAACGGCAGCTCGTAGAGCGGGTGGATCCAGTTCGTCTGATAGTTGAACTCCCAGTAGGCATGCGCGTCTGACTGCTGCAAGGAGTTGTACGCGCCCATGCTGAGCTGAAGCGGAACGACGTTGGTGACGTGCTCGGGGAAGTGGTCGTGCGGGCTCGGGAAGCGAGGGAACCGGCCGTCGACGGTGAAGAGGTGTCCGGGGACGTTGTTGCCGCGGCCCATGTCCTTGAGGCGCTCGGCGTCCTCTTTCGTGATCATGCCGAAGGCCGGGTGTCCGTTGGCTTCGGAATCGACCGGCGCGACGCGCAGGTCGTGAATCATCCAGCCCTCGTACCATCCGCTTTCGTTGTTGATGACGAACAGCCCGCGGATGTCCGTGAAGATATCGATGAACGCGCGGGGATCATCGGGATCTGTCGGCAGGTCGGGCTTCGGTTCCAGCGCAATCCGCACCGCCCCGATGGTCGCGAGGTTGCAGTTGGCGCCCCAGACCGTCTTCTGCGTCGATGGGTCGTCGTTCAGCCCCTTGATCTTCGTGGTGAACACGCTCGGCTGGAAGCCGGTGCTGTCGAGAAGGTAATACTGGAACAGCAGGCTGCGCTTGTTGACCGGGTCGGCCTCCGCAAAGATCTGCAGGGGCGGGACGCTGTGGGGGCTGCAATCTAGGGTGAGCAGCCGCTGGAGCAGCGGATCGATCCGCGCCTTGTCCGGATCGCTGGCCGGCTTGTTGAGCGCGGAGATATCGCCGCGGTTGCAGAGTCCGGTGGTGCAGACGCTCTGATGACACATGACTCCTGTGTCGGGATCCATCTGCGCCGGCACAGGCGTCGGCGAGGGACAGGATTCATTGCTTTCCACCAATGAGGCAGCGGTCGTCTTGGTTGCGCTCGGATCGTTCGCCGCCGAGGCGGTTCCCCCGTCCGGACTCGCGCACTCGACCAGGAACACGCCGGCCCCGACCACAACCGTTCCCGCCGCGACACCAAGCACAAGCTTTCTGACTCGACTCTCGATACGAAACCCTTTCTTCATAACGGACCTCCGGCACTTCAAAGTGAGAGCGCCGGCGTCGTCCACAACGCGCGGTCGGCAAAACCGAGAATCGCCCCGTCAGCCAGACCGGCAACGCGATCGCAACAAAACTGCCGGGGCCTCGTGCAATCAATTGCCGGCGAAATCAGCCCGCGTCGATCTGCTTCTTCTGCGGCTCGTGCTGCAGGCGCTCGCGCACGGCTGAGAGGATCTCGCCCGCGAGCGACTCGTCGTGGGTCGCGCGCGCGAGAACCAGCGCCCCCACGGCGGCGGAGGCCGAGAAGAGGACCTTGCGACGGTCGCTGCGCGCGCTGGCCGGCAGCGCCGCCCCCACGCTGGTGAGAAGCCGTTCCAGCGCGCCCGTGAACGCGGCCCTGGTCGACTTGCTTGCGTGGGCAACCTCGGAGCAGAGCGCCGCCACCGGGCATCCCCGGCCGGCGTGCTTGCGGTGGGTGTCCGAGAGATAGCCGTCCAGCCCGTGCCCCGCGACCTCCTGCGAAGCGCGCTCGATCGCCTCGGCGACCAGCGCGTCCTTGCTTTCGAAGTGGCGGTAGAAGCCGCCCACCGTCAGCCCCACCGCGGACATCACGTCAGCGACGCTGGTGGCGTCGATTCCCCGGGAGCGGAACATCTCCGCCGCGGCTGCGATGATCCGGACGCGCGTCTTGGCCGTGTCTTCCTGCGAGCGGCGCATGCTCCCTTTCTTCGTCGGTCAGGCCTCCACCTGGAACCTCTTGCGGAGACCGCGATCGAACATCCGTTCCGGTAGGAACGTCCGCAATCCTGCCAGCAGACCGGCACCCTTGCCCACCCGATACCGAAGGCGCGGCTTCTGATCGGTGACCGCACCGGCGATGACCACGGCAACGATCGCGGGATCCTCACCGCCCGCCACGCTGGCGTTGATGCTCGCGCCGACGCGGGCGCGCGCCGCCGCGTAGTCGTCGATGCGACGCGCGGCCACGGTCGAGTTCTTGTCGAGGCGCGTCTTCATGAACGTGGGCTCGATGAGCTGGGCGCGCACGCCGAAGACGCGCACCTCGTGATCGAGCGATTCGGAATAGCCTTCGAGCGCGTGCTTGGACGCTGCATAGAAACCCATGAACGGCGCCGGCAGAAAGCCGACGACGCTGCTGACGAATGCGATGCGCCCGGCGCGCTGGGCGCGCATGGTCGGCAACACCGCGCCGGTCACGCGCACGGCGCCGAAGAAATTCACGTCGAAAAGGTCGCGCGCCTGGGCGGTGTCGGTCTCCTCGATGGCCCCGACGATGCTGCTGCCCGCATTGTTGACGAGCACGTCGATCCGCCCGGCCCTCGCCAGGATCTCCGCGATGCCGCGCTGGACCGACGCGTCGTCACGCACGTCGAGCACCACCCGCTCGATGCCCGGGAGATCGTCCGCGCCCGCAGAGCGGACCGTCCCGAACACCCGGAACCCCCGGCGCGCCAGCTCGGCCGCCGTGGCCTTTCCGATTCCCGATGAGACTCCCGTTACCACTGCGACTTTGGATTCGTTCATGGCGCGCCTCCTGTTTAGAGTACGATCATAATCTAAACGAGCGCGGCCGAATGTCAACTCATGGGCTCACATCGTCACGCGTCGCCAGGAGGTGACGAGGTCGGTGATGGAGGGCCGGGTCGTAGGCTCGGGGGCGAGGCAGGACTCGAGCAGCTCGGACAGCGAGGCGGGGACGAGGGAACCCGCGACGCGGGCCGCGCGACGGGGGGGCCGTCCTTCGAGAGCGGACAGGATCGGCGCGCCTTCGAAGGCCGGACCGCCGGTGAGCATCTCGCACGCCATCACCCCGAAGGCGAACACGTCGGCGGGCGCGCCGACAAACCGCGCGCCGCGCGCAGCTTCCGGCGCCATGTACGCGGGCGTTCCGATGAGAGCTCCGGCGCGGGTCAGCGCAAGGGGAGCGGCCATGCTCGAAGCCGGCGCGAGGGGATCGGGGGCGACCGTCTCGCCGGCCAGCGTCTCGACGCGCGCGATGCCGAAATCGGCCACCTTCGCCGTGGCGCCATCGAGGAGCACGTTGGCCGGTTTGAGATCGCGGTGGACGACGCGCGCCCGGTGCAGGGCGGCCAGACCTTGCGCGGTGTCGCCCAGCAGCGGCAAGGCCCACGCGACGTCGCCGAAGCGGGCCCGCTGTTCCTCCAGCGAGCCGCCCCGGACCAGCTCCATGACCAGGAAGGGGCTGCCCGCCGCGGCGACGCCGATGTCGACGATGCCGACCAGGTTCGGGTGGGAGAGCCGCGCGCCGATCTCGGCCTCGCGCGCGACCCGTGCCGCCTCCGCGCCCGAGCGCGCCCGCGTCACCACTTTGAGTGCGAACGCGCGCGCGTCGGACAGGCGCGCCACCTCGTAAACGCGACCCCACGCCCCGTCGCCGAGGTGGCGCAGCACCCGGTAGCGTTCCTCGAACACCTCGCCGGGCCGGATCTCGACCGCCGCGACCGGCCCAACGGACCTGGCCAGGACGTTGACCAGCTCCCGCGAGCGTGCCGCCACCTGAAAGCGCAGCTCCTCCGACCCGGCCGCGAGCTCGCGGTTGAGGGAGCCGATCTTCTCGCGTTGCTGGCGGATGGCGTCCGCGACCAGCAGCGAGAACAGACAGCTCATCGCGACGGCGCCGACGTGGTTGGCGTATTCGATGAACGGAAACGCCGGCATGGCGCCGAACAGGACCAGCAGCGTCGGCGCTCCCGTGAGCAAGAGAGAGCCCGTTGCCAGGAAGAAGAACATCGTGCTGACGTCGCGGCGGGCGTTGGGCAAGACGGCGGCCAGCGTGCCGATGCACGCCACCAGCAGCGCGGCGAAGGCCAGAAAGTGCAAGCTGGGGAACACGACCGGCACCGCCGCGACCCCGCTGACGAACCCGATCGCGGCGCGCGTGGCGCGGCCGAGCCGCCCGGTCGCCGGCCAACCCAGCACCAGGCGGGCCAGGGAGAGCAGCGCCGCGAGGAAGACGCTGAACGCGGCGGCGCCGCCCGAGATCTCGAACCAGCCGGCGCCGATCGGGAACAGGCGCGACAGATGCCCGTGCGAGGCCGCCTCGGCGAGCCCGTAGAACCCGAGCACGATGCCGACGAGCAGCTGGGTTCGATCGCGCAGCGTCGCGAACAGGAGCAGGCTGTACGCAGCCAGGCCCCAGAGGATGGCGTAGAAGCCGCCAAACAGGAGCTGGTCGCCCGCCTCGCGGCTGGTGAACGCGGCCCGCGTCGAGAGGTCGCCTCGAAACGACAGCGGGCTGCTTCCGTGCAAGCGGATGAGCAGCGTCCGCGTCTGGCCCGCCGCCAGTGTCAGCGGGAACGCGATGCGCTCGGTGACGATGGGCCGCTCGGCCAGCGGCACGCGCGCGCCGGAACGCGCGAGCGGCTTCGCGGCCGCGCCGACGATCTCGAACAGATCGACCTCCGTGACCCATTCGCGAGTCGCATCGAGGACGACGTCGCGCGGAACCGGCTCGGGGTTCTGCACCTTGAGCCGCAGCCAGACCGCGTCGCGCGTGAATCCGAAGTTGGGGTGCGCGGTCCGCGTCTCGCGGAAGGCAGATTCGGGCATCGCGGCCACGGCCTCGGCGCCGAGGGCGGCGCTCTCGTCGCGAAGAATGGCCAGCGCGCGGGGAAAGGTCTCGGCGGAGCCGGCGGGCCGCGACAGGAAAAGAGCGCCCGTGCCCGCGACGACCAGGGTGACCAGCGCGAGCGCGACCATCCGGGCCCTCTGCACCGTCCCCGGCCCCGGCGGCGTCACGGCAACCTCCGCTGGCGTCTCGAGCGGCGCCGGCTGAGACGCCGTGCCGGCGACGACGCCCAGGCACGCCGAACACGAATCCAGATGCGCGGCGATCTCGATCCTGTCCTCGGGCGAAACCTGGCCGCCGACGAACGCGACGGCTTCGTTCTCCGAAAGACAGGGCCTCATCGCTGACCTACGTGGTGCGAAGCAGGTCCCGCACGGTGATGTCGATTCGGCTGCGCAAAAGCTCCATCAGCTCGCCGAACTCGTGGTCCGGGAGGTGCAAGCGCTCCCGAAGCGCAGCCCGCATCCGCTCGACGATGCCGTCGCGCGCGCGGGCGATCCAGCGCAACGCCGTGGTCTCGTGCACACCGTACATCTGCCCGATGCGCGCCGCCGTGACCTGATCGAGAAAATACAGGCGCAGGAGCGTTCGCTCACGCGGGGCGACACCGCCCATCGCGGCGAGCAACGCCTGGCGAAACTCCTCGTGATGGCGCGCGCGCAGGACCTGCAGCTCGACGTCGTCCGAGGCGGCCAGCACGTCGAAGCTTCGATCGTCGCCGGGCGCGTCGGAGGCGCGCTCGCGCAGGAGGTCGTAGGCCGTCCGCAGCGCCGCCGCGCAGACCCAGCTCTCGAGCGGCCCGCGGCCCGAGTACTGGGCGAGCTTCGCCGCGCCGTCGAGGCCGACCAGCAGCTTGATGCGCAGGAGCTGCGTCACCTCGCGCACGAACTCCGGCGAGCGGCCGAGAGGACCGATGAACTGGCCGACGCGGCTCAAGAGGGTCGACTCGAAGGCCGCGATCGCGGCGGCATCGTCGTGGCCCACGGCGCAGGCGAGATAGAGATCGGCGACGTGATCGATCGCCTCTCCTCGCGCGGCCAGGTACTCCGAGAAGGCCGCTTCGGGCAGGGAGATCGTGGGCCAGGCGCGACGGCCATCGGCGAATGCGCCCAGCTTCCCCACGACCCCCGAACGTTATCAGGTTGAAATTATTCGCGAATATTTTTTTGCAGGTTTGGCCGGCGCCGCCGTCTCCGGACTGAAAAGGAGACCGCGATGCGAATCAGATCGAAAGGCTTGAAGGTCAAGAGCGCCATCCGGGGCGGCAAGCTCGCCGCCAATCACAACAGATCTCTGCTGACCGCCATCGCGCTGGGGGCGGCCGCGATCGGACTCGGAGGCTGCGATGGCGGGGCCGACGGGCGCGCGGACGAGACGATCGCGGCTGCCCTCGACACCCCGAGATCGCGTCCCTTCACCGATCTCACGTTCGATTCGATCGGCCTGGCGGGCACGGTGTCGCCGTCGCCGATCGATCTCAGCGCCCGAAACCCGTTCTTTCACGATTTCGGAACCAACGGCCGCACCTGCGGGACCTGCCACCAGGAGGCGTTCGGCTGGACCATCACGCCGACCTTCGCGCGCACGCGCAGGCCTGACGACCCGCTGTTCGCGTTCGACGGCTCCGACTGCCTGCCGCCCGGCGTGGCGAACCCGGATCCGCGCGCGCATTCGAAGGCGATGCTGTCCAAGGCGCTCGTCCGGATCGACATCGGCATCCCGGCGACCGCCGACTTCAAGCTCGTGTCGGCCGTGGATCCGCTCGGCTGCCCGACGCCCGCGAGCGCGGCGGACCTGCGCATGTACCGGCGGCCGCTGCCGGCGGCGAACACGGCCTTCCTGACGACCGTCATGTGGGACGGACGGGAGAACGTGAATCCGCCCAACAACACCCAGGCCCTCATGGTCGCCAACTTGAAGCACCAGTCGAACGATGCGACGCGGGGCCATGCCCAGGCGGCCGCCGATCTCTCCGACGCGGACCAGTCCGCCATCGTCGCTTTCGAGACCGGCCTCTTCAACGCCCAACGCTGGGCCGGATTTCTGGACCTTGCCGCGCGCGGCGGCCGAGGCGGCCCGGAGTTCATGCTCGCGAACGTGCTGCCGGGCACCTTCATCGGCATCAACGACGTCTTCTCGCCGGGGTTCACGCCCACGATCTTCACGCTCTACGCCGCGTGGGAGCCCGGGGCGCACCCGGGCGCGCCGAATCGGCAAGCGGCCGCGATCGGCCGCGGTGAGGCGCTGTTCAACGGACGGACGTTCGCGATCGACGACGTTCGCGGGATCAACAGCGCCGATCCCGACGACGGCGATCCGGTGAGCGGGACGTTCACTGGATCGTGCGGCACCTGCCACGACACGCCGAACATCGGCAACCATTCTGTGTCCCTGCCGATCGACATCGGCATCACGACCGCGAGCCCGGTCGGCGGGCTCGACGTGGAAAACCTCCCGACCTACACCTTCGAGCAGATCGGCACCGGCAAGACGATCCAGGTGACCGATCCCGGGCGAGGCCTCGTGAGCGGCAAGTTCAAGGACATCGGCAAGACCAAGGGCCCGACGCTGCGCGCGCTCGCCACGCGCGCCCCCTACTTTCACAACGGCGCCGCCAAGAATCTGGCCGCGGTCGTCGATTTCTACGACGCCCGTTTCAACATCCACTTCACGGACGCGGAGAAGTCCGACCTCGTCGCGTTCCTGAACGCCTTGTGAGGCACCCAAGCGCCGTCATCACATGCCATCCATGGTGGGATTGCTGTAAACGCCTGAGGAGTGCGCTGCCGCCATGACAGCGTGGGCAAAGAGGATCGCCACCCCCGATGCGAGCAGGCCATAGCCGCCTGCCACGCGGGCCGATCCGCCCATCGCGAGCATCTCGGCCGCGGAGAGCCCCGTCGCTACCTCGAGCGCCTTGAGCAAAGCCTCAGAGGAATCCCCCTTATTGAGCGCCTTATTGAGGTCCAGCATGTTTTTGGCGTTGATGGCGGTGGTCACGGCCTGATGCACGCCAGTGCCAGTTTCCGCGAGCGACTCCAACTTTCCAGCCCCCTTCCAACCCCCTTCAAGCACAACCTGCTTCAAGGGCGGCGTCTCATCCAGGTGCTGCATCGTAGTCTTGAAAGGCTTGAAGACGTCCTTTCCGTTGATGTACCTGAACGGCGGCTCCACGGTGATCGGTACTTGCTCCGTGACCTCGGCGGTCACGTGCGCCGTCACATCCGCAGCTTCCTTGACAGGCGGTTCATCCGGGTTCTCGCGTTCGGGTGGTTCGCCTCCGCCACCATGTTCGGGGGCGCTGCCCGTATCCTGGTCTTCGTCGCCCTTGCCGTCGTCCGGTGGGGCGCCGGTGTCGTTCGGCGGATCGAAGCACGCAGTCGTGTCGGTCTCGGACGACGGCCCGTCGGTCGGCACGTCGGGTGGCTGCGGGGCGTCGCCCTCGATGATGTCGTCGTCGAAGTCGCAGGTGCTGCACATCTCGCCGGAGCCACCTTTCGCGTCTTCCTCGTCCGAGATGTCGTCGAGGCCGGTCGGGTCGTTCATCGCCAGCGGGCTGTTCTCGACGTAGGCGTAGCGATTCAGCGATTGAGACCTCCAGGGTCTAGTCACGTGCGGATCTGGCGTCAGGAACCTCGCCAGCGCGGGGTCGTAGATGCGGCCGCCCATGTTCACCAGGCCGAGGCCGTCGTCCTCTTGCTGGCCCGCGAACCCGAGCGTGATCGCCGGGGCGGGGTTGGACGACGCGTTCTCCGGAGGCGCCTCCGTCCCGACCCGCGCCCCGAACGGATCGAACTTCATTTTCGTGCTGCCGGCCACGTCGATCGACCCAGCGTGATCATCGTGAAGATAGGTGACCTCGGGCGTGGCGCCTCCGACCTGAGTGACCTGCGCGACCGGGCCGCGCTCGCCGGGCACGTACATGACGTCCGTGGTCGTCCCGCCCGAGATTCGTCGCTCGACGAGGTCGCCGACGTAGAGGGTCGTGCCGGATGGGCCGCGCTTGAGCGCCCGATGATGATAGCCCGTGTACTTGAACGTCCAGCTTCCGTCCGGCTTGGCGATCGTCCGCGGCAGATCGAAGTCGGTGTACGCGATGGTCCGATCCGGACCCGACGTCTGGCGGCCGGCGTCGTCGTAGCCGTAGGCGGCGGTGGTTCCGTTCGTCGTCACCGTCCCGACCGCGTGAGGACGCGATGGACCGACGGGCGTGAACGTCTTCAGCTCCTCGACGATGCGGCTGACGAGATGCGTGCGGGACAGCATGTTGCCGATGTCGTCGTACGCGTAGCGAACCTCCCAGTCGCTGCCGCCTGACCAGTCGACGAGACGCCCGAGCTCGTCATGCGTGAAGTGCTCGGCCTCGCCGTCCAGATAGTTCGCGCGCGTGTCCATGAAACCACGGCGGTCATAGTGGTAGGTGAGCGCCTGGAGCTGGTCGGAACCGAGCAGCGTCTGGATCGACGTCAGCATGCCGCGCTCGGGCTCGTAGCCGCGCGTCGTGCTGGCGCCGTCGCCGAAGGTCTCGCCGGTGATCTTGCGCTCGGGATTCCGGGAGGTGACGCGCCACAAGACGCTGCCCGCGGGATCGGTGACGCTGTCGAGCTCGCCCGTCCCGCTGTAATGCCGGGTCGCCTCGTAACGGCTGGAACCGACCTGCGGGTACTGGATCGTCGACGGCCGGCCGAGGTCATCGAAGGCGTAATCGAGGCGGAACGAGTTGTCTTCGATCTGCCAGGTCTCGCTGTCGCGTTGCCCCCTGGAGTTGTACGTGTAGGTCGTGACGACCTCGTCCTGCCCGATGGTCGCCGCCGGGAGCCCGATGCCGTTCGGGGCGGTGTCCCAGATGCTGACGCTGGTCCCGTCGGTCGTGGTCTCGCTCTGGATTCGACCGAGGAGATCGTAGCTCAGAAGCGTGGTCTGACTGTTCGCGTTCGTCCGCGCTCTGAGGAGATCGAATGCGTCGTACCGCTCCTTGGTCGTTCCCGAGTCCGGGTCCGTGAGCGCGGTCCGCCTGCCGAGGACGTCGTGGTCGACGTGCGTGACGTTGCCCTTGCCATCGAGGACGTCGCGGAGCTGCCCGAACGGCCCGTAGAAGTAGTGCGTCGGGATCTGATGGAAGCCGGTGTTGTCGGTGACCCTCTCGGTCCTGTGGATCAGGCGGCCGCGCATGTCGACCAGCGTGTCGTCGCTGACCACGCCGGTCTCGGTGCTCGTCGATCGCGTCGCAGTGTTGCCGATGTACGTCCACTGCTTCTGCGACGGCGCCAGCGCCTCCAGGGTTGGGCGCCCCAGCGCGTCGTACTCGAAATGGGTGTGAGGCAGGGTGTCCAGCGTCGCGCCATCGGGCAGCGGCAAGCCGTGCGAGCGCCAGCGGTCCTTGATGCGTCCGTAGGCGTCGTAGGAGGTCTCGGCCTGGGCGCCCGCGAACCTCGTCTCGAACTCATGACCACGCTCGTCGTACACGCTCGTGATCCTTAGTCCGCGATCGGTCCGGCTGATCGCGAGCGGCCCGTCGTCGTCGAATCCCGTCCTGGCGACGCTCAGCACCGAACCATCGGGATGATGCTCCTCGAACATCCAACCCAGGCGGTCGTACCGGCGGCTGGTCACGAGCCCGTTCGGATCGGTGCTCCTGGCGAGGAGACCCAGCCCGGGATGGAAGACGACCTGCGACCTCTGGCCGAGCGCATTGATGGTGGCGCTCGGAAAGATGCCGTTGGCGGAGCCGTATTCTATTCGCGACTGCCGGGCGGTGCCGTCGCGTTGCGTATCGGTCGTCGCCGTCACCTGCCCGAAGGCGTTGCGGGTGATCGTGCGGCGGAGATAGATGTCGTTGTCGACGCTGTCGGGCTCCGTGATGATGTCCGTCACCGCTCCGGTGGTGGCGTCGTTGATGTAACCGATGGTCCGAACGGTGGTCTCGCTGGGCGTGCTCACGGTGCCGAACGAGCGCGCGGGCGTCGTGTAGGCGGTGGTCCGGCGGCTCACCATTCCGATCAACCAGACGTCCGGGCGGTCGGGATCGTACGTCAGCACGGTGCCTTCCGCCTCGCCCTCGATCTGGACGAGCCGGGTTCGCAAGTAACCGTAGTTGTCGTCATACACCGTCGTGTCGGTGGAGGCGCGTTTGACGGTGATGCCACCGTCGTCCGGATCGGTCTCGGTCTCCGTGAACGTCGTGACGTGGGGGCTGACCGCCACGCGCGCGCCGCTGTCCTTGATGGCGACCGTGTAGTCGGTGCTGGAGGTCTCGGTGATGGTGCGTCCCGTTGCGAGCGGCACGGTCACGATTTCCGAGCTCGCCTTGCCGGTGAGGGGATAGATGTTGGCCCCGAGCTTCTCGTGGTAGTGGCCGAAGACGTGCTGGGTCTCGATGCCGGTACGCAGATCGGTCACGGTGTGCGAATAGAAGCCGAGCCAGCCGGGACCGGTGATGTCGGTCCGCGCGCCGACGTAGTTGTGCCGGTACGTCAGCTGGTGCGCGAAGTCGTTCGCGTCCAGTTGATGCTGCGAAACGACCCAGTTCGAGCCGCGCGGCGTGCAGTACTGCGGGTAGGTGCAGAGCGGCGCCGGACCACCGTCGGGTTCCACGTCTGGCAGGGCGCGCGTGTGCACGCTCTCGTCGGAGATCGGCTTGTATGTCACGTCCACCGTGTGGCCCAGGCCGTCCCGGATGTGGCGGAGCATGTTCGGCTTCACCCCGTTGTGAACGTACGCGAACGTGTTGACGAAGTTCGCGCCTGGATGCAGGTCCTCCACCGGAGCGCGCGCGAAATCCGGGAGTCCGTCGCCGTTGACGTCGAGCACGTGGATGTTGGCCGTGATGGCCGGCATCGTGTCGGCGCAGTTGGTCAGCGTCACGCCGTTCACCCCGTCGGCCGGATAAGGCAAGGCGCGGGGCGACAGCGTCGTCCCCGACCGCGAGACGAGGACGGTCAGCGGACCGACCGTCGTCGTGCAGGCTGTGGTGATCAGCAGATCCGCGCGGCCGTCACCGTCCCAGTCCATGACGCGCACGCCGTTGTCCCAAAAGTGATCGAGGCCGTCCATGACCGGGCCGACCTTCGCGTTGTCGGGCAGCGTGATGGACACCGGTGGCAAGAAGTCGCGACCGTTGTTGATGGCGACGCGGATGTCACCGCCGAGGGGCGGGATCTCGATGGCATCGGACAGCCCGTCTCCGTTGATGTCGGCGAACTGGTAGCTCCCGACCAGACCGTCGCTCCTGAGACCGGTGCGGTTGCTCGACATCAACGCGATGCCGCGGACGTGGCCGACACCGGCGTCGCCGTCGGTGGTCACGCCGATGTCGTCCATGGCGCTGAGACGTGGGCCCGGGTCGCCCTCGCTGGGGTTGTTGAAGAACACCTCGGCTTTGCCGTCCCCGTCGAGGTCGACCACGTAGGTGTTGTTGCTCAGCCTGGCGGCGACGGTGCTGGTGGCGGTTGGCCACCTGAAGAAGTCGTAAGCACCGAAATGACCGCCCCCGGCATTCAGTCGAAACTTCCACTGACCCACGGCGCCGCCGGTGTCGTCGACGATCAATTCATCAGGCAGGCCGTCGCCGTTGAAGTCGCCTGTGAAATTGCGCGCGAACCGGTCGTTGCTCTGGCTGGCGATGTCGAACTCGCCCGGATCGAACTCGGTGGTGAACCCGCCTCCTTTGAGGCGCTGGTAGCGGTAAAGGTTGGGGAAGAACATGTCGGCGTGCCCGTCCATGTCCATGTCGACGAACCGCGCCGAGTTGCGCTCCCACGCCCCGAGATCCGTGTTGTCGATGAGGCTGGCCTGCGCGAACTGGACAGGCGCCGTGTACGCCCCCGACCCATCTTTCGGCGCGCGCCAGTAGTTCCACATGAACGTTGCCGGATCTTCGGCGATCAGATCGTCGCGCCCGTCGCCGTCGATGTCGGCCACGTAGCGTGCGGACCGTACGCCGGTGTCCTGCTTGCGAAACGTGGAATCGGGCGCCGTCCAGTCGAACGTCGTCGGACTCTGGCAGATCCCGTTGGCGTCGCACTCCTTGAAGCTGGTCAAGAGGGTGCGTGTGTCGGCGTCGTTCTGGTAGCCGAGCTGATAGTCGCGGAGCAGCCCGCTCGAGACGGGGTTGGGTCCGTGGACTTCGATGTGGCTCAAGAGACGCCGCTCTTGAAGATGCAACCCGGCGACATACGTGTCGCGAACGTCGGCGCGCGGCTGGTACACGAGCACGATCTGCCGGTCGGCGCCGGTCGGCGTTCCCCCGCCGCTGGTCAGGCTGTACGTGTAGTCGATGCGATCGGGCTTGAAGTCGATGGCGGACTCGGTCCGCTGGCCCGAACCCGAGAACGCCTCCGCGACGTTCGACGAGTAGTGATATCTGACGATGTTCTCGAAGCGATCGCGCTCGCTCGCGACCGCCCACCCGAAGCGAACCGGGGTGTCGTAGTTGACCGTGGCGTCGCTCTGGTCGCCGCGCGGCGCGCTGACGGTCGCCAGGAAACCCTCGATGAGCGCGCCCGATCCGACCGCGTCGTCGTTGCCGTACGTCCGCCGCCGGCCGTCGCGCAGGTAAACGATGAATCCCGTCGGGCCATTTGCGTCGGCACCGACCTGCACGATCTTGGCGAACTCGTCCTTCTCCGTCCGGTATTCGGAGTCGGTCTGATTATAGGTTCCGCTCACGAGCACCAGGCGCTGGCCGTCCAGGCAAAGCCGGTCGTCGTTCGTGAAGCGAATGGCGCGCGGGGCGCCGTCGCGTGTCCGGTCTGCTTTGCAGCGCGTGATCGTCGAGAAGCCTTCCATGTGCCAGCCGACGCCGACGGATCCGTCACCGCCGCGGCTGCTGTAGCTGAGCGCGAGCCGGGGCGCGACGCCGTTGCGGCCGTCCGGAACCCAGAGCGGAATCTTGTAGCTGGCCGCGCCATCCTCGGTCACGTCGAAGGTGCCGTCGGTCTTTCCGACCGCGATTCCGGGCCCGGCGGACGCCGTCGTATCGGCGACCGCGTCCGCCAGCGCGTCGGCGGTGTCGGATCCGATCGGAACCAAAGTGCCGTCAGGAAGCTGCGCCGAAGGGACACCGTTCGAAGAGGTGACGATAGGCAGCGCGGTGCTGGACGGCGTCGCGGTCGCCGAGCTCCCTCCGACCGTCCAGGTCAGGAACGATCCCGTGAGCGACGCGACGAACGGTTTGCCGCTGTCGCCAGGCGCGAACCACTCCGGTGGGCTTTCGGTGGGCGTCTGGATGAACCCCGTTGGACCGCTCAGCCCGTTCAGCGGCCCATAGGGCACGTTCGTGTTCCGCGAGGAGGCGTTGTGATAGCGGAAGATCGCCTTGACCTGGCCCGCGCTGTCGGTCGCGATCCCCTCCACGCGAGGGACGACGCTGTTGGCGCTCTCCTCGGCGACCGTCTGGGGAAACGTGACCTTCAGCCTGAAGGCGCGCCACTTGCGATCGGTGGCAAGGTCCTCATTGGTCGAGGCCAGACCGACGATCTCGCCGTTGTCGTTGATCCCGCGCGCTTCGACCAAGGTCCAGCCGAGGCTCGGATCGATCAGGCTGTTGAGATCGGTGAAGCCGAGCTCGTTCGTGAAGAGGCACGCACGCAGCGGCCAGAAGGGCCACTGATCGTAGACGGCCCCGACGACGTCGCCGCGCGAATTCATGTCGCTGACCAGCACCGGCAAGTCCTGGACGTTGTACGGGTACTCCGCCTTGTGTCCGAGATCGACGATCTCTCCGCTCTCCAGGTCCAGACGGAACGCGGACCTCCGGCCGTTGTGCACACCGGACCCCGTGACCTGGCCGGCGTTGTTCAGGGCGTCGGCGGTGCGCAGGTTCCAGCCTGAATCGGGCGGAACCAGATCGTTGAGGTTGGTCCACCCGCTGTCGGGATCGTAGAGCATCGCGCTCTGGTCACCGGCCGCGAGCATTTCATACCCGGCGATGCGACCGCGATCGTTCATGTCGCTGACGAAGCCGGAGCCGGTATAGGCGGGGTCGGATGGGCCGAGGACGATCTGGAGGAAACCGTCCTTGTAGACCGCCCACTGATACTGCACGGCCGAGGCGCGATACCCGGCGACGCCGCGCAAATATTGACCGATCTGATCGGCGCCCATCGGCACGTCGAACGCCGACACCTCGTCGAGGCCGCCGATGAACTGCGAGTTGGGCACCGACGGGTCGCACCCAACCGCGATGGTGTCGCTCCAGGCGCCGATGGAGATGGTGCCTTCCGTCTGCTCTCCGACCAGCGCGCCGTTCACGAAGGCGCGGATCGTGTGGAGGTCCGAGGTCAGAGCCACGTGCGACCACTCGCCGAGCGGAAGGCTGCCGACGGGCGGCATGACGGTTGACGTCCCGGCGATGACCTGGCCGGCCAAGTTCGCGCCGCCGTTCCCGTCGCATCCCAGCGTCATCTGGTATTCGTAGCGACGCGCGATGATCGTGCGGCGA
>Ga0209465_10000660_pt1 | contig 15817 bp, 15 predicted proteins | sample PanSoiPlot1MoBio_FD_188321 | JGI IMG/M metagenome (GOLD analysis project Ga0209465, IMG submission 188321) | Tropical forest soil microbial communities from Panama analyzed to predict greenhouse gas emissions - Panama Soil Plot 1 MoBio (SPAdes)... | ecosystem: Environmental > Terrestrial > Soil...
TAACTGCGGTATGCCAGGGCTCGGATATTTAGCGTAACCACTCTAGAATTGTGGAGATGGCTACGGGCTGGCGACAGGATGCTGAGTACTGGAAACAGCTACCCGCACTCTCTACCGCACGATTCTTGGGCGCTGTCTTCTGCCTCTTCGCCTCGTTCAGCTTCATCTTCGGCACAGTCTCCTTCGGCCAAACCAATTTGACTTCGAACCTCTGTTTCGCCCTCGTGAACGGACTTGCCGCTACTCTCTGGGCGGTTACAGGTACACGACGCATGTACAAGGCGATGGGCGTCGTCGCTTGCTTACAGGCCGTCGCGAACATCTCGATGACGACCATCTTCCGGAAGGGCGGAAGCTTTCCTGCACTACGGTTCGCCACTTTCGAGCGCTACGCGTTTTTCAATGCGGTAGCCGCCGTCGTTTTAATCATAGCGGGATACTCGCTATTCCTTTACTTTTTCAGCACAGAAGGCGGGCGCTATTACGGCACCTTGACCGAAATGCGTCTTGCAGGCGCAATCCACCGCAGTCTGGTACCGGAAATCAACACGGTTGTGGATCCGTTCGAATTTTACGGTTGCTCCTGGCCCAGCGGCGAAGTAAGTGGTGATTTGGTGGATGTCGTTCAGCACGACCATGGTTGGTTTGCCTACGTTGCCGATGTCTCGGGACATGGCGTACCCGCGGGAGTACTGATGACTATGGTGAAGAGCGCGGCAAGAACCAGGCTCGCCGCCGTTGGACACGTTGGTTTCCTTTCGGCACTAAATCAGGTCCTGCTGCCTCTCAGCGCTCCGAACATGTACGTGACGTTCGCCTTCTTGAGTTACACAGGGCCCAATATGGAACTCGCAACCGCCGGCCATGTGCCGATTCTTCATTTCGATCGCCTCGCAGGCACGGTGAACGAGCGGTGGGTCTCGAACTTCCCAGTCGCTCTAATCAGCGATGTGCCGTTCGAGGTTTCGGAAATGTCCTGTGGACCTGGAGACGTGTTTGTTTTCCTTACTGACGGAATGACTGAGGTTGTCGATGATCACGATTGCGATCTGGGTTTGCAGCCGCTGAAATCTGTATTGATCCAGAGTGCGGGCGCTCCCCTGCCCGAGATTGCTAGTCGGCTGAGACAGCGGGCGCTTCAACACGGCAAGCAAACTGACGATCAGACGCTTTTGCTAATTCGACGTTCTCGAGCTATTTAGCAATAGAATCCTCGTGCACACAGACAATGTTTCAGATTTCGGGGCACACCGCAATGCGAGGCTGAGTATGTGCCCAGACGAATTTAGGTCGCGCTCTTCTGCGCCGCTGAGGTGGATGTCGCAGCGGTGAAGCGCGCGGCCTTTACGCATTATGTCCAATGGTCGGCCAACAAGAAACTGACACTGCGACCGAATGAGTTTCGTATTGCTCGTTACCCATGATCCGGTGGTTACGCTCGGTGCGTGCATTGGCCATGATTCATGAGCCCGGCCCGGCTCTGGATGCGCTCGTACGCGGGCTCCGCCCTGGTGGCACCCTCGTAAGTCACTGCCACGGCGGGCGGCTGGAGGTCCGGCCAGCCTAGAAATCGTCCCTTTCAAAATCTCTTTGCCGAAAAGGGATGGCTGATTGAGGGTGCGTACCTGAGCCTTAAATGCGACAGCCGGGTTGCGTTGCGGTCTCTCTCCGCCGGATAACATCGTCTGCCAGTTCAGGCACCATCCGATACCGCTAGCTTCTGTGATCCGAAGTTGAATTAGCGGTTTAAACTAGACTGTGCGTGTCGCAATCGACATCCGGCGAATCAGCGAATTCGGGGTGGGGACTTATACCCGCAACGCCATCCGCACCCTCGCGCGGCTCGACCACGCCACGGAATACTTTCTGCTGGGCATTCCAGGCCGGTTGGGTGACATTGAGCCGCTGCCGCCGAACTTCATTACCGTTCCCACGCATCCCAACGATTTCTCTCTCAACAGCTATCTTGAGCTCAATCGCATCCTGAATCACCACGGGTGCGACCTACTGCATGTCCCCCATCTCTTCTGGAAACCGCAATCGGTACCGTGCCCCTACGTTGTAACCGTTCACGATCTGCTCGATCATCTTTACAAGGTGAACAGCGCTTCATGGTTCAAGCGTACTTTTCACTTCGAGATGACCAAGCGCACGCTGCACCGCGCAGCGCGCATTTTCGCGGTCTCAAATTTCTCGAAGAAAGACACCGAGCGACTTTTCCATGTGCCCGGCGACAAGATCGAGGTCATCTACAATGCGCTCGACGACCGCTTCCGCCAAGGGCACGCCACCGACGCCGACCGCAAGCTGATCGCCGAACGCTACCAGGTGACCTATCCCTTCCTGCTTTACGCCGGGCGCATCAGCCCGCACAAGAACGTCGTGCGCATCATCGAGGCATTCGCCGCGCTCAAAGCTGAGTTGGAGAAGAGTGGCCAATTTCCCGACCTCAAACTCATTATCATCGGTGATGAACTGTCCAAGCACCCCGACTTGCGCCGCGCGGTCATCAAGACGCGCATGCAGAACGACGTACGCTTCCTGGGATTTGTGCCGATCGGCGTCCTTCGCATTTTTTATGACCTCACCAAGATCTTCGTCTTCCCCTCGCTCTATGAAGGCTTTGGGCTGCCGCCCCTGGAAGCTATGGCACACGGCACGCCTGTAGTCACCAGCAACACATCGTCAATTCCCGAAGTCGTCGGTAACGCCGCCGTGATGGTGAATCCCGAGAATGTTTTCGAGATCATGCACGCACTGTATCGAGTGCTGATTGACCAATCCGTGCGCGAGAAGCTGAAAGCCCGCGGCGTGCTGCAGGCCCAACGCTTCTCGTGGGAGGACAGCGTCCGCCGCATGCTCGCCGTATACCACGACGTGTGTCAGTTGTGACTCTCGCTTCACAATCGTTTCCCAAAAATTAACCCTCCAGTGTCACCTTAGTGCCATTGCTCGGGCGCGCTTCGGAAGTAGACTGGGTTACCCGTTGGATGGAGCGAAACCGGCCCTCCTGGGTTTGCGCCACTCTCGTTGGCTACTCAATTTCAAGGAGTCGCTTATGAACGAGATCGCTCAAATGGTGTCGGAGAAGTTCAACGTATCACTTGAAATCGCGCAGCAGATCGTAAGCTTTGTCGTCGAGCAGGTGAAAGCCAGACTGCCGGAAGGCCTTTCGCCGCACCTGGAAGGCTTCATGGCTGGTAGCGGAACAGAAGAAAAATCCGAAGGCCTCCTCGATACGTTCAAGAACATGGCCTCCAGCCTGGTGGGTAAAGAGTAATGACTCTGCATTGACATGTAGGATTACAATGCACATAGCCAAGGTGAACCGCGATTACCTTGGTCTGTGGGCCCCTGCTGGATCGATTACTGACTGCCGTAGGAGGCTGAATGCCACAGTATCTGCTTGCTTTCTCAATCTTGGGCTTGATCAAGTTCGCTGTTTTCGGACTGATCATTGGTGCACTGGCGAAGCTTGTGATGCCAGGGAAAGACCCCGGCGGCATATGGATCACCATGTTGCTCGGTATAGCCGGCTCGCTGGTGGCGACCTGGTTCCTAACGCTTGTTGGTCACTATGAGGAAGGCCAGTCGGCCGGGTGGATCGCTTCCTTTGTGGGAGCGCTAGTGCTGCTTGCCATCTACCACTTCTTCCGAAGGAAGACGGCGTAAGCTGCGAAGGACTTTGTAGCTGCTGGGCCTGTAAGCCGAATTCTGTCTGCCGCTCTTTCTCGTCACGGTTCCCACAATTACCAACAGAAGGTAATTGTGGGCTACGCATGAAGACCAAAAGCGGCAGGGCGATCATTCCTCTAGGCCGCACATTACTGCGTGGCTCAAGCGACCTACCCGGGAGTTGTGGCGCGCCGAGCCGGCACGCCGTCCCGAAGGACGTCCTCCCCTATTTGGTCTTGCTCCATGTGGGGTTTGCCATGCCGCCGCCATTGCTGGCAGCGCGGTGCGCTCTTACCGCACCTTTTCACCCTTACCCGCCGAGGCGGGCGGTATGTTCTCTGTGGCACTTTCCGTTGACAGCCCTTGACGGCCGCCCCCCGGATGTTATCCGGCACACCGCTCTGTGGAGTTCGGACTTTCCTCTCCCAGCCTGCGCAGCCTGAACTAGTCAGCGTCCGCAGACCGGCAGCGATCACCCGGCCCAGCAGCTAACTACACCATTATAGATGTCCAACAAATCAACTCGCATTCACATTGTGCAGAAACTCGCGGGTTGGCGGAATTTCGGCAAGCTGTTGTCGACGACCGATTGCTCTCCGTTCAGATCAACAAAATCTGTTCGCAAGAGGACTGTAGTTTCCTTCCAGACAACAACCTAGCCTGCACCCCGGACAAGCAGCCTTCGAAACCGGGCAAATGGAGCTGTCGGCGGCAAAACCGTACCCGTCATAATCGTGGGCGAGGTCACTCACCTGCTCGGGTTATCCATGTATTGCGTTATCCTGGCTCAGGCACTAAGCTTTTTCCGAGCTGGGGTGAGGACGGCACAGGTTTTTACCGTTTCCTCTGTCTTGGGTTTTCGCCGAAGTTGAACGGTGTCAGGCGGACCACGTCTCTCACCTCAGACGCCTTCTTCGCCTTGAGCGCACGCTTGAGCCTCAGCCCCGCTGCAGCCTTATATCCATCTGGTAGAACTTGAACGTCTTCTCGTCTCCGGCGACCAGTCGATAACGGTCCAGGACATCATTGATAAAGGCAGGCTTCTGGGCTTCCGGCAACATGCGCGTCCACTCGACAAACGTTACCCAACCGAAGGCGAAGAAACCCGAGCGTGACTGGAAATCCCACGCTCGCGAGCCCATGTTCAGGCTTAGCACGGTGAAGCCCACGTTCTCCGCCAGCGCAGCGTATTCCTGCGGCGTTAAATGCAGATAAGGATCGTGGAACTCCCGGAAATACTGGCCCCAACTGGGCGATTGTCGGGTCTCTTCCAGCACGTCTTCCAGGCTTTTGCGCTCGCCTTTCGGAACCAGACGAAGCTGTGCCATTCCTCCGGACTTGATGGAAGAAAAAATCGAGATGAGCGCTTCCTCCTGCTCGGGGATCCAGTGCAGCGCGTTGAATGAGGTCACGTGATCAAATTCTTCACGGAAGGGCAATAGGCGCGCGTCAGCCACTTCGAATCGCATGTTCGAATGTGTGTCTGCCCAATGACTCGTGGCGAAGGCAATCATCTTAGCCGACGGGTCAATGCCGACTACCGAGCCGCACGGTACACGCGCTGCGATCTCGACCGTTATCTTTCCATCGCCGCAGCCGACATCGAGAACCCGTTCCGAGCCTTTGAGCTCCACCAGAGCTAGCGCCTCATCGGCCATAACCTTCTGCAGCGCTGAAATCCGCGCGTAATCCGCGGCATCCCACTCCGTCAAGACTTTACCTCCGTTGCGTTACTATACCGACAACTCGTCCTTCGGTTAATGTAAGCATTCATGGAAGTCTACTTAGTTGATGGCACCTACGAACTGTTCCGCCACTATTACGCCGTGCCGTCTGCGCGCGATGGGGACGGGCACGAAGTCGGCGCAGTGCGCGGCGTTTTGGCTTCACTGCTCGGCATGGTTCGAGAGGGCGCGACCCACATCGCAGTAGCCACCGACCACGTGATCGAGTCTTTTCGCAACGACCTGTGGCCGAACTACAAGACCAGCGCCGGAGTCGACCCCGACCTCCTCGCCCAGTTCCCGCTGTTGGAAGAGGTGCTGTTGGCTGCAGGGTTCCTCGTGTGGCCCATGATCGAGTTCGAGGCCGACGACGCATTAGCTGCCGGCGCCATCAGGGCGGTTTGTGATAAGCGCGTCGAGCGTGTCATGATTTGTACGCCTGACAAAGACCTTGCCCAATGCGTCAGCGGTACACGCATCGTGCAGCTCAGTCGTCGTACGCAAGTGACTTTGGATGAGCAGGGCGTCTTCACGAAATTTGGGGTCATGCCGCAATCGATTCCCGATTACCTCGCACTCGTCGGCGACTCGGCCGACGGATATCCGGGACTTCCCGGCTGGGGTGCGAAATCTTCCTCAGCTGTACTGGCCAAGTTTCTTCACCTTGAGGGGATTCCTTCTGACTGGCGCGACTGGAGCGTCAACGCCGCGAACGCCTCGAGTCTGGCGGCGACGCTCGCCGAACAGCGTGAGCGCGCCGTCCTGTTTCGCACCCTCGCTACGTTGCGAACGGACATAGCACTCTTCGATGACGTGGAGCAGTTACGCTACAAGGAACCACAGCCTGAGTTCAAAGCGCTGTCAGCGCGGCTGAACGCAGCACGCGTCCAGAAGAGTTCAACTGCTTCGGCAAAATCCAATCGGCCGTCGCGCGCGAAATCCACAAAAAAGAAAACGAGTTAGTTCGCTATGATATGGCTCGACGCAGGCGTCTCTCGTTGCGTCCGAGGTTCAATTGGGAAGCCAGAGCGCGACTGAGCGCGTTGCTACAAAGTCCACAGTCAGAGTTGCCGCCAAGGCCGGTCTGTTCTCCTTTGTGTTCGTGATGTACTCGTACACCACGGCCGGCCCGTTCGGGCTCGAAGATCAGGTCACGACCTCGGGGCCTGGCTTGACTCTGCTCTACCACCTGCTGGTCCCCTTCTTCTGGTGCATCCCGATCTCGCTAGTGGCTGCTGAGCTCACGACGGCCATGCCAGTCGAAGGCGGCTTTTATCGCTGGACCCGTGCCGCCTTCGGGGACTTCTGGGGATTTCTCGCGGGCTGGTGGAACTGGTGCGCTTCCTTTCTGCTAGGCGCATCGTCGGCGGTATTGTTTACCGATTATCTGAAGCAGTTCTTCTTTCCCCAGATCACGCGGCTGGAACACTACCTGATCTCGATCGCCATCGTCGCGCTGATCGCGTATGTCAACATTCGCGGAATTGGCATGGTTGGCCGAGTGGCCACCACGCTGGAAATCGCTATCCTGCTGCCGGTCGCTGCCATGTGCCTGATGAGCGTGCGCCTGTGGCATCACAATCCGTTCGTTCCGCTGACGCCACCCCACACCCCCATGTTCAAGGTGTTCGGAGTGGGCCTCGCGCTGGCAATCTGGCTGTACTCCGGATACGAACAGCTTTCCACAGTGGCCGAGGAGTTGGAAGATCCGCAGCGCACCTATCCACGTGCGGTGGCGTGGGTCATCCCGTTGTCGATTGCGACTTACTTTGTACCCACTGCGTGTGCTTTAGCGGCGCTGAACAACTGGCGCGACTGGGGCACATCATACTTCTCCGAGGCTGCGCGTCTCATCGGCGGACCCGCGCTGGGCCTGGCAATCACGATTGCGGCGGCCATCACCAGCATCGCTCTGCTGAACAGCACCGTGCTGACCACCACGCGCATGCCGTTCGCGATGGCCGAGGATGGATACTTGTCGCCGTTTCTGACGCGACGGCATCCCCTGTTCCAAACCCCGGCTGTCGCGATCTTAGTTTCCTCCGCGATCTATTGCGCGTTGGCATGGGTAGGTTTCACCCAACTGATCGCTGTCTACGCTTGGCTGCGTATTGCGACCTCGATCATGACCGTGCTTTCAGCGTGGCGCCTGCGGCAGACGGAACCGGAAATGCCTCGCGCATTTCGCGTTCCATGGGGCAAGGCCGGCATGGCGTATTCGGTCCTCGCTCCGGTGCTGATGAGTGCCGTGGCACTTCTCGCCAGTGATCGCTTCGGGCTGATCTGGGGGCCGGTGGTGCTGCTGATCGGGATCTTGGCGTACCGGCTCTTCAAGCCAAAAATGCAAGCTAGCTGATCCAGTCGAGCGCTTTGTAATACGCTCCGGCGAGCGGGAGAAACCAAGGACGTCCGCTGTAGAGTCCGAAAGGGGCACCGGGGAAGGCAATACCTTCATAGGGGTTGTCATAGGCCTGGCCCAGAATCTGCTTCCCGACCTGTGCACCAAGATACGTCGCCATGGCAACGCCATGCCCCGCGTATCCCACAGCGTAGTACATATCGCCAAGACGACCCGCGTGCGGCATGGTGTCGAAACAAAAGTCGAGCGTGCCTCCCCAGACGTACTCCACAGAAGCGTCGCGCAACTGCGGATAGATGTGAATCATGTCCTGCCTCAGGATCTCAGCGCTTTTGCGGATGGTTGAGGCGGTCTCGGGGAAGAAAGCCGCTCTTCCGCCGAACAGCATTCTGTTGTCCGGCGTCAGTCGGTAATAGTGCAGATAGTGCTTCGAGTCGTAAATCATTCGGTTGCGCGGACTTAACTCGCGGGCCAGGGCATCCGGTAGCGGTTCGGTGGCGATGATGAAGGAGCCGATTGGGATGATCTTCCGGAGCAACTCTGGAGTTGCTCCGGAAGTGTATCCGCTGGTCGCAACCAGAACGTCTTTGGTAAGCAGAGTGCCGCGCGAGGTCGTTAATCGAAACATGCTGCTGCCGCTTTCGGTCGCTCGCTCGATCGATTGCACCCGCGCATTCTCATATATATTCGCGCCACGCCGGAGAGCCGAGGCGGCCAGTCCTGCAACGTAACGTGCCGGGTTCAGGCCAGCACTGAGGTCATCGACGATGCCGCCGAAGTAGATCTCTGAGCCGACCTCATTACGCAATTCGCTTCGGGGCACGATCCACAGGCGATGATTGAACTCGCGCGCGATCAGCTCGACTGAGCGGGCATAGGCATCGAAATGTGCCTGCTTGCAGGCGACTTCGAGGTGTCCGCAACGCGAGAATTCGCATTCGATCTTCTCTTCGGCTACGAGTCGCTCCACGAGATCAATCGACGCGAGCGATGCAGCATACATGCAGCGTGTCGTGTCCCAGCCATATCGCTGCGAGAGCACTTCAACGCTCAGCTTCAGTCCGGTGAGGACCATTCCGCCGTTGCGTGAACTGGCGCCCCAGCCAATGGTGTTGGCCTCGAAGACCGCCACGCGAACCCCGTTGGGTGCCAACTCCCTGGCCGCCGAGAGGCCGGTGAAACCGGCCCCAATGATTGCTACATCAACACGGGCTGGGAGTTTATCTCCGGTTCCGGACGGCATGGTGATCGTGTCGAGCCAGTAATTGCGTTCTCGAACTTTCATGGTCTGGGTTTCAAACAACTTGCCATATTATGCCACAAGGCGTTACGCTATTCGACGTAATAATGCCATGAACAACCCTTTTGTCTTCGGCGAAATTGTTGACGACGAAAACTTCGTTAACCGAACTACCGAGCTGCGTCAACTCGTGCGTGACCTCGCCGACGGCCAAAAGGTCTTCCTGCTTTCCCCGCGGCGCTTTGGCAAGAGCTCGCTGGTCAGCATGGCCCTCCTGAAGCTGAAGAAACGCCACCTCCGCACGGTGAGTCTGACCGTCAGCAGTTACTCCAGCTACGCGCAATTTTTGGAGAAATTTGCCGAGAAAGTGCTGCGCGCTGCCGGCCCCTGGGAACGCGTGAAAGACTGGGTTACGCGCTTTGGGCGCCAGGTCAAGCCTGATATCAACTACAACATGACAAGCGGCGAGGTGACGCTCTCGCTCTCCAAAGGGGCCTCGTTCGACCCTGAGCCCATTGCTCCGGAGGTTTTTGCCCTTCCTGGCGAGCTGACCCGAAACGCCGAATTCCGCATGGCGATATGCCTCGACGAATTCCAGCAGATCTCGCAGTTTAACGGCCGATCGGTGGAAAACGTGATCCGAAACCAGGTCCAGCAGCAACGGCAGGTCGGCTACGTCTTCGCCGGCTCCCAGCCGTCGTTGATGCAGGAAATGCTTTCCGCCGCCGGTCCCTTTCACAAGGCCGGTCCGCAGATGTTCCTCGACAAGATCGACGCTGCCGACTGGGAGGAGTTCATAACCGCCCAGTTTCGCAAACGAGGCCGCACTATCGCCCAGCCAGCGCTGGAACGCCTGTTTAAGGGTGCCGACCTCATCCCGTATGATGTGCAGCGCATTGCCCATGAGCTTTGGGACTATGCCGAGCTGCAAGACAAACAGAAGCTGGATATTTCCGATGTCGAAGCAGTGATCAATGCGCTGGTTAGCGGCCAGTCTACGTATTACGAACTGCTGTGGGAACAGCTTGCGCCTCGCCAGCGCGCGGCGCTACAGGCGCTGGCTGTACGCGGCTCGGGAGAAATTTACTCACAGGCCCTCCGGGAAGAATTCCGCCTCGGTCCCGCCTCTACGGTGCAGAAGGCATTCCAGTCGCTCGATGCCAAGGACATCCTGGATCGCTACCGGGGCGATTATTTCTTTCTGGACCCCCTATTTCCTGTTTGGATCCAAAGGCGAGTGAGTTGATACTCTATTTGGCGTGATGCCGTTTAGCGTAACGCCCAATGGCGCTATGCTTGGTTGGGTTTTTACCCCAGCGCCAGGTTGCCTGCAGGGCCAATAATCCCCGCGCGCAGATGTGCCGAAGTGCCGCTTACGACCGCCACGGAGATCGCGAGCTTCTGGAACTCCGCCGACAGCATGGCGCTGTCGGGACTCACCACGGCGAAGCTATCCAGTGAGCATCCTTTGGGCGCATCGACTGACGGATGTATGGTGTCTGCGCCCCACTGGATGAAGAACGGGATGAGTCCGCCCCGGTCGTCTTCAAGGTTCAGCGTCTGCCAGTGCAGCATTTTCCCATCGGGACGTGCCCGTGAACCCGGCCAGGGACCCGCAAAAGCCACGCCAGTTTCCCGCAGTCGCTCAGCCACCGCCGAAATGTCGGAAGTATGCACCGCCCAATCGACCAGCCTGGGTGCGCTCAGCTGTTTCAACATCGTGGGCAACTCGGCACGTACCTTGGGCACCTCGGCCTGCGCCGGATCGGGCGCGATCACTTCCAAGTAATGCAGCTGCCCGAGCGACATCACCGCATTGCGAGTGCCGCGTCCCGGATGTACCCCGCCCATTGCCGGGCGGACACCAGTGTGCCTCTCGACGAAGGCGATTCCCTGGTCGAGGTCGCTACAACCCAGGAGCAGATGATCGAGCATCGATGGAACCTTCTTCACTGACCAAGCATGGCGCTGCAGCACGGCGATTGCGCCCGTCATTAACACCAAATCACGGCGCGTTATCATTGCATTCCTTGCAGTCTTTCACTTGAACTTCGAAGCCACTTCCTTGACGAGCGTGAGGACCTGCAGCGCATACCCAATCGTGAGGACGCTGGCCACCCTACGATTGAACGGAAAAACGCTGGTTTCGTAAATTTCGCTGGCGACGGAGTGCAAATCGCGTAGCGCCTTCATTGCTTGCGTATTTCTGTCGCTGAGTTTGTTCTTACCCAACTCGCTCTCGGTTTCGCCTAACACGGTGTTCAGCAACTGCTCAATAGGGGAGAGATGGGCGATCTGCGCGCGACGAATCTCATGGGTCACATGAAGTAGAGGCTGTATCACAATCCACGGGATGAAAGTAACAACCCCGATTGCTCCGAGCCAGATCCCAGGAAAGTCTTCGATGCCAAGGTACCCATGCCGGAGTGTTATCCACGCCGCGGTTGCGCACAGGATGCTGAGCATGATCAGCAGCAGCAGGTAATTGCCCAAAGTAGCGAACCCGTTAGAGCCGTCAGGGTGAAATGGGCGCAAGTGAATGCCCTTAGCGATCAATTTGCTGATGGAATGCTGGGCCACTGCGAGTAGATACAGCGAGTGCATGCCAAAAAACATGGCGAGTGGAATGGTGATAGCCAACGCCAGCCCGGCTCGGCCATACGCCGGATTCCCCCACCACCGGGTATCGGCTTTGCCGTCGATATAAAGGGCAGCACCGCAGAGAACAGAGATTACAGCGAACGTAATGGGCCATCGGATTTTGTTCAGAGACTTTTCGCAACGAGTTCTTTCTCTGCTGATCTGATCCGGGCTTACTTTTAGAAGCTCTGGATTGGCAATACTCGAATACACATCGTCGAATCGGTTCAGGGCTTCGATGGCGATGGCTCCTCCGATCGAGATGACTACCGCCATCATGAGATGTGTGGAATCGCGCAGGTAGGGAATCGTTACTTCAGGCTGATGGCCAACGTACTGCGCCAACTTGGCAACCTGAGGCGGCAGAAACCTGCCCTGACCCGCATTGGCTGGGATAAGCACGCCTTCGAAAGCGCACATCGCCGTCGGGACCAGGTAATACAGCGCAAAAATGGCGACCCCCCAGATGGCTGACGGAATTTTGTAGCGCCTGCTGACGGCGCCGATCACGAACAGGTGGTTCAACAGAGAGTGCTGACCGAGCTTCGAGTTCAACTGGAGTTCCTTCCTCCCGAGGCTTCGCGACTAGGCTTGCCGTTAGATTGCGGCGAATTATAACGCAGGTCAGAATTCACCCGATGCTTGGGCAGTTTGGTCGCTTTTAGCGACTCTGCTACTCTCAAGAGCAATGCGCGATGGCTACACCGATGTGCCGCCGGGAAAGATTGCCGTAGTTGTGACATACCTGGAGATGCGCAGTGCAACACCCCTGGAGCCTCCCACAAAGTCGGAGTTCGAAGTACGGCGAGTCGTAAGTCCAGATCTCGGATGGTACCGGCGGCTCTACAGGAAAGTTGGCGAGCCCTGGCTGTGGTTCAGCCGATTGCGTATGTCTGAGGAGGAGCTGCGGGTGATTCTCCATGATTCCGCAGTAGATGTATTCGCGTTGTCGCAGGCTGGGGAGGACCAAGGCCTCCTTGAATTTGATCGCCGCAACAGGCCGGATATCGAGCTGACGTTCTTTGGGGTTTCCTCCGAGATGATAGGCAAAGGCGCAGGTCATGCCTTGCTGGCTTATGCCCTTCCCATCGAGTGGGAATATAAGCCGCAGCGGATTTGTGTCCATACCTGTACGTCGGACCACCCGTCGGCACTCGCGTTCTACCAGAAGTGTGGTTTCATTCCGTATAAGCGCGCGATTGAGATTGCCGATGACCCTCGCCTGACTGGGGATGTTCCCTGGGAAGCAGGGCCGCATGTGCCGATCCTGTAGTCGTCGTCAGTCGTCAGTCTTCAAATGTCAGAGTTCCGGTTGAGAGTCTTACGGGCGCACGTACACCGTTCCACCCTTCATCACGAAATTGACATTTTGCAGTTGCTGCACGTCGGACATCGGGTCGCCAGGAACAGCCACAATATCGGCGTACTTGCCGGGTTGGATGGAACCGATCATGTCTTGCATGCCGAGCAGCTCCGCCGCCGTCATATTGGCCGAGCGCAAAGCCTGCGCCGGAGTCATCCCGTACTTCACCATGATGGGAAACTCTTTGGCGGGATTGAGCTTCCAATCGAAGCCACCTGCATCGGTGCCGAAAGCTATCTTCACGCCGGTTTTCATAGCACGGCGAAAGGTGTCCTCGTGGATTTTGATCATGTCGAGCCAGACCTTCGCGCCTGCGGCAGCCCGGCCCTGCGCCACGTACTCGCCAACATAGAGCGTCGGGACGTAGTAGGTTCCCTTGGCCACCATGGTTTTCAGGTCGGCATCAGTAATGTAATTGCCGTGCTCGATGGAGTCCACCCCGGCCTCCACCGAATTGTGCACCCCGTTCAGCGCCATGGCATGCGACGCGATCTTATGACGCTCACGGTGGGTCTCGTCGACGATGGCCTTCAGCTCATCGAGGGTGAATGTCGGAATGTCGTCGAGCACGCCGTCGGAACGAAGGTAATAGCCGCGATCGCTGTACACCTTGATCCAGTCCACGCCGTTGGAAATTTGCTCGCGGACGGCCTGGCGTCCGCCTTCCGCACCGTCCACTTCCTGTACGCCCTTAGGGACCTTCAGCTCCCAGGAGTAGCCGAGCAGCGGATACGAGCCAGTCACGTCCATGGCCCGGCCTGAGGTCTGCATGCGCGGCCCGGGAATCATCCCGTTGTTGATGGCCTTCCTGATGTCAACGTCTGCGTAGCCTGCACCTTCGGTTTCAAGGTCGCGGATGGTCGTGAAGCCGTACTCGAGCGCGCGCCTTGCCGCTACCGTGCCGAGGATAGTGCGATAAGGAGTGGACCACTTCAGCAGCTGCACGTCGTAGTCTTCGGCGGTGATATCGCCTTGCAGCAGAACGTGGGTATGCGTATCGATGAGGCCGGGCAGGCAAACCTCGCGGCTCAAGTCGATGACCGTCGCGCCGGTTTCGGGAGCCGCGCTACTGATGGCCTCGATCCTTTCGCCGGTGATGCGAACAGTGACGTTCTTTTGTGGGGTGTCGCTCTTGCCGTCATAGAGCGTGCCGCAACGCAGATAGGTGATGTTGGAAGGTGAGTTTTGAGCGGCTGTAGACGAAACCAGCAGCAGAAGAACCACCGCGATTCGCTTCATCTCGGCTCCTGAGGTTATCGATGGAAACAGCTTACGCGCAATTGCGCCAGCCCCTACGGTTGGCTCGGAATCGGCTGGCTCTTGCATCCCAGCTTGTCGACTGCTTCCGATACGTTCTTGTACTCCGGCGACGCCTTCACGTTCTGGTTCACGGTGAGATACGTCCGCATGAGCACAGGACAGGCTTCGGTTATCCCGAGCCGGGAGACGACTTCAACAGCAAATGAATTGGGAAACAGCGGGCCCAAACCGTAGAACTTCTCCAGCACTGCCCCGAGCGCGGGCTTGTTTTTGCGGAGGATCTCGTCGAGTTGTGTTTGCAATTCCGCTTCCTTCTCCGAAAGGTGCGCAGGCGGATTGGCAGCCGTTTCCTCCGCAGGGCGATCACCGCGCCACATCCGCTCTTCAAAGTACAGAATGTTACGTATGCACTCAACGCTGCAGCCGGTCTGATAAATGGCGTTTGCCAGGGCCTGGCGCATCGCCAGAGTCTCGGTCGGCAGGATCAGCTCCGAGAGTTGCGAAATGTGCACTGCATCTTTTCGATCCATCAGTGCCTGCAGCGCCGCCAGCCGGTTCTCCTGATTCTGCGACCCGGCCGCCACGATACCCAGCAGCTCTGCCGACCGCTGGCCGCGATAACTAGCCAGGTGTTTCACCGTGCCGATGTCTGCCTTCGTCCCCATGACGGATTGGGCCAGCGCAGAGATGCGGGCGTTGCGCCAGGTATTGAAGGCAGTAAGCGCGAGAAGGAGGAGAATGATAGCAACGCCGATACGTGCGGGTCTGAATCCCAGATCGTCGAGGAGTGACATGTGCTGTTCCTACGGTATCAGGGGGGCCAAGTTCCCCCACAGTGCTGTGGGATTCGCGCGCACGCAACAAGGCCCCCGGTGGTTCTGGCCGGTCGCACCGAGGGCCGATGAGGTGATATCGCTGAGCGAGAATCTAGCTACGCCTACCTTAATCGAAGCTGAATTTAGGTGCGCCAAAATCTGCCTAAGGTGTGCGGGTCCTCACCGCCGACTGGCCGACGTAGGGGGTAGTATTGCTGCATGGGCGCCAATCCCGCCGTGGAAGCTGCTATCGAACGCGAGAAGCTCTTCGAAGCCTTCGAAAACCTCATGCCGTTCCGTGTCCAGGACATCGTGCTTGTGTCCAGCCTGTATGACTCGTTTATCCTGCGCGAAGACGGCCGGCTGAACGAACTGCTTATTGGCGAGTCGTACGAGCTGAACCTGCAGCACGTTCCCCGCATCACCCACGTCAAGACGGCTGAAGAGGCGCTGGGGCTGGCGGGTTCGGATTCGCGATTCAATCTGATCGTCACCAACCTTGAGGTCGAAGATATGACTGCCACCGAGCTGGCAGCAGAGGTCCAACGGGCGGGTCTTGGTGTACCGGTGGTCGTCCTGGCCTACGACTACCGCGAGGTAAAGAACTTTGTGGCACGCATCCCACATAGTCCCATCGAGCGCATCTTTCTCTGGCAGGGCAATGCGCGCATTCTGACCTCCATCATCAAGTACATCGAAGACAAGATGAACGTTGAGCACGACACGGACGTGATGGACGTT
>Ga0209465_10000661_pt1 | contig 15806 bp, 8 predicted proteins | sample PanSoiPlot1MoBio_FD_188321 | JGI IMG/M metagenome (GOLD analysis project Ga0209465, IMG submission 188321) | Tropical forest soil microbial communities from Panama analyzed to predict greenhouse gas emissions - Panama Soil Plot 1 MoBio (SPAdes)... | ecosystem: Environmental > Terrestrial > Soil...
TGAACGCCCCCATCTCTTTCCAAAAGGATGGTGACTCTCTTTAGGAGCATCAGAGCGATGTGTTCTGAGACGCTCCAGGCACTCGGCGTTCTAAGGACCAGCACTCACGGATCATTATCAAGAGCCGTAGAGCAATTCGCCACTGAGAGCCCGGATACATTCACGCAGACTGCCCCTTCGCCCAACTTCAAACCTCTTGCAGTCCTGCGGGCGGACCATACATAATGCCGACTTCCGACCAACTGACTTGTCTCGGCAATCGGCACACTGCCAATGAAGCGAGCTGTGCTGCCAATGGACGCGATTTTCGGCGTCTCTAAACCAATAATTGGCTGCTAGTGCAGCTTCACGTACTCTGTCCTAGCTTGCCGATAGATCGGGATATCGGAATCGGCATCCTTCCAGAGCGTCAGAAAATCCGCAGAACCGTGCTGTTAGGGCTCCTCCCAGTCAAGGGCGTAGACATCCTGAGTCCCGGCGTCGCGGAGCAGCAAAGGCGAATCGTCGGGAGCGAGAGTCAATGCCGGCCCGTAACTTCCGACCGGAAGGAAATCCTTCAGGTCGACCACCTGTTCGACCTTATGGTCGCTGACTCGAATCCTGAGAATCGCGCCCTTCCCCCTAGCGTCTCTTACGTAAACGTATTGTCCATCCTTTGACCAATTCGGATAACCGAAGACCCCTTTGGCTAGCTCGCTCCACTTCTGGGTCTGAAACTCGTACAGCTCCAGCTCGTCGGATCCAATGCTCATGGCGAGAATGTATCGTCCGTCGGGTGACCATCGGGGTGAGTAAAACCGGCCCTCCGATCCCGGCAGAGTGGAGACTTCATGGCTGGCCAGGTTGAGGACGCGAATCGACGAAACCGCACTACCAGAACCGCCGCCGAAGACAATCTTGTTACCATCGGGCGACCATGTTGGATCCCACTGCGGGCCTGACACATCCGGAATGAGTTCCCGAGGATTACCACCCTCGAATGCAACCTCATAGATTTTGGCTGAATTCTTGTCGGTGAAGACGATGGTCTTGCCATCGGGAGACCAATTAAGAAGATGCGGACTCAAAGGTGGGTAGGTCAATTGCAAGCGCGCGGTTCCATCCGGTTTGCTTCGCCAAAGAGTACCTTCGGGATAGGAGACGTAGGCGACCCACTTGCCATCCTTCGAGCTGGTCAACAATTCTGCAGAGATACCGCCGAAGAAAGGCAAAAATTGGCCCGACTCCTCCTCGTAGCGCATAAGCGCCCCGCGCTGCACCTCACCGACGACGAACAGTTTCTTGCCGTCTTTGCCGGGAAGCGGCCAAGTTAACGACATAGGGCTTGAAGTCAACTGAATGGGCTTACGTTCGGCGCGAGGAAAGCCGCCCTCTCGCGGGAGTGCCCAGATCTGATTGCTGGACTGGAAGATGAGATATTTTCCGTCAGGCGTCCAGCGGGCACAACACGCGGGATTTGGACCGTTGGGGAGCAAGCGATGCAGGTCGGTACCATCTACCGAAACTTCCCACAGCGAGTAGGGACCAATATCTTTATTTTCCTGGGCGTCGAATTGCAAATGGCTCGCATCGGGCGACCACACAATATGTTGGATAAAGTTCTTGGTCGTGATCAGTTGGTGGGAGTCAGCTCCGTCCGCCTTGGCTAGGAACAAGTTCGGCCCGTCAGAATACGCGAGCATTTTCGCATCGGGGGACCATGCCCCGGATCTGCCCACAGTGTCCCCAAGTTTGCGCGGGGAACCACCCAGGATAGGCAGACTCCACAGCGGCGTCGCGATTGCGGATGTTTGGGCGTCCAAGACGAGCAGTTGCGACCCGTCCGGTGAAACTGCGAGTGCGTACATGGTAGGTGAGGAACCCGGAATGGGCGTGGGATCGCCACCAGAGATAGATACCTCGGCGATATTGCGATAAGCGTCGGGTGGCACACCCAGGTAAAGTCTTGCGCCGTCGGTTCCGATCAGCGACTTCAAACGACCGTCACGGGTAAGCTGGACGTAATTTGAGACCTTAGGCACTGGTGCGGGCCGAGTCCAAAAATAGGTGGAAACCGCAGCGCCCAACACAACCACCAGCGCTACTCCCGCTACTGCAGTTCGCACATGACTCGGCCTTTTCTCCAGCGCCCTATTTTCTCGACCAAGTGCGACCGAAGGTGCCGAATTCGCCGAAGAATCCGATAACGCTTGCAGAGCGAAGGCCAAGTCAGACGCCGACTGAAACCGCTGCTCCGGATTCTTCTCCAAACAACGATGCACCACTCTCTGTAACGACGCAGGCGCATCGGGAGCAGCCTGCGAAATAGAGGGAGGTTCCTCGTTGAGGACTGCGCTCATCGTGTCTGCCGGGGTCGGTCGCTGGAAGACGCGCTTGCCGGTCAGCATTTCGTGCAGCACCGCCCCCAAAGCGAAAATATCGGAGCGGCGGTCAGCGTCTTGTCCTCGCACTTGCTCTGGTGACATGTAGCCAACTGTTCCCAGTACCTGACCGGGATGGGTTCGTTGGTGCACGGTGACAGTAACGCCATCTCCTGTCACGCCTTCGATTTGCGTGAGCTTGGCTAGACCGAAGTCGAGGATTTTGACTCTGCCATCCTTGGTGAGGAACAGGTTTTCGGGTTTCAGATCGCGGTGCACGATGCCTCTGTCGTGCGCCGCCGCAAGGCCGTTGGCGATCTGCACTCCATAGTCAATCGCCTTACGTAGAGGAAACGGGCCGCGCTGCAGCGCTTCTCGTAGCGTTTCGCCGTTCAGTAGTTCTTCCACCAGATACGAAGCGCCGTCTTGCGTCGCCATCTGATAAATCGCAAGAATGTTGGGGTGATTGAGCGCCGCGGTCGCGCGAGCTTCCTGTTCGAAGCGGCGTAAACGATCTCGATCAGATGTGAGGGAGTCAGGCAGAACCTTAATCGCAACTTCGCGGTCCAATCGCGAATCGTGCGCGCGATAGACTTCGCCCATCCCGCCGACGCCTAGCGGGGAAACAATTTCATAGGGGCCCAGTTTAGTACCGGAGACAAGCGGCATCTGTGCGCGCATTATAGCCTATGCACCAAATTGCACGAGCGTCTTAATAGATCTCGGCCAACCCGTTTTTGGGAGAGACTCAGTTCGTAGATTGTAGGTTCGCAGCAAAGTTGCCCGGAATCGGCGTACGACGCTGGATTTCGCAGGCGCTCGATCTTGGGTTTGCTGGAAAAAACATCAGTGAGAATGTAAACGTAATATCATTTCCCGGGATCAAACAAAATCTGACACCAAGAAAAGGACCTCACGGAACATGTGCGGGATCGTCGCAATATTTTCGCGCCGGGATGCGATCTCTCCGGCGGTGGTTGAGCGCGCAACGAAGAGCCTGTATCATCGCGGGCCCGACGGCCAGCGGCAATGGATTTCTCCGGACGGAAAGATTGGCCTGGGCCACGCCCGGCTCAGCATCATTGACCTTTCCACCGGCGACCAGCCCATTGCCAGCGAAGACGAGCGCACCCGAATAATCGTAAACGGCGAATTCTACGGTTATGAAGCAATTCAGCAGGAGTTACAAGAGCGTGGACATCGGCTGCGGACGAAATCCGACAGCGAGATTGCTCTGCATTTGTATGAGGACTTCGGGCTTCAATGTTTGCATTATCTGCGAGGCGAGTTTGCCATCGTCCTCTGGGACGAAACACGGCGGCGTTTGATTGCCGTCCGCGACCGCTTTGGCATCAAGCCGCTGTTCTACGCGTGGCACAAAGACGCATTGTATTTGGCGTCAGAGGTCAAGGCTTTGTTCGCCGCGGGAGTCCCGGCACGCTGGGACGAGGAATCTGTGTTTCACGCGGTGTCTTTCGGCAAACACCAAACGCGGACGCTGTATGACGGAGTCTTTGAAGTGCCACCGGGACATTTTCTGTTGGCAACCGAAAAACATGTGCAGGTGACGCAGTACTGGGATTTCTACTACCCGGCAGCAGATGGGGCAGCGACGAGTCGGCCAGACGCCGAATACGCTGCGGAGTTCCGGCATGAGCTGGAAGAGGCGGTCCGAATTCGTCTGCGGGCGGATGTGCCGGTAGGTGTCTACCTGAGCGGTGGGCTCGACTCCTGCTCAGTGCTGGGCCTGGCGGCAAGGCATCATCCAGAGCCGATTCGTGCCTTCACGCTGACGTTTGAGCACGTGAAGTACGACGAAGGGCTGGTAGCGAAGGAAATGGCCGGGCTGGCGGGGGCGGAGTTCTTTCCGATTCCGATCGGACAAAGGGATCTAGCGGACAACTTCGCGGACGCGATCGCGCAGTCGGAAACGGTTTGCGTGAACGCCCACGGAGTCGCGAAGTACCTGCTCAGCCGGGCGGTGCGCGATGCTGGCTACAAAGTCGTGATCACGGGTGAAGGTTCTGACGAAATTTTGGGTGGGTATGCGCACTTTCGCCGGGACATGCTGCTCTACAACCGCGAGGGACAGGATCCGCAAGCAATTCAGGAGTTGTTGGAGTGGCTTGAGAAGGAGAACGAGGTCTCGCGGGGATTGTTGCTGCCTGACGGCGAGAGTGGCCCGCTCGATGGCGTAAAACGGATTCTTGGCTATGTGCCTTCGTGGATCGAGACTTTTTCCACGCGGGCGGTCAAACTTCGGCCGCTACTCGCGAATGAATTCCAGGCGCAATATGGAGCGCGGGAAGGCACCTACGCGATCCTCGATGACGTCGACATCCGTGGACAACTGAAGGGACGCGATGCGCTCCACCAATCGCTGTATCTGTGGTCCAAGACGGTGATGGCCAGCTACATCTTGACGATGCTAGGCGACCGGATGGAGATGGCCCACTCGATCGAAGGGCGTGTGCCGTTTCTCGACCACAAGCTGGTGGAGTTGATCGTGCGGCAGCCGGTGAACCAGAAGATTCACGGCATGACGGAGAAGTACGTTCTGCGCGAAGCGGTGAAGGACGTGATCACCGATCAGGTCTATCGAAGACAGAAACACCCGTTCCTGAGTCCACCGGCAACACTGAACCCCGATGACATATTTCACGACTACGTGCAGGAGATTCTGCGCGGAAAGACGTTCGCGTCCTTGCCGTTCTTCAGCCAGAAACGAGTGGTCGAGTTGCTGGATCGGATGCCGTCAATGGACGTGGGCGCTCGCACGGCGAACGACCAGATACTGATGATCCTGGTGAGCATGTGTGTGCTGCACGAGAAGTTTGGCTTGGGAGCGTAAGAATTGAACGTGCAGAAAAAATAGGGGCGACTGACAAGACCGTTTATCCGGGGAAAAAGAAGCAATCGGCTACCTGAAGAAGAGGCTCAGCGTGCGTGACAGAGATCGAATAGCCGCGCCCTCCAGCTCGTGAGTAGTGAGAGGAATTCCCGGTTCTCCGACGTTACTCGGTGCCAGACCGCTTGCGCTTCGCCATTGCCCCGACGCCGATCGAAGCAGGCGATGCGGCGCGCGAGCGCGTCGACGAAGGCGTCCAGCTCCGTGTCCGGAAGTGCCCGATTGAATCTGATGCCCGAAACACCGCTCGTCGTCGCACATGGCGAATTTGCGGAAGCGGGCTTTCCGCGAACGTCAATTCTTCTGGAGTCACGCAGGGTTGCGCCTCCTCCAGCAAGGTTTTCGTGCAGGAAGGGACGTCGATCGTATTTTCGGCAAGTCCAGCGGAAGTGAGTCAGGGCCACTTTACGGTCAGCGCGTAGATCTCCTGCGTTCCGATGTCGCGCGTGAACACGGGTGATCCATCTGGAGCGACACTGATTTGGGTATTTCCGTCGGGTCCTGTCGCCTGCCGCAAATCCTTCAGGCTGGTGATTCTCTCCACGTTGCGATCAGCCACCCTGACACGCGAAATCTGTGGGTCTTTGCCTCCAGTCGAGAAGTACAGGTATTTGTAATCCGGGGAATGGATCCAGTTGACGAAAATGGTCGGCGTCGTTCCCGGCACTAGTTCGGACCACTTTTGTGTCTTCATATCAAATAGCATTGGCTTGGAAGTGACCAACTGACGTGCAACGAGCATATCTTGGGCAATCCACTGCCCGCCAACCAAGCCTCGCGAATCAGGGACCACGGAACGCGCTCCCGTTCGCAGGTCGAGTATTTGCAACTGTAGGTGCGCGGCGTCGTGAATATCGGTGAAAACCAGAAGATTTCCGTCAGGGGACCAATTTGCGGCAAGCGAGTCTTTGGCGATAACTTTTTGCGGTACGCCTCGGTCCATGCTAATTACATAGGTCTCGGAATCAGAATTCCCATATACAACCCGCTTGCCATCCGGAGATATGAAAGGGTATAGCACGCGCAGGGGAGGATAGGTGAGCTGCAAACGATCCGTGCCGTCGCTGCGGCTGCGCCATAGGGTATGGTCGGGGTAAGAAGTGTACGCAACCCATTTCCCGTCGCTTGAAAATGTGGGGCCGAAAGCCGAGATACCAGAAAGAAAAGGTTGGAATTGTTTCGAATTCAGATTGTAGCGGAGCAATTCACCTCGTTGTTTTGTGCCAATCGCAAAAATACGTTTCCCGTCCCGGCTCACCACCGGACCCTCATAGGAGAGCGGCCCATTGGTGAGGCGAATCGGATCCCGAGAGCTTTGAAAGACACCAGTACTCATGGCGAGCGTCCAGAGATCTTGCCGCCCTCGATTGCTCTTTGTGAAGACGAGATAGCTGCCGTCGGGCGACCAGCGGGCACAGCAGACCTGTCCATCCACAATTGAGTGAGGGCCGGAGCCATCCGCTTTAGCTACATAAATCGAGTCCGGTTGGCCAGATTCGGAATAAAGCGTGAACACAATCCGCTGTCCATCTGGAGAAAAGCTTGGCGATCGAATGACACCGTCAAGCTTGGTAAGCAACTTGCGATTTGAGCCGTCCGGTTGCACAAGGTAAACGCCGCCCCCTTGCGCGAGGAGGATGCGGCCGTACGGCGCAAAGCTTCCATCCTGCCCCTCCAACCCAGCAAGTTGGCGCGGCTCTCCAGCCGGGAGCGGGATCTCCCACAAAGGACTCTGGTCCTGATACAGCATCCCAGACGCCGTAAGCAGAGTCGAACCTTCAGCAGACAGTCCCAAAATTCGTTGATCCGTACCTCTGCTCGAGGCAGATCCCGTGGGGCCGCCGGTTGCTTCGACTTGCGCTATCTTGAGGTTTCCCGCGGTGCCTTCGTTAAAGTAAACTCGCCACTCGTCGTCGGCCAAATAGCCCCAGCTGGGCTTCGGCTCACCGTCGTCGGTGAGTTGAGTGACAGCCTCCACGACTGGAACTGCAGGTCGTCGAGCCCACCAGAAGACAAGGGCGGTAGCCAATGCAACCACCCCTAGGGCGAGAAATACCCACCTCGCGACCAACGCCGACTGCGACTGGCTGGTAGGTTCGGCGGCGAGCCCTTGCTGAGCCGACGGCGCTGAAGCGGCTTGTGATCCTGTCACAGCCGGTATGGTTTCTGCGACTTCGCTGAGGGCGCCGGTACGGCCAAACTGCTGCGAACCTGAAACTTCCCCTAGCTTTTGCAAGTCGGCACGGATTTCCAAGGCGTGCTGATAACGAAGCTCGCAGTCTTTTTGAAGGCACTTCTCGATTACATGCTGCAGTCCGGCGGGCACGCTGGGATTGAGTTGCGTCGTCGGCACGGGAACATCTTGCATGATTGACAGAAACAGAATGCCGGTCGTATCGCCGCGGAACGGCATCTGGCCAGTCGCCATCTCGTAGAGGGTTACGCCGAACGAGAACAGATCGCTGCGCGTGTCGAGAGGTTTCCCCAGAGCCTGCTCGGGCGACATGTACGGCAGAGTGCCCAACGTCCCTCCGGCAGTGGTCTGCATGCTCAAGTCGCCGACCGTCTCTTCTTCCCCGGTTCTAACCTCGCTGGCTGGCGTGATCTTGGCGAGTCCGAAGTCCAGAATTTTGGCCCGTCCGCTGGTGGTGACGAAGATGTTAGCCGGCTTGATATCACGATGGATGATGCCCTGTGCGTGGGCCGCGTCGAGTCCATCCAGCACTTGGCCGGCGATATCGAGCAATCGGTCCAATTCCAGCGGATCGCCTAAAACCAGTTGCTTCAGCGTCACGCCGTCAAGGAATTCCATGGCGATGAAGACTCGGCCCTCGGCATCACCAATATCGTAGATCGTGCAGATATTGGGGTGGTTCAGGGCCGAGGCAGCACGCGCCTCGCGCTGGAAGCGCTCACGCAGGTGCCGATCGTCCGCATAATCTTCGGGCAGGAATTTCAGGGCAACGAAACGACCAAGGCGAGTGTCCTGAGCCTTGTAAACGACACCCATACCTCCCGCCCCCAGCTTTTCCAGGACTCGGTAGTGCGAGATGGTAGTGCCAAACATCGCTGTACGAGGTTGAGATTATTCTAGAACAGCATTCAGACGGAAATTGGGCTACCGCTGCACGGAGTGCCACTCATCAAAACCCTGGGCATTAATGCAGCCGGGACTGCTCAGCTTTGGCTTGATGAAGGATCGGGATGTCGGGATCGGCATCCTTCCAGAGGTCGAAAAAGTCTTCATAAGCGGCGCGTGTCTTGGTAGTGTCACCTTCCAACGCGTAGGCGCGTGCGAGGCCGAGATGTGCGAGCGGAGCAATAGGTTGGTTTTGAACAACGCCACGCCACTTGAGGATCTTTTCAAACTCGACAGCTGCTTCGTTGCCACGCCGAGCTGCCAGGTATGCCTGTCCACGAACATAGATGGGATACAGTGAGGGCGTAAAGGCGGCGGTGTTACCGGGCGAGCCTAATTCATATGGCGCGGCAGCCTCGAGGGCGTCGATAGCCTTGGCCGGATCATTGCGCTTGAGTGCGACCTCAGCTTGAATCGTCGGCAGATAGATGAACCGCACAATTGTGTCTTCTGGGAACTGTTTTCGTAGCTGGTCGGCCAGCAATTCGGCCTTACTGTTTCCTGCTGCCGCAAGCGCCAGGGCTGCTCCGTACTGCACATCTCGTCCGGATGAGAGTGCCAGGGCGGCCGTCGCGTGTTGCTCGGCCTCTTTGACATTGCCGAAAACGGCTTCGCGAAAGGCCATATCGCTTTCGTAGCCGGCCGCGGCTTCTTTCTCGCTTCCGCGTTTCGCGGACTCGATCGCGCGAAGTGAGATCTCGCGTGCATTGTCCAGATGGCCGGCATAGGCTGCCGTGTCAGCCTCGAGGCGAAGCATAGCGTTCTCCACGCCCGGCTTTCCCGCTGACCAGGCAAGTTGCTGCGCCATTCCGGCGGTGTCGTTCTGCAAGAATGCCAGCCGATAGAGGTTGAGCCGCAGGGCAGGCGAGTCAAGCTTTTTGGACTGCGCCTCGGCGGCAGTGGCGACGGCGGCTTCCAAGCGATTCAAAAAAAGATACGAACCAACGAGATTGGCATAGGTGAGGCCGCTCGAAGGCTCGATCTTTAGCGCCTTGCGGTACTCGTCGACAGACTTGCTGAATTGCCCAAGGCTGTCATGGATGACACCGAGATTGTTGGCCGGAATGTAATTGCGAGGATAGGTTTGCGCCCAGAGATCGTAGGCTTGGCGAGCCTTCTCCAGATCGCGAGTGACAAAGTGCTGGTAGCGAGATTCGATTCCGAAGCGCTCGGCTTCGCTGACGCGCTCACGAAGCTGATAGCTTCTGGTCGTATTTTGCGCCGCCAGGCTGGTTTCGCCGAGGTTGTAGTAGCACGCTCCCAGTGCCGCGTAGGCCATCGCAAAGTTGGGATCGAGAGCGATGGCCTGCTGGTAAAAGGACACAGCACCGGCGTTGTCACCCTGACCGAGCTGAATTCTGCGCGCCAAGCTGTATTTCTGAAGCGCTTCGAGCGACGGAGTTGTTGCCTGCTCGACCGGCGTATCAAACTTCTGCACTGTGCTCAGAGACTCGCCCAGCTTGCTTCGCATGCTGGAAGCCGCGTCGTTGAGGGCGTCCAGAACGTGGTTCTTGTCGAGGGCATCAGCTCTCGCGCTGGCAAGCGATTCTCCCCCTTCGCAGCTCACCGCGTTGAGGACCAGGCTGTATTGCGAACCAATTTGGGTGATCGAGCCGTGTAAGACGGCGGCGCTGTTCGTCCGCTGGCAGACCTCTTGCGCGACTTCCGGCGTCAGGCGGGTGTCCGAAGGTTGGTTCATCTGGCGCAACGTCTGCCGAACGCGCTGCTCCGAGACGATGGCCAGAAATGGAGACTGCGCAAGTTGGGCTTCTAGGCCCTGTCGGAGAGCTCCATCGAAGACGGGATCGTTGGTGGAGTTGGTGAAGTCGGCCAGGACGATGGTGTCCTTGTTGGTCAGCGGTGCTGCGTGGTGCGAGCGAAGGTAGAGGCCACCCGCGATTGCAATGGCAATCACGCCGAGTATGATCAGCACCTCCAGTCTCCAGCCGCGGCGTTTGGTTTGAGGTTGCGGAGTGACTGCGGGTGCTTCGGCCGACGACGCGGACCTCTGTCCTCGGGACGGCAACGGCAGAGGCACGCCGGATGAGGCACTTCGGCGTGGCACAGCGTTGCCCACTGGTGCGGGCGCGATCCCACCTCCGTCGCGCCGCAGGCGCTTCAGGTCGCAGCTGATGTCCGATGCGTGCTGATAGCGCAGCTCGCGGTCCTTCTCCAGACACTTATTGATGATCCGCTGCAACTCAGGGGGCACCCTTGGGTTGAGTTGCGTCACGGGCGCCGGTGTTTCCTGCAGGATCGAAAGGAACAGGACGCCTGTCGTGTCGCCGCGAAACGGCTTCTGGCCAGTCGCCATTTCGTAGAGGGTCACGCCGAGCGAGAACAGATCGGTGCGAGTATCCAACGGCTTGCCCAGGGCTTGCTCGGGTGACATGTACGGCATCGTGCCCAAGGTAGCGCCCTGCGTGGTTAGTGTTTCCACATCGGCTACGGTCTCTTCCTCACCGGTTCGTACTTGACGCGTCGTTGCGATCTTGGCCAGCCCGAAGTCAAGAATCTTCGCACGGCCGCTACTGGTGACAAAGACGTTGGCTGGCTTGATGTCGCGATGAATAATGCCTTGCTGGTGGGCGGCACCAAGTCCATCTACGACTTGCAGGCCTATTCCCTCGAACTCGTCAAGACTCAGAGGACCTCGCTCAACCTTGGCTTTGAGGGTCTCGCCATTCAGGAACTCCATGGCCATAAAGAAACGCCCGTCCGCCTCGCCAATGTCGTAGATGGTGGAAATGTTGGGATGGTTCAGGGCCGACGCCGCGCGTGCCTCACGCTGGAAGCGGTCACGGAGTTGCGGGTCGTCGGCAAACTCGTCCGGCAGAAATTTCAGAGCCACAAAGCGGCCGAGGCGGACATCTTCGGCTTTGTACACGACACCCATGCCACCGGCACCCAGCTTTCCCAGGATCCGGTAGTGCGAAATGGTGGTGCCGATCATGATTGCGCAGTGGCAAAACGGTAAGTTTGCCTACACCTTGAGTGGCACAGCGATTCCATTCTCTACATATGCGAAGCGCTGACGCCATTTCCCAATGTAGTCGCATCTTCCACGCAACGAAACCCGAGGTGATTGGTGCCGGTGCTGACCTCACCCTTGCCGCGCGTTCCCACCACGTAGCGTGAGCAGTACTGATCGGTGCAAAGAAACGATCCGCAGCGGTGGGTCTTCTTCCGCTCCGTCGGCTCATCGGGGTCCCAGGGGTTGGTGGGCCCTTGTGGATTCCGCGCTACGCCGCCCGCCGACGCCAGCGTCTGGTAGTAGTCCGGACGGTACCAATCAGCAGTCCACTGCCAGGCATTTCCAGCCATGTCGTAGAGACCGTAGCCATTCGGTGAATAGCTCTTTACCGGAGCGATGCCGACATATCCGTCTTCGCCGGTGTCTTGGTTGGGGAACTGGCCCTGGTGCGTGTTGGCCATCCACTTGCCGTTCGGGCGGAAGTCATCGCCCCAGACGTAAGGTTTGCCAGCAAGACCACCGCGCGCGAAGAACTCCCATTGGGCTTCGGTGGGCAACCGCTTGCCTGCCCACCTCGCATACGCCTTCGCATCTTCGTATGCGATCTGTACGACAGGGTAATTGCCCTTGCCAACGATGCTGCTTTTCGGCCCGGTCGGATGCCGCCAGTTCGCGCCATGCACATAGCTCCACCATTGGAAGTGGTTGTCCAGCGAAACCGGATGATCGGGTGGAGAGAACACGACTGAGCCGGTGACCAAGTTTTCTGGAGGCGCGTTGGGGAAGTCTTCCTGACGAGGCTTGCGCTCTGCGACTGTCAGGTAGCCAGTTGCCTTCACGAACTTAGCGAATTCTACGTTAGTTACGTCTGTCTGATCCATGAAGAAGCCGTCCACGTAGACGCGATGAATGGGTCGAGAGTCCCTAGCGGCTTGCATGCCTACTTCGCCTTCGCTCGGCGAATCCGCCGCTCCCATCGAGAATTCGCCGCCCGGAATCCAAACCATTCCTGTGGGAGCGTGCCTCGGTGCAGGCGCGGTATTCGGCACCGTTGGGCCAAAGCCATTGGTGGCGGTCGCCGGCGAAGGCGCCGCCGCACCCGACGAACTGCTGGTCGTCGCTCCCTGGCTGGCACTCACTGTTTCAACCGGCTTCCGCGCACACGAAGCCCCACGATCAGAGCAAAGGCAACAACACCGACCAGGGCATCTCTGGCCGCTGAGCTAAGGCATCTCTTGCATGAGTGGATCTCCAGATTTTTGGTCATACAACGGAATCTAGTCGGCTAAGTGTTGCCGCTGCCTTCTCTTCCTACAAATAGTTCGCTCATTACGGCAAGATAACCAACTCGGGCTTACTGCCGCCGCCCATCCCGTAAGTGGCACCGGGATAGAAAGCTCCAGCGTCGTATTTGAAACAACCCGGCGTATTGGCCTTCACCGTGATCTGCCTGTTTGCGCCGCCGATAATCGGATCATCGGGATCGAAGGGATTGTCGGTACCGAACGAGACCATGAAACCAGTGTTCTTATTGGAGGTCATCCAGACAACAGTCGTGCCCTTCTTGATGCAGAAGAACTGATTGTTCTTGGCATTGGGAATGCCAGGTCTCACATTGGACGAGTTTCCAGCCTTTGTGATGTCGATAGTGCACGGAGCTGAAGCTGAACCGCAGGTATTGGCTGCCGTGCAAAGGCTGGCAGGGTCAGGCTCATCGCAAGCGTACTTGCTCTTTGCGAGGGCGGCCGTGGTGAGCAGCACGACGATACAGATGATTGCCAGAGCTGCGTTTTGTTTCTTTACGGGCATCATATTTCCACCTCACTTGAAGTGCGTGTGTCGCTCTGAATACTGATTTGCCTGCAAGCGGCCCTCGTACGCACGAGGGCCGGCTTTTCGAGAGTCAACCAGCCGTTGAACTAGTTTTCAGCTGTACCCTTCCAGTCGATGATGTTGCTGAGTCGCCAGGCATTCTGGTTCAGCTCGATCTGCAGTTCGCCGTCCTTATTGATGGTGAACTGGCAGGCCGGGTAGAGGACGCCAGCGCTCTTGCTCTTATCCTGATCGTTGAGATCGAGTTCGCCCGCCGTCAGGTCAAAGGACTGAGTCTGGGAGTCGGTGTAGGCCTCGCCGAAGCTGATCTTACGATTCGTGACGAAACGGATCTTGCGTCCCGTCGGTTGGGAAATCAGCCGGATAAAGCTAACGTCATATCCGAGTGTCCCGGGAATCTGGATGCGACCGACTGCCTTCATCTTTTGCAGAGCGTTTACCAGCCCCTGATTCTGTCCTTTTTGGAAGGCGTCCAAGAGGACCTGACGGTCTTCGGGTGTTGACCATTCGTAAATGATGAGCGTGACTCCTACGTTTCTGCCAAGCTGAGTGCTTGTTCCATACGCGGTCGCATCAATGGTTTCGTACTTTTCGCGCGCGGACACTGACAAGCACGCCGCAGCGATCACCAACAGAACGGCGAACTTTGATGTTTTCGATGTTGTGTTCATAAGTGTTTTTTCCTTTCCGAGGAGCATTCGCTACTTTGCTAAGTGCCAACGAACAGTTTGTACCGCTACAACGGGCTTTTTAATGTGCTGATACATCTTTACTTCTGCTTCCTGATTGGCGACGGCGCATTCCGTGACTGGCCCTGCACCGCTGTCTCATCCACGGTCACCGACTCCTCAGTCGTCAACGTCGCCCCCTGCGGCACGAAGTAAAAATGAGCCGTTTTGCCTTTCGCGCCACCCTTACGCGGTTCAAGACGCGTCGGATCGACCTTCGGTCCGAGTTCGTCGGTGGTCATGTAGTACTTGATGTTCACCGCGCGCTGCGAGCCGATGGTTTCCGCGTTGGCGACTTCCGTCTGGTCGTTGTAGCCCACAATCGCAACTTTGCCGTTCGGCATCTGCTGAATGCGCAGAGCCAGCTTGTCGAGTACATCCTTGCAGTCGTTATCCACACGCCACGGCTTCTTGGGATTTTTCTCGAACGTGCACTCGCCCCAATCCTCCACCTCGGCTACCTTCTGCACCGGTGGTACAGTGACCGCCGCAGTGCAACTGGTGCTCAGTTTGCGGTCGTCCGTTGCCGTACCTGTGACGGTGATGGTGTTGCCGGCGTCGGCATTCGTCGCAACCAATGTGCCCGACGTCCCGCCGCCGCTAAATTGACCACCTGTGCTCGACCAACTGTAGGTCAGGGGGCGATTGTCGGGGCTGGAAGCTGTCATGGTCACGGTCCCGCTCTGGTTGATGGCAAGAGCCGAAGGGCTGGCGGAGCAGTTCACCACCGGTGGATGCACCGGTCGAGGGTTGACCGTATAGTTCGCCGTGCAGCTTGCTGTATTGTTCTTCTTTTCCTTAGGATCGGTCAGCGTGGCCGAAGCGGTGTAACTGGTCGTCTTCCCCAGAATGCCCTTGGCAAAATCACCCGCCATGCCGGTGGTGTCAATCGTCGCTGTCTGGGTATTGGCACCCGAGAGCTTGCCGCCATTGCCGGTCCAGGCGTAGGTAATGGGATGCTTAGGATTGAAGTTGCTTCCCGTCGCCGTCACCTTGACCAGCTCGCCTTCCAGCACTTCGGTTGGCGAAGCTGCACAACTGGCACTCGGCGGAACCGGCGGCTTGCCACCGAAGTTGAAGTACAGGCCGGCTAGCGCGCCAGTCTGGGCAACATCGAAGATAAACTTGGTAGTGGTCACAGGACCGACTTGGTTATTGACGCGATAGTCCACATCCAGATAACGCCAGCCAAGCCCCACGCCTAGATGCTTCTTAAACTGGTAGGTCAACAGGCCAATGACCTGATAGTCCAAGTTCGCTCCACCAGCGCCCGCGTCGCCACTAATGGTGACCGCTGCCTTCTCGCCTAACGGCAGAATGAATCTCGCACCGCCGAGTCCGTCCACCCAGTTGGCCGACTTCGACACCGAGATACCGGAAGGATGGAACGTGAAGCTCTGCCCGAGATACCAATAGCGAATTCCGCCCAGTGCATCCACCTTCAAGTGCTCGCCATCGACGATTCGATAACCAATCTTAGGTGTTAACAGCGATTCCGTTATGTGAAGATCGACCGAAGTCTGCCCCAAATCAGTTATCGGAAGAGCCTTATTGTCCCCTAGCTTGACCCATAGGTAATCGAGCGGCATGACGAAGCGGCCCTTATCAGCCTCCACAGCAATCGGAATGACTCCTTTGAGGTAATGGAAAAGATCGCTAAATGGTTCGTGAATGCTGAGTTCGTGGTTGAGGGCACCGACTGTCCCGTGCGTGCCCGGGAACCAACCGTAAATCGCCACCGCGCCACGCCATCCAGGACCCTCGGGAACCATGCCACTGGCTTGCGGCTCTGGCGCGGCCGGCAGTGGCTCGGGATTCGCACTCGGCGCGGCTGCGTCCGTGGCAGAGAAATTGCTTTCCGTGG
>Ga0209465_10000664_pt1 | contig 15791 bp, 14 predicted proteins | sample PanSoiPlot1MoBio_FD_188321 | JGI IMG/M metagenome (GOLD analysis project Ga0209465, IMG submission 188321) | Tropical forest soil microbial communities from Panama analyzed to predict greenhouse gas emissions - Panama Soil Plot 1 MoBio (SPAdes)... | ecosystem: Environmental > Terrestrial > Soil...
GTCCCGGTCGACCGCGACCGGGAACTTGAACTTGAAGTCGTTGACCCAACCGCGGACCTTCTCGAGGTCGAGCGGCTCGGGGTTCTTGTGGTGGTACATCCCGATCACCTGGAGGCCGCGCCCGCCGAATTCCTCGCGGAGGGCGTTCAGTGCCGGCGCGCTGGCCGTGCAGTACGGGCAGTCCGTCGACATGAACCAGCGGACCAGGACCACCTTTCCGCGCAGCGACGCCCACGCAATCGGCGGCGAGCCGATCCACTCGGGCACGTCCCACCCGGGCGCCCGCGTGCCGATGATGTCCGAGCCGTCCGGCGCCGCGGCCACCGCGCCGTTGCCGTCAGGACGGTGACACCCCGCAAGAATCGCAAACGCAGCCACGGCCGGAAGGTACCGCATCCTGACGCCTCAAGTGCCCCAGCCCGGCGCTCTATTCCCGCCGCATTCACGGCGTGCAGGCGTTGAGCAAGACGGTCCCTCGGGCGTCGCCGGCGGCCACCGCCAGATCGGGACGGCCGTCGCCGTTCAGATCGGCGGCGACGAGCTGCCAGCACCGATTGCTGCCCTGGTCTGTGTAGGTTGAGGTCCAGGAGATCACGTCCGGGACGCCGAAGCCGCCGGCGCCGTTGCCCGGGAACACTGTCACGGTCCTCAGCGTGTCCGTGTTCGTCACGGCCTTGACTACCGAGCTCGCGACGATCACATCCATCTTGCCGTCGCCGTCGATGTCGGCCAGCGCGACCGACGCCGGACGGCTGCCGCCCGCGGGGACGACCGGCTGCCGCGTGAACGTGCCGTCGCCGCGATTCAGGTAGACGCTGAATGCGTCGTCGGTCTCGGCCGCGACGGCGACGTCGGGGTTTCCGTCGCCGTTCAGATCGCCGACCGCGAGCGCGTGGGCATGCGCGCCCGCCGGGTAGCTCACGCGCGGCGCGAAGGTACCGTCTCCGTTGTTGAGGAAGACGGCCAGGTTGCTGGCGGCCGCGTCGTTGGCCACCGCGAGATCCGCCTTGCCGTCGCCGTTCAGGTCCGCCATCGCCAGATCCCACGGCTGCGTGTCGGTCCCGTACGTCACCTGGGCATCGAACGTTCCGTCGCCCATGTTCTTGAGGACGCTGACGTTGCCGGAACCGTAGTTGGTGACGGCGGCGTCGGGCCAGCCGTCCCCATCGAGGTCGCCGATCGCCACGAATCGGCTGCCGCTCCCGAGCGGGTAGAACGCGCCGTGCGGGAACGACCAGTCGGTCACCGTCCCGCCGCGGTAGATCACCAGTTGCGAATTCGTGTTCAGCACGGCGACGTCCGTGATGCCATCGCGGTCGACATCGCCGAGCGCCACGGACCTCGGGTCGGCACCCGGGACGAACGCCGCCTGGTATGCGAACGAGCCGCTCCCCTGGTTGGCCAGGATGCTGACGCTTCCCGACACCGAGTTCGAGAGCACGAGATCGGGCTTGGCGTCGCCGACGATGTCGCCGACCGCGACGAACCGCGCGTCGGCTGCTTGCGTACCGAATTGCCGGACGGTGAACGTCGGGGCGCCCTTGCACGGAGGCGGTCCGGCCTGACCGCCCGCGCCCCCGCCCGTGCCGGCGACGCCGCCCGTGCCAGCCACCGAACCGCCGAGGCCACCCGTACCGGCTGCGCCGCCCCGGCCTCCCGTGCCTGACCCGCCGCTGGCGCCACCGACGCCGCCGCTCCCACCGGTCGCGCCCCCCGAGCCGCCTGTCGTTCCAGCGGCGCCCGCACCGCCCCGACTGCCGCTCGTTCCGGCGACGCCGCCGGTGCCGCTCGTTCCAGCGGCGCCGCCCGCGCCGCCCGATCCGCCACCGCCGGCGCCCGTCGTGCCCGAGCCTCCCGCCTTGCCCGCTGACCCCGTCACGGCGGCAGTGCCGGCTCCGCCGCCTGTTGCCCCACCGACGCCGGCCCCCGTCCCGGCGTCGCCGGGCGCCCCGCCGTCCGACTCATGGCTCGATCCCGAGCACGCGAAAACGCCGAACGACGCGGTCAGCGCCGCCGCGACAAGACCGCGATAGATCCCCGGCATCATTCCCCGCTCATTTTGAAAGCGACGAATGGCTGGGATCGCGGCTCAGGAATCGCGCGCCGCGGTCAGCTCTCGACGACCGGCTACTTGCCGCTCGGGGCAGCCAGCTTCTGCACAAGCACGTCGTCGACCAGGCCGTACTCCTTGGCCTCGATCGCGCTCATGAAGTAGTCGCGCTCGGTGTCGGACTTGATCCGCTCGATCGGCTGGCCCGTGTGCTTGACGAGCAGCTCGTTCAGCTTGTCGCGCGTCCGCAGGATCTCCTTGGCGTGAATGTCGATGTCGGTGGCCTGCCCCGAAAAACCGCCCAGTGGCTGGTGAATCAGGATGCGCGCGTGCGGCAGCGAGAAGCGCTTGCCCTTCGCGCCCGCCGCCAGCAGGAAGGCGCCCATCGACGCCGCCTGGCCCATGCAGAATGTCGCCACGTCCGGACGCACGTACTGCATGGTGTCGTAGATCGCCATCCCCGCCGTCACCATCCCGCCCGGCGAGTTGATGTAGAGCATGATGTCCTTGTCTGGATCCTCGCTCTCGAGGAACAGGAGCTGGGCGATGATGATGTTGGCGACCTGATCGTCGACGGCGGTGCCGAGGAAGATGATCCGGTCCTTGAGCAGGCGCGAGAAGATGTCCCAGCCGCGCTCGCCCCGGTGGGTCTGCTCGATGACCGTCGGGATGATGAAGTTGCGAATCGCGGGCGGTACGTCGTCGATCATTTGGATTCCTTTTTCGCTTTCGCGCTTTTGGCCTTCTCTTCGCGCTTCGCCTGTTCGGGTGTGACGATCAGCGACGGCGCGGCTTCTTCGGTGATCTTAGCCTGCGCGATCAGCATATCAAGCGCCTTCTGTTCGCGGATCTGGCCCTCGATCTGGTGGATGCGATGGTCCTTCTCCAGCTCCGCGCGCAGCTGCTTCGGGTTCTCGTTGCGGGCGGCCGCCAGCTCGGCGACGCGCTTCTGGATGTCGGCGTCGGTGGCGGACATCCCCTCGCGCTCGGCGATCGCCTGAATGAGGATCGATCCGCGCGCCTCCTCCTCCGCCTCGGTGCGCACCTCTTCGCGCATCTTCGCGTCGTCGATCCCCTCGACGTCGATGCCCATCATCGCCAGCTGCTGCTTCGCCCGGTTCACCAGCAGCTGCGCGTATCGATCGATCAGCGCGGGCGCGACCGGAAACTCGTTGCGCTTGATCAGCTCCTTGAGCAGCGCGCGCGTCATCTCCTGCTTGATGCGGCGTTCGTCGGCCTCGAGCAGCCGATCGCGCACCTTGCCCCGCAACCCCTCCAGCGTCTCCGCCTCACCGGTGTCCTTCGCCATCTCGTCGTCGAGTGCGGGCACCTTCTTTTCGCGCACCTCTTTGACGGTGACGTGCAGGTGCACCTCCTTGCCCGCCAGCTCCGCCGGCACGCCCTCGCCCGCCAGCGTGTAGTCGACCGGAACCGGCTCGGCGCCGATCGGCTTGCCGCGCAGGCGGCCCGCCAGCCCGGGCAGCGGGCCGTCCGTGTCGTTCTCGAGATCGATCGCCGCCTGGCGGCGCTTGATCTTGTGGTCCCCGACCCGGCCCGACATCTCGACCAGCACCAGGTCGGTGTCGCCGGTCTGGGTCCGCCCCTCGACCGGCTTGAACTCGGTCAGCCGCCGGCGGTACCCCTCCAGCGCCTCCGCGACCTGCTCGTCGGTGACCGCGGCCGGCCGGCGCGATAGCGGCACGCCACTGTAGTCCTTGGGCGTCACCTGCGAGCGCACCTCGACGCGCGCCGTGAACTTGAACGGCTCGCCCGTCTTGATCGCCAGGTCCTCGACGGTGGGCGGCGCGACCGGCTGCAGCTGGTTCTCGCGGATCGCCTGGCCGAGCGAGTGCTCGACCAGGTCCCGGGCCACCTCGTCCTCGACCTGACGCCGGTACATCTTCTCGAGCAGCGCCCGGGGCACCTTGCCCGGCCGGAAGCCGGGCAGCCGCACGCCGCGTCGAAGCTGGTCGTAGGCCTTGTCCAGCTTGGGTACCACGTCCGCCCAGGGCAGCTCGAATTCGACGCGTTTCTCGACGGGCGAGAGGTCCTCGATCGTGATCTGCATGGCCGGGGTGCCGCTTGTCTACCTTCGCCCGGACGCGGGCGCAAGCAATGCGGACAGAGCGGATAGCGGCTCTTTCCAAGTCTCGCTTGCACGTTGGGCCGTGTTTCGTCAGCATTAGCCCCCAACATGGGTCTGGCGGGGTTCACGCTTGCTGATCGGCTGGGGGCGAAGTCGTCCCCGTGCTCGGTGCCGGGGTGTACCCGCACGTGGCTGTCGATGGCGTCTGCCAAAGGCGCGAAGCTTGGCGGGCGAGGCGCGGCGCGCGCCGACGACCCGGCGTCGTCGATGTGCGATCCGTGCCGTGAGGCCTACGCCAAGACGACGGACGCGCAGCGCCCGTGCGATCGTCCTGGCTGCACTGGTACCTGGACCTGGACGGTGATGCAGCAGATGGAGGCGTTCGCCACCAAGCGTCCGCCGCCTGCCGGGCTGTGCGCCGACGACGAGGCGCGCCTCGAAGCTCTCGCCGACAAGCCGGTGCCGTGCGCGGTGCCGGGTTGCAAGCGGACGTCGGCCTTCACGCGGCGCGCGCAGCTGCTCGCCGGCGCGCCCGAGGTCGAGCCGCCGCTGCCGATCCAGCGCTGCGGGCAGTGCGAGGGCGTGTTCCGCAAGCTGAAGGACCGCCCGGTCCGCTGCGGCATCAACGGCTGCGACCACAAATGGCAGTGGAGCGCGCTCGAGCAGATCGAGGCGTACGCGAACGGCCTTCCCAACGATCCGCCGCGCCGCATGTGCGATCGCTGCAAGGCGGACTTCGGCGCCATCGCGGACCGCGAGGTCCGCTGCCGAACGTCCGGCTGCAAGAAGACGTGGACCTGGTCGCGCAGCGATCAGCTGGACGCCTGCCTGGCCGGCAAACCGACGCCCAAGGCGCCGCACCGGATGTGCGAGAGCTGCGCCGGCATCTACCGGACGCTGCAGGACATCGAGCGCCCCTGCCGGCGCGCCGGCTGCAAGGGAACATGGATCGACAAGCGCGGCGGCCAGCTGGCGCGGGCCGTGCGCGGCAAGACCGGCGATCCCTATCCGCAGTACTGCGAGGACTGCGCGAAGAACGTCGTCGAGCTCGAGGACCGGCAGATCGCGTGCAAGACCGACAACTGCACGGGCACCTGGACCTGGACGAAGGCAGCGCAGCTGGCGGCGGGCGTGCGCCCCGAGCTGAAGGAAGGCGAGGAGGCCGGGCCCGTCGCGTCGACAGTGGCCGACGTCGCGGCGGCGGCCGCCGTGGCCGCGGGCGTTCTGCCCGAAGCGGCGACCATCGCGCCCAAGAACAAGAAGGACAAGAAGAAGCGCAGGCGCGTGATCAAGCCGCCCGAGCGCAAGTGCCAGGACTGCGTCGAGTTCCTGAAAGACAAGAAGACGCTGGAGATCCCGTGCAAGCAGTGCGGGACGACGATCTCCTGGCCGCCGGAGAGCCAGCTGCAGACGCACCTCGGCGCCTGGGCAGAGCCGTCGATGTGCGGCGCGTGCAAGCGCGACGCGGTCGAGGCGGCGCGCGCCGCCCAGCGCGAGGCGCTGCGCCACGGCCACCCCGCGCCCGGGGAGACGCCGGCGCAGGAGGCAGCAGCGCCGGCCGTCGCGCCCGAAACGCCCGCAGACCCTCCGCCGGCTGACGACTCCGCGAACGCCTAGCGCGGAGAAACAGGCGACCGGCAACCGGCAACGGGCAACCGGCGATGACAGATCCGAAGTTGCCGGTTGCCCGTTGCCGGTTGCCTGTCGCCTGTTGCCTGTTTCTGATCGTCCGTCAGCCGGCCGCCAGCTTCCGCGCCAGCGGGTAATCCGCGGGCAGCAGCTCCAGCTCCGGCAGCTTCTTCTCGTCGACCCACGCCACCTCCGCGACCTCGATCGCGCGCGGCGTGCCCGCGACGATGCGACCGGCGTAGACCAGCATGTACAGATCGAAGTCGGCGTAGGCGTGGAAGACGACCTCGTGGATGCGATCGACCGCGATGTCGCAGCCGAGCTCCTCGCGCAGCTCGCGCACCAGCGCCGCCTCGGGGTGCTCGCCCGGTTCGACCTTGCCGCCCGGGAACTCCCACAGGTTCGGCATCGCCTGATCGGGGCGGCGCCGCGACATCAGGACGCGTCCCTGCTCGCGCACCAGCGCGGCGACGACCAGCTTGCGCGCCCGCATCGCGGTCAGATCACCGAAACCGCGGGGCCGGTGCGCCGGACTCGGGCGGCTTGGCGCGCTTGCCGCCGCCCGCGCCGATCTTGTCGACCATGCCCAGAAGCTCGTCGACCTTGAACGGCTTGCCGATGACGGCCGGCACCGACTCCTCGAGGAACCGGCGGGCGTCCCCCGAGAATGCGCCGCCCGTGACGAACACGAACCGCTCCGCGAGCCCGGGATGCCTCTTCACGACCGCCGCGTGCAGCTCCATGCCGGACATCTCGGGCATCTGCAGATCGCACATCACGACGTCGAAGCGCGCGTCGGTCTCCAGCACCTTGAGCGCCTCGTGCCCGCCCAGCGCCGTCACCAATTCGTGCGCGTCGCCGAGCATCCGGCGGTACGCCTTCAACAGAAGCGCCTCGTCGTCGACGGCCAGAATCCGGCGCCGCGAGAAGACGCGCGACGGCGTCGTCTCCGGCGGGGGCGTCCGCGCCGCCGGCGCCGCGCTGGTCGCCGGAATGCGCACCCGGAACGTCGCCCCCTCCCCCGGCCGGCTGTCGACGACGATCTCGCCCCCCAGGTTGCGCACGATCCCGAGCGAGATCGGCAGGCCGAGGCCCGTCCCCATCCCGCGCGGCTTGGTGGTGAAGAAGGACTCGAAGATCCGCGGCGCCGCCTCGGGCGCGATGCCGGGTCCGTTGTCCGACACCTCGACGACGACGTGATCGCCCTCATCGAAGCTGCGGACGCGGACCAGATTGCGTTTGACGTCCGCCTCCTCCAGCGCCTGGACCGCGTTCGAAATGAGGTTCAGGAACACCTGCCCGAGGCGCGGCGCGCTCGCCAGCACCAGCCGGGTGGCGCGCAGGTCCTGTTCGACGCGCGCCCGGTACTTGAGCTCGTTGCGCAGCATCGTCAGCGCCGACTCGACGGCGACATTGACGCTCATCGGAACATCGACGTCCTCGTCCGCGTGCGAGAACGACCCGAGGTCCTTGACGATCCGCTGGATGCGCGCCATCCCCTCCTTCGATTCCTGCAGGATCGCGCTCGCCTCGAACAGCACGTTCGACAGCCCCGCCCGCGCGGCGTCCGCCCCGGGCAGCTCGCGCAGCTTGTCCTCGATGAGGCGCATGTGTCCGGTCAGCGCCTCGATGTTCGCCAGCACGAACGCGGCCGGGTTGTTGATCTCGTGCGCGACGCCGGCCGCCAGCATCCCGATCGACGCCAGCTTCTCGGACTGCAGCCGGCCGATCTCGCGCTCGCGCTCGTCGGTCGCGTCGCGGATGTACAGGACCACCCCCCGCTCGGAGAGCGGGTAGGCGCGCGCCGCGAAGGCCCGCCCCTCCAGCGTCAGGCTTCGATCGGCGATCGCGCCCCGCCGGGCGGCCACGCTGGCGACGCCCTGCAGCTCCTCTTTCAGCGCGCTGTCGAACAGGCGCTCGCCGATGGCGTTCGCGACCTTCAGTTGGCCGTTCCGCGCCAGCAAGCAGACGCCGTCCTCGAAGACGTCGAAGGTCTCGCGCAGCAGATCCGCGCTGGACGACGGCCGCGAGGCCAGCGACGCCTCCAGCTGCGCGGGCGAAACCAGGACGAACTTGTGGCCGGCCTCGGCGGCGCGGACCAGCGCGGCGGCGATGGACTCGACCTGCTCCAGATCCTGCTCGCGGACGCCGAGCCCGCGGGCGGCCGCCCGGCGATCGCCGGCGTCGTTATCGACGAGGAGTATGCGCGCCATGCCGCTCCCCCTTGGACGAACCTGCGCCTGACGCCGGGCCCTGCGGCGCTCGCGACGCCATCAGGCGGGTCACCTTGGCCCGCAGCTCGCGCGGCGCGACCGGCTTGGGCAGGTAGTCGTCGACCCCGGCAGCCAGGATGCGCTCGCGATCGCCCGCCATCGCCTGGGCGGTCAGCGCCAGGATCGGAATCCCGGCACCGCCCGGCAGCGCGCGGATGGCGCCCGTCGCCTGGAGGCCGGACATCCCCGGCATCTGGACATCCATGATCACCAGCTCCGGCATCCGGTCGCGGCAGACGTCGATCGCCTCGCGTCCGCTGGACGCGGCCAGCACCTCGAACGAGAGCGGCGCAAGCATCTCCCGCAAGGTGAACAGATTGTCCTCGTTGTCTTCCACGATCAAGACCGTTGCGGGGGCTTGCGGTGGAGCCAGAGCATACGCCTCCGGGGCAATATCAGCGATGGCGCCCCCGGGCGGCTCTGACAATCCTGAAACGTTTTTCTTTTCCACAGGTTGGGCTTCGCGAGCTTCGGCCGCACGGGGCAGGGTCAGGGTGAACCGCGATCCGCTGCCGACCACGCTGGACGCGGAGACCTCGCCCCCCATCAGCCGGGCCAGCCGGCTGGCGATCGCCAGGCCCAGGCCGGCCCCGCCCTGACGCCGGGCCAAGGTCGGGTTCACCTGCACGAACTCGTCGAAGATGCGGCCGAGCTGGGCTTCCGGAATCCCGATGCCGGTGTCGGTCACGTGGACGGCGACCACCTCGGGCAGCGTCTCCGCCGTGACCCGGACGGCGCCGGTGTCGGTGAACTTGATCGCGTTGCCGATCAGGTTGGTCAGGATCTGGCGGAGCCGATCGACATCGCAGCGAGCCGGCGGCAAGTCGGGCGGCAGCTTGATGATGGTGTCGAGATCCTTGGTCATCGCCAGCGGCGACAGCGCCTCGACGATCGCCGCGATCTCCGGGCCGAGGTCGACGTCCTCGGTGTCGAGCTGCATCCGGCCCGATTCGATGCGCGAAAGATCCAGGATGTCGTCGATCAGGCGCAGCAGGGTCTGCCCGTTGCGCGTGATGATCTGCAGGTACTTGCGCTGATCCACGGTCAGCGGCCCGGGGACGCCGTCGCGCAGCAACTGCGACAGCGCGAGCACGGAGTTGAGCGGGGTGCGGATCTCGTGGCTCATGTTCGCGACGAAGTCGCTCTTCAGGCGGTCGGCGTTCGCCGCCGACCGCGACCAGGTCTCGGCCAGGCCGCTCAGGGGCACGACGACCCGGCGCGCCGCCAGCGCCGCGGCCGCGAGCGCAGCCAGCGCGCCCAGGACCGCGCACACGGCCATCCAGGGGGCGGCGCTCGACCGGAGGACGGCGGCCACCACCAGGCCCACCGCCGCCGGAACGACCGCCGCCGCCAGAAAGTAGAAACGCAGCCGGCGCGCGGTTTCGTTCGCGTCGGGGGGCGCCGCGCAGGTTGTATCGCCGACGGCGCCCGTGCTCGCTGCTCCCCGATTTCCCATGCCGGGCACCACCCTCGCGTCTTATCTTCGGCCTCGGCGATCGCAGGCGCAAGGGCGCCCGGACCACGTCGCGCGGCTGAGCTTTCCGCTAGTTGGGCGCGGCCAGGAACGGAAAGACGGTGTTGCTCTGGGCCTTGTCGTCGGCAGTCAGGCCGTCGGTCACGCCGGACCCGGCGCCAATCAGCGTCGAGTAGGTCGCGTCCACGACGTCCATGGTCGGCGTCCTTCCGCCGCAGTCGTTGAGCGCGTCCAGTTCGACCGCCAGATAGATGGTGCAGGCACCGTAGTTGGCGTTCAGGTAGATCTGGTCGTCGAGGAGCAGGTCGGCGAGCTGCTTGTATTGGGTCGGCGTCACCTGTGCGGCGGCCAAGAACTGGTTGCCGCAGTTCGAATCCATGGCGTCGAAGATCGCGAGGCTGATCTCGAAACCCGTCTCGAACGAGCTGGCTGTGGCCGGTATGGCGAGGCTGTACATGTCCTTCTTCATGCCGCGCGTGCTGCTGCTCGCATCGAAGGGATCCGTCAGCAACGTGTTGATCTGCGCCCGACCCATGCGATCGATCTGCGCGCCGAGCGTCGGCGGCGGCCCGACCGCGCCGCCGGTCCCCCCACTGCCGCCCGTGCCCGTCGCGGTCCCACCCGTGCCTCCTGCGGCTCCGCCCGTCGCCGTGCCGCCCGTCCCCGTCGCGCTCCCGCCTGTGCCAGCCGCCCCGCCGGACCCGCCCCGGCCGGATCCCCCCGTTCCCGCGGTGCCGCCGGTGTTGACGCAGGTGTCGCTCAGGCAGGTGAGCCCGACGTTGCAAGTCATGTTCGGATAGCAGCGCTGGCGCTCGCCGCCCATCGGGGTCGACCCGCCGCCGCACCCGATCGCGCCCAGCGCAATCCCGAACGGAACGATCAGCCACAGGTTTGTTTGCTTCGCCACGCGTTCAGCCCCTCTGGTGCGTGCTGGCCCAGACCCCGAGGATCTTGCCGCCCGTGGTCACCAGCGTGGTGTCGACCTGGATGACGATGCTGAGCACGTTCTGGCCCACGAAGTTGTTGGCGGCGGCGGCGGCGCCCTGCATGCTCGAGCGAAGCAGCTGGACGAGGGCGGCCGAAATCCCCGCGTTGATCGGCGGACAGTCAGGAGCGGACCCCGGCGCAATCCCGGAGGTGACAGTCGATGCGAAGTCCGCGAATCCGGTCTGGTTGAAGAACGATGGATCGTCGCGAAGGCCGGCGAACACGCGCGTCTTGCCGCTGGCGCTCACCAGGCCGGTCGACGTGGCGGCGTTGCCGGTGACCGTCTCGGTATCGCCGACCCAGCAAGTGATGGTCTGGGTCGCGTCGAAGCCGCAGATGATCTTCGTCTGCGTCCCCGTCGTCCCGAATGCGGTCGTGGAGTTCACGTGGAAGACGTAGAGGATCTGGCTGGAGAACGTTGCGGTGCCGGCGTTCGGATAGACGTTCATGACCAGGTTCACCTTGGTCTTGTCGGACGTCATCCAGGCGTAGACGTCGGTGAGCTCGGCCGCCGGGGTGGCCGTCACCGTCGGCCCGTCGTCGTGGCTGGCGGCGATGACGCGCCAGGCGATGCCCACGCCGAGCGCCAGCACGATCCCGCCGAGCGCGAACCGTGAACGTCTGCGGCGGCTCATTCGGCCGCACCATCTTACAGACGGCGGCCGCGTCTCACAAGACCGACGTCAGGTCGTTGTCGCCGCCGGCTCGGTCTCGCGCGGACGCTTGGCCAGCACCTCGGCCATCGCCTCGCGCAGCAGCGGATGGCGGAAGGCGTAGCCCGTCTCGAGCGTCCGCACCGGCATCACGCGCTGGCTGGCCAGCAGCACTTCGTCCACCAGCGATCCGAACCGGAGGCGGAGCGCGAACGCCGGCGCCTTCAGCACCGTCGGCCGCCCCAGCGCCTCCCCCAGCGCGCGCGCGAACTCCCCGTTCGTCACCGGCTCGGGCGCGACGGCGTTCAGCGGCCCCGTCACCGCCTCGTGCGACATCGCGTGCCGGAAGAGGCCGATCTCGTCCTCGAGGTGAATCCAGGGCAGCCACTGCCCGCCGCCGCCGATCGGGCCGCCCAGGCCCATCCGGAACGGCGGCAGCAGCTTGCGCAGGATTCCGGCGTCCTTGGACAGGACGACGCCGCTGCGCATGACGACCACGCGCAGCCCGATGTCCGCGGCGCGCATCGCCTCCGCTTCCCAGTCGCGCACCAGCTCGGCGACGAAGCCGGTGCCGGCCGAGGCGGACTCGGTCAGGATCTCGTCCCCGCGGTTGCCGTAATAGCCGACGCCCGACGCCGAGATCAGGAGGCGCGGGCGCTTGGGCAGATCGCGCATGGCGTCCACCAGCGCGCGCGTCGCGACGACACGGCTGTCGCGGAGCTGCTTCTTGCGCGCGTCGCTCCAGCGCTTGTCGGCCAGCGCCTCGCCGACCAGGTTGACGACGACGTCGACGCCGTCGAACGCCCCGGCCGGCGGCGAGCCGCGCGTCGCGTCCCAGGCGTGCAGCGTCGCCGACGGAAGCCGCTCGGCGCCGCGGGCCGTGTCGCGCACCAGCGCCGAGACCGGGATGCCGTCGCGCGCGCACGCAGCCGCCAGCGTGGTCCCGATCAGGCCGGTCGCGCCGGCGATGGCAACACCTCCCTGCATCAGGGAAGGATACCGTCAGGAAAGGATACCGTCGATCTTGGCGGCGAGGATGAAGTCGTTTTCAGAGAGGCCGCCCACCGCGTGCGTCCAGAGCGTGACGTCGACCCGGCTGTAGTGAACGCAGAAATCGGGGTGATGCGCCTCGTCCTCGGCCAGCGCGGCCATCTTGTCGACGAAGGCCATCGCCGCCAGGAAGTCCACGAACTCGAAGCGCTTGCGCAGGCGCGCCTGCCCCGCTTCGCTGGCGACGGCCCAGCCCGAGACCTGGCCCAGCAGCTTGCGTGTGGACACATCGTCGAGCGGGGGCGTGCCGCCCTCGCACGGAACACAACGTTTCTCTTTCAAGCTCATTCGCGCCTCCCCTTGAATGCATCTCGCGCTTTTGGCACGTTGTCCATAGGGACCGATGTCGTCGGCTTTGACACGGGGTATCTTGGTCACGGTTCGTAGCCAGTACATCCCCGAAAAATCGTCCGCCTCGGCGCGCCAGTTCGCGTTCGCCTACACCGTGAACATCGCCAACCGGGGCAGTGTCGAGACCCAGCTTTTGAGCCGGCACTGGATCATCACCGACTCCGAGGGCGACGTGCAGGAGGTGCGCGGCGAGGGCGTCGTCGGGGCGCAGCCCGTGCTGGGGCCGGGCGAGGAATTCGAATACACGAGCTGGTGCATGATCGCGACGCCCGCCGGCACGATGCGGGGCAGCTATCAGATGGTGACCAGCGAGGGCGACTCCTTCGACGCCGAGATCGCCCCCTTCCGTCTGACCCAGGCCAGCCTGCTCAACTGACCTCGACGACGCGGATCGCGTTGGTCGGCGTGCGCCAGCCGACCGGCGCGCCGAATGCCATCACGAACCGGTCGCCGCGCGCGACCAGCTTCTGCGCGATCAGTGTCTCGACCACCTTTTCGACGATCGCGTTCGCGTCCGGTATCTCGGGCAGGGCGAGGAGGCGCGGCACGACGCCCCAGTAGAGCGCCAGCGGACGCAGGTTTGCCTCGTCGTTGGCGAAGGCGACGATCGGCACGCCGGGGCGGGCCTTCGAGATCAACCGGGGGGACGTGCCGCTCTCCGTGAATGCGACAAGGACCGACGCCCCGACCTCGCGGGCGATGCTGCAGGCGGCGTGGGCGATCGCCTCGCGCGTCGACCGGCCCGGCTCCGACGGCGGGGGCGCGTAGAAGCGGCTCGCCTCGGCCTGCTCGATGATCCGCGCCATCATCGTGCACGCGTCCAGCGGATGCTTGCCGGTCGCGGTCTCGGCCGACAGCATCACGGCGTCGGCGCCCTCGAAGACCGCCGAGGCGACGTCGCTGGCCTCGGCGCGCGACGGCCGCGTCGATTCGACCATCGACTGCAGCATCTCGGTCGCGACGATCACCGGCGTCTGCTGCAGCCGGCAGGTGCCGATGATCTCCTTCTGCACGACCGGCACGACCTCGGGCGACATCTCGACGCCCAGATCGCCGCGCGCCACCATCACCGCGTCGGCGGCGGCGACCACCTCCCACAGGTTTTCGACCGCCTCGGGCGTCTCGATCTTCGCGACGATCGGCGTCGGGCGCCCCGCCCGCTTGCACGCGTCGCGCAGCGCGTTCACGTCGTCCGCGCGCTTGACGAACGACAGCGCGATGTAATCGACGCCGATCGCCAGGCCGTGTTCCAGGTCGCGCCGGTCCTGATCGGTGAGCGCCGGCAGGCGCACGCGCCGCGACGGCAGGTTGACGCCCATGCGATCGCGCAGCGCCCCGCCCTGCACGACCGCGCAGGCGACGCGATCGCCGGCGATGCGATCCACGCGCAGCGTGATACGGCCGTCGTCCAGGCGTACGCAGTCGCCCGGATGCAGGTCCGCGGCCAGCCCCGCGTACTCGACGGCGATCGTGTCCGCGGACCCGGCGGCGCCCTCGACGAGCATGACCGTCGCGCCGTCGGCGATCTCGGCGGGCGCGCCCTGCCCGGTCCGGATCTTCGGGCCCTGCAGGTCCTGCAGCACCGCGATCGGCTTGGCGCGCGCCCGCGCCGCCTCGCGCACGGTCGCCAGTCGGCGGGCGTGCTCTTCGTGCGTGCCGTGCGAGAAATTCAGGCGCGCGACGTCCATCCCGGCGTCGATCAGGCCGCCTATCGCCTTGACGTCATCCGTCGCGGGACCCAACGTACAAACGATCTTGGCGTGGCGCAGACCCATGTCCGGTGGCATCTTAGAGACTGAACTGGGGGTTTCCAATGACGGAGCTGATGACGCGAGAGCGCGGTGAGGCCAAGAAGAAGGGCGTGTACGCGGCAGCCGCCTGGGGCGGCACGGTCCTGCTCGGCGTCGCCGCCAGCCCGATCCTCTGGATCCCCGCCGCCGCCGGCGCCGGCTACCTGACCTGGAAGTGGTTCCTGTACCGCGCGAAGCACGGCATCCGGTTCTAGTCCCGGCGACCGTCCCGAGATACGCCGCCAACCTTCCGCTCGGTCACGCTCGCCGCGGCCAGCGTTGCAGGGAGCACGCGGCTCTTATTGCGTTATGCAGCGAGGAACCGGAACGGCCCTCACGCCAGCCGTCACGAACCCGCGGAAATTGTTCGACTCGGGTGCCTCCGCCTCTCGCCGCAATAAACGGTATGCTTGCAGCTCAATAGGAGTTCGACAGCAAACGCGATCATTCTTCGGCGGTCGCGAATGGGCAGGCGGGTGGTCCGATTGTAGGTGGTCGGGTCCGAGGGAATCGTCGCGTGCCGGTCTGTTGAACGGCGACGACGACTGAGGCGTTGAGGTGTCTCGCCGATGCGGGCCGCGCTGCCCGCTCCAACGCGTCCCGCTCGCTCGACGGCCGAGACCGAGGTTGCGGCTCAGACGTCGTAGGTCCGCTCTCGCTCGGGTGTGATCTAGGAACGGTGCCCAATCAAGATCGATCGCCACCGGTCATCAACGCGCGCCAGCGTCGGATCGCTCGCCGAGGCGACGACGGTTCTTGGAAGCAACCCAGGCAGGTCGCGTTCGCTGTCGAACCCGCCGTTGCAGCAGCCGAACGCCACTCGCGTCCGCTCGCACGTGAGCCGATGCCGCGACGCCGCGGGCTGCGCCCGCGGCTCCTCGCGGCCGTGATACGCTCGAAGGCGACCTCGGCGTTCGCTGCTGAACGGCAGGTCGTTCGACAGCAAACGCGATCGTCCATCGGCGGTCGCGAATAGGCAGGCGAGCGGTCCGATTGCAGGTGGTGGGGGGTCCGAGAAATCGATCGATCGCCGGTGTCTTGAATGCTGTGGCGGGCGAAGCGTCGCGGTGTCCTGCTGACGCGAGCGGCGCCCGTGCGCTCCATCGCTGCACGCTCGCTCGACGGTTGAGGACCCGGTCGCGGCGCAGAGATCGCAGGTCGGCTCTCGGCGGGCGTGATCTAGGAGCAGTGCCCAATCAAGATCGATCGCCTCCGGTCATCAGCGAGCGTCCGCGTCGGATCCGGTCGCCGCGGCGACGACGGACCTTGGAGGCAGACCAGGCAGGTCGCGTTCGCTGTCGAACCCGCCGTTGCAGCAGCCGAACGCCACACGCGTCCGTTCGAAGTCGGCTCGTGCCGCGACGCCGCGGGCTGCGCCCGCGGCTCCTCGCGGCCGTGGTACGCTCGAAGGCGACCCTGGCGTTCGCTGCTGAACGGCAGGTCGTTAG
>Ga0209465_10000666_pt1 | contig 15776 bp, 10 predicted proteins | sample PanSoiPlot1MoBio_FD_188321 | JGI IMG/M metagenome (GOLD analysis project Ga0209465, IMG submission 188321) | Tropical forest soil microbial communities from Panama analyzed to predict greenhouse gas emissions - Panama Soil Plot 1 MoBio (SPAdes)... | ecosystem: Environmental > Terrestrial > Soil...
GCGGGGGGGGGCGGCGGCGGCGGCGGCGCCGGAACGGCCGCAGGGCGGGGCGGCAGCGGCGGCGGCGCGGGAACAGCCGCGGGGCGGGGCGGCAGTGGCGGCGGCAGCGCGGGCGCGAGCGGCACGGGCGGCAGCACCGGCGCGGGCGGCACGGGCGGCACGACCGGCACGGGCGGCACCAGCGGGCTGCCGCAGCTGACCGTCGCCGGCAACAAGCTTCAGGATCCGACGGGCAAGACGATCATCCTGCGCGGCACGTCGCTGATCGACATCGGCGCGCTGTACGCCTACAACGGCAACAGCACCACCGGGATCACGAACCGGATGGACAAGGTCGCGACCGCCGGCGTCCAGGGACACGCGGTGCGCCTGCCCGTCTATCCGAAGATTTCATATAACGGCGGCTCGCCGTACTGCTCGCCGCTGCCGTATCCGGTCGGCACCGGCCCCGCGTCGTGCGCGGCGATGACGCCGATGAACGCGGCCGACTACGTCGCGAAGGTGCTGCGGCCCGCCGTCGACTACGCGCGCACCAAGAACCTCTACGCCATCATCGATTACCACCAGATCGACAACGCGGTCACCGGGACGTCCGCGGCCGACGCCACCACCTTCTGGACCGACGTCGCCGCGCAGTTCGCGAGCTACACGAACGTCTTCTACGAACCGTTCAACGAGCCGATCGACACGTCGGCGACCTGGGCGACGTTCAAGCCGATCGTCCAGGGTTGGATCGACACCATCCGCGCGAAGGCGCCGAACAACATCATCATCGTCCCGTCGATGTCGTGGGACCAGAAACCGGGCGACGCGACGGCCAGCCCGCCGACGGGAACGAACCTGATGTACACGGCTCACATCTATCCCGGCAACTGGAGCACGGGCTTCATGACCCAGGTGAGCGCGGCGGTCGGCCGCGCGCCGATCTTCGTCACCGAATGGGGCTACATCATCTCGAGCCAGACCGGCGTCCCCTACACGAATTCGTCGACCTGGGGGACGACCTTCCAGACGACGATCAACGGCGACGGCGCCAGCTGGATCGCCTGGGTGACCGACAACGCCTGGACGCCGAACATCTTCACTGACACCGCGCTGACGCAGCTCACCGACTTCGGCACGCTGACGAAGAGCTGGCTCGCCGCGAAGGCGACCAGCGACTGGGTTCAGTAGCGAGCGGTCAGCGCCTTCGCGCGTCCGGTCCGCGCCGCCGGCGCCCGCGTGATGCGACGGACGCGGCGAGCAGGAACACGATCATGAGGCGCGGTGCGGGCGCGCCGGAGATGTCGCAGCCGCAGCCCGAACCGCTGCCGGTTCCTCCGCCGGCTTCTCCCGCGCCGCCTGCGCCGTTGCCGCCGCTTCCCTGCGTCGGTGCGCCGCCGGTCCCCGCGCTGGCGCCACCGCCGCCGGTCGTCGCACCGCCGCCGCCGGTGCCGCTCGTGGATCCTCCGGTGCCGCCGCTGCCGATCGCGCCCGCGTTGCCGCCCGACCCGCCCGTTCCGGTCGCGCCGCCGGCGCTGCCGCCCGTGCCGGTGTTACCGCCGCTGCCCGCGCTGCCGCCGGTTCCGGCGTTGCCGCCCGTGCCGCCGCTGCCGCCCGCGCCACCGCGTGCGCCCGCGCTGCCGCCCGTCCCCGCGGATCCTGCAGCGCCGCCCGCGCCACCGCCGCGTCCTCCGGCGCCACCCGCGCCACCGCCTCCGCCGTTGCCGCCCGTGCCGCCGGTTGCCGGCGGCGACAGCACGTACATCAGCGCGCCGCCGTAGGGGACGTTGCCTGACAGGCCCGTCGTCATGCCGCTGACGTCGGCCCGCTGCCACACGTCGCGCACGCGCGGCGTTCCGGTCACGCCGATCTGCGCGAACGTCGCCGAGATCGTCGCGTCCTGCGTGCCGCGGTTGAACAGCGCGACCGCCTTGCGCCCGCCGGAGAGGTCGCGCGTCCAGACCTCCGTCGTCCCCTGCTGCGCGATCCGCTTGGCGTGCGTCCCAAGGCTGTCCTGGTCGACGGCGAGGACCTCCTCGTTCGTCAGCAAGGCGGTCGTCCACGGCCCGGTCGTCGTGTCCGTCGTCAGCGACTGCACGTTGCCGCCGAAGATCAGCGGCGACGGCAGGATGCTCCAGAGCGACATGATCGTGACCTGCTCGTTGTGCGTGAACGTCGTCTCGCCCGACGCGTGCCACTCGTTCGCCGGGCCGAGGTAGCCGAGCGGCAGCATGTCGGTGTCGGGCCAGTGTCCCTGCACGAGGCCCGCCGCCGCTTGCCACGTCCCGGCGGACTTGAACACGCCTGGCAGATCGGTGATGGCGTTGTAATCCCAGAAGTCGTCGACGACGCGCCACATTTCGGCGTTCGCGTTCAGGTTGGCGACCGAGCTTGGCAGCCACGACGGATCGTCGGGCCCGGGCGAGAAGCTGATCACCATTGCCCGGCCGGTCTTGTCGACGGCCTTCCGGATCGCGTCCGCTTCGGCCTGGTGATAGACCTTCGTCGTGTTGTTCAGCATGTCGTCGATCTTGACGAAGTCGATCCCCCACGCCGCGTACTGAGCGAAGATCGAGTCGTACCAGGCCTGACCGGCGGCCGTGGCCCCGTTGACGCCCCACATGTGCGTGTCCCAGGGGCACGGATCGTTCTGGTTCGCGGCGTCCGTCGCGTGGTACGTCGAATTGGCGATCGGCGCGTTCGCCGTGACCGACACGCGCGGGATGCCGCGCATGATGTGGATGCCGAGCCCGAGCCCCATCTGGTGCACGGCATTCGCCAGCGTCGTGAACCCGGTGGTGCCGGTCGCCGACGGGTACTTGCTGGGCGCGGGCAGATAGCGTCCGTTCGCATCCGTCGGCTGGTTCGGCTCGTACCAGCGGTAGTCGATCACGACGGTGTTCCAGCCGAAGGGCTGAAGCGTCGATCGCACCGCCTGCGCCTGCGCCATCATCTGGCTCTCGGTGATGCTGGCGCCGTACGAGTCGTAGCTGTTCCAGCCCATCGGCGGCGTCGGCCGCAGCATCGTGCCCGCCATCAGCGTGATCGTGGCGTTGGCCGTGCCGGATCCGTTGGTCACCGTCACCATGATCGAATACGACCCGGCCGCGGGCGTCGTCCCGCTGATGATGCCGGTGCTGGCAGCCAGCGACAGGCCCACCGGCAGGCCGGTGGCGGAAAACGTCAGCGGCGTCTGGCCGGTCGCGGGGACGGCGAACAGGAACGGCGCGCCCGGCTTCGCGCCGACCACGAACGGCGGCTGGATGCGCGGCGCCGCGGGCGGCGGCGTCATGGAGATCGTCATCGTCGTCTGCGCCGCGCGCGCCTCGCCGCAAACCGCCGCCGCGATCGCGGCGCAAAAAAGCATCGGCAAGCAGTTGCTACGCATCATGACGTGGGCGTCTCCCTGGATCGGCCTCCTCATATTGCTGCAGCAGGGCCGGTTCTGTGGCTCAAAAAACGACCGCCGGCGCGGTGATGGTCTATCTGTGAAGACCGTCGGTTCCGAGAGAAACGCAGCTAATTCCGTACGCGATGGCGACAATGGCATGCTAATGGTCTGTTCGTGAAGACTGCGCAACGCTGGCGCCGCAGCTCGCTCGAGGTGCAGACGTCGGAGGTGGTCGCCGGCCGCGGGCCGGGGCCAGAGCCGCCGCCGGCCTGGGCCGCCCGGCTGAGTCAGCTGGTCGACGCCGCGCGCGAGCCGCAGGAGGGCCCGTCCTGGTGGACGCCGATGAACGCATACTTCGGCAGCGTCGAGACGCGCACGGACCCGCAGGGCTACCACTGGGACGGGATGAAGCGGCTCGGCCGGCGCGATCACCCGCTGGTCTTCTTCCAGTTCACGCTGGCGGGCTGGGGACAGTTCGAGCTTCACGGTCACCCGCCGCAGCGCGTGCCGCCGGGGACCAGCTTCTTCGCGGTCGTTCCGTCGCGGCACCGCTACTATCTGCCCGAAGGGTCGCCCGGGTGGACGTTCGGCTGGATCGGCATCTACCACCCGTATCTGATCCGCCGGATCGCGAAGCAGGTGGCGGCGACCGGACCCGTGCTGCCGACGCCGCCCGGCAGCGCGCTGATCGCGCGCGCGATGCGGCTGGTGCGCGGGGCGTTTCGCAAGGACTTCCGCGATCGGTTCGATGTGGAGCTGGCGCTGTTCGAGTTCACGGTCGCGTTCGAGCGGCTCGCGCGCGAGCTTCGCCACCCGGAGGGCGAGCGCGAGGGCCTGCTCGACGAGCTGCGTGGCCGTGTCCTGGCGGGCGGCCGGCGCGCGCTCGGCGTCGGCGTGCTGGCCGCGGAGCACGGCATGAGCCGCAGCGCCTACAGTCATTTCTTCCGCGCGCGGACCGGGACGTCGCCCGCGCACTTCATGACGGAGATCCGGATCCAGGAAGCGGAGCGCCTGCTGGTGACGACGCGCCAGCCGATCGCCGAGATCGCCGGTGCCTGCGGGTTCGCCGACGCGACCCACTTCGGCAAGGTGTTCCGCCGCCTCCGCCACCAGAGCCCGGCCGTCTACCGGCGCTCGCTCGCGTGAGGCACGGCGCCGGCCGTCAGGGGCCGAACCGGCTCTGCAGCATGTCCCAGAGGCGGGCCTTCGCGAGCGGCGCCGCGATCTCGGTGACGACCCACGCGTTGCCGGTCGCGTTCGGCGCCAGCGGCGGCCCTTGCGCCGAATCGAAGCCGCCCGTCGTGTCGGGCGCGGAGCGCTGGACGGCGGCCGCGAACGCCGGCAGCCCGACGGCCAGCACGGCGATCTGATCGGACGCGTTCGGAATCGATTGGAGGTTGGGTTGCTTGTCCTTCATCCAGGCACCGAACGCGTTGTTCGGCAACGTGCCGAGGTCGGACGTCGCCACGTCCGTGCTCTGGTCGTAGTAGGCGCTGACCTGGATGTATCGGAATCGCTGCGCGACGATCCAGTCCGCCCACGCGTCGAGATCTCCGTTCGGACCGTTCATGGCGGCGCTCGGCGTGCCGAGCTCGCCCAGCGCGGCGACGACGACCACGCGATCGACCACGCTGTGATCGATCAGATAGGCGTCGGCGACCATCGTCAGCGGCGCGCCAACGGCGAGGACGACCGGCCGATTCGGCTGCGCGAGCTGCTGCGACAGCGTCACGATCCGGTTCCCGCCCGCCGAGTTGTTGGGCACGGTCGATTCGATCTGGCCGTCGGCCGGCTTGGCCAGCGGCGGGTCGTCGCTCATGGTGACGTCGGGAAGGTTCTTGAGGCCGCTGTCGCGCGCCGCCTTCACCAGCGCGGTCCAGCCCATGGCGTTGGCGGAGGCGCTGCCCCAGTACTTGCTGGTGCCGGCGATGATGCCGGCCAGCGGCGACCCGCCGCTGTTCGCCAGCAGGACCGCGTATTCGCCCGCCCAGTTGTCGCTCCAGTTGTCGTTGACGACGATCATCGCGTTGCGCTGGTCGACGGGGAGCAAGCCCGGCTTGTCGCGCCCGGCGTCCAGCGTTTCGCTGCACCCGACGGCGGCCAGGATCACCCCCAGGCAGAGCGGGGCGGACCGCTGCATGACGGTCACGGCTCGGAGGCCGGCATCTGACTGACTGCCGGCAACAGAACGCTGCGGGGGAATCGCGCCCGGAACGCCTTGGCCGCGCGCCGCGCCTCCTCCGTCCGGCCGAGCCCCGCCAGAGCCTTCACGCGCAGCGCCTCCCGCTCCTCCGCGAGGCGACCGTCCTTGAACCGGCGGGCGTGCTCCGCGATCGGCGCCAGCGCAGCCGCGTACGCCTCGCGCGCGACCGCCGCGCGCGCTTGCCGCAGCAGGTGAAGCTCGGCGCGGGCCGCGTCGGCCTTCGACAGCACCGGTCTGTCCGCGTCGGGCGGCGGCGCCGGCAGCTCCTCGGCGGCCGGCGCGGGCGGACCCGGCGCCACAGGCGGTTTCGCGATCGGTTGGACGGGCGCGACAACCGGCTGAATGATCGGCGGCGCCAGGTGGACGCGGATCTCGTAGGCGGCGGCCCCGACCGTCGCGCCGCCGACGCAGATCAGCGCGGCCACGGCGGCCCATCGCGTCCGCGGGACGGGCGTCGGCATAGCGGCGCGGGTCGCGGCGCCGGCCACCAGCGCCGCGCGGGCGCGGGCGAGCGCGCGGGCACGCACGCTCGCGGGCAGGGGCGGGATCTCGCGCTCGTGATCGAGCAACGCGTCGACGTCGGGCGGAAGGGGGCGCTCGCTGCTCATCGCGCGTCTGCCTCCTTCAGCAGCCGGCGCACCGCGGCCTCGAGCTCGCGCCGCGCCTTGCGCAGCCGCGAATAGACGGTGAACAGCGGGATGTCGAGCACCGAGGCGACGTTCCCGACCGAGACGTCGTCGATGTCGTGCATGACCAGGACGGCGCGCCTCGGCAGCGGGATCCGTTCCAGCGCGGCCAGCACCAGCGCGCGCGCCTGCTTGCTCTGGAGCGCGTCGTCCGGCCCGGGTCCCACGTCGCCCACCTCGACCACGCCGAACGCCACCTCGCGGCGGCGCTTGCGCTCGTAGGCCGACGCGATCCGGAACGAGATCCCGAACAGATAGGGCCGCAGCGGGCGCTGTTGATCGTACTCATTCCAGGATCGCCGGAGCGCCAGGAACACCTCCTGCGCCAGATCGTCGACCTCCGACGGCGCCGTCCCGAGGCGCCGCAGCGTCCGGTAGACGTAGTCGAGCTCCCGCTGGAACGCGTCCAGGCAGGCTTCGTCGGCGGAAGGCCCTGGTGCCGGCGAGGGGACGAGGCGCAGATGACTCACGACAGCAACCCAATTTTAGATTGCTTCGAGGGCGCCGGTCTTGTCAGAAAATCTCGCTTCAAAAACGTACCCCTACATCCACGCTGATCAGGGCTCCTACGCGGGGCGTCGTCCAGACGGTGGCCTGGTTCAGCGTCACGTGGGACGGCGAGAGCATCACCAGCCCGTCGACGTGGGCGGTTCCGAAGGTGCGGTCCCCGAAGTCGCGCGTCGCGGCGATCCGCGCGCCGACCTGTGAGAACCACCCGACGGGTGACGCCGGGACGTCGACGCCGAGGCCGCGCGCCCGCAGCACGCCCGTCACCGCCGTGGCGCAGGCCGCGAGCGGTCCCGCGTGGCCGCAGGCGGCGCCGCTGGCCGCGAAGCGGAGCAGCGAGAAGCCGCTGCCGTCGGTCTGGTGCTGCGTCGACGGCAGCGCGCCGTCGACGGCAAGCTCCAGAGACAGCCGGTCGGCACGGCCGCCGACGAAGAGACGCCCGACGCCCGTCGGCTGAGGCGTCATCCCGACCGCCAGCGCCGGGCCCAGGCCGACGGACATCTTCACGTGCCGGGCAGGTGGTGGCGGCGGCGGGGGCGGTCGTTCGACGACGACGGGTGGCGTGGCGGGGGGCGGCGGGGGAGGGGGCGGCGGTGGTGGCTCCGGAACGGGCGCCGCCAGCGCCGCCAGCAGCTGGATCTGGACCGCGACCGAGAACGCCAGGCTGGCGACGATCTCGCGGCATTCCGGCCGGCGTGACGACAGCTTGCGCTCACCGACCCAGTTCCCCTCACCGTCGGTCCACCGGATGCGCCCTTCGAAACCGACGTCCTTGCGCGCGATCTGCACGGCCACCCGTCGATCGGCGGCGGGGCGGAACGGATCGTAATGAAGCTGGCGCGCGACGCTGGCGCGGAACTCGTCGGCGTCGGGACACGCGGTCCCGTCGGCAGGGGTCTCGTAATCGAGCGCCACCATGGTCTGCGCGGCGGCGCGGGCGTCGGCGGCGGAGAAGACGCCAATCGACCAGGCCGCGACGGCAGCGAAAACGAAGGCGTGTCGGCCCGGCACCACGGGTGATACTGGCACGACCGTGGCGCCTTTCGCGCCACGACTTTTCGTGACAAGGACGCCTCCGACGGGACAAACAGACCTGCGCGCCTCGCGTGGCCGCGCGTCTGCCGCCGTCGCGTCGCTGGTGATCGTCGTCGGAGGCGCCGCAAGATCGGCGCGGTCGGAGCCAGTGCCCGAAGACAGCGGCCCGCCGGTGCTCGGGCAGCTCGAGCAAGAATCGGTCGGCGACGCGCTGGCGCGGCTGGGCCTGGCGATCGATCCGGCGCCGCAGGGAAAGATCATCGGGCGCATCCACGTCGTCGCGCACGAGGTGTTCTCGCCGCGCGACGGGCGCCTTCAGTGGTTCAACCTGTTTCATCGCACGACCCGCCCCGGGGTTCTCGGACGCGAGCTGCTGCTGGCACCCGGCCAGCTGTACGACGAGGCGCTGATCGACGAGAGCACGCGCAACATCCAGTCGCCGCTGCCGTTCGTCGTCGCCGGGCGGCAGCTGTGGCCGCCCGACCTCTCCAGCGTCGTCGCGATCGTGCCCGTCCGTTCGCCGATCCCCGGGCACGTCGATCTGCTGCTGGTCACGCGCGATCTCTGGAGCCTGCGCTTCAACAGCGACTTCGAGTTCCAGCAGAACGCGCTGACCCTGTTCGAGACGTCGCTGTCGGAGAACAACCTGTTCGGGTGGCGCAAGTTTCTGTCGCTCGGATTCGGGTTCGATCAGGGCGCGTATCACTACGGCCCGACCTACGTCGATCCGAACATCCGCGGCACGCGCCTGACGCTCTGGACGTCGGCGATCCTGTACGGGTCGCGCGAAACGGGGCACTTCGAGGGCGACGCGGAGCTGGCGTCGCTGCACTATCCGCTCTATTCGCTGGCGTCGCGGTGGGGGGCGGGCGTCGACGTCCGCCACCTGAACGTCGTCACGCGCGTCTTTCAAGGAAACGATTTGCGGCGCGTCGATCTCGCCGCCACGCCCGGCCTCGAGCAGATCCCGTACGAATACCGAAAGCGCAGTGTCACCGTGGACGCCAGCGTGGTGCGGTCGTTCGGCGCGGCGGTCATCCAGCGCGTCACCGGCGGCTATCTGCTGGACAGCCGGCGCGCGGAGGTGCTGTCGGATTTTCCGGGCGACGCGGCGGCGGCGCGCCTGTTCCTGGCCGAGTGGGCGCCGACGGCCGAGCGCCGCTCGGAGCCCTACGTCGCTTACGAGCTGTTCACCCCGCGCTACGCGGTGCTGCGCGATTTCGCCACCTTCGATCTGCGCGAGTACCGTCAGATCGGCGTGCTGGTGCGGGCGCGGGCGTCGGAAGGCGTGACCGCGCTCGGCGCCGATTTCCCGGCCCTCGGACTGGGCGCGACCGCGGGGTTCGGCTTCGCGCGCGGCGGCGGTTACGGATCGATCACCGCGGGCGCGTCGGCGCGCCTCCGCCACGACGACGGCAGCCTGATCGATCAGATCGCGGGCCTGGCCACGCACGCCGCGACGCCTCTCGTCGACGGCCTGTTCCGGATCGTCGTCGAGGGAGAGGTCGACGCCAAGCGCGCCGACACGACGCACACACCCTACGTGCTCGGCGGGGCGAGCCCGCTGCTCGGCTACCGGATCGGCGAGCTCAACGGCGCGGGCGCCCTGCGCGGCTACCAGATCGGGGAGTTCATCGGCAACGCCGTGTTCGCCGCCCATGTCGAGCTGCGCACCGCCCCGCAGGCGATCGCGTCGCAGCGGATCGGCGGGCTGGCGTTCTACGACGTCGGACACGCCGCCGCCTCGCTGTCGGCTCTGGTCCCGCGCAACGACGTCGGCGTCGGCCTGCGCTGGCTGATCCCGCAGCTGAACCAGGCGGTCGTGCGGGGCGACTGGGCGGTCCCGCTGCAGGACGGCGCCGTCACGCGCGCCGGGATGCCGGGTCGCCTCTCCGCCGGCTTCCAGCATGTGTTCTAGGCGGTCATCGCGCGACGACGGTCGCCCATCCGCCGCCGGGCATCGCGAAGCGCAGCAGCTTGCCGCCTGCCGCGACCGTCATCGTGGTGGCGGCGCCGGGGTTGTACAGCACGACGACCAGGCTGCCGTCCGGGTTGCGGAACGCCAGCGCGTCGCCGCCGCGCGCCGCGACCACCTTCGCCCCGGTGGCGACGAACTGCGAGACGTGCCGGAAGACGAAGTAGGTCGGCGTGACGGTCAGCGTTCGGTTGGCGGTGTCGACCGTCAACAGGGCGTTCTGCGGCCAGCGGCGGGTCGAGTCGATCCCGACGCCGACGGTGTCCAGCACCATGTTCCAAGCGCTGTACGCGGTGACGCCCGCCCGGATCCAGTCGCGAATGAGGCCCCAGCTCTCGACGGCGTAGGCCTGGTCGTTGGGCGCCATCGCGGCGTTGAACAGGTTGCCCCACGGATAGTTGCCGCACTGGTGCTCCGTCTGCCAGACGGGGAGGTCGTACGGCCGAGCGCCGCCGACGGCGTTGCGCATGCCCCACTGGTAGCCGAAGACATCGACGAAGCGGCGCGCGTCCGCGTCGCCCACGACGCCGCCGACGATCGAATTGTCGGACCCGCCGCCGTTGAAGGTGCCGAGCATGATCTTCGTGGTCAGACCGGCCGCGGCGACCGAGGGACCGAGGAACTGGCCGATGAACTTCGTGTACGTCGCCGGCGACCAGCCGCAGGTCGGATAGGTACCCGTGTAGTTCGGCTCGTTCTGGGGAGAGATCGCCTCGATGGTGATCCCCTGCTGCGCGTAGGCCTGCACGAACCGGATCAGGTATTGCGCGAACGCCTGCAGGGTGACGTCGTCGTCTTTCATCGTCCCGCCGTCGAAGGGCGTGACCATGTTGCCGGGCGAGAACGGGCCCTGCTTCATCCACGTGGGCGGCGTCCACGGACTGGCCCAGAAACGGATGTTGCCCTTCACCGCCTGCGCGGCCTTCACGTACGGGATCAGCCCCTGCATGTCGCGATCGATCGAAAAATTCGCGAGCGTCGTGTCGCCGGCCGTCTCGTCGAGAGTGTAGCGATCCATCGCGTAGTCGGTCGCGCCGATCGGGATGCGGCCGAAGGCGAAGCGCGCGCCGTCGGCGCCGTAGAGGAGCTGGAGGGCGGTGTTGCGGTCGTTGTCGGCGAGCATCGACAGGACGGACCAGCCGATCTCGTTGAAGGCGCCGCCGAAACCTTCCCAGGTCTGCGCGGGCGCGCGATCGTCGACCGTCACGTCGGCGTTTCCGGTCGTCACCTCCGTCAGCTGTCCGCCGGTCTGCCAGTAGGCGCCGGGCGCGGAGGTGACCAGCGCCGGCGTGTCGCCCGCGCCGGGGCACTGGGTCGCGTCGGCGACGCAGCTGCCGTTGCAATCGAAGAGGCCGGTCGGGCACTGGCAGACGCCCGCCTGACAGCTCTGCCCCGTCGCGCAAGGGATCCCGCAGCCACCGCAGTTCGCGGGATCCGTCGTCAGGTCGAGGCACTGCTGGCCGCACGGCGCGCGTTCGGCGGCGCAGATCGTTCCGAAGTCGTGTTTCGCGCAGGCCGCGGCGAGGACCGCGAGCCCGAGCGCGACGACAGCCGTCCGGATCACCGGCTGCGACGATACCTTCGCCGGCGGCCGAGCACCACGGCAGCCAGCCCGACCATCAGCAGCGCGCCGGACGGCCCGCCCGCGCCGCCGAGGGCGCAGCCGCAGCCGCCACCGCCCGAGGCCGGCGCCGATCCACCCGCGCCCGTCGTGCCGCCGCCGGCCCCGTTCGAGCCGCCGTTGCCGAAGATGCTGCTACCGCCGGTGCCTGTCGTGCCGCCCGCGCCCGCTCCGCCGCTGCTGTCGGTGCCGGCCATCCCGCCGTTGCCGAAGATGCTGCTGCCGCCGGTGCCTGTCGTGCCGCCGGCGCCGGAGCCGCCGCTTCCGGACCCGGTGGTGCCGCCGGCGCCCGTGCCCGTGGCGCCGCCGCTGCTGCTGCCGCCGGTGCCGGGGCTCGTCGACCCGCCCGCGCCCGGGGTGCCGCCCGCGCCCGTCGTGCCGCCCGCGCCGCCGCGCCCGCTGGCGCCACCTGCGCCGCCACCCATGCCGCCCGTGCCGGTGGTGCTACCGCCCGGCAGGAACTTCACGTAGTTGAGGCGGAGCGCGCCCGCCGCGGTGGCGTAGAGCGTGTGCACGCCGGTTGTCTGCGTCAGCGCGCAGGTCTGCGTGGCCCACGAACCGCTCGTGGCGGCGACGTTGCACGTGCCGATCACCGCGCCGGTTGCCGAGTCCGCCCGGAGCGTCAGCGTCGTCGCGCTCGCCGCGTTGACGCGCAGCTGGACTGACCCGACGCCCGCGTCGCTGAAGTCGACGTTGTTGAAGAAGACGGTGCCAGCCGCAGTCATGCTGATCGACTGGCCGACGCCTGTGTCGTTGCTGTCCTCCTTGGTCGCGCCCGACTGGCCGTCGTAATCCTCGCCCTCGATCTCGACCAGGGCATTGCGGCCGGTGACGGGGCGGTTCACGCCGAGGATCAGCAAGGTGCCGGCCTGACGATTCAGCGTGATGGTCGTCGTGAACGAGGTGCCCAGCGTCGTCTTGCCGACGGGCGCCGCCAGCTCCAGCCCCTGGTGCGCCTTCATCGCCTGCCACTGCGCCTCCGTCGGCGAGGCCGGTTTGCCCTGGCTGTTCCAGGTGTCGTACGGGTTGCTGTGCGTCTGGTCGACGAGGAACTGCGTGCCGAAGACCGATTTCCCGGCCAGCGTCGACGGGATGTTGTTCAGCGTCACCGTCACCGAGTCGCTGCCGGTCGTGTTCATCGTCTGGTAGTAGTCGTAGATCAGGATCTGGATCTCGTCGCCCGCCGCCGACATCGTCGCCATGGCGTCGACGCCGTCGCCGCTGGTGCCGCCGCTGGACATCAGGCGATTGGGGCCGAGGTAGGCGAGCATCTTGAAGGCGTTGAAGGCGGCCTTGCGCATCCCCTGCGCCGTCATCATGCCGAACACCTGACCGAAGGGGAGGTTGCCGTTCGAGTGGCCGAGGATGTAGGAATTGCTCGGGCCGCTCGACTCGTCGAACACGTCGGACAGCACCCAGTACGAGAAGACGTCGAGCGGCGGCGTGCTGCCCGAGTTCTTGTCGGAGAGCAGCTTGACGCCCTTGAGGATGAAGCCGACGTTCCAGTGGTTGTCCATGCTGGTGACGACGTCGCCGACCAGGCCACCCTGGCCGTTGTACGACGAGTTCCATTCCGTGTTGAACGACTTGACCGTCGACGTCGTGTAGCCGCCGCTGGTGATCTGCATCTGCCGCGTGTTGTTGTCGTTCACCAGGTTGACGGCGGGCGCCATCGTGCCGGTGTTGGCGCCGCCCGGATAGACGTGCGACGACGCGAAGGTGACGCGCGTGCCGGCGGTCTTGCAGTGCTGCAGGAAGGCGGCGATCTTGCTCGGCTCGGTCGTCGCCGGCCCGCCGACGAGCGGATTCGGGATGACGGCGGTGATGGCGGCGACCGTGTTGTCGTAGAGCGTGTAGTACTCGGACATCTTCGCGTCGACGGCCTCGCTCGCCATCGAACCGTTCCAGAACCCCGGGTAGTCGGGCTCGTTCCAGATCTCCCAGTACCACTGCGCGACGTCGGCCGCGCCGTACTTGTCGACGCAGTGCTGGACGACGGCCTGGATGAAGTTCTTCCAGTCGGTCGCGTTCTTGTAGATGTCGCGGCTGTTGCCGGTCAGCGCCAGCGCCGTCGGCATGAAGTCCAGCTCCATGATCGGGCGCATCCCCGCCGACACGATCGCGTCCAGGTACTTGTCGAAGTTGGTCCAGCTGTACGAGCCGGGTCCCTTGTAGATCGCCATGTCGTCGTTGAGCACGCCGTGGCCGCGCACGCGCTGCGCGCCGAGCTCGCGCGCGCCGATCTTGTAGTGCGTCTGCAGGTCCGACCGCAGCGTCAGGCTGGCGGTGCCCGTTCCGACCGCGGCGACCCAGAAGCGCGGATTGCCCGCGGTCTGCATCGACGCGTTCACCGTGATCGTGTAGCTGGTCGCGTGCGCCGTCCGCGCGGACGCCATTAGCGCCACCACCACCGCCAGGGTCGATAAGCCTGTGGATCTCATGGGCACCTATGTGCGTGTTTGTCCGCTCACGCCCATTTTTGTCAAGGAGAACAGGGGATCCGGCCCTGAAGGTGGTCGAAGACCATGATGAAAGACGGGAGACCCGAGCCAGGTCCGGTCTCGGGTGGGAAGAAAGGCCGCGGTTTGCTGTAGCAGGCGAAGAGGTACGATTTGAAGTACGGGTCGTTGACCAGCCCGAAAGGGGGACTGATCACCGCAGCGACGCCGTCGCGCTCGATGCGAGAGACGATCTCCGCGGGGCTGACGGAGCCGCCCTCGACCCAGACGGGATTCAGGTCCGCCAGCTCGCCCGACACGCGCAGGCCGCTGCGCAGCGCGAGCACGGACACGATCGTCGGATCGCCGAAGATCGTTCCGCTGCCGGGCAGCATCGATTCACGGTCCACCCACCGCGCGACGTCAAGCTGCTGCGCGCGCATCACCTCGCCGTGCAGCAGATGCGGCAAGAAGGCATACGGGCGCTGGTCCAGGCCCTCGCGATACGAGCGCGCCGCCGCCCATCCGCCGGCCGTCAGCGCCAGCGTCGCCAGCGCCGCGACCATCAACCTGGGCCGCGCGCGGCGCCAGGGCCAGCGCGCCACGGCCGCGTCGAACCCGAGCGCGGCCAGCAGGGTGACGAGGGGTGCGATCACGGCGACATAAAGAAAGACCGACTCCTTCATGAGCAGCACGACGGCGACGTGAACGCCGATCACAAGAAGAAGCACGCGCACGACGCGTGACGACGGTCGAAGAAGCGCAACGGCCAGTCCGGCGCCCGCGAGCAGGTAGAGGTGCTCGTAGAGCCACGGTGTGAAGCTGCTCCAGAACTGACCGGCCACACCCTGTCCGAGGCGCAGGTGGAAAAGATGGATCCCGACCAGGCTTCGCCACAGGTGCCTGCCCCCCGCGATCCACACGCCGCCGAAGACGACCGCGGGGATGATGAAAGCCCCCGCGGCAAACGGACCGGCGTCTCGGGGTCGGCGCGCGACGGTCAGCGCGGCGACCACGCCGCAGACCACGAGCCCGTGCTGGTCCGCCGCCACCGTCAGGCCGAAGCAGAGCCCGGCCAGGAGCGGCCGCTCCATCAACGCAAACAGAACACAGGCAGTCACGCTGAACGCCGCCAGGTGGATGCCGGTGTAGTGGACCCGCGCGAACACTTCCGGCGACGACAGGAAAAGCAGGGCCGCGAGCAGCCCGACCCGCCGCGACGCCAGCCGGTCGCCTCCCCAGAACAAGAGTCCCGCGGTGGCGATCTGCGTGCCGAGAACCAGCGCCCGGCCCGCCACCAGCGGCGAGCAACCGATCTTGATCAGCCACTCGAGTGGCAACAGCACCAGCGGAGGACGCGCGCTGTCGATGTCCCGGTACAGCACCGCACCTTGAGCCAACCGGTGCGCCACGTAGAAATGGATCTGCTCGTCCGTCCACGAAAAGAAGAGGACGGTCAGGTGTCTCCAGACGAGCGCCCCGACCGCGACCGCGAGCAGCGCGATCCACCAGCTCATCTCGATCCGCGAGATCGATCGCTCGGGCCGTTCGCCGCCCGCGGCGGTCGGTTCAGCTCGCCGCTCGCCCTTTGAATGCCTTCGATCGCGACGGGCTTTGCTGGCCAACGACGGCCAGCTTAACGCACTAGTAGAAATACATCTGCCACTGCACGTTCACCTGATTGTAGTCGTGAATGCCCGGCCGGCGGTGAACGCGCGCGACGAAGGCCTTGAAGTTCGTGTTGTATGCGAACGGCCAGAAGGCCAGCCCGCCCCCGGCGCGCCACTCGCTCGGGTTATTGGGGTCGTCGATGATCATCCCGGACCCGGCTGGGTCGAGAATCTGGGGGGCGTCGAGGCGCTCGTACCGGAAGATCGGGCTCAACATGGCCGGTCCGATGAGGTAGCCGATCTCGCCCATGTACGCTTTGTCGTTCTT
>Ga0209465_10000669_pt1 | contig 15748 bp, 14 predicted proteins | sample PanSoiPlot1MoBio_FD_188321 | JGI IMG/M metagenome (GOLD analysis project Ga0209465, IMG submission 188321) | Tropical forest soil microbial communities from Panama analyzed to predict greenhouse gas emissions - Panama Soil Plot 1 MoBio (SPAdes)... | ecosystem: Environmental > Terrestrial > Soil...
GTCGGCTGGATTCGGTCGAGGCCCACTCCTCGAAGCCACGATTGCGAAAACTGCTGGCTCTCTGCCGGCCCGGTCGGTGGCAAAAAACGTCGCACGCGGGCGGGGCCGTCAGGCCTCTGTTGGGTTGGAATTTGAGGGCCGAGAGCGGTGCGCCGAACGAGGCGCGCGAAGAATCAGGAGCGCTGGCGACGGTTCCCGAAGAGCGAACTCGTCAGCGAAATAACGAACAGTCCTAGTACGGCAATCCCAAGGATCACGACGATCACGGATTGGCCCTCCCAAACGCTAGCGTAAAGAGCAAGGGCATCGCCAAACCGTATCTCTTGTTTTTCAATGTGTTACATCTTACTCCCCAGATTTCATGCCTGAAAAGGGAATCATCCTGTCGTAGATTTACCGCAGTCGTTCCCCGTTGACGGGGATGTTTGGGGGTTCCAGGCCAATCGGCGGCCGGACAGCCAAGCTTTTTTAGCTCTTGCTCAGATGAATCGAACCATCTCCCGTGCGAATGGTCAGGGACTGGCCGCCACCGTTCATCTTCCCACGGATCTGCGAGGAACTGAACGTGCCTTCTACCGTCACGGGAAGCCCCAGGCTGATGTGGCCGTCGTGCGTGCTGGCGTCGATGTCTGCTTGCAGATCGCCGGGAATCTCTATGTCCACACTGCCGTCGCCGGTATGAATCGTCCATGTTGATTGCACCTTCGAGCCTGCCGTGGCTCGGGCGTTCACGCTTCCGTCGCCCGTCTTGATATTCAGTGCATCGAAGCGGCCTTCTAGGCTGATGTGCCCGTCACCGCTCGACGCATCCACGCGTCCATCAAGGCCGCGACCTTCGATGTGACCATCCCCGGTATGGAAGCGGAGACTGCCCTTTGCGCCTTGCACGGTTATGCTTCCGTCGCCGCTGGTCACATCCACGTTGCCGCTAATCGAATCGGCCTCCACAGATCCGTCTCCGGTTCGGATCGTCAGGTCCGCCTCTTTTGGCATATGAATCTCGACGCGAAGACTCGTGTGCCGCACGCCCCATCTCCACAGGGAGCCTCCCGTTTTCACCGATACATCGACGGAATCGCCGTTCTGCGACGTGCTGACCCTCAAATCCTTGTCGAGTTTGTATCCGCTATAGTCCACGCGAACTTCTATCTGCTTGATGTCGCCCGTGGACACGCGCACGGCTCCGTCGTCGGTCTCGACGTGAACCCTCGCGTGTCCTGTCACGGGGAACGTTTTTGTCACTTCATCGGCGGGTGTTGCCGCCGCGCCCCATAACGCTAACACCCCTGCCATCAGCACGATAGCGCCGATGCTCCACAAATTCTTCCGCCGCAGGGAACTCGTGTTGCCCACTCGCCTGGTCATTCCTCGTCTTCCTCCGGTCTGGTCCTGTAACAAGTAACGTATCCTGTCCGCAGAATGTTCCCCGTCCCTCTCGGGTCTGTAGAAATCGGACCAATTGGCTCGCGAATCTTCCCGCTACTTCCTCGCTGCCTGCTTTCTCTCCCCGGGCTTTGCTCTCAGGGCCGACAGAAATTCCTTCACCGGCAAAGTATTGACTACGTCGTTTTTTTCGAGCCAGCCCCTCCGCGCCATCGTCACGCCGTAGCGGATGAAGCTAAGATTCGCCGTGTTGTGCGAATCTGTCGAAATCACCACCTTTACTCCTTTTTCCTTGCACGTGCGCAAGTAGACCTCCTTCAAATCGAGCCGGTCGGGATAGGAGTTGCACTCCATCGCCACACCGTTTCTCGCGCATGCGTCCAGCACCTTGTCCATGTCGTAGGGAAGCTCCTGGCGCTTCAGGAGCAGACGCCCCGTCGGGTGGCCAATGATTTGCGTGTAGGGATTCTCGATTGCCGCGAGCATCCGCTCCGTCATCTCCACCCGGTCCAGGTTGAAATAGGAGTGAACAGAACAAACGACGACATCGATCTGCGCGAGAGTTTCATCCGAATAGTCCAGCGACCCGTCCTTTAAAATGTCCACTTCCGACCCCACAAGCACGCGTATGCCTAATCCCTTTTCGTCCGCAGCCCGCAGTTTCTTGATGTGCGCGACCATCCGTTTTTCGTCGAGGCCGTTGGCGACCGTTACGGCCTTTGAATGGTCGGTGATGGCGATGTATTCGTGTCCCAGAGCTCGGGCGGCTCCCGCCATCTCCTCGATCGAATTCTTTCCGTCGCTCGCCGTTGTGTGCATCTGCAGGTCGCCCTTCATGTCTTTCAACTCGACGAGTTTCGGCAGCCTGTGTTTTTCGGCAGCCTCGATCTCCCCCGTGTTTTCCCGCAACTCCGGCGGAATGTAGTCGAGCTTCAGCCTTTCGTAAATCTCTTCCTCGCTTCTCCCTGCGACGGGCTTTTCCGCCTTCAGCGTTGCCAGCGAGTACTCGTTGAGCGTATATCCCATTTCATTCGCGCGGCCGCGTAGCTTCACGTTGTGTTCCTTCGACCCGGTAAAATACAGCAGCGCCGCTCCGAAGTTTTCTTTCTCGAGCAGCCGCACGTCCACCTGCAGCCCGTTTTCCAAGGTGAAACTTACCTTGTTTTCCCCGTGCGCCAGGATTTGTTCAATCCGCGGATATGTCAGGATCTGTTTGGCAACGGCGTCGACGTCCTTCTGCCTTGCATGGCCTTCCGCCATCGTCACCAGCAAATCGAGATCCCCAACCGTTTCTTTCCCGCGGCGCAGCGATCCCGCCGGAGTGACGCTTTCCACGGCTTTGCCCGCCTTCTCGATGTGCGCGGCAATCGGCAGCGCGGCTTCTTCGGCCGTACTGAGAAGAAAGCGCCCAGTCGACTTTCGGAAAACCTCGACCGCCTTCAAGATGTTCTGTTCGCTCTTTTCCCCAAATCCGGCCAGGTCGCGCAGCTTTCCTTCCTTCGCCAGTTTTTCCAGGTCCGCCACGGTCGCGGCCTTAAAAGTCTTCCACAGCAGTAGAACCTTTTTGGGCCCCAGCGACTGCAGGCTCAGCAAATCGAGAATCGTTTCCGGATATTTCTTCAATAGCTTTTTGCGCAGCGAATAGTCGCCAGTCTTTACGATTTCCGTGAGGTGTTCGACCATCCCCTGCCCGATACCGGGGAGTTCCAGCAGCTTTTCCGGCGTCACCACCAACTGTTCCACCGGTTGCGGCAGAGAATCGATCAACTCGGCCGCCTTCTCGTAGCTCCTGTAGCGCCCGATGATCGCTCCGTCTATCTCCAGTAACTGTGCGGTCTCGCGCAGGATCCGCGCAATCTGTCTGTTTTCCATGCCCGGGATTATATCCTTAGTTCCTCCGTAGCGACGTACTGGCCGGAGAGCATTCGAATGCAGAAAAAAACGGCGGAAGCCTTCACTCCCGCCGTGCTTATGATCCAAACTCGCCCGTCAGGAAGGTTTGGTCACATTCGCTGCTTGAGGCCCCTTGGGACCCTGGACAATTTCGAATTCGACCGCATCTCCTTCCTGCAACGTACGGTAACCCTCGCCGACGATCGCCGAATAATGTACGAAGACATCGGGCCCGTCGTCCCTCCCGATGAATCCGTACCCCTTTGAATTATTGAACCATTTTACTGTTCCTTGCACTTCGTGTCTCCTTTGGCAGGTGACTCAAATGTTTCTTACTCCTGGGGCGGAAGGAAACTTCAATCGCCGCCATGAGCACGAATTGCGCGGAGTCTATCAAAACCAAAGGTCGTGTCAATAGTAAGCTGAGGGGAATGGAGCTTTGTGTATATTTATACGAAATATCGTCTAATCGGCTTTGTCGGGGCTTGCCAACCCTACCGTAGAAAAGTAAAGTAGTACAAGAGTGCGGCAATCGTTTTCGCGTCACGGAGACGCCCATCCTGTATCATTTGTTTCAGTTTCTTCGCGCCAAAAATCCGTGCCTCGATTTTTTCGTCTTCTTCAGGCTGTGCTTTGCCCTCGGTGAGGCCCTCCGCCAACACGATGTACATCCGCTCTTCGAGGAATCCGGGGGTCGGAAAGAGGTCCAGAAAAACGGAGTATCGTTTTGCCCGGTATCCGGTCTCTTCTAGCAGCTCCCGCGCGGCGGCCTTCTTGACTGTCTCGCCGCTGTCTATCCGGCCGGCAACCAGTTCCCACAGATATTGCCGGGTGGCATGCCGGTACTGACGAATCATGACGAACCTTTCATTTTGCAAAACCGGCAGCACCACCACCGATCCCGGGTGCGTAATCACTTCCCGGATTGCCCGGAGTCCATTTGGCTCCGCGACTTCGTCCCGCCTTACACCGAACACTTTCCCCTCAAAGATCACCGTGCTCTTTAGAATCTTTGCCGTGTGCTTTGCCATCGTCGCCTCGTCGCCCGGTTTTCATCCGCTCGGCCCTCTATTTCCCCACATGCTTTGACTTCCCTAGGACTTCCTTCACTTCCTTCCCCATCGCATCATATACTCGACTTGCCTTCGAACCATGTCTATTAACACCATCATCGTCGACGACGAAAAACCCGCTCGCGACGAACTGGCCTTTCTTCTAAAAGGGTTTTCGGAAATCAACCTGCTGGCTCAGGGCAAGAACGGTCTGGAAGCGGTCAACCTCATCAGAGAACATTCTCCCGATCTTCTTTTCCTCGACGTCCAGATGCCCGGCCTCGACGGCTTCGGCGTCTTAAAAAGACTCGTCGAACGTAAACTCAAAGTCCCCCATGTCGTCTTCGCCACTGCCTTCGACCACTACGCCGTACAAGCTTTCGATGTAAATGCGGTCGACTATGTCTTGAAGCCTTTCGACAAGACGCGCATCGCCAAAGCCATCCAGAAGGCAAAGAAAGAAATCGAGGCCCATACCAGCCCGGCGGAGCGACTCGAGCAACTCGTCTCCCAGCTCGCGGCCCCGAAGCCTGCGTCCGCCCAACCCTCGAAGGTTTTGATCCGCTCGCAGCAGCGGATGCTACTCGTCGATTCGAGCGATCTTATTTTCGCTTCCATCGAAGGCGGCCTCATCTCGGTCATCGCCAAAGACCTCGAAGGCACGTCGAATTACCGTACGCTTGAGGAGCTGCTCGCTGCTCTCGACCAGGAATCCTTCTGGCGCCCACACCGCTCCTTCCTGGTCAACATCCACCACATCAAGGAAGTCGTCCCCTGGTTCAAGTCGAGCTTCATGCTCAAAATGGACGACAAGAAGCAATCCGAAATTCCCGTGTCTCGCCAGCAAACCAAGCGTCTCCGCGAACTTTTCAAGCTGTAGCCGATTCCCGTGATTCGGTCCCAGCAACACGTAGAGGCTACAATTCGAAGGATGCGAACTTTCTATAGTCCATTGAAAAGTTCGTGATGTCTGCCGGCCACGATGGCTTTATGGGGGGAAACGGCCTTCCCATCTCGAATCCTTTTGGCCTGATCTTTTGGCCTGATAAGGACCAGCTTGTTGCCCGGGGAGAAGGCTGTCACGTCGCCCGTGTTACTATCGCCGCCATGGATTTCGCCCTCTCTGATCACCAGCGCCTCATCCGCGACACCGTGCGCCAGTTCATGGAGACTGAGATTCGCCCTCACGTCAGAGATTGGGAGCGCACCGACCACTTTCCCCTGGACGCCATCCAGAAACTTGGCGCTCTCGGCTGCTGCGGCATGCTCATGCCCGAAGAGTGGGGCGGTGCCGGCCTCGACACCATCTCCTACGTCCTCATGCTCGAAGAAGTCGCCCGTGTTCACGCCGCTATGTCCACGGCGCTCTCGGTCACCAATTCCGCTGTTCAAGTGCCGCTTCTCGCCTACGGCTCCGAGGCGCAAAAATCCCGTCATTTGAAGTCTCTCGCCTCCGGCAAAATCATTGGCTCTTTCTGCCTCACCGAGCCCGCGGCTGGCTCAGACGCTGCGGGCATCCAAATGACGGCAGTCCCGGACGGGGACCACTACAAACTCAACGGTACGAAAACCTGGGTCAGCAACGGTTCGGCCGCCGGCCTCTTCATCGTCTTCGCCAAGACCAATCCATCCGCCGGCGGGAAGGGAATTAGCGCTTTTCTTCTCGAACCTGGCACTCCGGGCTTCAAAATCGGTCGCCACGAAGACAAAATGGGTCAGCGTTCTTCGCCATCCGTTGAACTGATCCTCAACGATTGCGTCGTCCCCGTCGGAAATCGTCTAGGGGAAGAAGGCCAGGGCCTTCGCATTGCGCTCTCCGCTCTCGATGGCGGACGCATTGGCATCGCCGCGCAGGGTGTCGGCCTCGCCCAGGGCGCCCTCGACGAATCCGCGAGATACGCGCGCTCCCGCAGAGCCTTTGGGCAGTCCATCGGCGAATTCCAGGCCGTCCAGTGGATGCTTGCCGATATGCACACCGAGATCGAAGCCGCGCGCGGTCTCCTCTACCACGCCGCCTTTCTCAAGGATTCGGGCCACAAGATGGGTTCTTCCTCTTCGCGCGCCAAGCTGTACGCCAGCGAAATGGTCAATCGGGTGGTCTACAAAGCTGTGCAGATTCACGGTAGCCTCGGCTACTCCCGTGAGTCCGAAGTTGAACGCATGTACCGCGACGCCCGGGTCATCTCGATCTTCGAAGGCACCAGCGAGATTCAACGTGCGATCATCGCCCGCGACCTCTTGCGACCTTAGCCTATCGGCAATCAGGGATCAACGATCAGGAACCGCGAAGCGCGTGGCATTGCTCATGCGACATGCCAGCGCTTCGGAGCGGGCCATGCGCCGCAGCTCCGCGGTCTGGTCTGCCGCTTCCCCATACCCGACTACTGATATCTGATATCCTTGCTAATTCAGCTAGCAGGAGTGCTGTCAGCGTGTTTTCTCCGCTTCCGGAGATCGCTGATCGCCTGTTTCTGATTACTGACTACCGATTACGGATTCACAATTCATCCGAGGCCCGACCCTTGATCACGACCCCCACGAAACGAGTCCTATCCGGCATGCGCCCCACAGGCCGTCTTCACATTGGTCATTTTTTTGGCGCCCTGCAAAACTGGGTTAGGTTGCAAGGCGATCCCGACTATGACTGCTACTACTTCGTCGCCGACTGGCATGCGCTCACGAGCGACTACGCGGACACCTCCGCCATTGCCGAAAATTCTCTGCAGATTACCATTGACTTCCTTGCATCCGGTCTTGACCCCGTGAAGTCGGTGATCTTTCTGCAATCCCTTATCCCCGAACACGCCGAACTCCACCTCCTGCTCTCCATGGTCACACCCCTCGGTTGGCTCGAACGTATTCCCACCTACAAAGAGCAGCTCGAAAACGTCAAAAACAAAGATCTCCACACCTATGGTTTCCTCGGGTACCCCACTCTCCAGACTGCCGATATCGTCATGTACTCCAAACCCGGCAAAGGCCTTCTTGTCCCTGTCGGCGAGGACCAGGTCTCCCACGTGGAGTTCTCCCGCGAACTCGTCCGCCGCTTCAACCTGTACTACGGCTTCAATGTGAGCCAGGAAATCTTCGCTCGGCAAAACCGCAAGCTCGGCCGCAACCTGCTCTTCAAGCGTCTCGATATTCCATCAAACGAGCCCGTTGTCCCGGAAAATCAGGAACTCACTGCCGAACAAAAAACGGTCGCTACCGCCTACATCCGCCAGCGTGTTCTGGAAATGGGTATCGCGAATTTCTTCGAAAGACTACCGAAGGGGCTGCAACCCTTCTTTTCCTTCTCGAGCGTTCTCGAAGAACCCGACGTCCTCCTCACTCCCACTCCTCGTATACCGGGTCTCGACGGCCGTAAAATGTCCAAGTCCTACGGCAACGCCATCACGCTCTCCGAATCCGACACCGACATTCGTGCCAAAACCAAGGTCATGGTCACCGATCCCGCCCGCAAGCGCCGCACCGACCCGGGCAATCCCAATGTCTGCCCCGTCTACGACTGGCACAGACTTTTCTCCACTCCCGAACGCGACCCTGGCCGCCTCGACTGGGTCCAGACCGGCTGCCGCTCGGCCGGCATCGGCTGCATCGAATGCAAAGCCGCCATGGCCGAAAACCTGATCAAATGGATCGAACCCATCCGCGCGCGCCGCCTCGACTACGAGCAGCACCCCGCGCGCGTGCTTGAAATACTCGATGCCGGCTCCACGAGAGCCCGCGAATCAGCGAAGCAGACGATGCGTCGCGTCCGCGAGTCGGTTTTGCACTGGCCCCCCAAGCACGGCGAGATCTCCGGCTAGCTCCGTCGAGCAGCCGTCGTCCCGAGCCGCGCGAACGATCCCGCTTATCTGATATTCTCTTAACCACCGATGGCCTCACCATATCGCATCCAGATTCCTATCTTCGAGGGTCCGCTCGATCTCCTGCTCGACCTCATCAAAAAGCAGGAAATGAACATTCACGATATCCAGATCTCCAAGATCACGTCGCAATACCTCGACTACCTTCATCAACTCGAACAGCTCAACGTAGATGTGTCCGCGGAATTCATTTACATGGCGGCGACGCTTATCTACATCAAGTCCAAGATGCTTCTCCCACCGGACCCGCTGGCCGGTCCCGAGGAGCAGGCTGAAGACCCGCGCGAAGAACTTGTCCAGCGCCTCCTGGAGCACGAAAAATTCAAGAACGCCGCCCAGCTTCTCTACCAGAGGCAGCAAATCGAGGAAAACGTCTGGTCCAAACCGGACAAGTCCCTCTACCACGACGAAGGTACGGAAGGAGAACTGGTTGTCTCTCTCGTCGACCTCGTCCGCGTCTTCCAGCAGGTTCTCGAACGCAAAAAGGAAGTCGCCCGCATCGAATTGCAGCACGAGACCTATACGGTCGCGCAAATGATCGCTCAGCTTCGCTCGCAAATTCTCGCTAGCGACACCAGTTCCGTAAGCCTCATTCAATTCTTCGAAGCCTGCCCCTCTCGTCACGCCATGATCGTCGCGTTTCTTGCCGTCCTCGAAATGGTTAAACTTCAGGCGGTGGGCCTCGCCCAGGAAAAGCAGTTTGGCGACATTGTCGTCAAGAAGGCCAAGGCCTTCGATCTTGCCTTCGATGAATCCGGCACTCTCCGCATCGACGCCGAGTACCAGTAGTGCGAGAATAATGGGAAGGGAATTGAGGAAGTAGAAAAGGTAAAGGATCGGACGTGGCCCTCGCGCCGGATGGGTATTTCCTCCACCTCATTTACCTCTTATACTTCGGTATCTTCTTCTAAGGGATTTCATGCTGAACCCTACGGAACTACGCGCCGCTCTGGAAGCCATCATTTACGCCGCCGACGAACCTGCCACGCTCGATCAACTGGCCGGCGCTCTCGGTGAAGACAAGCTTCCCGTCAAAGCCGCCCTGGACGCACTGCTCTCCTCCTACGCTTCCGAGGAGCGGGGCATCGAGATCCGCTCAGTCGCTGGTGGCTACAAGATGTACACGAAGCCCCAGCACCATGACGTCGTGCGCCGCTTCATCAAATCTCTCCGGCCGCCGCTCCGCCTCTCCATGCCCGCTCTCGAAACTCTTGCAGTAATCGCCTACAAACAGCCCGTAACCGCTCCCGAAATCTCCGAAATTCGTGGCGTCAACACCGCCGGCGTTATCTCCACGCTCCTCGACAAGAAGCTCATCACCACCGCGGGGCGCAAGGAAGTCATGGGCCGTCCCATCCTCTACAAAACTTCGAAGGAATTTCTGATGCGCTTTGGCCTCAGCGATCTTGATGAACTCCCGAGCTTGAAGGAATTCGAAGCGCTCGCCCGCGAAGCGCTCGGCACCGACGAAGGGGTTGCCGCCTCGCTGTCTGAAGACGAAGTCTCAGAATCTCACCCCGAGACCGACGTTGCTAATGTCGGTCAAACCATGTCCAAGGTCGAGCGGGAGCTCGCCGCAGCGGAGGAATTCCGCGAGGAAGAGGCCGCTGCCACGGCCGAAGGCATGCCCTCCGGCCAGCTTGATGAGGACCCCCCCAAGCCTAGTGCGAAATCGACATCCGCCGACTAGCGTGACGTGACTTCCCACACCGCGCCGCGGTAGCGGATTTCTCCGCTTCTGCTATCCTTACTCCGCCATGCTCGAACGTCTTCAAAAGATTATCGCTCACGCGGGCATCGCTTCCCGGCGTCACGCCGAGCAGCTGATTCTTTCCGGCCAGGTTCGAGTCAACGGTAAGACCGTCACCGAACTCGGCACCAAAGCCGATCCCTCGAAGGACAAAATCGAGGCCGCCGGTCGCACGGTGGAGTCCGAAGAGCGGCACGCCTATCTGCTGATGCACAAGCCCACCGAGGTCGTCTCGGCGCTCACGGATCCCGAAGGACGCAAGACCCTCCGTAACTTTCTTCGTGGGTTTCCGCAGCGTGTCTACCCGGTCGGGAGTCTCGATTACACTGCCAGTGGTCTCGTTTTGCTTACGAACGATGGGGGGCTCACCGCGCAAATGCTGAAAAATTGGTCGAGCTTCGCTCAACTCTACCACATCAAAATCAAGGGACGCCTCACGCTTGAAGAACTCGACCGTTTCGGTAAGGAAGCCGGCGTCAAGCTGCAAACCGTTCGTCAACCGGACGCCACTCGCGGCCGTGCCGCCAATTTCTGGTACGAAGTGCGGATGTTCGGCGGGAAAATGGATGGGTTGCGCCGCGTCCTGTTCCGCGAGAATCATCCGGTAGAGAAAGTGAAGCGTGTCGGCCTCGGCCCACTCACGCTCGAGGCCATTCCTACGGGCCGTTACCGCTTGCTCAGCAAGGCCGAAGTCGACTCCGTGGCCAATTCCAAGAAGCCCGCGAAGGCCAGGAAATCGAGCTAGGCGGGAGTGCGCCGCTGACGCGCGCGAGGCACCTCGGTACAATCAAAGCCTCCAGAAAATTGCTGGGTATGAATCGAGGAGCATCATGGAACACAACTTGCCCGATACGATCGCGCTTCTCACCCGGACTCCCGCAGTGCTTGATGCGCTTCTCCGCGATTTACCTGAAAGATGGACCCTGCGAAATGAAGGGGACAGCACCTGGAGCGCGTTCGACGTCGTCGGCCACCTGATTCACGGTGAACGCACCGATTGGATGCCTCGGGCCAGGATGATCCTGCATTTTGGCGAGGCCAAAGCGTTCGAGCCCTTCGATCGTTGGGCTCAGCAGCGAGAGAGCCAAGGCAAGTCGCTCGGCCAGTTATTGGATGAATTTGCCCGCACGCGCTCGGAGAGTCTCGGCGAGCTGCGTGCCTTGAATCTGCGGCAAGAGGACTTCGGTCGCCGCGGACGGCATCCGGCGCTCGGGGCCGTCACCCTCTCCGAGTTGCTGGCCACGTGGGCGGCTCATGACTTGACACATCTGCACCAGATATCAAGGATCATGGCTCACCAATATCGCGAGGCTGTTGGTCCGTGGAGCAAGTATCTCGGCGTATTGCAGTGCGCTGGGCACAGCTCTTGATGAAATCGGCCATTCCCATGCCGTCCGAACGCCTTCAAAAAATTCTCGCTGCTTCCGGCGTGGCTTCGCGCCGCAAAGCCGAAGAAATCATCACGGCCGGCCGCGTTACGGTAAACGGCAGACTGGTCACCGAACTCGGCAGCAAAGCGGACGCGTCCGCCGACACCATCTGTGTCGATGGCCAGCCCCTCAAACCCGCCGGGCAGCTCCTCTATTTCATGCTCCATAAGCCTAAGGGCTACGTAACGACCGTCAGCGACCCCGAAGGCCGGCGCACCGTCATCGAGCTCATGTCGGGCGTTCGCGAGCGGCTTTATCCCGTTGGCCGCCTCGACTATGCGAGCGAAGGCCTGCTGCTCATGACCAACGACGGGGCACTCGCCCAGCAGCTCACGAAAGCTGCTGCCCACGTCCCCAAAGCTTATCGCGTCAAGATCAGCGGCAAGCCTGATGAAAAGACCGTCCAACGCCTCCGCGATGGTGTCACGATCACACTCGACGATGGTCGGCGCGTGAAAACCTCTCCCGCCAAGATCAGCCTGGTCGAAGACGCTCCTAATCCCTGGTACGAAATCATTCTTATCGAGGGCCGCAATCGCCAGATTCGCCGCATGTTCGATCACGTCGGCTTTCGCGTCGAAAAAATCAAACGCACGCGACTCGGCCCGCTCATCCTTGACGTTGCACCCGGCAAATTCCGTCCTCTCACTGAAACGGAAGTCGCCCAACTAAAGTCCCTGAGCGCCGCCAGAAACAAGTAGCAGGCGCGTTGTGCTCCCGCGGTTCCCGATTACTGATTGCGGGGAGCCCCTCCCCAAACGCTAATCTTCGGCATAAAATAAACTCATGACCCACACTCTCGAAGAACTTATTCCCGATTACATCCAGGGCCTGCCCGCGTACGTTCCCGGCAAGCCCGTCGAGGAAGTGGAGCAGGACCTCAAGATCCACGCCGTCAAACTTGCTTCCAACGAAAACCCTCTCGGGCCTTCTCCGAAGGCCATGGAAGCCGCCCGCCACGCTCTGGGCGAAGCCAACTGGTATCCCGATGGCGGCAGCAAGCATCTCCGCCAGGTCCTTGCCGACCGCTTCGGCGTGCGCTTCGAGGAGGTTTTTGTTGGCCTCGGCTCGAGCGAAATCATCGATCTGGCTTCGCGCGTTCTGCTTCGCCCTGGCCTGGATGGCATCACCAGTGAAGGCTCTTTCACGCTCTTTGCCATCGCCATTCGCGCCAGCGGCGCCACCCTTGTCCAAACCCCCATGAGGAACTTTGCCTTTGACCTCGACGCCATCGCTGCCGCCGTCACTCCGCAGACCCGCGTCATCTATATTGCCAACCCCAACAATCCTACGAGCACGGCCTTCGGCGCCTCCGAATTCGCGGCCTTCCTCAAAAAAGTCCCTGGCGACGTCCTCGTCGTCCTTGACGAAGCCTACCGCGAGTACGCCGCTCGCACCGATCTCCCCGAAGCGCTCAAGCTTTTCCGCCACTACAACAACATCCTTACTCTTCGTACCTTCTCCAAAGTGTACGGCCTAGCAGGACTGCGCATCGGCTATGGCATCGGCCACCCCACGCTTGTCGCCGAAATGAACAAGCTGCGCACCCCCTTCAATGTCACCAACGTCGGGCAGTCCGCCGCACTGGCGGCTCTCGACGACACCGAACACGTTCGCCGCTCGGTCGAAATGAACCTTCAGGAGCGCGAACGCCTTTACAGCGAACTCCGCAAGCTTGGCCTTTCGCCCGTCCCGAGCGAAACCAACTTTCTCTTTATCCCCATCGGCCCGCATGCGAAATCTCTCTGCGATGAACTCCTCCTTGAAGGAGTGATTGTCCGCCCGCTTGGCTGGATGGGTTTTCCTGAGGCGATTCGCATCTCCGTCGGGAGCCCTCCGGAAAACACCAAACTCCTCGGCGCCGTCAGGTGTGCGCTGGAACGGCGCAAGCCCGGTGTGCTCGCGCCGCAATAAACCGGGCGCGTATAACTTTGCTCTCACATAACTCATCCAACTTCGCCCATGAACCTCCACCGCCCCGACGCAGCCACCCCGTCTTCCGATCCCATCGGTGACATTCTCCGTTCTTCGAAGACCATCGCTGTCGTTGGCCTCTCGTCCAATCCCTTTCGTCCCTCCCACGAAGTAGCCGCTTATCTACGATCCGCCGGCTACCGCGTGATCCCCGTCAATCCGAACGAATCAGAAGTTCTGGGCATCAAGGCTTTCGCCCGCCTCGAAGACATTCCTGAACCCGTGGACATCGTCGACGTCTTTCGACGGTCCGAAGAGGTTCCGACGGTCGCTGATTCCGCCATTGCCATCGGCGCAAAGGTTCTCTGGCTTCAGCAGGACATCACGAACGCCGCCGCCGCTGAAAAGGCGCGTGCCGCCGGTCTTACCGTCGTGGAAGACGCGTGCGTTCTCGTGGAGCACAAAAGACGGAAATTGGAGACTGGAAGCTAGAGGTTAGAGGGCGCCAACCCGGAATCCGAGCCGTGGCAGCAGGAAGGATCGCTAAAATCCAAAGATCTGCAGATTCCTTTTCCCGGGCAACACCACCGCCAGGTACTTGCCATCCAGCGAGATTCCATACTCCCGGATCGCTAGCCCGTGCAAAAGCACTTGCGGCGTCGGCTCCTGCACCGGAATCTTCTGCGTCTTCTGATAGGCGATGAATTCGGGCAATCGCACAGTCACCAGGTCGGCCGATTTCTTCTCTACCGTGCGCTTCAGATAAATTCTGGATTCTTCCGCTGACCACCGCACTACGCCCAACCCCACGCGCAGGCGTATGGCCTCGATCGGCGACTCGAGGTTCCGTACCTCCATCACCTCGCGGTCTAGGAAATAGGCCACTTTGGTTCCGCTGGGCGAAACCGAAAGCCCGCCCGTATAGCCTTCGAGGGTCGCGAGCTCCTTGTCATCCTGCGCGAGTAAATCCAGTTTCAGCAGGCGGGCGGGCCCGTCCATGTTGCGGTTGCGTTCCACCGCAATCGCCGAATTGCTTCCAGGAATCCGCGCCGCCGCAATGAACGTGCGCCCTTCGAACACCTTCGTTTCCGGTCCGCCGGAGACGTACAAATAGCGCATGGAGAAGAGTTCGCGGGGTTGCACATCTTCGGTCAGATAGACAAGCGTCGCATTGTCTCGCAGCCACATCGGACATTCCGCGTTCATTACCAGCGGATCGGGCCCCACCATCGGATGCAGTTCGTGCCCGCCGTCGTCCAGCAAGAGCAGCGCGCGCGCGTCTTCGCCTCTTCCATCGTCCAGATCTACGGTCGTGGTGAAGAGTTCCACCGCGATGATGTGCCCGTTCGGCGACCAGTTGAACGATTCCACCTGGTAAGTGAACGGCTTGTCTCCGTGCGTGAATTTTTCACCGGTAAAAATCCGCCTTCTCTTACCGTTCGACTCTAGGATGAAAATATCGTCCCGCTGCAGGTCGTATTTCTTGGCCTTGTACATTCTTCTTACGGAAAAGACGATCCGCCCGTCGGGAGCGTACGCAAACGCTGTGACCTCCTCGTCCACGTTCATCACCGTTTTGTCGAGGTTTTGGGCGCATGTCGGCTCGGGGCAGGGAAACAGCCAAAGAACAATCGCCAGAGCGAGCAGGAACGGCGCGCAGGATGCTCCTGCCTTGGCTTGTAAACACGGGTCTGGGGCTAATCTTCTTCGAAACTGCCAACTGGAAACCAAGAACTGTAGGCTCACTCTCATGGCTTCGGGTGTGGCCCTGTATACTCGGCGCAGCACGGCTTTTCTGTCGGCGTGAACTCCATCAATTCCACCCTGGTGTCATCCGGATCATACAAATTCAATTGCCACTTCCCATCCCGCCCGATTTTGGGCTGCTCTGTCAGTTTGACGCCCGCCTTCTCCAACTGGTTTGCCGCCGCGCGCACATCCGGCACCCCGAGGGCAATGTGATTCATCACGCCTAGTGTTCGCTTGTCCGCATTCGCGGCCACGTTCAGCATGTACTCGATCCAGTCGGTTCCCTCCGGCACTTGCATGTCCACCCAATTCGTTTCCCCGTCCTTCATCCCGCCGTGCCAGTACACGCGAAACCCCAGCACGTCCCTGTAAAACCTGTCCATCGCCTCGCGATCCCGAACCACCCACCCCGCATGGAGGATATCGCCAGCGATCCGTGGCCCGCCGCTGGTCGATGCGCCGATGCCTTCGGGCTGGGAAACGAAGAAAAGTCCGTGCCTCTCGGGGTCCCGGACTTCAAAATAAGCCGTTCCATGCCGATCGGAGATGATTTCACCGGGCTTGTATCCGTGGGCCGCAAGAAAGCCGTGCATTGCCTTGACGTCCGACGTGTAAAAACCAACGGCCTCCAGGAGATTGCCATTTTCCGCATTCTCCAATTTGACCAGTTCGATCCGCTGGAAAAGGTTGACAAAGTAACACTGTCCT
>Ga0209465_10000675_pt1 | contig 15705 bp, 7 predicted proteins | sample PanSoiPlot1MoBio_FD_188321 | JGI IMG/M metagenome (GOLD analysis project Ga0209465, IMG submission 188321) | Tropical forest soil microbial communities from Panama analyzed to predict greenhouse gas emissions - Panama Soil Plot 1 MoBio (SPAdes)... | ecosystem: Environmental > Terrestrial > Soil...
ATGACTGAAGGTCACCCCACAGTGTGATCCGGCTCACGGCAGCCGGAAATGGATTGGTGTTCCATGTTGGCGGAGAAAATGGTACGACAATTCGTAGCCCGTCTCCAGGCAATCTTCTACCATTTGTTAACGCGCGATGTACGCGCGCACGCCTTCGCGCGAAGACCCAGGACGGCGATCTGCCCTTCACGGCCCTTCCAACTCAGTGTCGCGGGAGAATTTCTATGAATACATTCGAGGAAAGAGTTCGCGAGGTGAGCGAGTACTTCGCGTCTCCGCGGTTTAAGAGGATTACACGGCTGTATACACCACGGCAGGTGGTGGAACAGCGCGGCACCATTCCTACGGACTACCCAATTGCGCGTAAGACAGCGGAGGCGTTTTACGCGCGTCTGCGAGAGCTGTTCAGCCAGGGCAAGTCAATCACAACGTTCGGACCCTATTCACCGGGGCAGGCGGTGAATATCAAGCGCGTCGGTATCGAGGGTATTTACCTCGGCGGGTGGGCGACGTCGGCAAAAGGCAGCATCGCAGAGGATCCGGGTGCCGACCTGGCTAGCTATCCGCTGAGCCAGGTGCCGGATGAGGCGTCGGCGATTGTTCGGGCGCTGGTTACGGCTGACAAGAACCAGCACTACATGCGCTCGCGGATGACTGCGGAACAAAGAGCGGCGGCACCTGAACACGATTACCGGCCGTTCATCATAGCCGATGCGGATACAGGGCACGGCGGCGATGCGCACGTGAGGAACCTGATTCGGCGGTTTGTGGAAGCGGGAGTGCCCGGATATCACATTGAAGACCAGAAGCCGGGCGTGAAGAAGTGCGGACACCAGGGCGGTAAGGTGCTGGTGTCGGAGAACGAGCAGATTCAGCGGCTAAACGCGGCGCGGTTCCAGCTGGACGTGATGGGCGTGCCGGGCATCATCGTGGCACGCACGGATGCCGAGGCTGCGAATCTGCTGGATGGATGCGCGGATGAGCGGGACCAGCCGTTTATCTTAGGCGTTACCCACCTGAATGCGCCAAGCTACAAGTCGGTGTTCCTCGCCATTCATCGCAAGTTTTACGAGGCAGGCGTCGAGGAAGTGCGAGGACATCTGATGTTCCAGATGTCGGGCGTCGAGTATGCCGCCGCGAATGCGTGGCTGGAGCAGGCTGGGTTAGTACCGGTGATTCTCGATGCGGCTTCAGCGTACCGAAAGAATGGCGGTGGGAGCGTCGAGCCGATGCTCGACAAGGTGATGGGGCGCTGTCTGGATGTATGGCAGGAAGCCGCTGATCTGAAGACTTGTCACCAGCAGGTAGCGGAGGAGATGGCGTTTCGTATCAGCCAGGGCGAGGCGCTCGACATGAATGTTGAAGACTGGATGGAGTTTTCGAAACGTGCGTCCTGGTACGAGGTGCGCGAGAAGGCCCGGTCGATGGAGATCGAGGTCGGGTGGAGTGCCGAGCTGGCGAAGACTCCGGAAGGCTATTACCAGGTGCAGGGCGGACTGGAATATGCGATTGCCAAGTCGCTGGCCGCCGCTCCGTTTGCCGACATTTTATGGATGGAGACCGCGACTGCGAACCTTGATGAAGCGAAGGAATTTGCGGACGCGATGCATGCCGTTTATCCAGACAAGATGCTAGCCTACAATCTGTCGCCGTCGTTCAACTGGGACACCACAGGCATGAGCGATGAGCAGATGCAGGCGTTCCCGCAGGAGTTGGGCAAGCTGGGCTTCGTTTTCAACTTCATTACGTATGGCGGACACCAGATTGACGGGCTTGCATCGGAGGAGTTTGCCACGGCTCTGCTGCAAGAAGGCATGTTGTCGCTGGCGAAACTGCAACGCAAGCTGAGGCTGCTGGAATCGCCGTATCGCACGCCGCAAACGCTGGTGGGTGGGCCGAGGCTGGATGCCGCGTTGATGGCAGCTTCCGGGCGTACGGCGACCACGAAGGCCATGGGTAAGGGTTCGACGCAGCATCAGCATCTAGTGCAGACAGAGGTTCCGCCGAAAGTGCTGGAAGAGTGGCTGCAAATTTGGGCGGAGCAAAACAACCTGCCGAAGTTTCGTGCCCAACTGCGGCCGGTCGCAGCGGGCTCGGATTTCCTCGAGCTCAGCCTGTGGAACGACGGAAAGGAGAAGGTGGGTAACATCATCTTCGCCGATGTGCAAGACCGGCATGGTTACAAGCTGCTCTCGATCCGTGATATGAACACGTTTGATTCGTCGCTGCGGAAAAAACGGCTGATGACGCTGGCGCACTTATTCCTGATTCATCGCTACAAAACAGGACTAGTGCATTACCTCAGTCCGACCGAAGACAACGAGCATCAGGCGCAAAAAATGAAGCGACTGAGCCTCTTCAGCGATGTGGACATCCAGGCGCAATTGATTATCGTGGCGAAGGTGAACCACGCAAGAATTGCGGAGTTGCTTGCCAGTGATAAGGAAGCACTGACCCGGTTGATTAAGAAGCAGGACCAGCCGGTGGAGGTGGGATAAATAGGCATCAGGCGTCAGGTATCAGTCAGGGCTTCACGATTGCGCGATGAAAAGACCCCATCCGCCAAAAAAAGGCGGAGTGGGGAACCTGACTAAGAATCAGCAAAATATCGGGGCGGACGGCGGTCCGCCCCCGATTTCTTAGTGCTGAACGGGCTAACCTAAATCGATGGAGGGTTATCGATGAGCCTCAGCCAGTTCGAGAAAGCCCGGCGCTTTCGTGCACTGCATGAGCGCAAAGGAGCTTTCATTATTCCAAATCCTTACGACGCGGGGACGGCCCGGCTGCTGGAACAGATGGGATTCGAAGCGTTGGCGACAACAAGTTCGGGATACGCATTCACGCAGGGGCGGCGTGATGGCGGGCTGATGCGAGAGCAGGCGCTGGCGGGTGTGCGCTTGATTGCCCAAGCCACGGAGCTTCCGGTGAGCGCCGATCTGGAGAACGGATTCGGGGATGCGCCGGAGAGAGCGGCAGAGACGATTCGATTGGCGGGAGAGGCAGGCGCGGTCGGCGGATCAATTGAGGACTCTACGGGAAAGAAGGATGCTCCGATTTACGATCTGGGATTTGCGGCGGAGCGGGTGCGGGCGGTGGCGGAAGCGGCACGTGGGTTGTCGTTTCCTTTCAGACTGACGGCCCGGGCGGAGAACTATCTTTACGGGAGACGCGATCTTCAAGACACAATAAAAAGGCTGCAGGCGTATCAAGAAGCGGGAGCGGATGTGTTGTACGCGCCGGGTCTGACATCGAGGGAAGATATCGAGGCGGTGGTGAGATCGGTGGATCGGCCGGTGAATGTGCTGTTGGGATTGAAAGGCGCGGAGCTGACATTGGCGGACCTTTCCGCGCTTGGCGTGAAGCGAGTGAGTGTGGGAGGCGGGTTGGCCCGTGCGGCACTGGGCGGGTTCCTGCGGGCTGCGCGGGAGATGCGGGAAGCGGGCACCTTCACCTGGGCGGAGGAGGCGGTAGGGTCGCTCAGCGAGCTGACGGCGGGGTTTGCAGGGTGAGGGCGGGATCGTTGTGGTTGCGTGACGAGAAGGCCTACAGATGCCAAAAGCTGGCTTGTGTGTGGGGCACCTGAGTAAGTAACATTACCTTCCCCAATTGAAGGTGTCGCAAAGGCCTGCAATTTCGCAGATACATTCGCGAATGTCAACGGTATACTCTTGGAATCCTTGAAACTCGGGCCGGGTGTAAAACTAGGATCGTATGAAGTTGTATCGGTGCTTGGCGCCGGCGGTATGGGTGAAGTCTACCGTGCACGCGATGTCGCCCTCGGCCGCGAGGTTGCGATCAAGATCCTTCCCGATTTTGTCTTCGCCGAACCAGACCGTTTAGCGCGCTTCGAACAAGAGGCCAAGGCAGCGGCCGCTCTCAATCATCCCAATATTGTCGCGATCTACCAGTTTGGAACAGACGAGGGCCGGCCCTACATAGTGAGCGAGCTGCTCGAGGGCGAGACGCTGCGCAACCGGTTAGAGCACGCTCCCCTACCGCTGCGCAAGGCGGTGGATTACGGTGTGCAGACGGCACATGGCTTGGCGGCCGCGCACAAGAAGGGAATTGTGCACCGCGACCTGAAGCCGGAGAACCTGTTCCTCACCAGGGACGGACAAGTGAAGATCCTCGACTTCGGCGTGGCCAAGATTCTTGAGCCCAGTGAGGGAGAGGGACAGGGAATGGATTCGGCCCATCTTCCCACGGTGGATACCAGGCCGGGAGTAGTGCTGGGAACTTGGGGCTACATGTCACCCGAACAAGTCCGAGGCCTGGCCATTGACCCGCGGACCGACATTTTCGCACTGGGCGCGATTCTGCACGAGATGGTAACCGGGAAGCGCACTTTCGATCGTCCGACTTCTGCCGACACCATCAGCGCCATCTTGCACGAGGAACCGTCGGCGATTTCGCAAACGGTTTCGCGGATGCCACAGGGTCTACAGCGAGTGGTGGACCGCTGCCTGGAGAAAAATGCCGATCAGCGATTTCAGTCGGCCTCCGATCTTGCCTTCGCACTGGAGGCGCTCTCTGACAGTTCGCTGACCTCCACAGGCGAACGCGCGCAGGTCAAGTTTCAGCGAACGCGGCGGCACGCAGTCATTGCGGCGGCAGGCGGGCTGGCGCTGGCAGCCGCTGCGGCACTGGGTTACTGGCTGGCGCGTCCAACTTCCGGTCCGAAAGCAACCAGCTACACGCAGCTTACGCATGACGGACAGCCGAAAGCTCTGCTGGGGACGGATGGCGCGAGGCTGTTCCTGGGAATGGGGGAGTTTCCCTATCAAGGCGGAGCCGAGATGCCAGCGGGCGGAGGAGAGCCGAGAAACATTCCCATGCCTTCCCCTCATGCCGTGCCGCTTACGGTTTCTCCGGACGGCGCAAACTTACTGGCTGTGGACGGACAAGGCGTTCCTCCCAGTGGACCGTTGTGGGCTGTGCCAGTCACGGGCGGCTCACCGCGCAGGCTTGGAGATCTATCAGGGGAGGCCGGCGCGTGGTCTCCTGACGGCCGGATGATGGCTTACGCGAGGCATAACGAGTTGCTGATAGCCGACGCCAATGGCACGGGCTCGCGCAAACTCTCGTCCGTCGCGGGTGACATTAATTCGATCGTGTGGTCCCCAGATGGCCCGCGGTTGCGGTTCGACAGCTCGCAAACGGTTGGCCAGCATGAGTTCTGGGAGGTTTCGACAAACGGCAACGATCTGCGCCGGCTACTGGCAGGTTGGCACAATCCGCCGGATGAGTGTTGTGGCCGATGGACAGCAGATGGCGAGTACTTCGTGTTCCAATCGGCTAACCAAGTCTGGGCGTTACCCAAGACGACTTTCCTGCTTCGATCACCCTCGCCGATACAACTCACCTCGAGCCCGATGTCGTTATCTACGCCGATCCCGAGCAAGGATGGAAAAAAACTGTTCGTCATAGGCGAGGTGCATCGCGGAGAGCTGATGCGTTACGACATGAAGACGCATCAGTTCGCCCCATTTCTGGCGGCTATTTCCGCCGAGTACGTTGCCTTCTCGAAAGATGGCCAGTGGGTGGCGTATGTGAGCTATCCCGAAGGTACTCTATGGCGCAGCAAAGTGGATGGCAGCGAGCGCATGCAGCTCACCTATCCGCCGATGTATCCCATGCTTCCGCGTTGGTCTCCGGATGGCAGACAGATCCTGTTCTTCGAGTTCGAACGCAATTCCAAGCCATCACGCATTTACCTCATTTCAGCCGACGGGGGCACGCCGCGCGAGCTGATTCCCAGCGATCCGAATGCGCAGGTGGATCCCAACTGGTCGCCGGACGGCAGCAAGGTTGTGTTTGCCGGCAATCCTGGAGAGTCGAGTTCGCAAATTAAGGTCTTCCAAGTGGCGAATGGAAAGATCTTTCCTCTGCCCGGCTCACAAGGAATGTTCTCGCCGCGCTGGTCGCCTGAGGGACGCTACATTGCGGCGATGTCAGCCGACTCATCGCGCGTGATGCTGTTCGACTTCAGCACCGGTAAGTGGAATGAACTTGCCCAGGGTAGCATCGGGTGGTTGAACTGGTCGCACGACGGAAAGTACATTTACGTCCTGGACCAGAGCGGAAAGGGTGCTGTGCTGCGGATCAAGATTGGTGATCACACACCTGAGCAAGTGATTGCTCTCGACGGCTTCAAGACCACCGGGCGATACCGCGGATCACTGGCGCTCATGTCTGACGACTCTCCTTTGCTGCTGCGTGAGGCCGGCACGCAAGACGTTTACGCTCTCGACTGGGAAGCCCCATAGGGCTGTCGTTTCACGGTTCGCCAATGAAAATCTGATCCTGTGGATGCTTGACACTCTTGTCCGCCGATGGACGGAGGAGGTCCGAGGGTGGACAGGGAAGCCGTCGCACTACATTCGTACTCTCGCGCAAACCAATGAAATATTGGCACATTCGGTTAAGGCCGAAGGAAGCCAGATTGCATCGAAATCTGAGTAACGTGCGGCAGCCCGATGAGCACTGTTCTGAACGATCTGCGGTACACGATGCGGCAAATGGCGAAGGCGCCAGGATTTGCCATAGTGACAATTCTCACTTTGACGCTCGGCATTGGAGCGAATACGACAATTTTCTCGGTAGTCAACGCAGTGCTGCTAGATCCGCTTCCGTATCCGCAGCCCGGCCGAATTTGTGTTCTCTTTCGTGAAGGGACGATGTTTCGCACGGGCTCCATTTCCTATCCCAACTTTGAAGACTGGCGGCGGGAAAACCAGAGTTTTTCCAGCATGGCGGCGTATCGGGAAATGGGCGGAGTCACGCTCAGCGGAGGCGGAGAGCCGGAGAGCGTCATGGGGGAGATGGTGTCGGCGGGCTTCTTCGAGATTCTAGGTGTTCGGCCGGTGGTGGGAAGGACGTTCACGGCGGATGAAGACCGGCTCGGCGGCAACCCGACCGTAATGATCGGGGAAGGTTTATGGAAGCGGAAGTTCGCCTCGGATCCACGTGTCTTGGGCAAGACGATCATCCTGAACGGGCAAGGACGCACGGTTGTCGGAATCGTCCCGGCAAGTTTCCGGCTGAAGATATGGAACTTTGAACGATCGGACGTTTATGTACCGATCGGCGAATATAGCCAGCCACAGTTCCGCAATCGAAACGCGGCGTGGGGCACCGACGCAATAGCGCGGCTCAAGCCAGGCGTGAGCGCGAGTGACGCCGCACAGGACATGGCGCGGGTGAATCGCGGGCTGGCAGCCGCCTATCCCGATGTGGACGCGAACATCAAGACCTACATGTTGCCGCTGAAAGACGTGATCGTGGGCGAAGTGCGTCCAGCACTCCTGGTATTGCTGGGGGCCGTGATGTTCGTGCTGCTGATTGCCTGCGCCAATGTAGCGAACTTAATGCTGGCGCGTTCGACAGCGCGAAGCCGCGAGTTCGCCGTGCGGATTGCGCTGGGTGCCGGACAGGGGAGATTAGTGCGGCAACTGCTCACGGAGAGCCTGGCGCTGGCGTTCATCGGCGGGATTTTTGGGTTACTGATGGCACATTGGGGAACGCGCCTGGCACTGATGTTGCTGCCGCAGGCCCTACCTCGATCTGAGGGCGTGGGGATCGATGGCCGGGTGCTGCTGTTTACGCTACTGACTTCCGCTCTTTCGGGAATCACATTCGGCCTGATTCCGGCCTTAAAAACCCGCACCACGCCGGTCAGCACCACTCTGAATGAGTTTGGCCGTTCGGTCGCGCACGCAAGAAGCCGAACGCAGTCGGCGCTGGTGGTGACTGAGATAGCGATGGCATTGCTGTTGCTCGTCGGGGCAGGCCTGATGGTGCGCACGCTGATGCGCCTGTGGAATCTCAGTCCGGGATTCAATTCGCAGGGCGTATTGACGTTCGTGGCTTCAATGCCTCCGTCGATGGCCAAAGAGAGTCCCGAAGTAGTTCGCGCTCACTATCGCCAATTGGGGCAGATGCTGCGCTCAATTCCAGGGATCGAAAGCGTATCGCTCGAGTGGGGATCTCATCCCATGAAAGGCGATACGGAAGAAGGTTTCTATGTGGAAGGAGAGGCGCGGCCGGCACACATGACGGACCTGCCATACACGCTCGTGTACATGGTTGAGCCTGATTATTTGCAGGTGATGCAAGTGCCGTTGCGGCGCGGCCGTTTTCTTAACGATTCTGATAATGAGCACGCTTCTCCTGTGGTGGTGATCGATGAAGATTTTGCTGTGCGGCACTTCGCCGGCAAGGACCCGATCGGCAAGCATATCAACCGGGTGGACGGGATTACAGGAGGCGTGCGTGCTGAGGAAATCGTTGGCGTAGTGGGTCACGTCCGGCAGTGGGGGCTGGCGGACGATTCCACGGAGAACATGAAAGCGCAGCTCTATCAACCGCTGACACAAGCCAGTGACCGGCGGATGGGCCTTATAGCCCTAAGCTCTCACGTCTACTTGAGAACGAAGCCCGGCATCGATCCGGCGGCGGTGTTTCCGGCGATTCGCAACAAGGTAACGCAATTTAATGCCGAAGCGGTGGCGTTTGAGCCGGAGAAGATGGAGACGATTGTGGCGGATTCCATCGCGCGGCAACGATTTACCATGATTCTGTTCACGGGCTTTGCAGGGGTTGCGTTGCTGCTCGCGAGTGTAGGGATTTATGGCGTTCTATCTTACATTGTGGGACAGCGCACCAAGGAAATCGGCGTGCGGATGGCCCTGGGCGCCAGCCGGGGCGACGTATTGCGAGCGTTCCTGCGCGATGGAGCGAGACTGACGCTGATTGGTGTGGCACTCGGGACGATCGCCGCCATGGTTCTGACTCGATTGATGACGAGCGTCCTGTTTGAGGTGAAGCCGACTGATCCGATGACGTTCGTCGGCGTGGCGGTCTTGCTTTGCTTCATCGCGCTGATTGCGTGCTACATTCCAGCGCGGCGCGCGGCGTCGGTGGAACCGATGCAGGCCCTGAGGGCAGAGTAGAAAGCGATGTGCGCGCCATCACACAGCGGTCGCTGACTCGCGTGCTAGAATCCCCGCGCATAAGGGCCTCAACGTGTCATCGCATTCCTCATCTTCCTTCACCACTACCGTGACCGAGTCAGTAGTCAGTTTCCTCGAGAAGATTCCGCCGTTTCAGTTCCTGCCTCAAGGGGAGCTGCGCACACTGGCGCGCAGCATGACGTTGGAGTACTTCCCAAAAGACACCGTAATTCTGGCAGCGGGGCGGCAGGTTTCCGAGGCGCTGTACATCGTGCAGAAAGGAGCGGTGAAGCTGGGCATTCGGACGGATGTCGGCAAGGAACTGATTCTTGACATGCGCAGCGAGGGGGAAGTGTTCGGGCTGCTGTCGCTGATGGGGCGCGACGTGGCGAGGCTCGACGTAGTCGCTTTGGAAGATACGCTGTGCTACAGCATTCCGGCCGATTACGTGCAAGAGCTGATCGACAAGCATCGAGACGTGTCGGAATACTTTGTCCGCACCTCGATTACGCGCTACATGGACCGCAGCCTGACGGAGTTACGCACGCAGGTAAACCTGATGGGCAACTCGGAGCAGTTACTGTATTCGCTGGCGGTCGGGGACGTGGCGAAACATGCGGCGGTGGTGTGCTCGCAGGCGGCGACGATCTGCGAAGCGGCAAAAGTGGCTTCGAAAGGAAAGTCGGGCGCGGCGTTCGTCGTCGATGACGATGGACGCGCGGTTGGGGCTGTTACGGACCGCGATTTTGCGAAGAAGGTTGTGGCTGGCGGAGTGCAGGTTGATGAGCCGGTGACGAAGATCATGACGGCTCCCGTGGTGTCAGTGGAGAGTAGCGACAGGCTGTTTCAGGCGTTGCTAACGATGCTGGGAAGAAACATCCATCACATCCTGGTAACGGAGGAAGGCAAGCCGAACAGCGTGCTCACAAGCCACGACCTGATGCTGTTGCAGGGCAAGTCGCCGTTGAGTCTGGCACGGCACATCATGCAGCAGCAAACGCTGGATGATTTGGCGGTTGCGCAGAAGCGGATTGGCGATCTGCTGCCGCTGCTGATGCGCGAGGGTGCGCGCGCCAGCCATATTACGCGATTGGTTGCCGAGCTGAATGACCGAGTGATGGCGAAGATTTTGGAACTGGCAGAGGAGAACTTCGGGCCACCTCCGGTTCCATATTGTTGGGTCGTGTTGGGGAGTGAGGGACGGCGCGAGCAGACATTCAAGACCGATCAGGACAACGCCCTGATCTATGCTGATCCGGCGGACGAGGAACGTGGACGGGCCAGCACGTATTTCAAGAACCTTTCGGTTTACGCGCAGGGGGCGCTGGAGAAGTGCGGGTATCCCGCGTGCACGGGTGGATGGATGGCGAGCAATCCGCGATGGAGGATGCCACTCAGTGCGTGGCAGATGATGTTTCGCGAGTGGATTAGCGAAGCAGGGTATCACTCGGTGGAAGATGCGCTGATTCTTCTCGATATGCGACCGGTGGCAGGGGACCCTGGTTTATACGAGACGCTGTGGGCGGGCGTCGAGGAGCAACTGAAGACAGCGAGTTTCTTCAAGTCAATCCTGGCGTGCATCTCGGTGGGACGCAAGCCTCCACTGGGATTCTTTCGAGGTTTTGTGCTTGACCGCAGCGGCGAACATAAGGAAGAACTCGATATCAAGAGCACAGGAACGGGGCCGATCGTAGAGGCGGCGCGGCTCTTCGCGGTAGACTTGGGGATTTCGCACACCAATACAGTGGACCGGTTGTCGGCACTGCGGAGTGCAGAGTACATCGATGCCAAGGTGCTTGAAGAGATACAAGAAGCGTTCGAATTTCTGATGTTGCTGCGACTGGAGAACCAGTTGCATCAGGTGCGCGAAATCAAGCCGCTGAATAACTACGTAAGCCCGCGCAAACTGACCAACCTGCATAAAGGTCTGTTGCGCGAGGCCTTCCAAACCGTGGTGAGGTTGCAGTCGGTAATCGATGAGCGCTTTCGTACTGCAGTATGGGCACAGCTCGGGAAGTGAAGGATGCCCAACTGGTTCAAGGTCGGATGCCGTGCCAGTAACTGGGATGCACGGTTTCCTAGGGATCTGCCCCTGAGAGACGTGCGCTATGCAGCAGTCGATACGGAGCTGACGTCGCTCGACAAGCGCAGCAATCGACTGCTGTCGATTGGTGCGATTGCGATGGATGGCCCGAAGATCCGTATGGCGGAGCAGTTCTATCGGGTCGTGAATCCGGGTGTTCACGTTCCAGCGGAGAGTGTGCTCATTCACAAACTGCGGCCGAATGATGTGGAGCAGGGAGTTGCGCCGGAAGACGCGCTAGCTGAGTTACGTGAGTTCATCGAGGGGCGGGTGCTGGTGGGACACTTCGTGCATATCGATATGAACGCTCTGCGGAAGGAACTCGGTGACCAGCAACATGAGTTCAGCAATCCTGTGGCTGATACTGCGAAGGCGCATCGATGGATTTTGCAGAATGGTCCTTATCGCGAAGATTTTGAGCATCTATTGGCGAATGTCAGCCTGGCTGCGTTGGCAAAGATCTATGAGATTGAATTTCACGAAGCGCATCACGCGCTGGAGGATGCATTCGTTACAGCGCGGCTGTGGCAGAAGCTGTTGGCAAAACTGGAAACGATGAAGGTGCTGACGCTCGGAGAACTGTTGAAGGTGGCTAGGGCCTGAATGGTTCTAGTGTCAGCCGTCATTTTTCAGCTAAATTTAATACGTCGTTGGGAAGAAAGTTAGTCCTACTCATTCCTCAGGAAAAGGAAGAGTATCAGCATGCATCGTTCTTGTTCCGCCCTCTTGGCCAAAAGATGGCGATAAGCCATGAGAGCGAATTCGACGCTCGTCGCTGGCCCCCGGGAGGGCGGGGCTACCTAGCCGCACGGTATGGTGTGAAATACCCCACCACCCTTTTCCAAAAGAAGGGAAGGATGGGGCCCCCGCACCCGCAAGCGAGGGTTACGCCGGTGGAGCGGCGTTACCGCTGGTTCCTGGACAGCAACGATATTCCTGCGACTTATCCAGCAATTCAATCTGGCGTTCCAGGAGCTTGTTCTCCAACTCCTTGCGCTTCAGGCCGAGGGCGATCTCCTGCTTGAGTGCCGGCTCGCAGATCGAGCAATCGTCCAAACATCCTTTTACAAGAATTCCAGGAGTAGGCAGCGAAGTGTCTTTCTGGAAGGAGAAGCGGTCCTGGGCTTGCGGTGAAACCTTGCCATCCGCGTCGAGCAACCCTTCGCCCTTAAGCTCGTCCTCGACCTGTTTGAGGGCGGCGGCGCGAATCTTGGCGAGGAGCGTTTCGCGATTGAACACCTGGGTAGGGCCGAGTTGCTGCTGCACCGCGCCGCGGACTGCTGCGTTGAGCGAATTGAACCTGGTTTGCGGATCAACGGGCAACAAACTGATCGATGTGCGGCCAAGCCCGTCACTGGGAGTGAAGGGATTCAGAACCACCTTCGTGAAGTCGTTGTTGGGATCCAGAATGACTCTGCGCTCGATTGCTTCGAGCTTGTAGGTGATCGTTTGTTTCTTGTTGATCTGGTAGAAAAGGAAGGTTACCGCGTTACACTTGTTCGGGTTGGTAAATTCACGCGAAGCTGACTCGAAGTGATCTTCCGATTCGGTCTCGGTATGGGTGCGGCTTTGCACTTCGCCCACGGATACGCTGGCTGCCTTCCGAGTGCCCATCTCAGCCGCATTGCTGGATGACTGGGCGTGGCTGCTGTGTTCCCCGAGAAAGGTAGAGAGCGAATTGGAATCGAAATTCCCGCTCATGTTCGCCGAGCCGCCCAGGCCGAGAATATCGATACCGGCATCGCCGTGACCATCAACGTGGGCTTTCGACTGATTACTGGAATTGGTCGAATCGCGCGACGACGTGTCGAACAATGAATCGCTCATTTGCTGCATGTAGAACGATTCCTCGGAGGTCTGGTTGTTCCGGTAGCTCACCTTCGAGGTGCTGTCAAAAGTGAATTTGGTCCGGCGGTCGGAAGTGAAGAGCTTCACTTTCTCGCCGGGAAGCAGGGTGGTGGTGTAAAGAAGGTTGCCGAGCAACAAAGGACCCGGGCAACGAGTCAGCCGAAAGTGTAACTTTACTTCGAGAAGGACCTGGGCCAACGCGCCCACGTCTTGTCTCAGGGTGACAGGGTAGTTCAGGCGATAGAAGAAATCGAGGACGTCGCAGGTGTTGTCCTGAGTCATTTCCGGACAGCAGGGAAGCGAAGCGGTAGTCGTCACTGCACTCATTCTTAACCTCTCTTTCTGTCGCGGCTAAGCGCGAATCGACGGGAACGATACGTTGAGCAGCCGAACTGAAAGCTGCGGCCAGCGATGCGCGGAAGCGGTCGTGAACGAGGTGGGGCCGAACCAGCCGACGAACTCGGAAGTCGTCAGGAAGTCGTCAAGAAGCGAAAACTTCAAATTAACTGAAGGTCAGGCGATATTCTGCCGGAAACAGTCATGTGTCAAGAGGCAAGAGAATCCAGTGGAGAGCCGGAGCGAGAAATCAGAAAAAGCAGATCCCTCGCCGACTAAACAACACGCCACGGAGCGCAAAGTCGGCGCTTTGCGGGGCCCGTTTCGTTGCCTCAGGATAGCAAAGGCCACATTAATTCCCAAACATCTCTAATCACCTTGACCGGTGCCAACTGTCAGGGTTGGTATTCCATTTTTGCGCATGAGGTCGTTCAGCGCGGGGACGTCTGTGGACTGAATCTGCTGCCACATGGACAACTGGGCAGTCAGCCGCGCGTGCAATTCGTCGAACACCTGCAACTGCGACGCGGTGGGTGCCTGGTCCACGTACTGAATGAGGTCGTTAAGGCTGGCATACTGCTCATTCAGCATGTTGGGGTAGCGGAGATTTCCTTCCGAGCTCTTCATCTTGACCTGGATGAGCACCTCCTCGACGGGCGTCATCTTCTGGTCGAGTGTCTTGGCGGCGGCGATGACCTCGTTATTCGGAGTGCCTTGGCCGGCCCACTTTTGCAATGTATCGAGGTTGGCGCGCAGGCCGCGAATTTGATTGACGGCACGGTGCAGGTTGTCGATGTCCTGCTGAGTCTTCACGGCCAGGTCGAATAGTTGTTGGAGGTCAGCCTGGGTGACTTGGTCTTTGATGCGCGGATCGATGACGACCTCGAGCGGTGCAGCTAGCGTTTTGCCTTTCACCGTGAGCTTCACCTGGTAGGTGCCGGGATTGACGAGCGGCCCACGTGGAGCATTGCCGGTGTAGAAAGCTCCGGGAATCTGTACCGGCGAGTCGTAGCGGAAGTCCCAGGCGAAGCGATTCATGCCGGCAGCTGCGGGCAGGAGGTTGGAAGGACGCTCAAGGTCAGGCCACTCGGGAGGTTGCTCGTTCTTGTTTTCAAGCAGATTTGACAGGTGACGAACGCGCTTACCTTGACTGTCGAAGATGTCGAGCGTGATTTCCTCTTTCGGAGCTGGTTTCTCCTTCAGGTAGTAATAGAGGATCGCACCTTTGGGCGGGTTGTCGCCAACGGGACGCCTACGGTCCACGGCATCGGGGAAGTGTAATCGCGTCGCGCTGGCTGGCGAGAAGAGATGCGCGTCGGTACTGGTGTTGACGGTTGCAGCCTGACGCAGCGGACTCACGTCGTCCAGAATCCAGAACGAGCGGCCGTGAGTGGCAGCGACGAGGTCGTTGTTCTTCACAGCCAGATCGTGAACCGGGGTGGTCGGTAGATTCAGTTGCAGTGGTTGCCAGTGGGCGCCGTCATCGATGGAGAAGTAGACGCCCGTTTCGGTTCCAGCATAGAGCAAGCCTTTGACTTTTGTGTCTTCACGCACGGCGCGCGTATAGGCGCCAGCAGGCAGCCCATTGGTGATCTCCGTCCAGCTCTTGCCGAAATCGTGTGTCTTAAAGATGAGCGGGGTGAGGCTGTCGAGTTTGTGCAAGTCGACGGCTGCATAGGCGGTTCCTGGATCAAAGTGAGAGGCCTCGATGATACTGACCAGCGCCCATTGTGGCAGGTCTTTGGGGGTTACGTTCTGCCACGTTTTGCCGTTGTCACGCGTGAGGTGTATGAGACCGTCATCGGTACCGGCCCATAACATTCCCTTTTGCAAGGGCGATTCGGCGATTGTGAACACCGTGTCGTAGTACTCGACACTGGTGATGTCGAGCGTGATGTCGCCGCCTGACGGCTTTTGCTTGCTCTTGTCGTTACGCGTGAGATCAGGACTGATAGCGCTCCAGCTGTGGCCGCGGTCGGCTGTCTTCATCACGAACTGCGAAGCGCTGTAGATAACGCTGGAGTCGTATTGCGAGACATAGACCGGTTCCGTCCATTGGAAACGGAATTTCTGAACACCGGCGCCGTTTCCCGAGGTGTCTAACGGATAAGGGGAGACGTCCTGGAGCTGGTTCGTCCGGTGGTCGTAACGGGTGATGATCGCAGCATCTGAGCCCGCGTACACGATTTCGGAATCGTGTGGATCGGGCGAGATATAACCGCTCTCGCCGCCGCCAACCTCGTACCAGTCCTGGCGGGCGATAACGCCGTCGTCGCTGTAGCTAGCAATCGCAACTGTACTGTTGTCCTGCTGTGCGCCGTAGACGCGATAGGGCCAGTGATCGTCCACAGCTACGTGGTAGAACTGCGCGGTCGGCTGATTATTCTGCTGTGTCCAAGTTTTGCCGCCATCGATGGAGATGGTCACGCCTCCATCATTGCTGTTCATGATGCGGTTGGGATCGGTGGGGTCGATCCAAAGGCCATG
>Ga0209465_10000676_pt1 | contig 15700 bp, 15 predicted proteins | sample PanSoiPlot1MoBio_FD_188321 | JGI IMG/M metagenome (GOLD analysis project Ga0209465, IMG submission 188321) | Tropical forest soil microbial communities from Panama analyzed to predict greenhouse gas emissions - Panama Soil Plot 1 MoBio (SPAdes)... | ecosystem: Environmental > Terrestrial > Soil...
CGCCCGCCAGATGGGCGGCGAGTTCTTTCGCTCCGCCTCCAAGCTCAAGCTCGTGCAGCTCCTGAGCGCGGGCTACGACCACGTGGACATCGAGGCGGCGCGCAAGGCGGGGGTGCCCGTGTCCAATAATGGCGGCGCCAACGCCATCGCGGTGGCCGAGCACACCATCATGCTCATGCTCGCGGTGGAGAAGCGGCTGGTGCGGTTCCACAACGACGTGGCCGCCGGCAAGTGGCGGGCCGGGAAGCCGGACGAGACACGCGTCTACGAGCTGGCGGGGCGCACGCTGGGGATCGTCGGCCTCGGCAACATCGGCAAGAAGGTCGCCCGCCGCGCCGCCGCCTTCGACATGAAGGTTCAGTACTACGACGTGGTGCGGCTCACCGAGGACCAAGAAGACGGCATCGGGGCGCGCTTCGTGCTCTTCGAGGAGCTCCTGCGCACCTCCGACGTGGTCAGCCTGCACGTGCCCCTCACGGACAGCACGCGCCAGATGATGAGCACTGCTCAGTTCGCTCTCATGAAGCCGGAGGCCATCCTCGTCAACACCTGCCGCGGTCCCGTGGTGGACGAGGACGCGCTCTTGCGCGCCTTGACCCAGAAGCAGATCGCCGGGGCGGGCCTCGACGTCTTCGTGGAGGAGCCACCAAAGCCCAACCATCCGCTCTTCGCCTTGCCCAACGTCACGCTGTCACCGCACTCGGCGGGGCCGACGTGGGAGAACTGGACGGCGCGCTTCCGGAACGGCTTTGACAACATCCAGCGTGTCGCCTCCGGAAAGAAGGCGAGCTGGGTCGTAGCCGAGCTCGCGAGAGGCGACGGCTGATCGCCTCGTGAGGCTGATGCCCGGTGGCGGGTACGCCTCGTCACAATCATCGAGGTGAGGACTCGGAATCCTCCGCCTCGGATGGGCGAGGAAGGCCGAGAGCCACGAGGAGGCCCAAGGCGTTGCCGCCGGCGGCGATCATGACGGCCGCCCGGTACCCCTGGGTCAGATCGAACAAGCGCCCCGCGGCAATGGGCAGGACGATGGCCGCAGCGCACCATGCCACGTAGAGCCGGCTCGCCACGCGACCGTAGAGGGCGCGCCTCCAGTACACAGCCACCGAGGCCGCGATGACACCGGAGATCACTCCGTAGCCGAGCCCGACCAGGGTCAGGGCGAGCACGGACACCATGGGCCCGGGCCAGATCGTCAACGCCATGTTGCCGGTGAAGGCGAGGGCGTGGGCGCCGGCCGCCACGACGGGAATGGCCAGCCAGTCGACCATCCATCCGCCCCCGACGCGAGCGGCCGCGATGCAGCCGGTCACGAACGTGGTGCCGAAGATCGCCAGCGGCGCTGCTCCCCCGTAGGCGGTGATGATGGCGGCGGCCTGGCTCAGCACCATGAGGCCGGCGGACGCGGCCAGGAAGAAGACGAACCAAAGCCGCCAGAAGACGTCGCGTCGACGCTCGTGCGAGCCCGGCACGGCGCTGGCCTGCGACACGACCAGCGTCACGCCTGATCGGACGATGAGCCACGCGCTCGCTGCTCCGGTGACGGCGAGGACGGCGGCGAGTGCGCCGAGAGCGGCGCGCACGCCGAAGTCGCGAGCCAACCAACCGAGGATGGGCGCCGCGATCATGGCGCCGAGCGGGTAGAGGCTGACCAGATAGCCATTGACGAGGCCGCGGCGGCTGGTCACCGTGAGGTTCACCGCTTGCTGCGAGACGATGTAACCGGCCCCGCCCCCAGCGCCGAACAGCAATCCGTAGCCGAGCACGAGCTGACCGAGCCCGGTTGCCGTCGCCGCGAGGGCCATGCCGAGCGTGCTCACCGTCGCGCTGCCGAGCACCAGCGCGGGCGCGGGCGCGAGACGGTACGCCGCGGGCGCCAGGTTCGTGCCCACCCCGAACCCCGCCGCGGCTAGCGCAAAGACCAGGGCGAGATCGGCGCGTCCGACGCCGAGCAGCACCTCGAGAGGCCGGAGAAGTACGCTGAATGCGTACAAGCTGCCGATGGGCAGGTTGAACACGGTAGCGGCCAGCACGATGCGCCACGCGCGTCGCGCGCTGTCCGCGTCGCTCATGCTGCCCTCTCTGGGGTGAGGCGACGCTCGATCAGGCGATGGCGCCCGCTCTCCGGAGCGCGTCGAGGGTGAGCGGATGACCATGACTCTGAACGGTGAGGGCCAGTGGGTCGTCCATCGGCGGGCCGTTCACCTCCCTGGCGAATCTCCCTTCATGTCGCGGCGATCCTGCCAGAGAGAGTCGGACGGGTCAAATCCGACGCCGTCTGCGGCGCCGGGCGACGGCGGCGATCAGCCGCGACGCGCTTGCGCTAGGTACACGACGGCGCCGGCCAGCGGCACCATTCCCGCTGCGACGAGCGCTCCGCCGAAGCCCCACGTACCCGCAGCGAGGCCGAGGCCCCACGGACCCAGGAGCTGGGCGAGATCGGCGCCGAGCCCCATCGTGTTGATAGCGGCGCCACGCCCGGTAGCCGGCACCGCCTCGCCGGCGAGGCTCGGGAGGATCACGAAGGCGACGCCGTAGAGCGTGCCGTAGCCCGCTGCGAGAGCGAAGAGGAACGGCAGACCCGCGACGCATCGCATGCCCGCGAGCGTGGCGGCCAGGCCGACGAGAACAGGAACGAGCACCGGGCGTCGGCCATAGCGATCGGCCATGCGTCCACCGAGGAGTCGGCTGACCACCGCTCCCACCTGTGAGCCGACGAAGAGGGTGCCGGGATTGCCCACGCCTCGGGCGATAGCCCACAGGGGAAGAAAGGTCGAGAACGCGACGTTCGGGATCTGCGTGCAGAAGTTGAGCAAGGCCGGCAGGAGTCCTTCCCGGCGGAAGTTCGTGCGCAGCGCGTAGGGATGCGCGCGACCCCGTGCTCGAAATGTGCTCGAGACCGCGGAGAAGCAGACGCCACTCGACACCGCCACCGTGACGGCGCCGATGGCCACGCTGGTCATGCGCTCAGCGGGAACGGTGCCTGGGGAGAATCCCTGGTACAGCGCCACGGCAGCGACGGGCCCCAGGCCGACACCAAGCGTGATGCCCAGCGCCACGTATCCCTGTACCTCACCGTGGCGCCCTGGCGGGGCGGCCTCGACCACGAGGGTGAAAAATGCCGTGGTACCCAGACTGTACGCGGCGCCGGTGAGGACGCGGTTCGCGAGCACGGCCCAGCCCACGGGGGAGAAGAGGAGCGCGGAAGCGCTCGCGAGAAGCACGAGGGAGAGAACCAGCGGTGTGCGGCGCCCGAAGGCATCGACGATCCATCCCGCGAATGGGCGTAGCGCGAGCTGGGCCATGCCCATGGCGCCCAGCATGAAGCCGATACCGCGGGCGTCGTAGCCCTGGTCATGAAGGAGCAGAGGCAGGATGGCGGTGACGCCGAAGTGGACCGCCGTCCACAGCGTGAGCCCACTCGTGAGAGCGAGAATGTTGCGGGTGAGCGACGCCCGGGCGTCGAACGCTGCCACCGTGCCGGCGTGCGTGGTCATCGATCCATCTGGGTGTGCCGCTGGTTCGGCGGCGGGCGGCTCCGATCACCGCCCGCCGCCGTCCGGCTCACGCCTCGGTCACGCGGGCCTTCACGGCTTCGACCAGCTCGGGCGTCACGGTGAGCCCGTGGTCCTGCACCGCGTGCTGTCCTGCCTGCTGCAGGATGTCGTCCATGGTCGCCCCGCGGGCGACGAACTGGCAGGCCGTGCCCGACACGTCGGCGCACCGAAGCACCTTCTCCATCTCGATCTTCTTCATGGCCTCTCCTCCTCTGGCGGCCCGTGGCGGCCGCGGTGAATGATCTGCTGACGAGAGGCTACGATCGCGCGCTCGCGGGGCGCGGTACGAAATCCGCACCACGAGGTAGGTGGCGGCGCGGTATCGTCCAGCCATGAAAACGTACGGTCAGTTCTGCTCGATCGCGAGGGCCCTGGATCTGCTCGGTGAGCGATGGACGCTCCTCATCGTGCGCGAGCTGCTCTGCGGGAGCCGACGTTTCGGCGAGGTGCAGCGCGGCATCCCACGCATCTCGCGCACCATGCTGGCCGCCCGGCTGCGCGAGTTGGTGGAGGCGCGCGCCATCGAGCGCCTCGAAGGGAAGGAGGGGCCCGAGTATCGGCTCACCCCGGCCGGGGAAGAGCTCGCCTCGGTGGTCCGCGAGCTCGGGACATGGGGCCAGCGATGGCTGGCGCGTGATCTCGAGGGGAGCGAGCTGGATGCTCGTCCGCTCATCTGGGACATCCACCGCCGAGTCCGCCGGGAGGCTCTCCCGGACAAGCCTCTCGTTGTCTGCATCGAGCTCACCGACGTCCGGGGCGGCGCTCGTCACCACTACCTCCTGCTCCGGCGCAGCGAGGTGTCAGTGTGTGCGGTCAATCCGGGCTTCCCGGAGGAGCTCCACCTCCGTGCCGATCGCCGGACCCTGATCGGCTGGTGGCGGGGCGACCTGACCTTCCGTCAGGCCGTCGCGGCGGGCCTGCTCCTCGAGGGGCGGCGCGAGTACGTGCGCGCGTTTCCCACCTGGTTCGAGCGCTACCTGCTCGCGGCCGTCCGCCCCGCCGCCGCGGCGCCCGCGCCGCGGCTAGCCCGGATGAGTCGCTAGAGGCCGTACGTGTGATCGGGGTGGGTGGCGTCGGGGGCGGGGAGCGCTCCGGCGGAGTGGGACCCGCTCGTCCTGTTCGCCGCCCGGAGGGCGGCGATTCAGGCGAGTGGGTGACGAAGCTGGAGGGCTCCCCGCCCCCGACGATGGGCCCCGACCCGCCTCGCCCTCCGAATGTTCGTGGGGCAATCCGAGCTAGGAGCCCGTGCGGAGCTTCCGGATCAGCTCGACGACGCGACGGATCTCGGATCCGTTGCGCGTCATGAGGCGGTCACCCGATTGCGACCACCGCAGCTTCCCGTCCACGTCCACGATGGCGGTTGAGCGGAAGGCGACGTTGCGATCCTCGTCCCAGACCTCGTAGGCGCGGATGACGTTGCGATGCACGTCGCTCAGGAGCGGGAAGGTGAGCGCGTTCCGCTTGTGGAACTCCGCGTGGGAGAACGGCGTGTCCCCGCTGATGCCGAGCACCACCGCGCCCGTGGCCTGGAGCTCCGCGGCGACCCCACCGAGGTCGCACAGCTCGGGCGTTCAGATGTTGCCCCAATCGTAGCAATAGAAGAGGAGGACCACGTCGGCGACGCCCCTGAACTCAGCGAGGGCGATGTCGCGCCCGCTCGTGGAGGGCAGCGAGAAGAGGGGAGCGTCCTGACCGTAGCGGATCATGGCCTATTGCTCCCAGACGGCCTTGAACGGCACCGCCACCCAGTCGTACGAAAAATCGCTTTTGTCCACACCCGCCTGCTTCTGAAACCGGTTCACACGCCCTCCTGTAGCGTTCCGCTCCGAGCGCGGGCTTCGCCCGCGCAATCCCTTGTGGGGGAAGGTTCGGAAGGGGGGCGAAGCCCCTCTCCGACTATCTAGCGCCACTCGTCCACCGACGCCGTCGCCTGATAGTTGCAGCCCATGATCCGCCAATAGCCGTTCGTCTCGCCGCCCACCACCACGATGTGAATGTCCTCGCGCCGGAAGATGGGCACCATCTCCTCGGGCTTGGCCTTGAGCTTGCTCGCCCACGGTTCTTCGCCGAAGGTCGCCCGCGGATAGATGTAGTTCTGCACGAGCTGATAGTCCCAATACTCGCCGGCGGGCATGCGAGCCGTCTCGTAGAGCCAGTCGATGAGCGCGTCCTTCTTGGTGAAGCCGCCGCGGTCGATGAACTGTCGCGCGGTGATGGGATCGAGGAGAAGCGTGGGCGGCCCGTGCGGGTCCATGCCGCGCAGCATGTTGGCCACGTGCTCGCGCCAGTACGTCTCGCGCAGGCCGAGGGAGAAGGCGGTGGAGCGGCAGCCCGAGAACACGCTCACCGCGCTGTCCGTGGGCCGAAAACCGTGCTGCACGTGGAAGGGCTCCCACGGGCTCCGCTCCTCGTTTTCCGCGCAGGTGAGACTGTTGTACGCGTAGTTGTTGCCCATGGATCCCATGTAGGTCAGCCCCACCGTGGAGCCGCCCTGGAGGTTCTGCGAGAGGAGACCGTAAGCCCGGCCGATGGTGGCATTGGCGTGGCTGTAGGGCCCGAGCGCGCCCGTGCCCGCGTTCATGCCGATCTCCTGGCGCACGGGGCCGTTGACCACTGCCATGGCCGCTACCGAGCTCGAGCTGCTGCCGCGCGCGCTCACGCCGGTGGAAGCGAGGGCGAGGATGACGGGGAAGTACTCGGGGCGCGCTCCTGCCATCACCGCGTTCACCGCCACCTTCTCCACGGTGTACTCCCAGTATTCGCGGAAGTGGGTCGGCCGCATGCGCCCCACCACCTCGTCCGGCCGACGATGCGTGGCCGCGAGCATGGTGGCCACCCGCTCCTCCGTGGGGAGCACGATGGGTAGCTTGTCCGTCCACTCGCTGTCGAGGAAGAGGCGGTGGAGATTCTCCTCGGTATCGGGAGGAAGGAGCCGAGGCGTGGAGCGATCGAACTCGAGCGGACCCAGCTCAGCCGCGTCGAACGGCCGCGTCAGACCGTCGAGCACTTCCTGCATCACGGGTCGCTTGGTGATCGGGTCCACGCCGTCCACGTAGGCGCGGAGCTGGGCCGCCGTCTTGCCCATGATGGGCTGGGGGACGAAGACCTGCCGGAGGCCGGGCATGCCGTTGTGGGCCGCCACCTGCCGGACCACCGTGTCGAACTTGTCCGTGTGCATGGCCACAGTGGGCACGCCGTACGTCGCTTCCACCGTCATCGCATGCGCGGCGACCGCCGGCGCGCAGGTGCTTCAGTGGCCGACCCCGAGGATGGCCGCGTGCCCGCGCGCCTTGATCTCGTTCCAGGTGGTGGGATCGTCGTTGAGGTACACGCTGGAGATGGGCTTGAAGACGGTGCGCACCCCGGGCAGGCGCTCGGCGAACCACGCCTGCATCTGCTTGAGGAAGATATCGGAGTCGTCGAAGCGACAGTCCACGAGGTACACCGTTTTGCCCTCGAGGGTGTCGAGTCGTGGGGCGAGCGGCTTGCGCGTCACCATGGGAGCAAAGCCGACGGGATTCAGCGTGGTCATTTTGCCGTTCGTGGTCATCGTGTTCCTCCCGTGCTCGGGTTGCAACGCGCCCGTACGATACCACTAGTGCCGGACCAACTTGACTTCGCCATACTTCGTTCTCGGTCGGCCGCAGCCCTCAACGTATACCTACATACGCCTCGGGCTGCGGCCTCCCTCGGGCCTCGTCTGGCTCGCAATTTGGCCCGGCACTCTGCGGGAGCACGTAGCGTGTAGCCAATACTCGTTGGAGACGCACTACCCTCGCTGGGGCGAGTACGTGCCGCGGCCGACGGCCACCAGCGCGTGCTGCTCGTCGTGCACGTCCACGTCGACGAGGGCGACCGTGCGTCCCATGCGCCGCACGCGCGCCGTGCCCGTGACCATGCGCCCCATGGCGGGCTTGAGATAGTCGATGCGGAGGTTGATGGTGGGCACCCCGCCGCCCACCGCCATGCCCACCGCGAAATCGCCCACGATGTCGATGAAGGCGGCGAGAGGCCCGCCGTGGAACTGCGAGGTGCCCGTGCGCCGCTCCAGCTCCGGGCGCATGGGCATGGTCACGGTCAGCGTGCCCGCGTCCCGGTCGAGGGAGACGGCGCGGAGCTGCAGGAAGCCGATGAAGGGCGAGGCGTCGAACGTGGCCTGGATCTGCTCCACGGAGAGGGCGGCGGCGGGCTCGCTCACGGCCGCACGACGACCTTGCCAAACACTTCTCGGTCCTCGAGGAGACGGAAGGCCTCGTTGACTTCGTCGAGGGGCAGCTCGCGATCGATGACGGGCGTGAGCTGCCCCGCGCGGATCATGGCGATGAGGGTGTCGAGATCCTCACGCATCCAGCCGTTCGAGCCCAGGATCTTCAGCTCGAAGGTCCAGATGTAGCGCAGGTCCTCCTTGGGATCGAAGCCGGCGGTGGCGCCGCAGGTCAGTACCTTGCCGCCGCGGTGGAGCACGCGCAGCGACGGCACCCAGGTGTCGCCGCCCGTGAAGTTGACTACGACGTCCACGCCCCCCGCGAACTTGCGCCGATGCGGCTTGCCGAAGGTCTCGTAGACCCACTTCATGAAGTCCTGCTTGGTGTAGTCGAGGAGATGGGTGGCCCCCAGGTCCTTCAGGCGCGCCAGCTTGGCGTCGCTGCTCGCGCAGGCGATGACCTCCGCTCCGACGAGGCGCCCGAGCTGCACGCAGCAGGTTCCCACCCCACCCGAGGCTCCCAGGATGAGCACCTTGTCGCCGCGCTGAACCTGCCCAATGGTGTGCATCATGCGCACCGCGGTGCCGTAAGCCACGGGCAGGCACGCCGCCGCGTCGTAGGAGACGTCGGCGGGCAGGGGCACCAGGTGGTGCGCGGGCACCCGGCAGTACTCGGCGAGGCCGCCGTGCCACATCTCACCGAGGAGCCCTCCCGGACCCACGCGATCGACGGGATCGACCATCACGCGATCGCCGGTCTTCCAGCCCGTCACCGCGCGGCCCGTCTCCACGATGTCGCCGGAGAAGTCCACGCCCATGATGCACGGCATGGGCACTTTGATCCCCGGCATGCCCCGCCGCGTGAAGATGTCGTGGTAGTTGAGGGTGGTCGAGCGCACCCGGAGGATCACGTCCTCAGGTCCCGGGCGCGGGTCGGGGAAGTCGCGCACGATCTTGATCGACCCGGGGCCGCCGTGCTCGTAGATGACCGCCGCTCTCATGCTTTCGTCTCCATGTGACGGTGCTCGAGGGCGAGGCGCCGGAGGGCGACGCGATCGATCTTGCCGGTGGTGGCCAGGGGCAACTCCGGCATGAAGACCACGTGGCGCGGGTGCTGGAAGGCAGGCGCGTGAGCGAGGGCGTACTGCTTCACCGCCTCCTCGCTGAGGTGCCGGCCGTCCCGTGTCACCACGAAGGCAAAGGGCTTCTCGTACTTGATCTCGTCGGGGATGGGCACCACGCAGGCCTGCTGGATGTCGGGATGCCGCTCGAGCAGCGCTTCGACCTCGCCCGGGTAGATGTTCTCGCCTCCGCACACGAACATGTCGTCCGCCCGCCCCACGAAGTAGTAGGCGCCGTCCGGCTCGCGACGGAGGATGTCGCCGGACAGGTACCAACCATCGCTCGTGAGCACCTCGCGCGTCTTCTCGGGAAGATTGAGATAGCCGGTCATGGTAGCGGGGGTGCGGATCCAGAGCATGCCCTCGTCAGCTTCGCGACCGTCGGGCCCCACCAGGCGCACCTCGACCTGGGGACGCGGCCAGCCGAGGGCGAGATCGGCCTGCGGCCGGCCGGCGGGATGCGGGCCAAACATGACGGGACCCGCCTCCGTGGTCCCGTAGATGTAGGAGACGGCGGCGCCGGGGAAGGTGCGCTTCACCACGTCGATGAGGGCCTGCGTGGTGGGCGCGGAGCCCATCCGCACCGCTCGCACGGACGAGAGATCGGTGCGAGCGAGGAGATCGGTCTCGCGCACGATCAGCGCCAGCATGGTCGGCACCGAGGTGAGGAAGGTGGCGTGGAAGCGGCCGATCGCCTCGATGTAGCGTGTCACGTCGAACTGAGGCAGGAGAATGAGGGTGGCGTGGGCCGCAAAGACGACCTTGCTCGTGCCCAGCGCGTTCATGTGGAAGAGTGGCGCGGCCACGATGAAGCGCTGGGCGGCCAGATCGGGAGCCGTGGTCCGCGACCGCACGGCCCAGAGATGACCGTCGTGGGACAGAGGCACGCCCTTGGGCCGGCCCGTCGAGCCTGAGGTGTACAGAACCATGGCCGTCTCGCGCGGAGCGGGGCGCACCGAGCTGAAGGGGCCGGGGTCGAGCAGCGCGGCAAAACCTCTGCCGTCTTGCGCGTCGAAATCGACGAGGGGGATGCGAGAAGGTACCTGCGATCGACGGTCACCATCGGCGAAGACGAGCTTCACGGAGGCGTCGCGCATGACGAACTCGATGGTCTCGCGCGAAAACTTGTGGTTCACGGGGACGGAGACGAGGCCCGCGCGCATCGTGCCGAGGTAGGCGACGAGGAATTCTGCCCGATTGCCCGAGAGGATGGCCACCGCGTCCCCGCGCCGCAGGCCACGGGCGAGGAGCCCGCGCGCACAGGCATCGGCAAGGCGGCTGAGCTCGCCGTAGGTGTACGGGCGCGGATGTTCCCAGTCGAGGCAATCGATCACGGCCAGGGCGTCGGCGGCCCGCGATCGATCCAGGAGATCGCCCAGATTGACAACCGTGTCGAGGAAAGCGCTCATGGGCCGTCGAGTCTAGGAGCGCGGGGCGAGCACGAGATCGAGGCCGCGGAACACCAGGGAACAGATCACGCCGTCGGCCCATCGCCGGCGACGGTGGTTCGGTGCATCACCCGCCGGTGGAGGCGAGCGTCCCAGGGACGTCCGCGATGGAGCATGCAGCGGTTGTCCCACACCACGAGGTCGTGCTGCCGCCACGTGTGCCGGTGCACGCACTCGGCGCGGGTCGCCCGCGCGAGTATGGTGGTCTCGAGCGGGCCGAAGCGCTCGCTCAACCGCATCTGCTCCTCGTCACTGAGGGCTTGATCGTGAAAGACGAGGAGCGAGCGGTCGTTGAAGGCGTCCCAGATCTGCGTCCACGTGCCGGGGTCGAGCGGCTGGCGCAGGTCGACGCCTCCGATCTCGACTCCGAAGCTCGCGTGCAGGGGTTGGATCTGGAGAGAGGCGATGGAGGTCGTCATCGAGGTCTCCTTGAGGGTGCGCCTCGGCCGATGATGCGGCGCGCTCCCGGCACTGTCAAGGCCGAGGCTTGACAATACAGGAGGAGCCGCTTACAAGAGCAGCACCCGGCGCAGTCTTCGAGCTCAAAGGAGAGCCTCATGTCTGGAGCGCCCCGACGAATTTTCACCATCGTCCTCATACTCGTTCTGGCGGGAGCGCTGGCCCCGGCCCGCGCCGCCGACGTGAAGTTGACGCTCTGGCGGCTCAAGACGTACATCCCGCCCGCCGACAAGATCCTCGACACGACGATCCAGGACTGCAGCAAGAAGATCGGGGCGGAGGTGCAGATCCAGACCTACACCTTCGACGACATGTGGACGAAGTACACCGCGGCCATCGAGAGCAAGACGCTGCCGGACGTGGCCGAGCTCGACGCGGTGGGCCCGGCGCGCCTGGCCAACCTCGGGCGGCTTTCCGACGTCTCGGATCTGGTGGGCACGGTGGTCAAGGAGCTCGGTGAGCTCGCGCCCAATGCCGAGGGCGCGGTCAAGTTCGGGGGCAAGTTCTACGCGGTGCCGCACTACGCCATCCCCCTCATCCTCTTCTACCGCAAGGATCTCGTGGAGAAGGTGGGCGCCCAGCCTCCCGACACCTGGGAAGCCATCAACGACATCTCGATCAAGATCAAGAAGGCGGGGTTACAAGACTTCCCGCAAGGCTTCCCCTGGAACCGCACGGGCGACGGCTACGATCCCGCGATGAGCCTGCTCTGGTCGTACGGGGCGGCGTGGGTCGACAAGAGCGGGAAGTACGTCGGCATGCCCAAGGACAAGGCGCTCCAGGCGCTGAAGGTCGTGACCCCGGCCTACCTCGCTGACAAGACGGCTGCCCTCGACTATCTCTCGTGGTCCGGTTCGGGCAACAACGAGGCCTTCATGGCGGGCAAGATCACCTTCACGCCGAACGGCCCCAGCATCCTCTTCCAGGAGGACTCGACGAAGCATCCCTTGCGCAAAGACACCGCCATCAAGCTCATGCCGCGGGGACCGGCCGGGCGCAACCTCGCCCTCACCTTCGTGATGAACTGGGGGGTGCCGGTCGACGGCAAGCAGCAGAAGGAAGCACGCGCCCTCGTGAGCTGCATCATGTCGAAGGACAAGTTCACCGCCTACATGACGGGCTCCTTCCAGCAGGCGGTGCCCTTCTTCAAGAACCTCATCAACGACGACTATTGGAACAATCCCGACGGCAAGATCATCGCGGAGACGGTCAAGCTCGGGCGTCCCGTGGGCTGGCCGGGGCCGACCACGCCCGCCGCCGCCGAGGTCATCTCGAGCAATGTGCTCACCGACATGATGACGCGGGTGATCGTGGACAAGGTCACCCCCGAGAAGGCCATCGAGGAGGCCGACAAGCGGATCAAGGAGATCTACGAGCGCCTGCCCGTCAAGTGAGGGCGCCGAGGCATCTATGCAGCGACCGGCGAGAGGCTCCGCGGATGAGCTGATCCTCGCGCCGCCCGTGGCAGCCGCTCCACGGGCGCGCGGTCTCGCCTGGCATCGCGTCAACCGCGTGCAGGAGCGGCTGCTCGGCTACGCCTTGATCGCGCCGGTGGCCCTCCTCATCGTCGTCCTGATCGCCTACCCGTTCCTCAACGCCATCTGGCTGAGCCTCACCGAGAAGATGGTCGGCTATCCCGCGCACTTCGTGGGATTCAAGAACTACGCGGCACTGTGGGAGAGCGCCCGCTTCCGCATCGTGGCCTGGAACAGCGTGGTCTACACGGTGGGCTCCATCGGAGCCAAGGTAGTGATCGGCCTCGCCATGGCCGCCGCGCTCCAGAAGGCCGTGCGCGGCAATCAGCTCCTGCGCGGCTTCCTCCTCCTGCCCTGGGTCATTCCCACCGTGGTCATCGCTCTCACCTGGCGCTGGCTGCTGGATCTCTACCGCGGGCTCGTGAACGTGGGCCTCCACGATCTCGGCGTCATCAGCGCGGGCATCCACTGGCTCGGCAATCCGGACCTCGCCATGCTCTCCGTGATCATGGCCAACGTGTGGCGCGGCTTCCCGTTCTTCGGCGTCTCCTTCCTCGCCGCCATGCAGACGGTGCCCCAGGACCTCTACGACGCCGCCTCCGTCGACGGCGCCTCGGCCTGGCAGCAGTTCTGGAGGATCAGCCTGCCCTCGATCAAGGGCGTGGTCGCCATCGTGACGCTGCTGAGCACGATCTGGACGCTCAACGACTTCAACATCGTGTACATCATGACGCGCGGCGGCCCGGGAGCGGCCACCCACATCTTCGCCACCTACTCCTACGAGCTGGGCATCCAGTCGCAGCGCTGGGGCATGGCCATGGCGGCCAGCATGTACTCGCTGCCCGTGATCGCCTTCCTCATCGTGTTCGTGGTCCGCTATCTCCATCCTGAGGAGCCGAGCTCGTGAGCAGCCGCGCCTTCCGCTGGCTGGTGGTGGGCGGTCTCCTCGTGCTGGTGGCCGTCCCCCTCTATTGGATCCTCAACACCTCGTTCAAGACGGGCCGCCAGATTCTCATGTCCGAGGCGATCTACGTGCCGCGGCCGTTTACCATCGAGAACTATCTCTATCTCTTCGAAGAGACGCGCTTCGCCACGTGGCTCCGCAACAGCACGGTGGTCGCGGTGGCGAGCACCCTCATCTCGCTGGCCATCGGCTCCGCGGGCGCCTATGCGCTGACCCGGCTGCGCTTCCCGGGCCGGCGAACGTTCGGCGCCCTCGTCCTCATCACCTACCTCGTGCCGCCCGGCCTCATGTTCATCCCGCTCTATCGCACCTTCATCCAGATCGGCTACTCCAACTCCCTCGGCACGCTGATCCTCGCCTATCCGACCTTTCTCGTGCCCTTCGTAACCTGGCTCCTCATGGGCTTCTTCCGGTCCATTCCTCGCGAGCTGGAGGAGGCCGCCCTCGTCGACGGGGCCACGCGCCTGCAGACCCTCCGCCGCATCGTGCTGCCCCTCGCCGCGCCGGGCCTGCTCGCCGCAGGGCTCTTCTGCTTCACCCTGTCGTGGAACGAGTTCCTCTACGCGCTGATCTTCATCGCGGACGACAGCCTGCGCACGCTGCCCGTGGGGCTCTCGGAGTTCGTGGTGTCGGACTTCGCGTTCTGGGGACAGCTGATGGCGGCGGCGGCCTTGGCCTCGGCGCCGGTGGTGATCGTCTACATCTATCTCCACAAGTACATGGTGAGCGGCCTCACCGCGGGCGCGGTGAAGGGCTGAGGCGACGGCTCAGATGCAGTAGGGCACGCCGCCCCGCCACACCAGCACGCAGGGCGCGTACGGAAAGAACGGAGCACCGAAGGACCCCGGATAGCCCCAGTAGTAGGGAGAAAAGGGGCCGAAGGGATAGTACGGATAGTAGGAGTAGTAGTAGGCCTGTGCCATCTGGGCCTGGAGCCGGGCATCCTGCACGTCCCGGCTCAGCTCCGCCTGCGTCTCGAGGCTCCCGATCAGGAAGGTGCGCACGGAGTCGCTGAGGGGACCCTTCTTGATGAGGTCCAGCGCTTCCTGCACTTGCTGTCCCACTCGTGCGTCGATCTTGAGGGAGCGGAGCGCGGTGAGCTGCTCCTCCGCTCGACTCGTTTCCCCGCGCTTGAGATAGCCCAGGGCGAGGTAGAGCCGCACGCTCGGCTCGTTGGGCCGGACCTGCACCGCCTTCTCCAGCGTGTCGACGGATTCCTCGATCCGACCCGCCTTGTACTGCGCGATGCCGAGACCGACCAGGGCATCCGTGCGGCCGGGATCCTTGGCGAGTGCCTCGTTGAAATAGCCCTCGGCCTCGACGTACCGGCCCTGCCGGAGGGCGATCTGGCCATTGAGGAGGGCGGAGGCGCAACCGGCCGTGAGCATCATGACGGCCAGAAGGAGCAGTCGGAGCTTCATGCGTCCGTCGCCCTCCTCAGAGCAGCGGGAAGGCGCTCAGAGCGTCCGGCTCGGCCACGACCGGCGCCTCCCGCACGTACGAGGCGTCGAGCTGACTGTAGCTGGTAACCCCTAGAAGGGCGAGGGAGATCCTGACTTCGTCCTCGAGCAGCTCGAGCGCGCGCTCCAACCCGGCCTGGCCGGCCGCGGCCAGCCCCAGGCATTGAAGTCGCCCCAGGCCTACGATCTGCGCTCCCAGCACGATGGCCTTGACCACGTCGGTGCCGCGCATGAAGCCGCCGTCGACCATGACCACCGCGCGCTTGTCGACCGCCTTCACCACCTCGGGGAGCACGGCGAGCGAGCCTACGCCGTGATCGAGCTGGCGCCCCCCGTGGTTGGACACGTAGACACCGTCCACGCCGTGCTCGCAGGCGATGGCGGCGTCCTCCGCGGTGGCAATGCCCTTGAGGATGAGGGGAACGTCGTGCGTGTCCTTGAAGCGCTTCACCTGATCCCAGGAGAGCGCGGCCTGCCAGTTCATGCCGGTGGCGGCCTGCCGCCACGGCTTGACGAAGCGCTTGTCGATGTCACGCTCGCGCCGGCTGTAGTGGGCAGAGTCCACCGTCATGCAGAAGAGGGTGTACCCGTTGTCCTTCGCGCGCTTGACGTGATCGTCCACGAAGGTGTCGTCGCCGCGTACGTAGAGCTGGAAGATGCGGTAGTTGTCGGCGGCCTTGGCGGTGGCCTCGAGACCGGGGTTGCACGCGCTCGACAGCATGTGGGGCACGCCAAAGGCGCCCGAGGCCTTGGCCGCGGTCGCTCCCCCGCCGGGCGTGAAGCTCTCCACCGAGCCCACGGGAGCGAGCATCACGGGGAGGCGCACGGGGCGGCCGAAGAAGGTGGAGGAGGAGTCGACCTTCGACACGTCGCGGAGCACGCGCGGCCGGAAGGCAAAGCTGTCGATGGCGAGACGGTTCCGCTTCACCGTCGTCTCGGTCTCCGTGCCGCCGATGAGATAGTCCCACGGCCCATCGGAGAGATTGCGGCGCGCGGCGCGGGCGAGCTCATG